>Ga0207770_100473_pt1 | contig 18932 bp, 20 predicted proteins | sample A23E2SouthBayCA_FD_187729 | JGI IMG/M metagenome (GOLD analysis project Ga0207770, IMG submission 187729) | Aerobic enrichment media microbial communities from Eden Landing Ponds, California, USA - A23 E2 (SPAdes) | ecosystem: Environmental > Aquatic > Marine > Unclassified | place: Emeryville... | reverse complement strand
TTCGAGGGCGTCGCCCCCGGGAGTAGCGTCGTACTCAGGCGGAAGCCGATCCATGCTTCCCATACAGCGGCGGTCCGGGTAAAACTGGTGGTGCTTACTATCGTAATACAAACCCATCTACAAAACCAGAATATCCGCGTTTCAGGCACTCTGTGCGTGAATATTCGGGCTTTCTGTGCCTGATAAAGCCTATATAGCTATATCAATCTATCTTAAGAGGAGTTGAGATAACAGCGGGTTTAGCGGTGCTGTAATACGTGAACTGTCCAAAATTCGCTCTGTTAAAACACCCAATAACACTTCTAACTTACTTGCGGTCAATACGAAAGCACCATTTTACGGGTGATTCAGCTGCACTCCCCCCGAAGCACTGACCGTAGATGTTTACTACAGGCCAAAACCGTTCAAGACAGAGATCTGATTCGGTACTGCGAAACATGATGCGCCAACTGTCCCGTCCTCCCACCGGTACCTGTGACGAGACGGCACCCCAGCCTGCAACTAATCCGGAGGTCGGGGTCTGAACCGTTTGACCAACACGTAGCCGCCGACCGCACTGACCGCTGTAACGATGGCGACACACGCCGATAGAATAACCGCGATGGGGAGGGCGAATATGATACCTAGGAGCGCGATCGCCGGAGACTGAACCGCGATGGCACCCCAAGCGATAGCTGCCCCAAGCCAGACTGTTACGAATGGCCCGACGATGACCGTGGTGACGACAGCCACGTCCGTCGATCGACCGGCGTGTCCACCTCGGCGGGCGAGTGACAGTGTTAGTGCCGTTATCACGAGCGGCACGAGGACCAGAACGCCAACGTGATAGAAAAGCGACTGCTCAAAAAAGGACTCCAAAATGTAGTAGGTAATCTCAAGAGAGTCACGACCGCCGGTATTGACGTACTCGCTGGTCACCAGAGGGACAAGAAAGTACGCGACCGCTCCAATCAGTCCCGTCGTTACCCCACTAAGGATGGCCAGAACCCCCGGTTCCATCTCACCGATCGATCCCGACGTCGTACGCTGTGGGGCCTCAGTCATGTTCTGTTGGCCGCCTACTCGTAAGTGGTCTTCAACCCACGCGGATCCAGCTTGTGACCGATACTGGTCCGCCTGTCCCCGGAGTGGGGTGGGGCCTGTCACTTCGGACAGTAGGGGAACGTGCTGATCCCGCCGGGTGCCGTTTCACATTCATTGCACGGACATGGCTGAGATGAATGTTTTCTATTTGATGGGATGGTTAAATTTGGCTCAGAGTTGCAAAAACAGTAATGAACCCGCTGATAGATCTCTCAGTAGTCAACACGCATTCAGAATTAACAGTTTATGGTGGTGAGATTCCCCTGAATCTCATATCGTATGCATTGAGAGGGCCAGTCTCAACTACTGGCATAGATTCTTTCTGACAGGAATTGGCTCTATAGAGGGTCAGACCGGCGAAAACTGGCGGTTCGGTTTATTTCAGATGCTCGTAGCCCCAACTCTCCAGTATTCCAGCCACAGCATCTGGGTTCTCTGCCGCGAGTTCAACGAACGCTTCACGGAGGTCTGTCACCGAGACATCCTTCGACCGCATGTCGAGTTCATCGGCCACGTCAGCTCTGATTTGGTCTTCCAGTTCGGCGTACTCGTCGCGAAGAAATGCAACGTGTTCGTTGTCTCGGTCTTCTTTGACGGTCTGACGGCGGATTACGTACGGAATGTCGTTTGTGCTCATGGTGTCAGTGGTGTCGTGATCCGGTTCAGAGTCAGACTCAAGAGCCGTCTTGGGATCGGCGTCCGGCGCTGAATCGGCCTGGTCATCGGTCGTGTCTTCGGCGAAGGGGTCTTCGCCTGGCCCTTCTTTCATGCCCGCCATTTAGGCCACCTCCTCGATAGCGCCAGGTTCTGGGGGATTCGGAGCCTCAACTCCGGCTTGCGCTTCGAGATACCGAGCCAGTCGGTCATACTGCGCCAGCGTTTCGAGCTCGTAGTCACGGCGACGGTTGCGGTGGTCGCGGACGTAGGTAAACGCTGAACACTGCTGTGCCCACGAGCCTTCCATCAGCGAGGTTCGGTCACCGAAGGTTTCTGGCGTTGAGTAAGGAATCTCGCTGAGGATGCGCTTCTGGTCGTTTGTCCCCTTGACGCCGATCGGAACGGCAGCCAGCACACCCACGTCGATTTCCAGCGTGTCTTCGAGCCCAGCGACAAGTTGTTCGAGGCCTTCAACAGCGGCCTGGCCTTTGGCGCTCGGTTCAATTGGAATAACCAGCGACCGTGTGGCGTTAATAGCGTTGTGGAGATGTGGGCCCTCCGTCGCCGGCGGGTCACAAATCAGTACGTCGTACTCATCACGGACGCCGGCGTCAGCGAGAGTACTGAGAAGTGCAGCGTGGATATTGAACGCATCCCCGACAGCCGCGGCCTGATCCTGCTCGCGGCGGAGCCAATCGCCGAGATCGGCGAGTTGGTTGTGTTCTGGAATGATGTCAACGCCGTGTTCCGCGGTAACGATGAGGTCCTCGAAGTCTCCTTTCGGCCGGTTTATCATATGCCGGGCGAGATGATCGACGTCCTTCGAGCGGTCCTCATCGACGCCAAACAGACGTGAGAGGTTGCCTTCTTGTGGGTCCAACGGGACAATCAGTGGTTTGAGACCGGCGCGTGCGTGCGCGACGGCGAGATTGGCGGCCGTTGTCGTCTTGCCGACGCCGCCGGCTTCACTGTAGGTGCTGTATGAGAGCATAGGCACCCGTTGTAGCCCCAAGTTCAAATAATCTATTGATTTAACCAGTCTGTTCAATTAATTGGTTAAACCAATTGCCTCATACAATAGATTCAATTGTACGCTTCAACTAGCCAGTTTAACTGACTGTTTCAACCAGCTGGTTCAATTAATTCATTCAACCAGCCAACTAGGCAATAGAGACGAAGTATGAGAAGATCAGGAGTCAGTACGTCGCACCGTGAGATACGATTCTCTGAAGATGGTGGATTGTTCGTTATCGCCGTCACATCGTGACGAACTCCTCACCGGAGTCAGACAGGTATTCGGTGATACTCTGATAGATCCCGAACTCACTAATAATCGTCTGGAAAGCATCGACGACAGTCGCTATATCGAGATTGAGTTCATGTTCACGATAGGTGCCCAGTCCTGGCCACGATATTCTATATCTGAGAGTGTGATATTGGGGATCTCGAAATCAGAGAAGAAACTACGCATCCAGCGGGCAGTACGTGGCTCTCGTTCCTAGAACTCACAGAGTTTCTAATGTCGCTGATAGACGATCGAAAAGCAGGCGGGTGTTTCCGCTTCTGCAGCAAGCGTGATCATAGTGGAAACAATAGAGTCTGGCGAGTCTCCGACAACTAGGTCCGTGATTCTTCCCGTCACCGTGTTCGGCGATGTTGTGACCGAGGACCACAGAGGCGCTGGTGACCGCCACAGCCTCCGATTCAAGCATATGCCGAGGGGGAAGGTCCATCCCTGCGAATATGTATACGAAGATTTCCAGCAATGCGGATTCTCAGACGGCTTCTGGATCAATTTGATAGCCCATCGTGATCTCGGTCTCGATGAGCAGGCGCGGCCCTTCAGGCGAATTCTACGTCTTTCTCCGGGAGTGCGTTATGAATCCTGTCACGTACGCCTTGGGTCCAGCTCGTGAACTTCTGCTGGAGAACGGCGATATCTGTCATCACTCTTTCTCTCTGATTTCGACTGCCTGAATGCCATCGCGTAGCGTCGTCTGCTCGAGTTCACGAAGCGTCTCGGCGCTCGCGTCGACTGTCGCGAAGTGATTTCCCGCTAGCTCACCGGCCTGGCTCTTGAAGCAGGTGGGCCCACAGGGAAGCAGTATCTCCGCGTCGTTCCGATATCCTGGATAGAACAGGAGATCGCCACGCGATGGATATGTCGTGTGGTTTTCCCGAGGCAGTTCCGGAAGGTCAACATCGTCGATATTGATCCACGTCGCGATGCCGCTCCAGCGGACGTGCATCAACTCCGTGCGCAGCGGGAGCATCTCCCGGAACGCTGCGACGGTTTCTGGGGCTCGTTCTTCGTGCAGTTCGGCTGTGTACGTCGTGCCGTTGGTCTGAATTTCGATCATTGGTGTGTATCGTGTCGGTCAGTGTTCGATGCTAGTAGTGCCAGACTGTCGGCGAGAACTTGCGTTGCCACAGCACAGTCTGACCAATCCGCCCACTCTTTCGGTGAGTGTGAATAGCCGCCCGTGGACGGGGCGAACAGCAACGCTGCATCAGTCACATTGGCGACCTGCATCGTGTCGTGGCCTGCCCCCGAATGGAGTGTGCAGGTCTCGACGCCACGCCGGGATGCGGCTGTTTCGACGGCGTCCCGGACGCGCTCGGAGAGGCGGGTCGGAGCGATGTCATATGGGATGTCGAGTGACGTGTCGACACCGCGTTCGCGTTCCAGTTCGTCGAGCGAGTTCTCGACAGCCCGGACCTGACGGGCAATTTCCAATTGTTCGATAGAGCGAAGGTCGAGCTGCATCGACACGCTCCCGGGAACAACGTTGACCGCGTTCGGTTTTGGGTTGAGGCGGCCGACCGTTCCGACCGCTGTCCCCGTCCCGGTGGCGGCGATCTTGTTCGCAGTCTTCTCGATATCGATGACAAGTTCGCTCGCCGCGACGAGTGCGTCACGACGAGCCTGCATGCTCGTCGTCCCTGAGTGGTCAGCGCTCCCGTCAATAGTGACGTGTCCCCGCGTGGTACCGGTGATATCGGTCACGATACCCAGAGGAACCCCTGTCTCTTCGAGGTGCCCCCCCTGTTCGATGTGAAGTTCGACCCAGGCGTGCCATTCGCTCGCATCGAGGCGTCCTGTCCCGCAAAACCCGGCGTCCTCAAGTGCCGTTTCGAGCGAGACGCATCCGTCAGAGAGTTCCAAGGCGTCCTCGACCGAAAGGTCTCCGGCAGCGACGGAGGAGCCGAGAACGCCGTCAGCGAACCGCGTCCCCTCCTCACCGGTGAAAGAGACGACTTCAAGCGGTCGATCGACGACGACATCACTGTTCCGGACGGCTCGGACCGCTTCGAGCGCGGCGTAGACGCCGAGCGGACCGTCGAAGATACCTCCTCTGGGTACGGAGTCGAGGTGGCTCCCCGCCACGACGGGCGCGACCGTCGAGTCACACGTCGGCGGCGTCCAGCGACCAGCGATGTTGCCGACAGCGTCGACTCGAACGTCGAGGCCGAGTTCCTCCATCCGATCGGTGAGATACTCTCTTGCCCGCGCGTTAGCCTCGTCTGCCGGAAGTGCGGTCCGTCCACGCCCGGTTTCGGTTTCGACGCTGCCGAACTCACCGGTACGCTCGATGTCCGTTCGGAGCGAATCGGCATCGATGTCGATTGCAGCGTCCACTACTCCATCCCTCCCTGTGGGTCCCATGTTGGGGAGTCACGGGCGAGGAACTCACCGCGGGGTCGCCCGATGACGCCGGCATCGTCCGCGATGAGTTGTCCCCCGAGATACGTCTGGATGACTTTGCCGGTCACCTCTCGCCCCTCGTATATCGAGTAGTCCGCCAGAGAGGCGTTGTCTGTGGCCGAAATCTCATAGGACTCTGACGGATCGAACACGACGAAGTCGGCGTCCGCGCCGACGGCGAGCCGCCCTTTCTGTGGCAGGCCGAACGTCTCTGCGGGGTTCCTCGATAGCACCCGAACGAGGAACGAATATGGGAGCCCGCGGCGGTTGACCGCTTCGTCGTGAAACACCGGGAGGGCTGTCTGGAGGCTGTTTACGCCGAACGGACAGTCCCACCAGTTCTCGACCGTCTTTTCAGTCCGCGTTGACGCGACGTGGTCCGTCGATACGACATCAAGCGTGCCATCCCGGAGCGATTCAAACATCGCCTCAACGTCGTCCGCAGTTCGGAGCGGAGGAGACTGGAGCGCCATCGTGCCCTGTTCTGCGTAGGCGTCCTCGGTGAGGGTCGTGAAGTGCGGACACGTTTCGCCGCGGACCCGCGTTCCGTCCTCACGCGCCGCCGCGAGTTCGTCTACGGCCGCCCGCGAGGTGGTGTGGATACCGTAGTATTTGCAGTCAGTCTCAGTCGCCAGTGTGACTGCATCTGACAACGCCATCGCCTCCGCGTAGTCGGGGCGTGTCTCTGGATAGTCTGTTGGCTGTCCGCGTCCGCTGCAGCGCTGTTCGTCGGTCAGTGCCTGACAGACCGAGTCGTCTTCCGTATGGAGGACGGCAACCGCATCAAGGTCCGCAAGCCGGTCGAACGCGAGTCTAAGGAACCCGTTGGAGACCCCGACATCGTAGACGGTGAAGAACTTGAACGACGGAACACCCGCTTCGACGACCGCTTCGAACTCCTCGAAGACAGAACGGTCCTCGGCGGTCACCGTAGCATGCAGGCCGTAGTCGACGTACGCCGCCGACGCACTCTCTTTCTGGCGGTTAATGGCGTCAAGGAGCGACCCGCTGTCGGCCCATACTGAGTCATCTGCGTCGCGTTCGCGCTCGCCGGTCCACGTCTGCCACGCGAAATTGATAACCGTGGTGACGCCGCCGCGGGCCGCCGCGGCCGTCCCGGTCTCGTAGGTGTCGATAGAGTTGAAGCCGTTTATGTGGACATGCGGATCGACGACACCCGGCAGCACCATCTTTCCCGACACGTCCAGCGTGTCATCTGCATCGGGGAGATGCCGTTCGTTGCCGACGGCAACAATGGCTCCGTCCTCGACAGCGAACCCCGCGTCAACGGTTCCCTGCGCCGTGGCGAGCGTCCCGCCAACGACACGGAGGTCAGCTGCCATCGGACTCACTCCCGACCGGTCGCCGACCACGGAGTCGTTCGAACCCCTCCGCTCCGTCTTCGTATGCGATACACCGAACGTCACGGTCTTGTACGTCGTATTGCTCTGGATGTCTCATGGCACAGTCTTCGGTTGCGTGCGGACACCGCGGGTGGAGCCGACATCCCGACGGCATGTTCCGCGCGCCGGGTACCTCGCCGTCCAGCGACTCGCTGTCCGGTTTGTACGCTTCCTCTTGTTGAGAGGTGACCGGGATAGACGACAGAAGCGACCGTGTATAGGGATGCCGAGGATTCTCGAAGATACGGTCGGTCGGGCCCTGCTCCTGTATCTCACCGAGATACATGACGGCCGTTTCGTCCGCGAAGTTCCGCACGAGCGAGAGGTCATGCGTGATGAAGAGGTAGGTGAGGTCGAATTCAGTCTGGATGTCCTCAAGCAGCGAGATGATTTTCGCTTGCACACTCACGTCAAGCGCACTGGTCGGTTCGTCGAGTAATAGCAGGGACGGCTCGACGGCCAGCGCACGGGCGATATTCACCCGCTGTTTCTGCCCACCACTCAGTTCGTGGGGGTACTTGTACAGGTACTCGTCATTGAGCCCGACCCGTTCGAGCATCTGCCGAACGCGCTGTTCACGCTCCGACCGCGGAACCCCAGTAGCTTTCAGCGGGACCAACAGCGACTTCCGAATCGTCCGACGCGGGTTCAGGCAGGATGTCGGGTCCTGGAAGACGAGCTGAATCTCCGAGCGCATCTCGGCCAGTTGCTGTCGAATCGGATTAGTGATATCCTGTCCGTTGAACCGGATGAGACCGTCAGTCGTCTCGTGAATGTCGATAATCGTCTTTGCGACCGTCGACTTCCCGCTTCCGGATTCCCCGATCAGGCCGAGGGTCTCGCCCTCGTCGATACTGAAGGAGACGCCGTCGACCGCCTTCGCTGGCGGGTCAGACGAGAACAGTCCCTCAGCTGGGAAGTGTTTTTTCAGATCTTCGACTTCGAGTACCGGTCCGCTCATCGGTCACCCTCCGCCCGCTCCAGCGTCGGCTCGTTCTCAGACAGACGCCGTTTCGTTTCCTGAAGCGTCGGTACTGGCCCTCCGTCGCCGTCCGCGTGGCGGACACAGGCGGACCTGGCCTGCTCGCCAAACGAGACATCCGCCGGTTCACTGAACCGACAGCTGTCATCGGCGTACGGACAGCGTGGATGGAACCGACAGCCCATCGGTGGGTCAGTGTATTCCGGGACTGACCCGCCGATGCCGCCCGCCATCGACTCGCCAGAGAGCCGAGGTATCGACGCAATCAGTCCCTGCGTGTACGGGTGATGTGGCGTATCGAATATCTCCGCCGTCGGTGCGGTTTCAGCGATACGGCCACCGTACATGATGTAGACGCGGTCACTCAGCTGTCGAGCGACTCCCAAATTGTGCGTGATCATCAGGATACTCATGTCCCGCTTTGCGATGAGATCTTCGAGCAACGAGAGAATCTCGTCGTGGACGGTCACGTCCAGCGCGGACCCCGGCTCGTCGGCGATGAGCAGGTCGGGTTCGTTCAGCAGTGCCTGGGCGATTATCGCACGTTGTCGCATCCCGCCGGAGAGCTCCGACGGGTAGCTGTCCATCACGGATTCCGGATCAGGCATCCGAACTTCTTCGAGAAGATCAAGCACTCGCTCTCGGGCGGCGGACCGGTCCGTCGACGAGTAGCGTCGTCGAAGGTATCCCAGGATGCCAGTATCCCCTTCACCGCCGAACTGCGCTGTGTCCGTGAGTTGTTCTCCGATAGTGAAGACGGGATTGAGGCTCGACAGCGGGTTCTGGAAGATAACGCTGATCCGGTCACCATTAAGTGCCCGTCGCTCGGTATCCGGGAGTTCACGGAGGTCCTGGCCGTCGAACTCGACAGTTCCGTCGACGCGTGCCGGCGGTTCGTTAAGCAGTCCGGTGATGGCTTTGGTCGTCACGGATTTACCACAACCGGTTTCGCCGGCGATGGTAACTACTTCACCGTGTTCGACCGTCAGGTCGACACCGTCCACAACGTCGGCGTACCCATCGAAGCCCTCAAATCCGACCGAGAGGTCTCGGACAGAGAGCAGGGGAGCGGCGTCGCTCATTGCTCAACCTCCACATCAAAGAGGTCGCGCAGGCCGTCACCAAGCATATTGAATCCCATCACGAGGAGGAAGATGGCGAAGCCTGGGAAAATGCTGATCCACCACTCGGCGGGGAGATACTGGGTACCGTTTGCGACCATCGTCCCGAGTCCCGGTCTGGGCGGCTGGACACCGAGACCGATGAACGACAGCGATGCGCCCGTCAGGACGACAATGCCGGCATCAAGCGTGGCCTTGACCAATAGCGGCGAGAGGCAGTTCGGCAGTAGCTCCCGGAAGAGGATATGCGTCGTGCTCGCACCTGCGAGTTCTGCGGCTTGCACGTACTCCTCGGACGACAGACTCGCGGCCAGTCCACGGGTCAATCGTGCGTACCACGTCCACCACAGCGACGCGATAGCGAACATGGCGACTTCCAGGGTCGGCTCGAAGGCTGACGCGATAGCAAGTGCCAGGACGAGCGGTGGGAGCGCGAGGAACGTGTCCGTGATACGCATAATGATCGTATCGACCCACCCGCCTGCATAGCCGGCTACAAGACCCAGCATTACGCCGACCGGGACACCGAGGCCCAGCACAACTGCGACCAGTAGCAGCGCGATCCGGTAGCCGAATATGACGCGCGTGAGGATATCACGGCCTGCACTATCAGTCCCGAAGGGGTGGTCGAGGGACGGTGGTTGATAGGCGTTTGCGAAGTCCGTAAACGAGCCCACTTGCTCCGGATACGGCGCGATATACGGGGCGAACACGGCAGCGAGTGCGATAGCGACCACGATTACGAGTCCGATAACGCTCATCGGCTGGTTTGCGAACCGGCGATACGAACGGTACCACAGTTCGCGGCGTGCCGGCGAGACGATTCGGTCGAGCCCCGATGTATCGAATGAGAGAGTGTCGATACTCATGCGCTGTCACCTGCGAGGCCGATTCGCGGATCGATGTAGGTCGTGAGCATGTCGACGGCGAAGTTCACCACGACGAATGCGACGCCGACAAGCATCGTCACGCCAACAACGGCGTTCACGTCAGACGTGAGGACGGACTGGACGCCGTACTTCGCGAGGCCCGGCCACGAGTAGACGATTTCGATAATGAACGCGCCGCTGAGCAGCCACGCATACTGGAGACCGAGGATAGTCAGCGTCGGAACGAACGCGTTCTTCAGCGTGTACTTATCCGTAATCATCCACGTCGGTAGCCCATAGCCGCGCATCGCCTCGATGTAGTCCTGGCCTTCGACATCGATCATACTCGAGCGCGTGATACGGATTATCTGCCCCATCCCGCTAAACGATAGCGCAAGCGCCGGGAGCAGGATGTGCGTCCACGCGTCGACGTGTGCTGCAATCGATCCCGACAGGAGCGTATCGACAAGCATGAAGCCAGTCGTTCGGACTACCTCGCCACTGTACGCCGAGGAGAGTCGTCCCGTGATCGGGAACCAGTTGAGGAAGTACCCGAACACGAGCTGGAAGACGATGCCGACGAAGAAGCTCGGGACGCTCACCGTCGAGAACGCGAAAAACCGGGTTACGTTGTCGAGTATCCCGCCGTGGTGTTTCGCGGCGATGATGCCAAGTGGAATCCCGAACACCACCATGAACGTGAACGCGAGCGTGATGAGTTCGAGCGTCGCGGGGAACTTCATCACTAGATCATGTGCAACGGAGTTTTTCGTCTGGAGGCTCTGTCCCAAATCGCCGACAAAGAGTCGGCGCATGTACTCAACATACTGGAGCGGGAGCGGCTTGTTGAGTCCCATTTCAGCAGCGAGTTCCGCTACTTGCTCGTCGCTGGCCATCGCCCCGAGTGCCATCCGGGCAGGGTTCCCCGGCAGAACCCGCGAGATGACGAATATGAGGACTGACAGCCCGAGCAGGCTGACGGTCATCCCTGAGAGTCGACGCAGTATCTGGCCTATCCGTGGCATTACACTTGGTGAAGGTCTCGGAACGTGTATTCGAAGCCCTGTGCCGGCCGAAGCGTGAGTCCTTCGACATCGTTCTGGAAGCCGATTGTCTTCACGGTGTGGTACAGGTGCATATCACAGTACAGGTTCGCAAGCTTGCTCTGGAGCTGGTTGTAGATTTCGACGCGGGCCTGTCGGTCCGGCGTCTGGCGCGCTTCCTCGATGAGGGCGTCCACTTCGGGGTTGTCAAGGTGTTCCATGCTCATCCACGTGTTCGCCGCGTCTGAGTGGAACTGATTGTAGAACATCGAATCCGGTGACGGATACGTCGGCACGTAGAACACCTGACTCGTGTGTGGCGTGTTCTCCACTGAAGTAGCCATCTCCGTGATGGTGCCCCACGTCTGGGGATTCAGCTCGACATTGATGCCGATGTCCGCCATGTTGTCTTTGAACAGGAGCGCGATGCGCTCCTGGAAGGAGTATGAGGAAGTAAACGTATTCGTGATGGTGAGTTCGCCCTCCGAGTAGCCAGCGTCGGCCAGAACCTGTCGCGCTCGCTCCGGGTCGTAGGACGGCTGCAGTACGTCGCCTTTGTGTGCGCCCCACGTGGGCGGCAGCGGTCCCTGGGCCTTCTTCATATCTGGGCGGATCTCGTTGACGACCTGTCCGTAATCGAATCCCCAAGCCATGGCCTCGCGAACCGCTGGGTCGTCAGTCGGTGCCTTTTGCGTGTTAATTTTGTTGTACAGCAGCCCAAACGTCGGGATTTTCTCGACCCGTGCGTTTTCCATCTCGCTGATGGCATTGTAGGTCTGGGAGTTCTGGTACTGCCCCGTCATATCCAGCTCTCCGTTTTTCATTAGCGTCTGTACAGTGGAGTTCTCCGTGATGATGCGAACCTCGACAGCGTCGAATGCTCCGTCCGGGAACTGCTTGAAGTAGTCGTCATATTTGGCGAACGTAATCGAGTTGCCACGGGAAAAATCAGCCAGCTGGTAGGCACCGGACCCGGCGTCGTTGTTATTGATGTACGACTGCCCGTAGTCGCCACGCTCGCCGTAGTCGCCGTCTTCGAGATTGTTCATGACCGTGTCCTTGTCCACGACGAAGACGAGGACCATGATGGGGAGGAACGGCGCATACGAGCGACTGAGTTCGAACGAAATCGTCCGCTCGTCCTCGACAACGATGTTCTCCTTGTCGAGAACATCGCTCAATAATGATGCGTATCCCTGATTGAGGTCGAGAAACCGCTCCGTCGTGAATTTCACGTCTTCAGCGGTCAGCGAATTACCGCTATGGAACGTCACGTCGTCCCGCAGAGTGAACGTGTACGTCTTGCTATCCGATGAAACCGACCAGTCTGACGCGAGGTGTGGTTGAATCTCTCCGTCGCTATTGGGGAAGACAAGCGGGTCGTACAGATTCACAAGCGCCATCGCCTGCACGTAATCAGTCCCCTTCGCAGGGTCGATGGTACCGAGCCGCTGAGAGATGTTCGCCGTGAGCGTCGACCCGTCGCCACCACTGCCCGTCTGTGATCCATCATCTCCGGCTGACGTGCCGTCAGCGGTCGAATCTGATCCGGATCCGCCCGCACAGCCAGCCAGCCCGGCGGCACCGGCTGAGCCGAGTGCAGCGAGGAACTGGCGGCGTGAGCCCGCTGATCGGAAATTAGATGCAGTTATTTCGCCCGTGGGAGCTTCGTCGCTATCGAGATCGTTGGTCTCGGTCATCGCTGGACTCCGTTGGAGTTGTCTGCAGATCCCATATCACACGGTACTAGCTCGATATGCTGGACATTCGCTTTCATTTTCGCTTCAGTATGCTAATTCCACCTCCTATTCAAAAGGCTTCCTATGCATACGTCATAACTAGCTCAGGAGACAATAGGTAAGAGTAGACCTTAATCAGAACACTATATCCTTAAATTTCTAAGAAAGAAGTCATCGGTTCAATATGTGCGAACAGAGTGTCTCACAACTGTGTACCACTTTGTCCACTATACCCGAGAAGGAGTGCTAGAAGGCGTGACTTTTGGTCGATATTCCCACTATACAATGTATTTACCGGGCTTATGTTCAACATATGCGAACATATAAGACCGTCTGGTGTGAATCTCGAAATATGCCCCAAACCGGTGATGATGACGGCCCGCGGACGTTGCAGACCGTCTCGACGGCTTCACAGGTGATGAGGACACTCAAAGAGCTAGATGGGGCCGGTGTGACAGAACTCGCGACTGAACTCGATATTTCGAAAAGCACCGCTCACATCCACTTGATGACCCTGGTAGAGAACGGGCTCGTCGTGAAGCGTGACAGCAAATACGAGCTCGCGCTCAGACTGTTCGCATTCGGCGAATACGTCCGTAGTCGGAATCCACTGTATCGCCACGGAAAGCCACAGGTCGATGAGCTCGCCGATAAAACAGGTCAATACGTCCACATCGTCACAGAAGAGAGCGGGCGTGCTATCAACCTCTATCAGGTGAAAGGCGATACGAGCGTCAGCGGAGAGTACCAGACCTCAAAACCCCAACAGCGAGATCGGTTGCACTATACCGCTTCGGGGAAGGCGATACTGGCCTTTCTCCCCAAACAGCGCGTCAATGAGATAATTGACCGTCATGGACTACCCGAGCGGACTTCGAATACCGTAACCGACCCCGATGCGCTATTCGAAGAGTTGACAACGATCCACGAACGTGGGTATGCATATAATGATGAGGAAGAGATCGAAGGATTCCGCGCGATAGGGGCACCGATCCGGACACCCGACGGCGATGTACTCGGATCACTGAGTGTCTCTGGACCAACAAGTGTCCTTCAAGAGGAACGCTTCGAGGAAACGCTCCCGGAAAAAGTCGTTAACTCAGCAAACGTCATCGAAGTCAATATCAATATGAGCAGTCGTTCATGATTGCTCCGAAGATAACGTTCGAGTATTTTGAACGTGGTATCGAATACTAAACTGACTTGGGTAATCATTTCGGAGTCACCCCGATTCGGGAACCGGATACACACAGATAACAGGCGTACAATTGTTATAAACACACGCTAATAATAAACGAATCCTCGAGAGAGAGGTCCATATTTAGATATATGTTACCCTTCTATAACCACATAAATAAAAAAGATAGTTATAAATACAGGAGTTTTTCCAAACTTGAGTCTAGAATAGCGGATTATAGTGTTAAAATCCTCAAATATAGCTCCTTCTGAGATTTCTTTTGAGCATGATTATCAAGTTGGGATAATTTGGGCCCAAATGGCTCTGTTGACTTGATGGAAACGCTGCTACCCTAAGAGAGCGTGAAACAAGATATGGGGCGCAAGAGACCGAGAGGATTTCTGTGCCACAGAGCACGTTCTGTTGACTGGTCCGTGTGCGAAAGAAGCCGAGTCATGGGCGTTACAGCCCGGATGCCGCGGCCCCCCGGCATCCGGGAAAGCCCGAATAGGTGAATCTCTGCTTCACGCACTGGCGTCCCGGGTGAACAAGCCATATACCTCGGAATTGATGTCCACAAACGGTACGCACAGGTGGCAGTAATGGATGAGGCTGGGGAGATCGTCGAAGAGGTTCGCGTTCTAGACTCGCGGATCGAAGGGAGTATTTCGAAACGTGGATCGGGTCGTGTCCGGTAGTTGCTCGTCCAGGCTACAAACACAGCAGTTCACACCTGTAACGATGAGGACCTGAGCCGCTTCTATGAGCGGCTAGCTAGCCGGAAGAACTCACAGAAGGCAATCGTCGCCTGCGCTCGGAAAATGCTGGTGTCGATCTACCACATGCTAGACCGGGGCGAAGTATACAACCCGCCTGATGTGAGTTCATACAGGAGGGAACCGAGGGCCGCCGGGCGGGCGGCCCTTAGTGGCCGGTCGGGGCCAGCGTTAGCAACAGCTATCGCCAGACCGCGACCGCACCGCCTGAAGATATCGACCGCCTGCCGGACGGGAGAACAGCAGAGTACAGGATAGCGCAACTATTTTGTCGAAAACGGTGGTTTGTCTAGGTAGCAGCGTTTCCATAGGTAAAACCCTCAATATTTGATACATTCTGACCCGGTAGCGGTCAATACAAGCCAAGTAATTAATAGACGAAACGCTCTAAATAATATAATCGCTCTTCGGAAGCAGGTTGTTGGTTGAGTAGAACTGACTCGATGACTTCACGTGCTTGCTCATCAAGGTGACGAGTGAGTGTGTGGCGCTATTATGACGTCCAGGTCTGCTGATCGCCGGGCTTGCGGCCGACGTCTTCGGGAAGCGGTGCGGTTGCGGTCGCCCGCTAGGCGTAGTATGCTTCGAGATACCCCTCGTTCACACACCAGCCACACCACGCCAAGATATACGCGTAGTAGGTCTGGACCGTGTTCTGCTGGAGTCCCCGATCGCCGGAGAGGTGGCGGGCCTACTCACGGAAGAACCGCTCGTTGAGAACGGCGAAGGTCGGGTCGGGGTCGTCGTCAGTGGGAACGATCCCGATCCAGTCCTCGTCGCCATGCTCGCCGGTGGCACCCTTCGTGCGAACGTTTCGTGCTTCACCGAAGGCGGTGGCGTACTTCAGAGTATCTCAGCCTCGAAATCAGAATTGCATATCCAACCCTCCGGGGAAGTAAAGTTGCAGGCTCTCAATGATAGTGATAGTTGACGGACTGTAGCTATGAAACACACAGACCAACCCCCGCTCCCAGACTGGGTTCAAAGTGCCTACCAGACGCTCAAGAGAGCGTATACCTCAGGTACTGACGAACTCGCTAGGACTGAAGCGCATGAGTTCCTTCTGGCTGAGTCCGAGAATATTGAAGAGCACGCTGATGCTGTATACGCAGTCGATCGGCTTCTTGACTGTGGCTGGATCTACGAGGCCAATGGACAACTCCGGAAAACCGAGTAACTCAATCCCGTTGGCCATGCCTATGATATTCTTCGTTTCAAAATGAGTATTAGCCAACAACCAATTGTAGCCGATCTTGTCGTTGGTTAATCCGGAATACGATAGAATCAGAACGAGTCTAACGTCGTCGATGTCTCGTCTGTAGCAAACAACTCCGCTAACCGCTCGTCCTCTTGAAGTACTTCCTGTGCCAAATCCGCGCGAATCGAAAATTCGTACTCATAGTATGAGCCCCCTTTGGGGCCCTTATTCTGTTCATCTACGTCCAGGAATCCTTTCAGCGTCAACTGTGACAACCGGTCATGAATCGTTCTGTCAGTCCGTACATCCGCATCGATACGCTTTGCAGCCATTACATACCGCTCATAAATTCGGTTACGCTTGGACGGCGTTTCATCCTCCCGCTCCAACAGTAACAGGGAGTAGAGAGTCAGTTTACTCTGTGTTGGCAGGCGGGTTAATTCGTCGCGCACTTTATCGCGCTCAACAATCTCGTCTGCCTGTCTCACATGCGCTTCGGTGATGACGTCAGACTCCTCATCTCGTGCCAGATCTCCAGCCTTATACAATCGCTTCAGCGCCTGTCGGGCACTTCCAGAGTCTTGTGCGGCAAACGCTGCACACAACGAAATCACATCGCCCTCCAAAATATCAGACTGTAACTCATAACTGCCATCATCAAGTCGCTGAGCCGAAGTATCGTGAAACGCCTCACCAGCACGCTGTTTCAAGATGTTCCCGAGTTCGTTCGCATCATACGGTGGAAAATGGATCTCTTCGTCAGCGAGACTGTCCTTCACACGAGCTGAGAGGTTATCGCGGAACGTGAAGTCATTCGAGATGCCAATCACCCCAACCAGTGTATCTTCAACGTTCTCGTTATCGTTCGCCCGGGGAAGCTTATACAGGATGTCGTCATCATTCCCAATAGCATCAATTTCGTCAAGTACGATCAAGCAATGTGTTGCATCGAGTGCTTCCAGCTCATCGAACAACATATTGTAGATCATCCCGCTCGGATACCCGGTCGGTTTGATTTGCTCGGTTGGCGGACGAAATTGATTAATGAGGTTTGCAGCCACCTGGTAACTGCTGTTCAGCGATTTGCAATTTAACTCAATTACTTGAACATCGACACCGTCGATATTTTGCTGATCCTCGATCAGTCGTTCAACGACCATCCTCGAAGATAGTGTCTTCCCGACTCCAGTCTGGCCATATAAAAATAGGTTTTTCGGCGGCGCACCGTTAATCACAGGTTTAAGCGCACTCTGGTACTGCTCAAGTTCTGTGTCGCGCTCAATAAGACGGGCAGGTTGATATCCGTCCCGTAGGACCGATTCGTCTCGGAAGATAGTGGAGTCAGGAGAGAACGGTTCGAGTCCCATCGTATACCCGATAGATACAATCTATGTGAAATAAAACCACCGCTTCATGGGACTCATTTGTTTCACGAGATGCCCCCACTGCTTCATGAGACATATGCGTCGGTTTTCACACGAGCTGGGACGTTTTGCACCAACCCCCACCCCCCATATTTCACGAGAGTATCGTTAGAGAGGAGGGGGAAGAGAGGGCAAAATGAAACTCTGAGTGAGAAGAAGATTTAATACAGATAGATTAGAACAGAATCCGTAGTACATTAGGTTCAGTTTAATTCTCTAGTGGAAACTCAGCAAGAAGCGTCAGACATTATTTCTTCCTTCCCCTCCCCTACAGCAACTCTCATGAAATATGGGGGGAGGGGGAGATATCTACCTGTCTCTTCTCTTCAGCAAGGCAGCAAGGAGACCCCAACTTCCCATGGGTCAGTTATCGTCGTCAACAAACAATATCCATCGCTAGTAGGTTATATCCATAGGAATCTACGGTCGCGCTGCTCTGTATTTGATTCCCTGAGAGACCATCAGTCCCTCTCCACTCACTGTCTAGACTCCGTGCTTTCTCTGAGTTACTACACAATTGATGACTTGCTCTGCTCAACTACACCCCACATTTCATGAGTTAGGAGCTGCGCTGCTATTCTTAAACTCTCGTGAAATGTGGGGGGTGGGGAACAAAATTCCGGCTAACTGGTCCATATTAACTCTCGTGAAAACCGGGGGGTCCCACTTCTCCACGACCGATACAGCAGACGGGCACTATCAGAGTTGAATTACGCCGCCTGTGTAGCGTGTTTGCGTTGGAAATCTCCTCTGGAGACTCTCATCAAAAGAGACATATTAAAGCTAACATCGCAGCTGAAATTATTCAGGTCGCTTACCCTGTACCACATGAGATATCTGTATATCTAACTGAACTCAGGCCTCCTGTTTGTTCTAATACATCATGTAGGCGATTGAGCTATTGCCCACTATATTCGTTTTGTGCAGCCTTCACAGCCGGAGGCTCCACACGATGTCCAACCCACCAGACGATGCATTACTGACCGAACTCGCAACCTACCAAAACCGAAAGCTCCTACTCTGGCAGCTCGCAGCAGACGGACGCTCGTTCTGTGGTATCCAGTTTATCGCTCGGGAGCGCGACTTGCAGGACGCTTCTATCGGCGAGCAAGTCCAAGCCTTCGTCGACGATATACTCTCTGACGGAGAGGTCCGGCCAGAGTACGACGCGATGGCGGACTGGGAAGCCCTGGAAGCGAACCACGGCGACACCGCCGACCAGTACCTCTAGACCAGACTCCGCCGCAGGGCGATTTTGTGTCGCCTCCATGGCTGGAGGCTTTCCAGTATGTTGCCGACAGCCGAACCACCGTTCGACCCGATCTTCGTCGATGAACCGCCGCTCAGTCCAAACTACGAAGGAGCCATCATCAGCACAGTCGGCTTACCGTTCTACGCCGACGTCACTCGCCCCGATGAAGTACCCGCTGACGAGCACGAGCGAACCATCGACCTCGCGGAACGTATCCTACGTGCCGGCGGCGTTCGAACCGGCTTCGGGCACCACGAGGAAGTCCGGACCTCGATGGAGTCGTGGGCTCCCAATGCCGACGAGGAATGCGACGCTGACCCCGGTTACTGGCGGTCGTCAGTTCTCTTGATGTCGCCCCAAGAGATGAACTTCGGACAGCTGGACGGCGAACCCAAGGTGAGGTACAAGAAGGCCAAGACCGTGCTTGCGTGGGCCGCCGACTGTATCGACAGCGACGTCCTTCAGGAGATCGAGCGGTCCCAAGCCGAGGACATCAAGCAAG
>Ga0207770_100472_pt1 | contig 18943 bp, 14 predicted proteins | sample A23E2SouthBayCA_FD_187729 | JGI IMG/M metagenome (GOLD analysis project Ga0207770, IMG submission 187729) | Aerobic enrichment media microbial communities from Eden Landing Ponds, California, USA - A23 E2 (SPAdes) | ecosystem: Environmental > Aquatic > Marine > Unclassified | place: Emeryville... | reverse complement strand
ACCTCGAGAGCGACTGTCTGGGGACGCGTCTCGACAACGCAGGCGAGCTATTGATCGCAGCGCGTGCAGAGCCCGAATACGACGAATTCGGTCTCGAAATCGAAGGCACCCAAGGCCAAGAGCTCGACGCCTACTGGGTCAACGCCAGTCTCAGAACCACCCAGGCACGGGACGTCGACCCGATCGACCTGTCCGACGAGGACCTCACCGGACTTCCGCTGGAATCCCAAGAGCGACTTCATGGTCTTCGCGACGAGCGCAAGCGCCAGCGAGAGAAAGCACTGGCCGCACACATCGTCGGGGTAGATCGGGAATCACGCACCCGCGATGAAGTCGTTGGCGTCCGTCGCGAGCAGCGCCACGAACACGACGACAGATTGGTCGGCCCTCGGGGGATCACTCATCACGACCCGCTGGAGGACGTCGACGCCGAGACAGCCGAGCGTGTTCGCGATGCAGCCGTCCGTCTCGCCGATCACTTCGTTTCAGGTCCCGGTGTCGAGGTTCTCGAGAACGCTATCGGTCGGAAGATCGCACGCGGTCAGACCGTCCATGCAGCGCTCTCGAACGTCCAAGAACAGTTCTATCAGGAAGCAGGGGTCATCCAGCCGATCTCGACAATCCCCGTCATCCCCTCGAAGTACAACGTCGAAGCAGACATCCAGGGAGAGGTGACGACGCTCTGGTACCCAAAATCCAGCAGTCAGCAGCAGGTGGGACTCATTACGGACGATACAGGAACGATCAAATTCACCGTCTGGACAAGATCGAATCAGAGCGTCATCCTCCACGAAGGTGATACCGTTCGGATCGTCGGTGGCAAAGTCGGGAAATACAACGGCCAGGCGACATTAGCAGCGGATTCGGAAACCCGAATCACGGTCGTCGATCACGGAGATGGCCCTGCACCGCGTGGAGACATCGCCAGAGTCTTTCAGGAAGAGACGGGCACGTCATCCGCTGCTAAAGACACTGAGGGGCCCAATCAGGTCCACAAACCGTGCGCGATCCCTGCCCCTGGAACACCAGGTGTGGAGAAAGTCTCCCGGCCAGTTCACGCGCCTGTTGATCGTCTCGACGGGTCTCAGAGCGAGAATTTCGAAGCGAATCACTGGCTAAGATCCACCGAGATATACGAGGAGGACGGCGCCGTCCCGCTCCCAGAATGGTGGCGGAACCAGGATACCGTTGTCTCGGTCGTCGTCGACGACGAGGCCAATCAATCGACGATCAACGAGGCGATCGAGGAGACGGTCTCCAACACTTCCCTCGCTTCAAGCAACGAGGAGAAGCCGTCGGTCCAAATTCCGGTTCCCGATGGAAAGCGCCGACTCTGGGCACTCATCCGAGATGAGAACCGCTTCGGAACAGCGCTGGCAGAATCGCCTGCGGAGGAGAGTTATGTGGGTGCAGACGAGACACTCATCGGCGTCGCTGGATCGAGCTTAATGGCCGACCCCAGTGCTACATCCGATTCAGATCTCAGCCTGCCGTCGACGAGTACAATCTGTCCAAAATGTTCTCACCACCGAGCTCACTATCGACTCGTTCAGATACGCTCCATCGACGAACCTCCGACCAGGTTCTTGTCTTGTACCGAATGCGGAAACCGGTGGCGTGAGGACAGTTGATGCCGTCCGATAGTCGATAACAGATCCGGGGGGTGGAATCCGTGTATTGGCGTTACCCCACGACTGAGAAATGCAAATTTTGTGGGGTAATTCCAAGGAAGGCGCTCTATACACCCCGTCATCGAGATGTTCCGGAGTGATACTTGACTATTCAAACGAGACCTATAAAGAGTAAACCAGGTACAGCCATCACACCCCACCATCGAGATGTATATATGCGATACTCAGTGTTTTAAAGCTCTGATGAAGGAATTATGTAATTGTGGATCTCTCCCTGTATGTACCTAATCTATCTGGAGACCCCGCCATCGAGATGTAGACACACCCAGCCCGTCATCGAGATGTAGAGGGAGATCGACGTCTGGTCTGTACTCGAGGAAACTAGTCAGCAACATTCGTCGTCAGAGAGATCACCTCAAGTGCCGTTTCTCTGGACGACAGCGTTTACAACGGACTCGAGCTCAGCGCGACTGATCTCGTTGAGTTCAGCGGATTCCTCACGCAATGTCTCGATGATCGTCTCCGGGCGTTCTTCGAAGCTAATGTCGAGGTAACGTCCCGTTTGCGGGCCGTCGCTCTTTTGCTCTGTCTCGACCAGCGAATACGTTGTCAGCTCCTTGATGTTGTTCACGAACGTCTCCTGAAGGAACGTTTCAGCCCCAAGCGTGTCAGTTACGAACTCGTAGACTGTGTGTCCATTCGGAGACTTCGCCCTCTGTTCATCAGTGACGTCGGCTACGACAGCTGTAGCGAAGAGACAGTATTTTTTCTGTGCACTAATGCCACGAGTTACTTCGAGGACACGATTTTTCTCGACTTCGTCTTGAGCGTCTCTAACGTGCTCTTCAGTAACCTGGTCGACGCCTTCCTGTTCAGCGTTTTTCCCGGCCGTTCTAATGAGATCAATCGCTTTTCGAGCATCCCCGTGTGTTTGTGCGGCGAACGCTGCAGTCAGCGGGATAACATCCTCGGAGAGTGCATCCTCGTAGAACGCGTCCTGACGATTCTCTAGGATTTCCCGGAGTTGGTTCGCGTCGTAATCGTCAAAGTGGATTTCCGTTGGTGAATATGATGAGATCGCCCGACTCCCGACGTCGTCGAGCATTTTCGTATCGTTCGTGAGGACGGTCACACTCACTTTCGTATTCATCTGCTCGTCATTGTCGGCACGTGATAGCTGATAGAGGACGTCTGAATAGGCTGGGACATCTCGAGCCCGTCTACCCACGAGCATGTCTAACTCATCTAGAACAAAAATTGCAATGTCGTAGTTTTCATTCAATAAGCGGTATAGCTCTCTCCATTTCTTGGTAGTCGAAACACCATTCTCGGGGACTTCGACGGTAGTTCCTGCGTCGATCGCGACGCGTCGACACAGACCGTAGACAGCGTCGTCAAGCGTGTTGATATTTTGGCAGTTAACTGTGATTACACCGAGAGAGATATCCCGTGACTGGCATAGTTCGACGATATTCTCGCACACTGCCTTCGCGATGAGTGATTTACCCGTCCCACTTGGACCATACATGAACAGGTTCGGCGGTTTCTCGTCGTTAATCACGACGCGAAGAGCCTGCGTGAGAGCATCGAGTTGTTCATCGCGACCGACGATACGCTCTTCGTCGACGATCTCGTTCGGGTCGAGGAGTGACCGTTTTCTGATTATTTGAGCCTTTTCGTCCTGTGAGAGGATTTTCTCCTTTATTGACTGAGTTTGAGATTCCCCACCGGAGAGCTCAGTCTGTTCCGAATCCCCAGATGTCATACCACCACAATCAGACCCTCTGCACAAAAACTTACCCCACCATCGAGATGAATATCTTCGTACTAGAGGTTCAATCAAACATTCAGACCGAATTGATGAGATAGTTCGAGGACCCTCATCGATTTGAGACGGTTCTCGCAATGTCCAACCCACCCACCCCACCATCGAGATGTTTTCCTCTATGTCGTGTGACTGCTCGACCTACAAATGGGAACTAAGCACCCAGCTTCTCTGTCTCTCCACCTATCGAGATGCTCTATCCTGTTCTTCGAGGTCTCGGGTGGAACTCACTCAAGAAGGTTCGAACCCCTTGACCCACACACCCCACCATCGAGATGTTCCATCAAATGTCTACAGGGGAGTTATCCATGTTCCAGTGTTAAGGTACATTGATCTCTCTATTTGCTTTCTTTTATATAGTATCTTGAGCCAAAGATAGTTCGCTCTAGTGCGATTAGAACATCTCGATGGTGGGGGGTTGTCTTTCTAGTACTGTATCTAGAACAAAGAAAGAAAAGAAGGAGATACATAAACACGACCTGTCGAAAACATCCTCTTAATGGAGTGTTGCTCCAATATCTTCATCCATCCTCTGAAGGACAAACATCTCGATGGTGGGGTGTGGGGGAAGGTGAAACGTTCACACGTCGGTCAGTGTCTTTCTATGCCTTCCTTCAGGAAGCACCCGGCTACCAAGCCTCATTCCCTCAAAATTGTCGTGATGCTCTCGATAAGAGGGATAGGACCGGCTCGTGTTCGTACCATTCCATGGCGAACAGCTCCCATCCTCTCGAGATCCGCCTCATATTGACCCCTCAAGCGAACCCGTTGCGCTCGACCCCTCCCCCTCTGTGTCTTCACCAGGAACATCTCGATGGTGGGGTGTGGGGGTTCTGGAACTCCCTCTCAAACTACCAGTCGAACATCTCGATGACGGGGTGTGGACCCATGTTTCATTTGCAGATCAGTCTACACGATAGTTCTCCACCAGATATTCCGGGTGTATCGAGGAAAAACATCTCGATGGCGGGGTGTGGCTAGTTTCATGTCGAATGATATTATTCGACAGACTGGGCGAGTTAGGGTGTAAAATGCTCGGTATCGGGATAATACACTCTGTATCAGGGGCGTCGCGATGAAGATCGCAGCTGTGAAGTTCTCTCAATAGACCGGTTTGTCTTCCCAGTGGCGGTGAAGGAAGGACTCCAGATGAATAGTATGATTCTTTCCATCGTCTTGGAATCAACTTCCATCCGCAAACACGCTCATGAGCTTCTATAGCACTATCTCGGGCTTTGTGACGTACAGTACGCATGAACATCTCAGCAACGCCATCAAGCATCTACAACGAGGGCAGTGGCTCAACGACGACGAACAATGGATGATCAATGGAAATCCAAATAGAATCCGGGCAGAAACCACGATCGACCACCAGCGAGATCTCCTCGTAATCCCATCGGGATATTATCGAAACCTCGGACGGTTCACGACGGAGCTCTTCGTTGGCGCAACCGCTGGTCGAATCGTAATCTCCTCGACCGATGGCTGTTTCGACGCTTGGGTCGAGGAGACACTCCCAGCGTCCGCCGACGTCTCTCCTGGGGAAGATGGTGAAGTCTCGACGATCCGGTGTATTGACCTGATGGAGTACGCGGTTGACAACGGCTTTGGAGCGCGGAAATTCACGGAGCCTGAGTTCAACCGATGGCAAACCGACGTTCTCGCTTCGTTCCACGACGAATTCGACCCAGACGTTTTCGGAATCCTCGAATCCTCCAGCAATCTGCCCTTCTGAACCGCGAGTACGTCCTCCTGGAGTTTTTTCGCCCCCTCTGCAGGGAGGGCTCCAAACCCAGGAACATTCATGTCTGGCAAAATCTCTTCGTCGACGATCCGATCCAGTAAGACTGCAAATCCATCAGAGTCAAAAACGAAGGACAATTCCTCTGCCCTTCGCATCTGTCCCGAGTGCGATACAGACGAATTTCTCGTCACAGAGGCTGACGAGACCTACTGCACTGAATGTGGAGTAGTCATCTCGGATGAACCACTGGATCGTTCGCGTCGATGGATCGATACCCAAGACGGTCGTGAACGAGAGCGAGGGGAACCAACGACACGACGACTCCACGACAAGGGCCTCTCGACCGATATCGGGTACTACCGGGACGGAAAGGGGCAGTGGCTTCCAAGTGACACACGACGACGCTTCTCTCGTCTCCGGAAATGGGATTCTCGATCGAAGACGCCGTCGAAGCACCAGCTTTCACTGCGAGAAGGTCTCACTGAAATCGCCCGGTTGGTCAGTGCTCTCGAACTCGGAGATTCGATTTACGACCAGGCGGTCGATACGTACCGAGAAGCGTGGTCGAACGATCTTCTTCCCGGTCGTTCGATTGAGGCCATCGCGACGGGGAGTCTCTTTGCGGCGTGTCGGTTGGAACGACTCCCACGACAACTCGAAGAATTCGACGCTGTCTCCCGCGTGGAGGAAACCGCAGTAAAAAACGCGTACAGGACCCTCAATCGCGAGCTCAATCTCGCGACACCGCCACCGCTTCCGCAAGACTTCGTGCCTGGTATCGCAAACACCGTCGGTGCTGGCGAAAAGCTTGAACGGCGTGCTCGCCAGCTCGCGATATCCCCGGAAGTCGGCAAGCTCGCGAACGGCCGATCCCCGTCCAGTGTCGCCGCGGCATGTCTGTACCAGGCTCACGTCGAGCACGGAAAACAGGATATTCGGATCACGCAGGTGGAGCTGGCAGAAGCTGCATTCACTACCACGGTAACTCTTCGGAGCGTCTGGGTAGAGATCCGCGATCTCGTCGAAAACGAGAAACTTCCTGATTCGAACGCCTCTCTTGAGACACTTTCCACTGAGTGAGGGAGAAATGACGTGGGCCTCATGCCGATTCCTACGCTACGATCCAATCACTACCGGTTCAATTGTAGCGTAGGATTCGAAAACAATTCCTCCACCAGAGGGGCGGGTACTACTCTTCATCTTTGTCTTCCCCGGTGGGTGGTGAGGGAAAATGGAGATGGGCAAAATACTCATTCTCAGTTGTTCAGTACCCTCTCTGCCTGCTGGAGCAAACCCGCGATTCACGAAAATAAACCATGAGTACGAAAACGAACACTACCAGCTCTGAATCACAGACCGGGACCACCGAAGACGACGTCGAGATTGAGGAATCAGTCGTCGAGACCTCAGTCGATCCCGAACCGGAATCCGAAGAACTGGAAGACACCGACGGAACCCATTCTGAACCCGACGTGGGTGACGAAGAACAGGAGAACGAATCCTCAGCAGAAGCCAGCCCCGAGCAGACAGACGGAACAGAAGAAGACGACATCGAGGAAGCAGAGACAGAGAGTGAAATAGAAGAAGAAACGATATCAGGGCCCCCCAGTCAGTTCCAGACGGCACTCAAGGGGGGCGTGATCCGAGATTTCGTCAGCACTCTCCGCGCGATCGTCGACGAGGCGAAACTGACTGTCACCCCGGACGGGATTACTACTCGTGCTGTGGACCCAGCGAACGTCGCGATGTACGATGTTCAACTCCGTAGTGGGGCCTTCGAATCTTACGACGCCAGCGAGGGACTGCTAGGGATCAATCTCGAACGACTCGACGAGGTCCTCAAACTCGCGAAGAAAAACGACCTCGTCCAGATGACCTTCGACACCTCTACGTTCAAGCTCATCATCCACATCGATGGCGTCGAATTCTCGATGGCTTGTATCGATCCCGATAGTATCCGACCGGAACCGGATATTCCCGAGATGGACCTGCCGATCAGTTTCACACTCGACGAGAGACAGGTCTCCAGGGGCGTCAAGGCCGCCGACATGGTGTCTGACCACATCCGCTTCCGCTGCGACGAGACGAACGATACTGTCCATATCGAGGCCGAAGGCGATACCGACGACGTGAGTCTCGAACTTACGAAGGATGACCTGGAGTCGATCACCCCTGCAGAGGGTACCGCGCTCTACAGCCTGGACTACGTAAAGGACCTCTCTCGGGAATTTCCGAAGAACGACGAACTTTCTCTCACATTCGGACAGGAGTTCCCGATGATGATCGAGTACGGACTCGCAGATGGAGAATGTGAAGTCCTGGCGATGCTGGCACCTCGGATCGAGACCTAGACTCTCTCCGATTTCGAACCGATCCTACACCTAACCAGACCTCAATGTATGCCATCAAAAACAGATTATTCCCGAAAAACCAAGTGGAAAACCGAGCCCTATCGTGGTGAACGCGGCATTGGAGGGAACTTCGTCTACTCCGGCGCGAACCTTCTCGATAAGCATCTGTTCGTTCATCGTGTCTCTCCCGGTGGATTTGATTGGGGACCAGATGCGTCCGATGCGAAGGCCAGCCAGTTAGCCATCGCACTTCTCGCACCGTACAAAGGCGTCGATTACGCTGTGAAGCACTATCACCTGTTCGCCGAGAATTTCGTCCGACGCGAGCTCTCCGGGGATACCTGGGAAATCAAGCGCCAGGACTTTCGCTCGAAGGACTACGTCACCGCCATCGACGGTCGTGACTACCCGGACAATACTTCTCCGGAGCCCGATGACGTCCCGGATCTGGAGGATGTCGACTTGGACTCGATCACCTACGCGGAGGAGATCGCCCTCGCGAAGAAGTACGAGGACGTCTTCTGGACACACGGAAATCGTCGCGACAATCTTCGCCGCCTTCTCGACATCTGGAACGGTGAGGTAGACCCGAGTTCTGAATCCGTCTCGTCGTCGACGCTCTATCGGATCAACGGCCTTGACATTCCTTCGAATGCTCGAATGACTCTTCAGAAGGAATTCGACACGATGGGTGACCTCGCAGCGTGGGCCGTCTACGGCAGAAACCACTCTCACTTGGATGGGATCAGCCAAGCGACTGCCGATACCATTCGAGAAGCTCAAGCTGGCTTCATTCAATTTTTTGGGGGATTGGAATACATCCCCGACGCCAGCGGTACTGACCTCACATTCGCAGAAACTCCTTCGCGAGATGAATTCCAGCAGACTCTCGCGACGACTACTGATGAATCCCCCTGAAATCGGCTATCTTCGCAAATTTTGTCTCTCCCTGTACGGTGGGGTGTAGGCCTGAACAGATAATCTTCAATGCGATACGCCGTTAGTCAGAGGGCGGCGTGGGGAAGTCCTGTTCCGGTTCTCCAACCCCCGGCCCCACCCCTGGGGTCGTCTGAAGTCATCTCTCTGCGCACTGCTGGCGAAGTATCGTGCTGTGTCACCAACTCTCGTTTCCCTTTCACCGTCTTGGATCAAATCTAGTCGGGACCAGTTGGTTGGATTCCCTCTCCAGGGCGGTATTTCCGTACAAGAAATCATCATCCATGTCCACCGACATACCACCACAGACAACGTCCTCAGAAGACGGGGACGAGACGGAATCCGCTGCACAGAACCACTCGTCGAACACTGCTTCAGAAGAACGCCCCACTGTCCCTCTCGCTGACCTTCTCAAGAAGGAAACGGAGATTCGGTTTGCCGGGCTGACCGAAGCCGACGAACAGTCGTATCCGGACGAGATTTCACCAGAAATGCGTTGTATTAGCGCAGAACCGCGAAGTTTCAAAGAGACAATCGCGATCCTTCCACAGGCGAGTTCGGGCGAACTCTGGGCCACCAACGAGTACGTCACCACGTCTGGGACGGTAGACACCGAAGCAATCCGGACCGTACATGGGCTTGATATCGACGCTCTCGAATCCCAGACCGGGACCAGTCTCGAAACACTTGCCGCCCAGAGCGACGCCGAACCCGTCGTCCAGGTCCGGGATCACAAAGACATCGTCGACGGGAGACGAAAAGCGCTGAACGCCCTCGGGTACGACGTCAAGTTCCGCTGGCAAGTCGCCAGCGACTCCTATGCGATCATCAACCCGCAGGAAGCGTACCTTCCGATAATCAGTGCGCTTCAGCAGCGCGGCGACTCGGAGGTTTTCGGCTGGGCTTCCTACCGGGACTGGGGCGGACTACTGAAAATGGTCATCATTTGTCCCAGTCTCAGGCACGTCGTTACGACCGCCAAGGAAGGGCTCGAAGGCCTTGACCAGGAGGGGCTCACAGCAGTTCATCAAGACCACGAAGACGAGAGTCCGGATACAGAGCAGCGAGAGATCGTTGTCTACGGAGGCTTCCAGACCGGCTACGACTTCCGAGGGACGCAAACGCTCTGGGCGCGACCGATTCTGTTCTTCCCGGACTCGGGAACGATCCTCCCGGATACCGGAGAGCGGTACACCCGACGTCACTACGGAAACGCGACCGACGCCGCTCACGAACGGGCGAACGATCGAGTTCCGATAAACGAGTGGTGGCGAAACATCTACGACGACATCGATCTGCGGATGGTCGACGTCGACGAAGCAATTCGGCGAACCCGTGCTATCGCCTACGACTTCGAAGAACTCCCATTCGATGCAGCCACCTGCTACCAGTACTGGGGAGTGGCTGCAACCTACGCCGAAGCAGCTGCGGACAGGGCGACGAGTATCGCTTCACCGGCGTCTCGACCAACCGTGTTCAATCTGCAACTCTCACTCCTGATCGCTCTTCTCGATCCGTATGAGGGGTCATTCGCTTCGGATACCTATCAGGCGTACATCGAGGTGGCGGGTGAACTCCTCCGCAAGCCAGCGATGATGATCCAGCTGGCGCTCAAAGAACATGATTGCAAGAGCGACGAGCCGGACGAGCGTCTCCTTGCTGAGGACCAGCAAACCATTGGGGATAGCCTGGCGGATATCGTCGACGTTCCGGGTATCGAGGTCGACACCGAGGCTGCCCTGTCGGGTGGGGGCGCTCAGCGACTCCAGAACCGCGTCCAGCGTCGGCTAGACGATCTCGATGAACTCGGCGCTGTTGTCGACGAGACGTAGTTCAGTGCCGGATTTTTGCCCCTCCAATTCGGTGAGAGGGCGAGCGAAACGCCTCGATACAGCACTGCCATGTCTTCCAGATCGTCCACATCGTCCACGAGTAGTGATGCGCCTCCCGAGAGTCAGATTATCCTCTCTCATCTGGTGAACCGGTTGCTCAAGCGAGAAGGTGGGAGCGTTCCGGTCGAGCGGGTTACCCTCCGTGTGTCGGATTTCACCGACCTGAGTGACCAGGAGGCTGCGGATCTCCTCGAAGAAGGCGCGGAAGCTGGGATGTACTCACTTCGGCGCTCGAACAGCGGGAGCTCGGCTATTGTCGGCGTCACTCCGCACGGTTCAGAACCGGAGGTCATCACCGATGCCTTCGGTGAGCAACAGCACGACGACGTGGACTTTCGCGTTCTGAGCGTCGTTACCGACTCGATCAACGACGCACTCCACGACGCCGGCTACTCCGATTTCGCGACGGTAGCGAACGCAGACCTCGAGGACATCGCCGGCCTCACTGGGACACTGACTGAAAGTCGCGCTGAGGTCCTTATCGAAGAGGCACAGTCGCACGTGCCCGTCGGATACCGTCTCGCTGAGGAAGCCGCGACATACTACACGCGTCGAAGTGACCCGGAGACGAATCGTGGCGTCGCGCGAGTCCACGACCTCTCGACAATCACCGATACTGTTGGAGAACCGCTCTATCTCTCAGAGGACTGGAATCCAGAGGACGAACGTGGGATGTACGTGTCCGATATCGGGCGGAACGCGGAGGAGCCCGTCCCGACCGGACTTCACATTCTCAGTGACCCCGATTATCCGAGCGTCCCGAAAGCAGCGGACCATCCCGATGCCGGGTACGATGCACTTCCCGTCGACGAGTATGGAGACGTCGTACCCCCTGCCGTCCCGATCGACCCGCGTCTTCAGCTCCCGCTCGACGAGCTGATCGCGAAGAAACTCGCCCGAGGGCTCGTCCCGATACGCGTAGTCGGACCGCGAGGGTCGGGAAAGAACTACCTCATCAAGTACCTGTGCCACAAGACGAACCGGGGCTACCAGTCCCTCGACGTCGACCGAGCGACCGAACCCGAGGACCTCTTTGGCCCGCTGGTTCCCGACGGTGACGTGATCGTCCCCCGGAACGGGGCTGTGAAGCAAGGACTCCTGAATGGCGATACCATCGTCATCAACGAATTCCCCGTCATGCAGGCGGGTGCCGCGATTGCGTTACATCGCCTACTCAACGAGGGAACTCTCCTCGTGAAGAGTCACGGCGAGCTCGTCGAACCCCACCCGTCGGCACGGCTGGTGATCACGATGAATCCCCCGACTCGGGAGTATCGGGACTCCGAGCCGATGAACTCAGCAACCAGGGGCCGGTTCCGGTCGTTCGAACAACCCTACATCCAGAGTGTCGAGGAAGAAGTGGAGACGATCGATCGACAGGTGAACCACAATCGGATGGTTGTCGACCGGCCCACGCTCCAGAAGATCGTCCAGTTCGCTCACCAGACGCGTGAAAACGAGTCCTGGCCGACGATCAGTACGCGGAATCTCACAATCCTCTGTGAACACATCGAAGACGGGGTGTCTCCCAAGGCCGCAGTGAAGAACGTCCTCTGGGGGGTCGCCGAACCTAACCAGTATCCCGAGGATGCATACGAGACGCTGAACGACTATTTGTAGCGTCTCACCCGCGATGAAAATATCTTGCCCGAAGACCGATCTTATGCGAGATAAGCGGCTCTGTTTAAATCAACAGATCTTGATAGGAAGGACCTGCAACATACAGAGGATAAGTCCGTCAGGAAGGAAGCCATCCAATCTTGCTTGGTCCGTTCCCGCACACGGTGAGTGGGTGAAAGGCCAGGCCATTGTCCCAACCCCCCGGAAGCGCGTGTCGCCGACGGCCCCCATCGGCGACAGTGCGAACGCAAGTACCTCCAGAACCGGCGACAAAATTTCGTTCATGGACAGTCAAATTCTGATATGTCGAAAGGCGAGGTAGTCGTTAAGGGAGAAGTTCACGCATCGGAAGCCGACCAAGCAGAGACCCAATCGCTTCTGCAACAGGGAGTCGATTACCTCGTCCTTGAAAATGCCGCAGAAGCGTCTGAACCTGGGCTCCGATATCTTTGGTTCCACGTCCAGATGTGGTGCCTCACGCACTTCTTCTTCCGCCGCATCTACACCGATCCAACTCCTCTTGAGGAGGTGGTCAAAAAACAGGATGGAAAAGTAGTCTACACACGCAAGACAGACCTTGAACTTATCATGGACGCGAAGTGGTGGGAAGAATCCATCGCCTTCGTTGGCTTTCTCGCTTGCTGGATTGGTACACCGTTGATGGGAATTACCGGCGGAAACCAGGAGGTCATCCTCGGGGGCATGATATTCGCGCTGGGCGGCCTCCTCCCACCGATCTTCCTTCGGGTACGAGAGTCCGAGCGTGGGGAGAACAATCGAGACGAGAACACCGCCGGAAAAATCGCTGACGTGGCTGGCGATGGGAACCGAGTCGTTGCGCTGATCGGGAACCGTCATGTTGACGCCGTGGTCTCGCACCTCCCCGATAGCATCAATCCTACTCGAAAAGATGCGGCCTCCACTTGGTACCAGCCTCGCGGAATCTGGCTCGCGCTGAAGGCGGGCGTGACAGTCCTCGCTCTTTACGGAGCACTCTACCTCGGCGTGGTCGGAGGGAGTCGTCTTCTGCTCCAACTCCTCGGTGTGGGTAGTTGAACACTTCAGTCGAACTGTGGATACTAGATTACGGGAATTGTGAAGCCATCTCGTGACCGACTCGCGTCCTGTATGCGACACAGTCCTGATAAACTATCATCAACTGAGCATTTTTCAACAGAGACAAATTATCCAGTTTGTGGGCCCCGAGACGGCGAGGGCGAGACGTTCTCCAATCATGTCGACACTCCATTCGAAGATCGATTACCGCAGTGGTGACGACAGAAGCGAATCTATCGCCGTTAGATCCCGAATTTCTACAGATCGGGCAAATCGACTCCGGGAGTTCATCTGTGGACATCTCCCCGGCGATATCACCGTTGACGTCGTCATCTCTGCCGGGGTCCAGACCGCTGCGGTCCTCCCCGCTGACGTCGAGGCAGTTCTCTCCTCGGACGCTACCGACTTCGAACGGTCACAAGTCGAACGTCTGCTGTCCGGCGTCGACGCCGACTACCTCGTTCTCGTTACCGGCACCGAGGCGGATCTTTCTCGCATCCCTCTCAACGACCAGCTCACCGCCGACCACGCTCATCAATTCGGCCTTGCCTTTCACGAACTCCTTCATATCCTGAAGACTGCCATCTCCACAATCGGCGAACTGATCGAAGCCGACATCGACGACAACTATCACGAGAACGTCCACGACCTCATCAATATCATCGAAGACGGGGCAATCGAATCTGAGGCTATTCACGGCAAGAACTTCAGCGACAACGCCGGCGTTCGGCTCGAACTGACTCGTCGGCTCCACTCTCAGACCCCTGCCGATATACCTGATGGCGAGTCTGTCGTGTACTCATTCTGGGACGCCGTCACCGCCTGTCTCTACGAGGAAGCTATCTATCCGACAGGGATCACGGAGGTCCTCGTTGACGACTCTGACGAGCGAATTTCGTTCAAATCTGACTCTGATCGGGATGCGTTCCTATCTATCCACTCCGAGCTGTGTAACCTCAGCCGAGACGCGCTCGCGATTCGCAGCGCCGACCGGGATGATACGACGCATTCACACGATAAGACGGCCTCAGTTCGACGAGCGGCTCGGGCGATCGAAACCTGGAACGCTCACATCCAACCCGTTCTCGACGCCGACCAGCGACCGACTCAGTCCCCAGATTCGGGCGGGGACGGGCAAACGGAAGAGACCGAAATAAACAGCTCTTCAGACTCAGAAAAACCCACAGAAACCGGCCAAAAGGCCGATAATTCCACCAGAAATGAAGGGGGTGAGAGTAATGGACAAGGTGGGAGTGGCCACGTTGACAGCACCAGCGAAGAGGAGTCTGGCCTCTCTGAACTCCCTGATGACTTCGACCCAGACAATATCTCTCTCGATCGCGAGTCGACGGCTGACCCGAACCAGAGCATTTTCGAGAAGCCCCAACTCACGCCTGACCCCAAATCCGGCGATGTGATCACTGAGGATTCCGGCCACGTCCAAGACTCTGCGGAAGAGGGGACACCCACGTCTGATGGCGATCGTGACGGTCGCAAACCGCCAAAAGACGGCGACCCCGCCACCGGGGATGAGAGTGCAGACGACATCGACGCTCACCAGAAAATCGAGAACGACTGTCTGAGCGAACACCACTCTCCCGAGGACGTCGGGAACGAAACCGCTCCTGAACTATCGAGTCGGGCGGCGGCAATCGCGCAGGCGGCCGACCGAGAACGGCGCCGTGAGCAGGACCACGAGACGGCCTCACCGGGTCGTGCTCCTCCAGATTCGGGAGGTGCAGACGAAACTACCGACCTGGGTGGAGAGTCACTCGATACCGCCTCTTCGAGTTCACCAGGAGAACGGTCTTCTGCGACACAATCTATTCTTGGTGAGTTTGAAACCAACAGCAGTGATGGTGTGTCTTCCGGGGATCACACTGAGAGTGAACCAGACGACGGGGAGGAAGAGGGTTCCACAGAGGAGACGGGATCTGAAATCCTGAGTTCCGCGGATACTCCGGCGAAGTCGGATCGCAAAGATACCCTCAGTACCACGACCTCCGATTCAAGCGACCCTCAGGATGATCTCGGCAAGAGTTCCACACTAGGGGTTGAAGAGCAAGTACCCGAGGGTCCGGCTCATGCGTCGAGTTCTGAGAGGGATGAATCGGAAACAGAAGACGCGTACAAAGACGCTCTCGAACACGATGAGCGGGCTGCTCACGACGAGGCAGCGCACGAAGCTATCGATCAGGAAGCGCTCGACCAGGAACTCACGGCTCTCTCAGAGCAGCTTGCACGGGCACGTGACGAGTCGGTGGAAGCAGAATCGGATAAGGGGGATAGCGGGCAGTCCGGTGGGCCTGGGGATCTCGATGGCCTCTCGATACTTCCTCAGAGCGATGGGGCCGTCCCTCCCAGAGAATGGGACGCCATCGAAGAAGGAGCTGAACAGGTCGGAGAGACACTCAATATGTACTTGCGGCTGGATCGACGAAAAAGCGTCCGTCGCGGCCTCTCTGCAGGTGCGTATGATACGAGGGCCGGCTATCGTCTTGCGATAGGCGATCCCCGTGTGTGTAAGAGCCGGACCCTGGGAAACGAGAAACAATACGCGCTCGTCCTCGTACTGGATCGGTCGAGTTCGATGCGCCACGGGTCGCCACGCAAGATCGAAGTTGCTACCCAGGCGCTTGCCCGATTCGCACTCGCTGCGGAGAATCTCGGCATTCGAGTCACAGTTATCGACTTCATCGGGGGCGAGGCCAGACTCATCAAGCCGTTCAGCGTCCCCACCCGACACGTTCAGGCGGCACTCTTGGATGATTCAGTCGCTGGAGGGACCCCTCTCGCTGACGCGCTCGGACTAGCACGGAATCTGCTCGAAACACAACGCGACGAACCCATGATCATCACCGTGACCGACGGGAAACCCCGCTCAGTCGAGGACGTGAAATCCCAGATCACGGCGTCTTTCGCGCCAGTCTGTTCACTTACCATCGCGACTGATTGTGTACCGGGGTCTCTCTCTGGTGATCCCTCTGAACTCGCTCGCTACTACGAGCGGGAGGAGACAGTCTACTCTCCCGATCGACTCGACGATCGCCTCGATCAGTTCGCGAGTCTTCTGGCTGGACTCTGACTACCACTCGAGGCGAATGGGGGCGCGTGCTCTCCTACGCTACGACTGAATCAATTATTCAAGTATGTAGCGTAGGAACTCATGATAGCACTCGCTTTGTCTCTTCCTGATCGGCGAGGAAGGGAGAACTCCGACAACATGACTTTGAGACCAATTGATGCTACCGACGAGCGGGTACCTCGGCTTTCACTTCCACCTGGTGCCCTGTCACACACGGATCGGGAATACGAGTACGACGTCGAGACTGATCCGCCAAATATCGAGCCGATAGAACACCGCATCCGGCTTGATTTCATGCGGGGCGGATCGATCCGTCGCGACCAACTCCTCGGCGACTTCAATTTCTGGGGGTACGATCCCGACGATCCGACGACGGACCCGTGGACAGGTGTGAAGCAGAAACCGACGGGACTGGAGTATGCAGAGGCCAGCTGTGCGCATCGAATACGGGAAGAAGAGCGGTATTACGAATTCTCTGACGGCGATGCGAACCTTGCTGATGCGCCGGCGTTCCTGGCGGAACGAATCCGTATCGCCCGTGCAACGGACGATCCGGAGCTAGCAATCGAGGAAGAGCGAGACCGACGGGAAACCTGGTACAGGAAACTGATCCCTGCCAATCTGTATCAGGTCCTCAAGAACTCCTCGTTCGGCTCACTCGTCGAGACGGTGTCTGGGTCGATAGTCGATGGGGATTCACTGACGAGAGAAAACGCGCTCATCGGAATGGTGCTCGTCGACGACGACAGCTCACCGAGCGACTTCGCTCGGGACCATGGTCTCGACGCGACGTACGTCTGCAGGGAGAGCGAACTCAGCTCAGGCTCCCATGATAATTCCCCCTCCCTCGAGGAGTACGGGATCCCCTTTCCAGCACCCATCGTCGTCGGTGAGTACGCCAGCGGCGGTCAGTACCCGTTCATCCCGTGGGGAGACGCCCTCACTTGCTCGTGTCCATACAAACACGGCAAGCCGTTCCACGTACTGTGCAAACACGAACTGTTCGCGAGCATCGTCTGCGGGAGCATCGACAGTATCTTCCTCCCTCTTGACCGGGGAGTCGAGGTACCACATCGCGCGCGGCGGTTCGTGAGTCCGGAGGTCTCGATCAGCCATCACTCCCGAACGGACGGCACGAATTGACAACCGTGAATTTCCGACCTGGATCTGTTTACTCGTCTTTCGTCTTTTAGTAACTCGCACCGGAATGCGAGAACTACCTCATAATCCTGGACAATCAGGATCGAAAAGTCGTTATCGTAGCGCCACTCTCTGGCGTCTCGTTTTCTGTTGGATCTGTTTTTCGTCCCCGAAGCGGCGCGGGGGAGTAATGTCTCCCCTCAACAATCAAACTCTGATTTCTATGTCGACTGATGAAACTGATCCCACAGAATCCAGTAACGACCGGTCGTTCACCGTTCATCATCAAGCGGTTTTTACCGGGGATGATGTCGAACCAAGCAGCGACCAGGACGAACAGACCACCGTCGACGACGAGGGCCTTCTCGCACTCAACGACACCCCCTTCGAGACGACTCTCTTCGACCATGGCGTCGACGGCGATAAGCGAACACCAACCGCTCGTATCGAATCTGGCGGAAGTGACGAGTTCATCGACGACCGGCCGCCTTCCGCGATTCGTGCTCGCCTAGGAGATGATGAACTCGGAATCGACGGTTCGGGGTACCAGGGAACGCTCTTCGCCGATACTGCTGTCGACCAGCGCACGCTTGATGGCGAACAGGCGAATGCCCGATTCATGTTCGACAAACGGCGCCGGCGAAGTGAGGATGAGGATCAAGACCGCTGAATTCTCCTATGCCTTTCCAGCGTATTTTGAGGTCACCGTTCCCTTACTGTTCCGATATTTCACATAAATGTATGGTCCATGCAAGCAACCATCACATCCCGGGCCACACGGGATTTTCCGAACCTCAACTGCCCCGAATCTCCGTAACTCTTCTTTTGAGAGTTCCTTCAGTTCCTCTTTCGACTTTTCCTCGATCTCCTCTTGTGCTGCGCGTCGTTCTTCCGGAGATTGTTCTTTCTGGGGCTTCTCCTCCACAACAGTCCCCTCATTGTCGTCTCGTTGGCTGGCGATAGGTCTCGTCTTGTGTTCGATCAACTCCTCACAGTACCCGACGATCTGTTCCAATGCTTCGACGTCCTGCGCCTGAAGGGGTTCTACGACCCAGTTGGCGAGGCCCTCCGGTGGCTCTGGTGGCGTGTCATCCTCGGAGCCCGAGTCCTCAGTGGGCATTGCTATTCCTACGCTACAATGTGAACCGGAGTTCCATAGTAGTAGCGTAGGAACTGATGAAACCACAGAAGTTTGTCTCCCCCCGGGGCAGCGAGGCGATTTCACCATGCCCACCGACACCGCAGGTTCAGATGGGATTGAGCCAGCTACCAGAACGAATGTCGACGCCGGCGTCGCTTCAGCTCGACGCGTGGAGCACTTGAGCGCGATCGTCCGGGAATCTCTCGGTCCAGATCCCAATCGCGAGACGCTCGTGTGTGATGTCGTTGTCGAACTATACCGGGTTCACCCGGCTATCGGGTTAGAGGATGGCCTCGAACTCGTCCAGCTCATCGCCCCTCCAACCGATTGTTCGACGAAGGCTGCGATTCAAACGATCGTCGACGAGGCGTGTGTCTATCTCGAGGAGTGGGGGCGTATTGGTCCCGATAGACTCGCGACTCCGACTCTGCCTTCTGACTTGTGATGGGATATGATGACTCCCTTCTAGAGGAACTCCCGCCTGAGAAACTCCTGAATGCGACAGCACCTAGTGTAATCAAA
>Ga0207770_100470_pt1 | contig 19060 bp, 13 predicted proteins | sample A23E2SouthBayCA_FD_187729 | JGI IMG/M metagenome (GOLD analysis project Ga0207770, IMG submission 187729) | Aerobic enrichment media microbial communities from Eden Landing Ponds, California, USA - A23 E2 (SPAdes) | ecosystem: Environmental > Aquatic > Marine > Unclassified | place: Emeryville... | reverse complement strand
CCGCCGTCGTCGAACGAGGCGCCCCTTTCACGCTGTCTGAAGATCTCACTGCCATTCCGACCGCTTATCTGAACACTACCGACGGTCGGGCACCGTCGCACCGAGTGTCGTCCCGACGAATCGGTCGCCGGCCGCCCCCTCGAACAGGTCAGTCGCCGATGCGAACCGAGGACGTCGATTCCTCGACCGCCGCGGAGACGGCACTCTCGTCGGGGTCGCCGACGAACACACAGAGTGGTTCGGCTGCAGGCGCGTAGACGTCCATCTCTGCCCCCTTCGAGGAGTACCACGTGTCGACGACTTCGACGAGGTCAGCCTCTTCCAGGTTCGTCAGGTGGTAGTTGACGTTCTGTGTCGACGTGTCGACCGCCGACGCGAGCTCCGAGGGCGGTCGCGGCTCCTCGTACAGTGCGCTCAGTATCGAGCGCGCCGTCCGAGAGGCCAGCGCGTCGATGACCGCACCGGCGTCGGCCAGCGACACCGACTCCGCCTCGGCCTCCGTCTCGACCGGTTCCCGCGTCGGCAGCAGTGAGTTACTGGTCGCCATTACCACCACGTTCCGACCACGCTCCCTCCAGTCTACGCACTAAACTCGTAGCCCCCATCGGCCGAACGGGCTACGTGTATTGCCCCGACGGGCACACCGGACCGACGGGTCGTTATCGAGGCCAGAGCGTGGACTCGACACGGGGCCCGACCGGTCGAACACTGCGACAGGAAGCGGGGAACGCTGGAGAGCGGACGGGTTGGTCACGACGTGTGGACACGTCGCGTCCCGCCTTCGGGAGCGGGCACCCGAACCCGCGTCCGCTCGTCGGGTAAACCCCGCCGCAGTGTTGCCGGGCGTGCAACATCCCTCGTCGGCGCGACCCCGGGTTCGACCGGACGAATCATTTACTGTGGTCCCGCTACGACTCGTTCGTATGTCTCCCTCTCGCAATCGCTCTCTCCGGGTCGGGGTGGCCGGGGAGTGCGTTCCTCTCGTCGAGACGCTGTCGGGATACGACCCCGACGGCGACCCTGCCGCGACCGTCGAATCCGTCGACCCGGACGCGGTGGGTGCCGGCGGACCAGACGCGTCGATCGACTGTCTGCTGGTGCCGGCCGACGTCGTGGCTGACGAGCACGCGCTCCATGAAGACGTCCCCGTCGTCGTGGTGGGAACCGACGACTACCGTCGGGCAATGCGGCAGGCGGCGGTCGTCGACGCGGCCGGTGTGCTCCCCGTCGACCTCGTGGTCGAGGACCCCGCGCTGGGGATCGAACGCCTCGCCTCGATAGCCCGCCGGGACGACGGCGATGACCACATCGTCGACGACCCCGATTCGGACCGACTCGCGGAGGACCACGAGAAGTACTCGACGCTGGTCGAACAGAGTTCGGACGGTGTCGTCGTCGTCCAGGACGGCGAGTACGTCTTCGTCAACGAGCGGTTCGTCGAGATCACGGGGTACGACCGCGACGCGCTCGTGGGTCGCCCGTTCGACGAGGTGTTCACACCCGAGTACCGCGACCTCGTCAGGGAGCGCTACCGCCAGCGGGTCGCGGGCGAGTCCCCGCCGAGCAGTTACGACGTCGAAGTCGAGACCGCCGACGGCGAGGTTCGCACGCTCTCGCTGGCGGTCTCGCGGATCGAACACGCGGGCGAACCGGCGACGATGGGGTCGTTCAGGGACGTCACCGAGCGCCGGGAACTCGAACGGAGTTACCGGTCGGTCTTCGAGAGTGTCTCCGACGGCCTGGTCGTCCACGACCCCGAGACCGGCGAGATTGCCGACGTCAACCAGCGATTCTGCGAGATGAACGGCTACGACCGTGACCAGCTGGTCGGCGAGACCATCGACGCCGTGACCGCCCCGGAGCACGACTACGAGCACGCGAAAGAGATGATCTCGCGGGCCCGGGACGGCGAGTCCCAGCTGTTCGAGTGGCGTAACGAGCGCGCCGACGGCACGACCTTCCCCGTCGAAGTTCACCTCAGCGTCGTCGACGTTCGCGGCGAGGAGCGGGTCCTCGCGAGCGTTCGCGACGTCACGGAGCGCAAGCGCCGCGAGCGCGAGTACGAGCAGATATTCGACGGCGTCACCGACGCGATCGCCGTCTTCGACCCCGAGACGGGCGAGATAACCGACGTCAACGAGACGTACCGCGAACTGCTGGGCTACGACGACATCGAGACGATCCGCGAACTGGGTATCGAGGGTCTCAGCGTCACCGAGGACGGCTACACCGGGGACCGCGGCAAAGCGATCGTCCGGGAGGTCGCCGAGACCGGCGACCCGACGACCGTCGAGTGGCGCGGCGAGACCCGGAACGGCGAGCAGATATGGCTCGAGGCGACGCTCGCCCCGGCCGAAATCGGCGGCGAGGAGCGAGTCCTCTCGATGCAGCGCGACGTCACAGAGCGCAAGCGCCGCGAGCGCGAGTACGAGCAGATATTCGACGGCGTTACCGACGCCATCACGGTCCACGACCCGGAGACGGCCGAGATACTCGACTGCAACGATCGGATGGTCGAACTGACCGGCCACGACCGTTCGACACTACTCGAGGCGGGCATGGAAGTCGTCAACGTCCCCGGGGAGGGGTACGACAGCGAGCGCGCCCGGTCTATCATCCGCGAGGTGATGGCGAGTGGGGAGTCGCGAACGCTTGAGTGGCTGATAGAGCGCGCCGACGGCGAGCGCCGGTGGGTCGAGATCAACGCCACCCCTGCCCGACTCGGCGGCGAGGAGCGCTACCTCGCGATCATGCGGGACGTCACCGACCGGCGACGGTCCGAACACCGACTCCGGACGATCCTCGACCGGATCGACGAGGCGATCTACCTCAACGAGGCGAGCGAGGTCACCAACTCTGCCCAGTCGCCCGACTACGTGAGTTCCGGCTACGAGGCGATCTGGGGCCAGTCCCTCGAGGAGATCCGGGACACCTACCAGGACGGGTTCTTCGGGACGCTCCACCCCGACGACGAGGCCGAGTACCGGACGTTCGTCGAGAGCGTTGCACACGAGGTGGTCGACGGCGACGCCGACGATAGCTACTCCATAGAGTATCGCATCCGGCGGCCCGACGGCGACGTCCGCTGGGTCCAGTCCGACTACTACCCGGTCGAGTGGGCGGGCGGCCCGCCGCGGATCGTCATCGTCAGCAGGGACGTCACCGACCGCAAGGAGCGCGAGCAACGCATGGCGTCGTTCGAGGCGGCGACCGAGGACCTGGCGACCGCCGACGACGCCGGGGAAGCCGCCCGTCTGGCCGTCGAGGCGGCGACCGACACGCTGGAGCTCCCGGCGGTCGGCGCGTTCCTCTACGACGACGAGACAGGAGAGTTACGTCCCGAAGTCCACTCCGAAGACATTCCCGGGCGACTGGCGGAGCGAACGGTCGGCCCCGGCGACGGCCCGCTCTGGGAGGCGTTCGCGACCGGGAGCGCGGTCGACCCCGACGGAGCGGGCACGGAGCGCGCCGGGACGGCCGAGAGCGGCGTCGCCGGGGCCGACGGCAGCCTCGCCGACTGGCGTGCCGTCGCACTGGGGAACCACGGCGTCCTCGTCGTCGGCGCGCCGGAGGAGACGCTCGATCCAGACACGCTCCAGGCCGCCCACGTCCTCGGGGCGACGCTGGAGGCCGCGCTCAACCACCTCCGGGGTCGACAGCGTCTCGCCGTCCAGGAGGAACAGCTGCGGAGCCAGACCGAACGCGCCGACCGCCTCGACCGTATCGCTCGCCTCACCCAGGACGTCGAGGCCGCGATCACCGAGGCCTCGGACCCGGCGGCGGTGAACCGTGCGGTCTGTGACCGACTCGCCGGGAGCGGCCCCTACGAGGCGGCGTGGGTCGGCAGCGTCGAGGTGGGCGCCGACCGACTCGCGCCGCGAGCGGTCGTCGGCACCTCACAGGGGTACGTCGAGGGGCTCGACCTGGCGACGACCGACGACTCGGCCGACCTGCATCCGGCGGTTCGCGCCTGGCAGGACGACACTGTCGCGGTCGCGGAGTCGCTGGTCGGGGGCGGTCCCGCCGGCGAGTGGCGCCGCCGCGTGCTCTCGGCTGGCTACCAGTCGCTGTGTGCCGTCCCGCTCACCTACGACGGGACGACGCGCGCGGTCCTCGTCGTCGCGAGCGCGGAACCCAACGCCTTCGGCGAGCGTGAGCGCGACGTCCTGGACGGACTCGGCAGGTCGGTCGGCTACGCGCTCGCCGCCATCGAACGCCGTCGCGCGCTCGAATCCGACGAGACCGTCGAACTCGAGTTCGCCGGAGACGGGGCCGAACTCGGCCTCGCCCGACTCGCCCGCGAGGCGGACTGTTCGGTGCGCCACGACCGGACGGTTCCCCGTGAGGACGGCAGGGTCAGCGTCACCTTCGCCGTCGAGGGGGTCGACGCCGAGTTCGCCGTCGACGTCGCACGGCAGGTGCTCCGGGGTGAGGTCGAGGTCATGGCCGACAGCAGCGACGACGCTATCCTCGAAGTCGTCACCGACGACTGGTTCGGGTCGGAACTGGCCGAGTACGGCGCCGTCCTCCGGGAGGCCGCCGCGACGCCCGCTGAAACCACCGTCGTCGTCGAGGTCCCCGCCGGCGCGGACGTCCGCTCTTTCGCCGACCGACTCGAGAGCCTCGCGCCGTCGCTGGCCCTCGTCGCCAAGCGCCAGCACCGCCAGCAGGACCGCACGCCCGCCGAACTCCACGACCGGATCGAGGGCGACCTCACCGACCGACAGTACGAGGTCCTGACGACCGCCCTCTCGGCGGGGTACTTCGAGTGGCCCCGTGAACACGACGGCAGCGAGGTCGCCGAACGACTCGGGATCACCCAGCCCACCTTCAACAAGCACCTCCGACTCGGCGAGCGCAAGACCTTCGAGTTGCTCTTCGACGGGGAGTGACTGGCCACACCCGTGGTCGTCGACGCTTTCGAGTGCGTTCGGAGCCGGGGTCGTCTACAGTTGCCCGACGCTTCCGAGCGCGTCGCAGTCACCGACGCCCGCGGCCCGGTCTCGCCGGATCGGGGCGAGCGAGTCGTCGCCCGGTGTGGCTTCCACAGTGGCGTCGAAACGCGCAGACTCGCGTATCACGCGAACGTGTCTGTGGCGGCGCCGTGCGTAGGATCCGGCCGCCGTCACGACCGACGACGGGCCGGCGACCAGTTCGTCGGCGAGGACGCGAGCGTCGGCCAGTGCGAGCGTCGTCCGGAGTCCCGTGGCGGGCGCCTGTGGGCACGCCGCCGAACCACAGTACGCGACCCTGCCGTCGGCCCACTGGCCGTCGGCGCTCGCCTGTGTGACCGTCCGGGTGACCGTGTCGGTCAGGTCGCACACGTCGACTCCGTCGATCCGGTCGAGCCCACGCCGGAGTCGCCCCGTCGACGACTCGTCGACGGAACGGTCGGTCGTGAGACGGACGAACCCGTCGCAGTCGGGGGACGACAGCACCTCGACGAGCCCGTCGTCGGTCCACGCCTCGCGTCGGTTTCCCACGCCGCTGTCGGTCGTGACCCGCGCTTCGACCTGTGTGGCGTCGACCGCGTCGACCGACGAGTCCCGGAGAGCACGGACGGTCGAGTCGGGACCGTCCGCGGCGACGACGAGGTCGAACCACTCGCGAACCCCGCTCTCGAACTGGACGCGGAGGGCCTCCCCGTCCCGTTCGAGGTGCTGGAGGCCGTCGGCCCGGACGGCGTCGTCGGGGACGGCCGCCGCCAGCCCCGCGTCGACGCTATCGGCAGGGACACACACCGGGCCGTCGGCTTCGTCCGTCCCGCTCGGACCGCACTCGACTGGGGCCGTCTCGGTTGACCGTGCGATCTGATCGAGGAGCCCCCGCCCGACTGGATGGAGCCTCGCGACTCGCGAGACTGGTACCCGGTCGCCGCCCGAGAGGAGAATCGGGTCGTAGCCCGCCCGGCGAAGCGTGGCGGTCACTGCCAGCCCGGCGACGCCGTCGCCGACGACCAGCACCTGCCGGTCGTCGCGGGCCGTCACCAGTGACCTGTCCTGTGTTCGTCGGGAGCGGACGGGAGATCGTCTGCGGGGGACCATCTGGGTCGGTAGTTCGACCGGGTCCCCCCTAAGAGGGTGAGTGCTGTTTCAGACGGAGCAACATGCGGGTCACCGGCAGTCGGCGACGTCGAGGACGTGGTCGGCGTCGACCGTGAGCCAGGCGGTCGTCTCCTCGCCGGGTCTTCGGTCGCTGACGAACGTCACGGTGCCTGCGTCGTGGTCGACGCGGGTCTCGGTCCCGGCGAGGTCGGGGTCGGGGCCGGGTCGGTCGTCGGTGGGCGGTGCGTTCGGGGCGGAGTGGGAGTGGTCGGACATCGATTGGGGTGTCGGTCTCTTTCGGGAGGTATTCGTGCGCGGTGGAGGGCCGATGCGTCGGGGTGGCGGTGGAGGGCCGATGCGTCGGGATGGCGGTGGAGGGCCGATGCGTCGGGATGGCGGTGGAGGGCCGGTGTGTCAGGGTGATGGAGGGCCGGTGTGTCGGGGTAGTGGAGGGCCGAAGCGGTTGCCGGTCGAAGCAGCGTGCCGGAGCGTCGGTGGAACGGGATGTGCCGGCCGACGTATCGGGAGACGTGTTCAGCGACGGGGTCCAGCGCTGCCCCCTGTGACGTCGACGGTGGCGTCGACGCTGCCGCCGTCGAGCGTGACGGTGGCCGACCGGAGGGTCGCGCGGAACTCCTTGCGGTGGTAGCCGTCGGCGTCGTAGGTCATCGTCGGCTCGACCAGGCCGGCGTCCTCCAGTCGTTCCAGACGGCGATAGACCGTCGCACGGGAGGCCCCGAGTCGCTCGGCCAACTCCCGCGCCGGAACGGCCTCTTCGGTGGTCGCTTCCAGAATACCGCGGGCGTACTCGTCGTCCAGCAGTTCGAGCAGTGTCGTCGGTGCGAGGTCGTCCGTCTTCGTTGCCGGCCCCGGTTCGGCCTGCTGACGACCGGGTCGCGTGAGTGCCTGCTGACTCATACCTCGACAGTGTCCCGCCACCCCCACAGGTCTCTCGGCGTTCTATGTAGTCCCCCGTCGTCCGGGACACAATCAGTATTGACAGCCACCGAAACGACGACCGGTTGCGACGTTCGCGTTCCCGTCGTCTGAGAACCACAGGCGGCGTATTTCGTCGGTTCCGACCAACGTACCACCATGGACCGAACGAGCCAGAGAACCGACGGTGGGACGTCGGTACGCGAAACGAGTAGCGCGAGCGTCGACACTCCCGGGCAGATGGCCGTCACGGAGACGGAGACAGCGGTGGGTCGATCGACCGTCGGCCGCTCCCTGGCGCTGGGACTGGCCGTCCTCGCCGCCGCGCTCGCGGTCAACACCCTCCTCGGACCGCTCGTCGCGGACGCCATCGAGTACCCGTTCTCGCAGACGCTGGTCTACCAGACGGTCGGCCTGGAGGCGGTCACGCTTGCTCTCGTCGTCCCGTGGTGTCTCGCGGCCGCCCTCCTCGTCCGCCGGGGCCACCGCGCCGGACCAGTCCTCGCGGTCGCTCCGGCCGCCTACACCGCGTACATGTTCGCCCAGTACGTCGTCGGCCCCTCGTACCTGACCTACCGGCCGATCGTCGCCTTCCACCTCGGGATTTTCGTCCTCGGCGGCGCGCTGCTGGCGCTCGCCTCCCGCAGGATCCGACTCGACGCGCTCCCGACCCCATCGGCTCGCCGGAACCGTCTGACTGCTCTCGGACTCGCCTTGCTCGCGGCGTTCGTCGTCTTCCGGTACGTCCCCTCCTTCGCCGGGATGGTCACCGGCGACCCGCTCACGACAGAGTTCGCCGCCGACCCCGCGATGTACTGGTCGATCTTCCTGCTCGACCTGGGGGTCGTTGTACCGGTCACCGTCGCCGCCGCGCTCGGTCTCCGCCGGGGTGCGAGGTGGGCCCGAACGGCCACACTGGGCATCGTCGGCTGGTACGTTCCGGTCCCGGTCTCCGTCGCGGCGATGGGCCTCGTCATGCTCGTCAACGACGACCCCAACACCTCGGTCGGGTTCGTCGCGACGCTCTCGGTCGCCGCTCTCCTCTTTACGGGGTTCGCCGTCTGGGTCTACCGACCGCTGTTCGGCGACGGTCACGACTCGTCGAGCGAGTGATTCGCGGCGAGAAATGGGCCAATCCGGATTTGAACCGGAGGCCTCCCGGTTATCAGCCGAGCGCTCAACCTGACTGAGCTATTGGCCCGTGCGAGCGCACTCACAGGTTCCCGACGGGACGGTTTAAGGATTACCTTTCGGCCCCATCGCTCCCTGCGGTTCGGTCACTCCTTTTCGTCGTTCTCGTCGACCCACTCGACCTCGTAGGCGTCCTCGTCGAGGTCGCCGCCGTCACCGTCTCCACCGCCGAACCCGCCCGGTCCGCCGGAGCCTGGACCGGGGCCGGGACCGACGCCGGCCCCACCCCCGGCAGCGTCGCCGTCGTTCTCGAACGGGAAGCCACCGATGTAGACGTTGCCAGTGGCGAACCCGCCGGTGCGTTTGTCGATGTAGGGGACCACGATGTAGTCCCGGACGACCGCGCGGATGGGGATGCGCGTCAGCGGGAACACCAGCAGGATACCCAGCGCGTCCGTCACGAGGCCGGGTGTGAGCGTCAACGCGCCCGCGATGAGCAGGAGTCCGCCGTCGAGCAGTTCGTCCGTCGGCAGTTCCCCCTGTGCGAACTTCTGCTGGATCTTCCGGAGGGTGTGACGGCCCTCGGCGCGGACCAGCAACATTCCCAGCAGCGCGGTCAGGACGACGATGAGGATCGTCAGCGGCGCGCCGATCTGCGTGGCGACGAAGACCAGAAAGAGAGAGTCCAGTAGCGGCACCAGGAGCAACGCCGCGATGTACCGGTACATACCCCCGATCCGTGTTCACTCCTGAAACGCTTTTCGAGCCACCTTTTTCCCGGAGGGGTTTCCTCACTCGGCCTGCGGCCTCGCTGTGGGAGCCCCTCCGGCAAAAACGTGGGCGAAAAAGCGGGACGCGGTGGTCGCTTCGCTCACGGGTCACTTCGTTCCCCGTTCGCTTTCGAGGCCTCCCTGCGGTCGGCCTCGCACCGCTCCCTTGCGTCCCGTGAACCGCTCGCTTCGCTCGCGGACGTTTACTCCGCCTTCACCGCTCGCTCAGATCCACCGTGACCGGGTCGCTCGGCTGAAGCGTGAGTCGCATCGAGAGGTCGATCGGAGGTTCGGTCCCCGGTTCGAACGCGAAGTCCCGGGCCAGCGTCGCGAGGACGAGTTTCGCCTCCATCAGCGCGAAGCGCATCCCGATGCAGTGACGCGGGCCGCCGCCGAACGGGAAGTACGCGTACTCGGGCCGGTCGCGTTCCGTGGCCCACCGCTCCGGGCGAAAGGCGTCGGGGTCGTCGAACCACCGCTCGTCGCGGTGGACGACCCACTGGGGGAGGGTGACGATCGACCCCTCGGGAACGTCGTACCCCCCGAGGGAGACGTCCGTCCTCGCTTCCCGGAAGATGGTGTAGGCGGGCGGGTAGAGTCTGAGCGCCTCGTCGACGACGTGACCCAGGTAGTCGAGTTCGAACAGGCTCGCCGCCGTGAGGTCGCCGTCGCCGACCACCTCGTCGAGTTCGTCGTGGAGTCTCGCCTGTGCCTCGGGGTGGTTCGCCAGGAGCATACAGGCATAGGAGAGCGTCAGTGCGGTGGTCTCGTGGCCGGCGACGAGGAAAGTAAAGAGGTTGTCCCGGACGTCCTGTTCCGAGAGCCCGCTCCCGTCCTCGAACTCGACGTCCAGCAGGATCGAGAGGAGGTCGTCGGGGTCGTCCTCGCCGGCCCGGCGCCGGGCGACCAGGTCCTCGATAGTCGCGTCGAACTCGGCGAGAGCGCGCCTGGTCCGGCGGTTCTGTGGGGTGGGGACCCACATCGGGAGGAAGGCCGAGACGGTGCCGGCGTCGAAGTTGGCGGTGATCGCCTCGGCGGCGTCGCCGATCTCCGATTCGCGCCCGCGGATGTCGACGTCCAGCAGCGTCTTCGTGAGAATCTCGAGTGTGAGCGTCCGCATCTCGTCGCTGACTGTGACGGTTTCGCGGCCCCGCCAGTCCTCGGCACGCTCGTCCGCGTACCGGACCATCATCTCCGCGTAGGTCTCGATGCGGTCCCGGTAGAAGGCGGGCCGGAGGGCCGTCCGTTCGCGCTGCCACTTCTCGCCCTCCGTGAGAAAGAGGCCGCCGTCGGCGACCTGCCCCAGTGAATCCTGGGTGATCTGCGCCCGGCCGAAGTCGCTCGCGTCGGTCACGAGTACCCGCTGGATATCCTCGGGGTGACGGACCATGTAGCCGTCGTCGCCCGCGATGTTGTACGCGACGACGTCGCTGTCGTAGGCCGCGAGTTCGTCGTAGAACCCGACCGGATCGCGCAGGAACGCGAGGGTGTTGCCGACGAGCGGGAGTCCGGCGGGACCCGGCGGCGAATCGCCGGCGGCGCGCCTGCGAGCGACACCACTGTCGCCGACTCCTGAGTCGTCGCCCGTCTCGGCGTCCGTGCGTGAGGAACTCGCCATACTCGACCTTGGGGCCAGCCCCACAAGCACCTTCGGGCGAGCGGACACGGTCGTTTAAGTCGGGGTCGAGCTCTCGACGCACCGTTCGGTCCAGCCTCAGATGACGGTGCCGTGTTTCTTGTCCGGTCGGTCCTTCTCGACGGTCTCGTAGAACTCGAAGCGGGCGGCGAGTTCGTCGCGGAGGTCGCTCGGCGGGACGATCTCGTCGATGACGACCTCGCTGGCCATCCGGTGCGCGTCGATGTCCCGGCGGTACTCCTCTCGCAGTTCGGCCTCGCGGCGGGCGCGTTCCTCGGGGTCGTCGATCTCGTCGAGTTTGTTCGCGTAGACGGCGTTGATAGCGGCCTCGGGGCCCATGATGGCGATCTCCCCCGACGGGAGCGCGAGGGTCGACTCGGGGTCGTAGGCCGGTCCGGACATGGCGTAGATGCCCGCGCCGTAGGCCTTCCTGACCACGACACACTGCTTGGGGACCGTGGCGGCGGAGGTGGCGTAGATCATCTTCTTGCCCTCCTCCAGTATCCCGTCTTTCTCGACCTGCGACCCGGCCATGAACCCGGGAGTGTCACAGAGGTAGAGCAGGGGGACGTTGAACGCGTCGCACTTCCAGACGAACTCGGCGGCCTTGGCGGCGGCGTCCGGGAAGATCGCGCCCGCCCGCTTCGCGGGCTGGTTGGCGACGATTCCCACCGGTCGGCCGTCGATACGGGCGAATGCGGTGACGATCTCCGCGCCGTACCCGGGCTGGAGTTCGAAGACGCTCCCCGCGTCGGCCACTCGCTCGACGACGTCGTGGATGTCGTAGCCCTCGTTGGGCGCTTCCGGGATCACCGAGTCGATGCCCTCGGGGGACCGCTCGGGCGCCCGGGATTCGACCCGGGGTGGCGTCTCGTCGCTGTTGTCCGGCAGGTAGGTCAGCAGTTGCGCGACCAGGTCGCGGGCGTGCTGTTCGTCTCTCGCCACGAGGTCCGCCGAACCGGAGTGACGGGTGTGTATCTCGGGGCCGCCCAACTGGTCGAGATCGATCTCCTCGCCGGTGACCATCTCGACCATCCGCGGGCTGGCGATGGCCATCGCACTCATCCCCTCGACCATCACGGTGAAGTCGGCGAAGACGGGCGTGTAGGCCGCGCCGGCGATACACGGGCCGTAGAGGACACAGACCTGGGGGACCCGTCCGGAGAGCATCGAGTGGTTGTAGTAGTACTTGCCGATCCCCTCGCGGTTGGCGAAGAAACCCCGTTGCTGGTCGATCCGCCCACCGGAGGAGTCCATCAGGTAGAGGACGGGACGTCCGGTCTTGAGCGCGCGCTGTTGCATGCGGAGGAACTTCTCGACGCCGTGTTCGGCCATCGACCCCGCCTTCACGGTGAAGTCGTTGGCCATGAAGTGCACAGTTCTCTCCGCGAACTCGGCGGCGCCGGTGAGCAGACCATCGGCCGGGAGTCGGTCGTCGGAGTCCGGGTCGGCGTCGGGCGCGTCGGGGTGCCAGCCGTCGAAGTTGGCGAAGCGGCCGTCCTCGAAGAGCAGGCCCGCGGGCGGGTCGACCTCGCCGTCGACGTCCGGGGAGTCGGTCTCGCCCGGGACGGGGTCGGTCTCACCGAACCAGAGTTCCAGGCGGTCGCGCACGAACAGTTTGCCCCGTTCGGCGAGGCGCTCGCGGTACTTCTCGGGGCCGCCCGCGTAGATGTCGGCGACCTCCGCGCGGAGCGCACCCTCACGGTCCGTCGGCCCTGCCGCGTCGGCCCCCGTGACGTCCGCCCCCTCTCTATCGCCGTCAGCTCCGGCGCTCGCCTGGGTCGCCTCGTCGGGGTCGTGGACGACCGCGGGTTCGGTCGCGTCGCCGACGTAGACCTCGACTGGTTCGCTCCCGGGCCGATGCTGGGCGAGGGCCGACGCGATCGCCGCCGCCTCCTCCTGGCTCGCCGTCCCGGCGATCCGGACTTTCATACCCGCCCACTCGACCCGCGACGTGAAAAAAGTCGACTGCCCGCCCGGCCGCTCCGTCTGCCTTCCGTCCCGACTGCACCGTCCGGCTCTCGCTCCGGTCGCTCCGGTCGCTCGGGCCAGCGCCCGTCACGCCCGACCGCAGATGCTATCAGCGTTGATACTCTCGGGCAACTGGTTAAGTAACGGTTCGCCAAAGCGTGTAGCAATGAGTCGGTTCGCTGCGCTGGGGTTCGTGATTCTCGTCGTCGGATCCGCGTTCGGTGGGCCGATGGCCGCCAGTCCCGGCGTCGTCTCCGGGGCGAGTGACGCCGGTGAGGGGGCGCTCGCGGGGACGGACAGCGGGGCGGCGGCACAGGCCGACGCCGAGCCCTCGGTATCGGTCGACGTGGCAGACAAGGCAGTGGCCGACGGGGGGAGACACGAGGTCGGGACCGATCCCCGGATCACAGTCGACGCCTCGGTCGGAGACGGCGCCGACGGGGCCGAACTGTCCGAGGTCGTCCTCCGGGTCGGCGGGAACCGCAGCGCGAGCACAGCGGTCGACGGCGCGAGCGCGACCGAGACGTTCCGGCCGGAACTGGACCACGGCAACAACTCGGTTCGCGTGATCGTGACCGACACGGCGGGCAACGTCAACTCGACGCGGTTCACCGTGTTCAAAGACGAGATGCGACCCCACGTCTTCCTCGAAGAGCCCTACCAGACGCGGCCGTGGTACCCGATCAGTAACGGTGTGACCAACGGGACCGCGACGGTCCTCAGCGGGCGGATCATCGACGATTCGGCGGTCGAGAAACTCCGGGTCGCGTTCGACTACGGCGAGCCGAGCGTGAGCAGCGGGAAAGGCGAGACCTTCGTCCGCAAGGACGTCGGCGAGACCTTCTCGATCCCGATGGAGCTGGGCTACACCGGGGGGACCAACCTCACCAACGAGTTCGTCGTCACCGCGGTCGACGAGTTCGACAACGTCAGGCGCTACACGTTTCAGGTGGACATGACCGACGGCGAGGCACCGACGGTCTCGCCGGAACCGTACCCGAACGTGACCACCGAGGGCCACGTCCACTTCAGCGGGACGCTCTCCGACGACGTCTGGATCAAGGAGGCGTCGGTCACCTTCCGCCCGGTCGGCGAGTCGGTGATCGCCAACGAGACGCTCGCCGAGACCCGCGAGTACGAGTATCTGGGTGGTCGCCGGTCGGTCTCGTTCAACGAGACGTTCTACATGGAGCGGTTCCTGACCTACGAGCTGACCGTCACGGTCACCGACGTCGCCAACCGGACGACGAGCCGCACCTACCGGGTCACCCGCGAGCGGGTCGACAGGGATCTGACGCCGGACGTCGTCGTCGACCGCGACCGGACGGTCGTCCTCGACCGCGAGACGCTGTTCGTGAGCGGCGCCTCACTGGAGGGCCAGACCCAGCGACTGGTCGTCGAGACGCGTGACGCCGCGACCGGCGAGACGATCGACTACCAGCGGGTCTACGACGGCAACTACACCGCACGGGTCGACTTCGACCGCGAGGTCACCATCGGGCCGAGTCTGACGACGGTGATCGTCCGCGCGACCAGCCCCGAGGGCGTCGAGGTGGTCGAGCGCTTCTACGTGAACGGCTCCTCCCGGGCAGCGTTCGTCGACGACGAGACGACCGACCCGTGGCCCGCGGTCAGCGTCACACCGCTGGTCGACGACCGGCGCCGGGCGGGCAGCGCGACGGTCACCGTCAGGCGCGTCCTCGGCGGCGAGACGGCGCGGATACCGGCAATCGCGAACGCGAGCGTCGCGGCCGCCCCCAACGTCACGCTGGAGCGACTCGACCTGACCGCCGGGACGCTCACGAACCTCACGGCGACCGTCACCGTCCGCGAACGGGGTGGTTCCTCACTCGCCGGTCCGCCCCGGACTCGCCCGGCTGCGACCGTCCGCATCCAGCACGACGCGGCGGCCGAGCGGGTGACCGGGCTGGAACTCCGGTTCGCAGTCGAGCGCGACTACCTCCGGGCGCACGACGTCGCGCCGGAGAACCTGACGCTCTACCGTCGCTCGGGCGGGAACTGGACGGCGCTCCCGACCGGGGTCGTGAGCGAGACTGGCGACACCGTCCGCTACCGCGCGGAGTCGCCGGGACTCTCCCTGTACTCGCTGGCCGCGGGCGGCCCCACCGCCCCGCCGCTGGACCGGAACCTGGCCGACCGATTCGACGACTCCGGTGGGGTGACACCGACCGAGGGTCCCGGCGAGGGCTGGTCACTCTCGGTCGACCGGCGCGACGAGAACGGGACGGCAGGGTCGACCGATGAGTCGACGGGCGAGGCACAGATATTCGTCTCGAACGTGACGGTCAACCGGACGCGGGTCGCGGTCAACGAGAGCGTGCTGGTCACGGCCGTCCTCTCGAACGCCGGGAATGCCAGCGGCACCTACGTGACCGGCCTCTCCGACATCCAGGGACTCAACCGGACGGTCGTCGCGAAGCGCGCCGCCGAGGTGCCCGCCGACGGCGAGGCGACCGTCGAGTTCCGGACCGACTTCGCCGAACCGGGCAACCACACCGTCTCGGTCAACGGCACGCAGGCCGGCCCGGTCGTCGTCTCGTCGGGTGGTGGCGGCCTCCTCTCCGTCCTGTCGGTCCTCTCGTTCTTGCCGCTCCGGCTCATCGGCATGGGACTGGGCGCGCTCGTCGCGCTCGCGGTCCTCCTGACGCTCGTCCGCTTCGTCCTCCGCCGGGTCGGCGGTGGCGGCGAAGCCGGTGGGTGATCGGAACAACGAGTAGTCCGGTGCGTGGCCTGTCGGGCCTACCGGTCGGCGAACGACGTCTCGACCTCGTCGACCAGCGACCCGGTTCCGAGATAGATGGGTGAGCGCTCGTGGAGGTCGGTCGGGTCGACCGAGCGCCAGTCACAGTCGCCGGTGGTCGCCGCGCCGCCCGCCGATTCGATCACCATGCTCGTGGGCGCACACTCGAAGTGATAGCGGAGTTTGCCCTCGGGAGCGTCCCGGAGTTCGGGGTAGCCGAAGACGCCGCCGTGGGTGACGACCTGCATCACGTCGGCGACGAACGCGCCGCCGTAGCGCAGTTTGAGCCTGTCGGCCTCGAACGATTCCGTCACGGCGGTGACGCGGTCGGTCCAGTCCGGTCGGCGCCCGCCCATCGCGTAGACGGTCGGGTCCTCGGGGACGGCGAGTTCGTCGGTGAGCAGGTCGGCACCCTCGTCGGTGACGAGGTACTCGGCGGCGCGGTCGCCATCGGCGACGACCATCGTCGTGTTCGGTCCGTACAGGACGAACGCCGCGGCGACGAGGTGCTCACCGGAGGCGGGGAGCGGGCGGTCGTAGACGCCGACGATGGTACCCATCGGACTGTTCGACCGGAGGTTCGAGGAGCCGTCGAGCGGGTCGACGGCGAGGTGGTACCCGTCCGCAGTCCCGGTGCCGGTCTCGCCGTCTTCCCCGGTGGCGTCGGCCTCGCCGTCGAAGACGGCCTCGGCGCGTTCCTCGCTGGCGTAACTCGCGACGCCGTCGACCGCGAGCAGTCGTGCTTCGAGCAGGTCGTCGGCGAACTGGTCGGCCGCGCGGACCCGCTCGCCGCTCGGGTTCTCGCGGTCGACGTACGCGCGGCGCTCGGCGAGGGCTCGTCGGATCGACGGGACGCTCTCGACCAGCGTCGCACAGAGGCCGGCGACGGTCGGGTCGTCGACCCACTCGAAGTCCGTCGCCCGTTCGCTCACGGTCGAACCGGACGCGGGGGCGCCCGAAACACCTTCGGGCGGTTCGGGTTCGGACATCTCAGGCCCTGGCCGGTTCGCCACGGAGCGCCTCCTCGGCGCTGGCTCCCTCGTAGATGACCTGTTCGAGCGCGTCGAGGAACGCGTGGGGGTTCTCGCGCTGCCAGACGTTGCGTCCGACGGCGAGGCCGCCCGCCCCGGCGTCCACGACCGCTTCGACCTGTTCGAGGAACGCCCGGTCGTCGGTCTTCGACCCGCCGGACATCAGTACTTTCGACGGCGCGGCCATCTCACAGACCCGTTCCATGGCCGCCTTGCTCCCGGGGTACTTGACCTTCGTCACGTCCGCCCCGAGTTCGAGGCCCAGGCGCGCGGCGTAGGCGATGGTCGACTCGCTCGTGTCGTTTTTGATCCCCTGGCCGCGCGGATAGGACCACATGACGACGGGCACGTCGTAGCTCCGGGCGGCCTCCTGGATCCCGCGGAACTCCTCGAACATCTCGACCTCGTGGTTCGAACCGCCGTAGACGGTGAACCCGACGGCTTCGGCCCCGAGTTCCTCGACGGCGTACTCGACCGAGCAGTTCAGAGCGCTGTCGGGTTCGCCCATCCAGAGGTTCGACGTCCCGTTGAGCTTCGAGAGCAGGGAGACGTCGTCCTCGTAGGAGGGGTAGAAGGCCTCGGCGACGCCCTTCCCGGTCGCCAGTGCCGTCACCGCCGGGTGTGTCGCGACGTCGAAGACGTGCTCGGGGTCGGCGCTCTCGGGCTGGGGGTCGAAGTCGACCGGACCGTGTTCGATCCCGTGGTCGTACGCCAGGACCAGTACCTTGCCGTCTCGACTCAGTGGGGCGTCGTCGATTGGACGCATCACCGATACGTACCCGTGGCAGCCGTATATACTTTTATTGACATGATTTACTCACAGCGGAGTAAAGGATTCGGCGAGGTGGCAACACCTGCGAGCAGACGTTCTCGCTGACGTTCGCACCGGCGTGTCGCCGGCACACTTACCGGCGGGACGCTCCTATCGAGTCGTATGCGAGACGTCAGCGACATCGAGGCGGTGGGCGTCGTCGGCGCCGGGACGATGGGTGCCGGCATCGCGCAGGTCGCCGCCCAGCAGGGATACGAGGTCGTGATGCGCGACGTGACCGACGACCTCGTCGCCGACGGCATCGAGCGGATCGAGTCGGGACTGGACCGCCAGCGCGGCGACGAACTCACCGACGCCGAGGCCGACGCCGCCCTGGAGCGGGTGACGGGCACGACCGACCTGGCGGACCTGGCAGACGTGGACGTGGCCGTCGAAGCCGTCGTGGAGGACGTCGACGTCAAACGTGACGTGTTCGCGGACCTGGCCGAGGTCACCGACGGGGACGTCGTCCTCGCGACGAACACGAGTACGCTCTCGATCACCACGATCGCGGCCGCGACCGACCGCGCGGACTTCGTCGTGGGGTTGCACTTCATGAACCCCGTGCCAGTGATGCGCGGTGTCGAGGTGGTCGTCGGGGAGAAGACGGCTACCGACGTGGTCGAGTTCGCCCACGACTTCGCCGCGGCCCTCGGCAAGGAGACCTGGGAGGCCGACGACAAACCCGGCTTCGTCACCAACCGGATCCTCATGCCCTGGATCAACGAGGGGATCCGCGCCTGCGACGAGGGCGTCGCCTCGAAAGAAGACATCGACCGCGGGATGACGCTCGGGACGAACGTCCCGATGGGACCGCTCGAACTGGCCGACCACATCGGACTGGACGTCTGCTTGCACGCCTCCGAGACCCTGCACGAGGAACTCGGTGACCGGTATCGGCCTGCGTACCTCCTCAAACGAAAGGTCGAGGCCGGAGACCTCGGCAAGAAGACCGGCCGCGGTTTCTACGAGTACGAGTAGCGCCACCGCGCGACGAGAGGCTGGTCGGCAGCGGGGTCGGCTGGCGGCTTCGGTAGCCCCCGGGGTCCGGCCGTCGGTCGAATGCTCATTTCAGCCTTCGAAACCTCCTTTTCCCCGGGACGCGCCATCGAGGACGATGGCACCTCCCCGCCCGTCCGCTCTCTCGCCCCGCCCCGCTCCCCGTATCCTGCTGGTCCTCTGTCTGTTCGCGGTCGCCGCTCCGGCCGTCGGTTCGGCGGTCGCTGCGCCGCCCCCGCAGGAACTCTGTGGTGTCTGTGGCGACGGACTCGAACGGACTGCCGAGGACGCCGGCATCCCCCTGACCGTCGAGCACAGTACGGCGACGATAACCGTCGACGCCGACGGGACGGGCCACTGGGACGCCCGGGTGGCGCTCTCACCGGCCGGTGCCGGGGCGCTGACCGCCAACGCGACGCGTCGTGAACGGGTCATCAGGGAGACGCTCGACCGCCGGACCGTCGTCGAGTCCCCCTCGAATATCACGACGCGGATGGAGAACGACACGCTGGTCGTCGGCTTCGACGCGCCGGTCGCAACCACCGAACGAGTCGGCGTCGCGCTCGTCGCGTTCGCGCCCGCCGAACCGACCGAGGGGTGGGTGTCCGTCGTCGCCGACCGACTGACGGTTCGCGGCCCCGAGGGCACGGTCGCGACGCACGCTCCCGCCGGGGTGAGGGTCGAGGGTCGCAGCGTCCGCTGGGTCGGAGGGGGGTCGTTCGGTACCGGTCCCGAACTCGCGTTCGCCGGTTCGGGTGGACCGGTCGCCGACCTCGCCACGAGCGTCGCACTGGTGCTCGACGCGGCGTCGCGGACTGACCCCGGGACGCTGCTGGTCGGCGGCGTCCCCGCACTCGCTCTCCTCGTGGTGCTCGCCTCGCTGGTGGCGGTCGGCGACCGACTGCCGGCCGTGCCAGCGAGGACCGCCGCCGGGGTCGCCGTCGGACTCGGCATCGGGACCGTCGCCGTC
>Ga0207770_100469_pt1 | contig 19267 bp, 15 predicted proteins | sample A23E2SouthBayCA_FD_187729 | JGI IMG/M metagenome (GOLD analysis project Ga0207770, IMG submission 187729) | Aerobic enrichment media microbial communities from Eden Landing Ponds, California, USA - A23 E2 (SPAdes) | ecosystem: Environmental > Aquatic > Marine > Unclassified | place: Emeryville... | reverse complement strand
TCCGACGGCAGGTGCTCGAGGAGCGAATCGTCGTTGACGAACTCACAGCGTTTCACCCACGATGATTTCCCGCCGTCGTGGTCGTTTCCGTGCAGGCGGAGCGCCCCGTTGTCGATGTTCTCGAAGTAGCAATCCTCGACTTTGACTGCACCGGGACTTCCAGTGTAGCGGATACCCGACGAGCCGAGTTCGCGAACGTCGCAGTTCGTGATTCGCAACTCGCCGACGTGGGGAGTGCCGCCGAAAATCCCGGTCATCCGGTGGGGGTAGGTGTCGACGACGCCGCCTCCATCGATGGTGACCCCGTCGATGTTCCCGACGCCATCGACGCTTTCGATGGTCACGTAGAGCTGGTTGCTCGGTTTGTCTCTCGGCGAAAAACCCGTGAACTCGATATCGTGGACCTCCCCACCGTCAGTGGCCCGAACCACGATACCCGCCCCCGTCGATTTATTTGCGGTCTGTGCGACCTCGAAGCCTTCCAGCAGGACGTTCGTTGATTTCTCCCTGACCGCCAGGAACACCCCTCTGAACCCCTCCGGGAAGACGAAGGTCACGTCGGCGGGATCACCCGTCGTCGAACGAATCCCGACGTTACTGTGCCCGAGATAATCGTGTTCTTCCGTCCAGCGGTACGTCCCCGGCGGGAACTCGATGAGTGTGTCGTCACCCATCGCATCCCTGACCGCACTATCGACCGCGTCCTGGCCGGTCGGATCCATGCCGAGGTCCTCAACCGCCTCCAGGACCGTATCGAACTCGATTCCGTGATGTGTCCGGACCCGCGTCGGAGTCGCCGTGCGTGTCGGCGTCTCGGTCGCGGGCGGAGACGGGGTCGGTGAACCCGCACTCAGACTGTCTCCGCTGGACCCCGGCGGCGTACTCGTTTCGGTCTGTGGAGTCTGTTGGTCGCCGGACCCGTCCCTGGGATCCATGGGGCTACTGGCGAGGGCACCACCGGTCGCTGCCACGCTGAGAAAAGCGAGAAGCCGGCGACGTTTCATCTCGTTGAATTTGGACCACAACGAGTATAGTAATGGATCCCTTATTGTCCAGAGTGCTCTATTGAACCCGATGACTACGAGGGGTTACGGTGACCTAACCGGGGACGTAGCCGGGTGTACTCGGTGGTCTCACGGCCCGATCCGTGCCTTCTCTTTCGAACCGTGGATCAACAACCGAAACCAGGATTGAAAGATCTACCGAACGTCCCGATGGACGTATCGTTGCCACCCCCACTCCCGACCCGGCGTCCTGTCGACACCCTCGCGCCGCTCTCCGGAGGGCGACCTGCTATCCTCCGCCCGGAGATCGGCGGTCCTCGGTCGCCAGCGTCCGGTGTCGGTGCCGACTGTCAGTCGTTCGCAGCGGCCAACTCGATAGTGTCCATGGCGGGAATCCGGGAAGAACCGGTATTAGTAATCGTCCGATACCCCGAGGCGGTCGTGGACGCGGTCGGCGAGGCGGAGCGCGACGCCGCCGACGAGCAGGCACCGGGTCACGCTGACCGAGAGTGGTGGAGGAGCATCGATTCAGCGGACAGGCCACGCGCGAAAGGTGCCCCATCTCGCCGAGCGCCCGAACGCTGACCCGTCTCGTCGAGTCCCGTAGGGATGACACGGAAACCGTCGATTAACTATGTCGCCGTGGTTTGTGCCACCGCTATGCGACAGTTTCGGTCGGACGGGAACGGACGGTTGCTCCTCGTCGGCACCGGGGTGGCCGTCGTCGTGGTGCTCGTTCTCGGGTTCGCCTTCCAGTCCCAGCTGCTGTCGCTCGCCGCGACGGTCCTCTATACCTTCGTGGACAATCCCGAGACGACGTGTACGCCGGTCGAGACCGAGGTGACCGACGAGTGGACCGAGTGGCACTCGGAAGGTGACCTCTCCTTTGGCCGGTACGACCCGGTGTTGTTCGTCGAACCCGAACGGGAGTACCCGTATCGCGTGCTCGTCGCGCCCGATAACAGGAAGATGGACCTCTACCGGAGCCGGGACATGCGTGAGTTCGAGCGGGTCGCCACGGACCTGGAGGGCGACGAGTTCGCGTCCAACTTCAACTGGGGCCGGAAAGTCGACGGGCGCTACTACCTGTTCAGGACGCTCCGCGAGAACGAGACGGAACTGTGGACCGGGGACTCGCTGACGAATCTCACCAATCGGGGCGTCGTGCTGGAGGAAGCCGACACTGGCGGCTTCTACGACGCCGAGACGGGGACGTGGCACGTCTACTACCAGCAGGACGAAGACTCGACGGACGACGACGAGTTCGGACCCAACACCGACCTGTTCGTCCACGCGACCTCGGAAGACGCGGTCGACTGGACGAGACAGGGCGTGGCGCTGAACGTCTCCGACCGGCCGTGGAAAGCCGGCGACCCCGACGTCATCGAGATCGACGACCGCTACTACATGTTCTTCGACCAGACCGAGAGCCACCCGAACTACCACATCCACCTCGCCGTGTCGGACAACCTCTCGCGGTTCGAGCCGGTCGGTCGGGTGACCGAAACCTGCGGTGGGGACGCGAAGGTGCGATACGCCCCGACCCGGGGGAAGTTCGTGATGCTCACCGAGTTCGGCGGCGAGGACATCTCCGGCATCGGCGTCCAGACTTCCAGGGGACCCCGGAACGTCTCCTATCGTCTCGACGGACGACAGGACGTCGTCCGGTCGGTCGGAAACGGGTCCGGCTGAGCCGGTACGGCGGGCTCGTACCGTTCGTGACACGCGACGCTCGTGCTACGACCGCTGCCCGTTCGTGTCACGACCAGAACTGCGGTCCACAGTGTCGACGCGGTCGCCCCCCCTCGTCACTCCGACCTGGCGACCGGCTTCCGGAGCCGATAGGACGACCAGCGGAACTCCAGGACCCCGAGAACCGCGAGATCGAGCGCTGCAGCCAGGAACAGCGGGATGTGGTGCCACATCGCCCAGGGAGGGAGGATGAACAGGATCCCGTTCAGGAGGGTCGGTGGAACGATGTTCCGGACTGTCTCTTTGATCGCGATCATGAACCCGCTCCGGTTGCTCCCGTCTCCGGAGCTGTCCGTCTCCAGGGTACGCGATTCGATGCCCGCCTCGGAGGCGGGCGGACCGCCGGTGCTCTCGTCGCCGGTCGAGAGCCGTTCGGCGTCGTACGGGAGTCCGATCTCGACGGTCCAGACGATGTCGCCGGCTTCGTCCACCTCGACGATGCGACCGTTGTGCGTGTCGGTGACCAGCGTGTGACCGTTCGGGAGACGGTCGGCGTCTCGCGGCCACTGGAGCGTTCCGTCCCGCCAGGTCCACGTGCGCTCCCACTCGTCACCGACGCGCTCGAACTCGTCGACCCGGTTGTTCTCCGAGTTCGCGACCAGCACCGTCGGGCGGTCCCCCCGAAGGTAGTCCGGGTTGTGCTGTTCGTAGAGTACGTCGTGAGCGTCGTCCTCGCCCAGCGTCATCTCCGACAGGAGCGTCCCGTTCGGTGCGATGAAGACGACGCTGTCCTGGTTGCGAAGGCTGGCCATCACTCGGCCGTCCTCGAGCACTTCCACGTCGTTGACGTGCGTCCAGTCTTCCGGGTACGGGCCGCCGCCGTCGATCGGGAAGTCACGCTGGGCCTCCCACCGCCAGACCTGGACTTCATGCTCGGTGTCGTACAGGAATACCGCGTCCTGATAGATGTCCGCGACGGCGATGTGGGTCTCGTTGACCCGGTCGATGTCGTGGACGCGCGTGTTGTGTTTTCGCGGCGTGACGCGCGACCAGATCACCTCCGATTCACCGGTCCTGAAGTTCTCCCGCACGAACACCTCCCGGGTACAGACACCCCCCTCGTTACAGTCCTCGTCGGAGAAGTCCTCCGAGGCCGCGTACTCGATGGTCCAGGGCTCGTCCGGGACCGGGTCGACGTCGAAGTACGAGTCGTACTGGCTGTTGACGTACGCCGTCGACCCGTTCGGTGCCACGACGACCAGCTCGGCGTCGGGATACGTCGCGCGGAACTCCTGGGTCGTGATAGCCGTGTATCCGTCTCGGTCCGGTCCCGAGACCCCCTCGACCCGCTTTGCTTCCTCGGACTGGAGTGACTCGGCGGTGTGCGTGAGAAACGCTGCCGCCGGGGAGACCAGGAGACCGAGCGCTAGCAGAACCATCCCGATACGGAGAGCGTTCCTGGAGAGCGTAACCCGTGCCATCGCGAAATCCTTCGACCGCCACACCGCTTAGTTAACCCGCACCTACATTATTTTCAATACATTTTATCCTGATAGAAAAGCCGCGGGGGACCGCACGACGACGCGCTGGGGCCGCGCCCCTCCGGGCGGCGGACATGGCCGGATACGTTGACAGCCTGCGAGTCACGAGAGAGCGAATCGAACGGTCCTCGCGGGCCACGAGCGGGGCGGAGGACAATATCGGTCACGACTCGAACCGGGGAGCGGACGGCGAAGGGAGCGACTAACTTTGCCGAGTTTGCCCGATGCTGACGACAGACGTGTCTGACACCGTCTATCTGACACAGTGGAAAGACAGGAGGGCCCTCTCACGGGGCGGGTCACTGGTCGCGGTCACGCTGGTCTCCGTCGCGCTCTCGGTGGGGGTCGACCGGTTCGTCGTCGCCCCGGGACCGCTGAGCGTCGATCCGGCGGAGGGACTGGCCCTCCCCGCCGCCCTGGTGGTCGGCCCCGTCGGTGCCGGGGGCGTCGCGCTCGGGCACCTCCTCGCGGACGTGGCGACGGGCGTTGCCGGGCCCGCGAGCGTGGTCGGTGCCCTGGGACAACTGGTTCTCGGACTCGTCGGGTACGAACTCTGGAAGCGGTTCGGGTCGACCCCCGCGGGAGTCACGTCCCGCCACGACGTCGGAGCGTTCGTCCTCGTCGCTGTCGTCGGAACCACGGTCGCCTCGTCCGTGGTAGGGTGGGGGAACGTGGTTCTCGGCGAGTTCCCCTTCTTCGTCGCGAGTCTGCTGTGGTTCCCCGGGTGGGTGCTGGCGACGCTCGTCGTCGGACTGCCGGTCCTCGTGGTGTGGCCGCGGTACGTGGACACCCACCCGGTCACGGCCGTCGAGACCGACACGGACCGGCCAGCGCGGACGTCCGGGTCGCTCGTGTTCGCCTCGCTCGCGTGGTACCTGGGGGGAACGGCACTCAGTCTCGGGTTCTACGTGTTGTCGCTCGTCCCCGGCGGGACGTTCCGGTCGCTCGGCGTCGGCGCGGTATCGACAGTCTTCGAGGAACCGGTCAGTTCGGCCGTTCAGGTGACGTTCGGCGCCGTACTGTTCGTCTGGTTGCTCGTGAGTTACCGTCGGAGTCGGTGACGACAGACGGCGACGAAGTCGCTCTATACTTTAGTTTCCCCCGGCGTGAGTGGGGGAAAATGAGACTGACGCGGCGACAGACAGTGGCGACCGTCCTGGCTGGCGGACTCGCGACGAGTGCGGCCCTCCAGTCGTTGCCAGCGCGGGGCCGTTCCGGCGGGTCCCGGGAGGCCGACGTCACGGACGCCGAGACGCAGTCATTAACCGCACTGGCCGAAGTCGTCTCTCCCGCCGACGTTTCGGACCCGGCGGTGCTCGTCGAGGGGTACCTGCGGTATCAACCGTCCGACAGTCGAGAGGGGATCCGGGAGGCGATAGCGGCCCTCGACACACAGGCCCGGCGCAGGTACGGCGGGGCGTTCGCGACGCTCTCGGCCGCCGAGCGCGAGCGGCTGTTGCGCGAGTTGGGAGTCGACCGGACGGCACCCGTCCGGGACGGGACCGTCCCGGAACGGGTGCGCTACCACCTCGTCAACGGCCTCCTGTACGCCCTGTACACGAACCCGGCGGGGAGCCGTCAGCTCGGGGTCGAGAACCCCAGAGGCCACCCGGGCGGGTACGAGTCGTACGCCGAGTCTCCGGACGAGGGCAGTCGATGAGCGGTGCGAACGCGACCGGAAGGCACCCGTCTGAGGACGCCGACGTCTGTATCGTCGGGGGCGGCGTCGCCGGCGGGATCGTCGCACACCGACTCGCGGAGCGCGACTACGACGTCGTCCTCCTCGAGGCCGGGAGACGCTTCGACCGTGCGGAGCGCCACCGGCAGATGGAAGACGCACTGCGGCCCGACGTCGGCGGTGGGGACGTCTGGGAGATGGGCGGCGAACGGGACAGGTACACCTCCTCCGGCGAGTTCGATTACCCGCTCAACAGGACCAGGGTGAAAGGCGTCGGCGGGACGACGCTTCACTGGCTCGGAATCACGCCGCGCCTCCACCCCGAGGACTTCGAGATGGAATCGCGGTACGGCCTCGCCGCGGACTGGCCGTTCGGCTACGAGACGTTGCACCGGTACTACGCCCGCGCCGAGCGGGAACTGGGCGTCGCCGGCGGGACCGACAACCCGTTTGCCCCTCCGCGGGAGACCGAGTTTCCGATGCCCGCGTTCCCACAGAGCCACGCGGACGCCGTGTTCCAGGCGGCCTGTGACCCGCTCGGTATCACCCTCCACTCGGTCCCGCAGGCGCGCAACTCCGAAGCCTACGACGGGCGGAGCCAGTGTCTCGGCTACAGCACCTGTACGCCGGTCTGTCCGTCGGGCGCGAAGTACAGCGGCGACGTCCACGTCCGGAAGGCGGAAGCCGAAGGCGCGCGGGTGATCGACCGGGCCCCGGTCCAGTGGCTCGACCACGACGGGTCGGGCGACTCGGTCACCGCCGCAGTCTACCGGACGCCCGACGGCGACCGACACCGACAGAGCGCACGTCAGTTCGTCCTCGCGGCCGGGGCGGTCGAGACGGCCCGTCTCCTCCTCCTGTCGCGGTCGGGGCAGTACCCGGACGGGCTCGCGAACTCGAGCGGCGCCGTGGGCCGCTATTTCATGGACCACCCGAGTATCGAGGCGACGGGGCTGGTCGACGAACCGCCGAACCCGAACCCGATCGGATTCCACTCCAGCGAGTCCCACCAGTTCTACGACCACGAGGCGCCCGGCCCCGGCACGCTGAAACTCGAGTTCAAGAACCCGGACCCCGTTTCGCTGCCCGACCTCGCGGTCCGGGGCGGTGACAGCCGCACCCGGGAGGACGTCTTCGACGTCGCGGTCGGCGACGCCTGGGGGGACGCGCTCGTCGAGCGGATCGAGTCCCAGATGGGCGGGCGGACGGCGTTTACCGTTCGCGCGACGGCCGAACAACTCCCGCTGGCGGACAACAGGGTGGGCCTCGACCACCACAACACAGACGACGCCGGGAATCCTGTCCCCGACGTCGATTTCGGGGTGGGCGAACACGCCCGGGAGACGCTCGAATTCGCGGCGGACCTGCTCCGGGACATCATGGACGAACTGGATGCGACCGACGTCTCGGTCGACTCGGTCGACGACCCTCGGCACGCGTCACATCACATGGGGACGACCCGGATGGGCGAGGACCCGGAGTCGAGCGTCGTCGACGCTCGACTCCGCACGCACGATCTCGACAATCTCACTATCGCTTCGAGCAGCGTCTTCGTGACGGCCGGGGCGATGAATCCCACGCTCACCATCGCCGCGCTCTGTCTCAAGGCCGCAGAACACGTCGCGGCGGACCTGTAGTGGCGTCGCGGAGCGACGCCTCACTGGACGAGTTTCAGCGCGGCGGAACCAGTCGAGACCAACGCTTTGCGCATCGGGTCGGGGATCCGTGGTCCCACGGCGGCGCGCACCTTGTAGACGGGCCCCTCCTCTTTGAGCAGTTCGTAGAGGACCGGTCCCCGCGTGGTCGTGATGCGGTGCATCTCCTCCTCCGACAGTTCGAAGTCGAAGACGTCCCGGTTGGCGCGGATGTACTCCACGGTGGAACTCTTGGGGATCGCGACCACACCCTCCTGCTGTATCAGCCAGCGTATCGCGACCTGCGGGGCGGACTTGCCGTGGCGCTCGCCGATGGCAGCCAGCGTGTCGTCCTCGGCGACCCGCCCCTCGGCAAGCGGGCTATAGGCCGTGACGAGCACGTCCTGTTCCTGGCAGTACTCGACCAGGTCCCCGTGGTTGTCGGTGAAATACGGGTGATACTCGATCTGGTTGGTCAGGAGGGGCGTCTCCGCGAGGTCCATCGCCCGCTCGAGCTGTTCGACCGAGAAGTTACTGACGCCGATGTGTCTCGTCTTGCCGTCGGCCACCAGTTCGTCGAGCGCCCGGAAGACGCCCGGCATGTCGCCGTCCGGGTGCCACCAGTGGACCAGCAACAGGTCGACGTACTCCGTGTCGAGTCGCTCGAGACAGCCCTCGGCGGCCTCCAGGAACCCCTCGTAGGTCAGCATCTCGGGATAGCCCTTCACTTTCGTCGTGAGGAAGACGTCTTCCCGGCCTCGGTCGGACGCCTCGACCACTTCCCCGATGACGGCCTCGTTCTCGTAGGCCATCGCCGTGTCGATGTGTCGGTAGCCGGACTCGAGTGCGGCCCGGGTCGCCTGCCGACACTCCTCGCCCTCCATGCGATAGGTCCCAAATCCGATCTTGGGCACGGTCGCCCCGTTGGCGGTTGCGAGCTCCTCCATGTCGGTTTCCCGTTGGAGAGTCCCCCACAAGAGTAACCGCTGACTACGTCGCGGGGACGGCAGCGACCGGACTCCATCGACTCCGAAGAGCTGCCACGCCCGGTCTCAGACCCGAGAGAGACCAGACCCAGAGAAGGACAGCGCACGGCCTATCGTGTCGCTACGGAGACGGCGAAACGACGCCGTGTGGACCGCTCCCGGACGGTACGGAGAGAATAACTGAAACAGTGGGTTCGCATATCCCGCTATGACCGTCGCAGAGGAACGGACCGAGACGCGCCGGGACCTCACGTTCCGGCACGAGCGAGTCGACGGGGCACCGCCCAGCGGGAGACTCGGCGGCTGTCTCGCGACGGACCTGACGGGGAACGGTCGGGACGACGTCGTCGTCTCCAGCATGGGTCGCCACGACCGCCTGGAACTGTTCGGGAAACCGACCCGGTTCCCGAACCTCACCGGCCTCCGGAACGAGTACGGCCGGGGGGAGGTCCACCTGTGCTGGTACGAGAACCCCGGGTGGGAGCGCCACGACATGCGGACCGGCGACCTGGCCCTCGACATCGGCCACACGCTGGCCGACATCGACGGAGACGGCAGGGTCGACGTCGTCGCCGGACAGGGGTTCAACGACCACAGGGTGTTCTGGTTCGAACAGCCCGCGGACCCGCGCGAGGAGTGGTCGAAACACCTCGTGACCGAGCGCTTCGAAAAGTACCACGACGTGCTCGTCGACGACGTCGACGACGACGGCGAACCGGAACTCGTCGGCCTCTCACAGCGGAGCGAGACGTGTTTCTACTACGACGTTCCCGGGGACCCGACAGTCTCCCCGTGGCCCGAAGAGAACTGCCACGTCCTCGCGGAGAACTTCCGGGCCGAGGGGCTCGCGGTCGCGGACGTCGACGGCGACGGGCGCACGGAGATCGTGGCGGGGCCGAACGTCTTCCACCAGCCCGCGACGCCGGGAGCGGGGTGGCGCCGCGAACCGATCGCGACGGGCTGGGACGACACACGCGTCGCCGTCGCCGACCTCTACCCCGGCGAAGGAGTGCAGGTCGTCGTCTCGGAGGGTGACTCCCCGTACAAGTGGGAGACGCCCGGCAGGGTCGCCGTTTTCGACCCGCCGGACTGGACGGCGAACGTCCTGCGCGACGACCTGTTCTGTCCCCACAGCCTCCAGGTGGCGGACTTCGACGGGAACGGACTGCTCGACGTCTACGCCGCGGAGATGGGGCTCGAACGCAACGACGACCCGGTCCACCTGGTCTTTCGCAACGAGGGAGACGGCACCTTCAACGAGGAAGTCGTCGCCAGCGGCGTCCCGACCCACGAGGCGAAGGTCACCGATCTCACCGGCAACGGGAGACCGGACATCGCCGGGAAGTCCTACGGGCCGGACCACCACGTCGACGTCTGGTACAACGAGACCTGAGACCGACCGTTCGGCCCTTCGCGGACAGTCGGACCGAACGGTCGGGCGAGGCGGGACGGCTGCTCGGTCTGCCGATACCGGGGTCGCCGAACGACCGAAATGCACCGAACTGACGGGGAGTAGGAGTAGCATAACAATACCCGCAGCGGCGAACCGAGCCCACAGGAACCAGTCTCCGCGATACACGTATGAGTCAGAAGACCGAGGTCGGCAGACTCGCGACGAGAAGCGTCGACCGACTGGCACGGGCCCGCCCGGGCGGGCCGGCCGGAGTCCGACGCGAGTCGATCCGTGCGCGCCAGGGTCGAAGTGGGTCGACCGGAATCCACCCGGGTGAAACCATCCGAGACAGCACATGAGCGTGCGCGAGCGACTCGCGCGGCTGGTGGACGCTATCCTGCCAACAGACGAGGATCTGGGCACGCAGATCGTCCAGAGCGGTATCTGGGTCGGACTGATGAACGTCTCGGACAGGGTACTCCAGCTCGCGATGCTGGCGATTCTCGCCCGGTTGCTCTCGCCGCGCGCGTTCGGGCTGTTGGGGATCGCACTGCTGACACTCAGCGCGATAAAACGGTTCACTCACCTCGGACTCAACGCGGCGCTCATCCAGGACAAACAGGAGAACGTGGACAGTTACCTGAACACCGCGTGGATCATGCGAATCGGACGGAACCTGTTCATCGCCGCGGTGATCTTTCTGGCAGCACCGCTCATCGCGTCGGTGTTTTCCGAACCTCGTGCCGCGAACGTCCTACGGGTCATCGCGCTGGGTCCGGTCTTCAAGGCTTTCCGGAACCCCGGCGTGGTCTATTTCCAGAAGGACCTGAACATGCACAAGTCGTTCGTGCTGACGATGAGCGGGTCGGTGACGAACTTCGTCGTCGCCGTCGGGTACGCGCTCGTCTACCAGAACGTCTGGGCGCTCGTGTTCGGGTTCGTCGCCGCCGACGCGGTCCGGTTCGTCGTCTCGTACCTGATCCACGACTACAGGCCGTGGTTCGAGTTCGACCTGGAGATCGCTCGAAACCTGTTCAGCTACGGGAAGTGGATGACGGGGAACAAGATGCTCAACTATCTCTACAAGGAAGGTGACGACGTGGTCGTCGGGTGGTTGCTGACGGCGAGTTCGCTCGGTCTCTACCAGATCGCGTACCGGTTCTCGAACGCGCCCGCGACGGAACTCACACACGTCATCTCGAGGGTGATGTTCCCGGCGTACTCGAAGTTACAGGACGATATGTCACTGCTCCGGGAGACGTACTACCGGGTGTTGCAGGTCGTGACACTGGTCTCGTTCCCGATGACGGTGGGGATCATCCTCGTGGCGCCGTCGTTCGTCGAGGCCTTTCTCGGGACTGAGTGGATGCCGGCGGTTCGTGCGATGCAGATCCTCGCCGTCTGGGGCATGTTACGTTCGATCGGCGCGACTTTCGGTCCCGTCTGGAAGGCGGTCGGTCGCCCGGACGTCCTGACGAAACTCTACAGCGTCCGGGTCACGCTCATGGCGATTTTCATCTATCCCGTGACGGTGAGATGGGGCTTCACCGGAACCGCGATGCTCGTCACGGCGATATCGGTGTTTCCGATGGCGCCGCTGGACGTCTACATAGCAGTCAAGACTCTCGATTCGACCTTCGGGCGGTTCCTGAAGGAGGTTTCGTACCCAGCCGCGGCCACCGTCTTCATGTCCGTCGTCGTGCTGGTCGTCCGTGAATCGCTCCGCATCGAGTCGCCCCTTTTCGAGTTCGCCACGCTCGTCACAGTGGGCGTCGTCAGTTACGTCGTCGCCGTCGTCGTCGTCGAGCGCCAGATGAACTGGGGCCTCGAACGCGGCCTCCGGTCGATAACGAGCGCGGCACTGAGTTGAGCCACCCGCTTGCTCTCCGTCGGCATGGGCTGGGTCGTGAGGGGTCAGCGTCGGCGAGACACGGGCCGCCTTCGGGGCCCGGTATCGAGCGTGTCGTCGAGGGGACTAGGAGTCGACGTCCTCGATCCAGACATAGAGGTGCCGATAGGCGGAGTCCGCGGTCGGGTTGGCCGGTGGCTCGCTCGTGTAAAGGTAGTACGCGATCCGCGTGTTCAGGCCGGGGTCGGGCGGCGCGAGGGTATGGGAGTTGCGCCAGGTTTCACCGGGCTCGACCCGCCGGTCGAACTGCTTGAGAGTCGTCTGTCGTCCCACGTCACCGTCGGCAGTGAGATCTTCGAAGACGGCAACAACGGTGTACTCGACGGTTCGTCCCTCGACGTTCCGGACGGTGAACACGAGAGACGTCTCCTCACCGTCTGCCAGTTGGGTCGTGTAGTTGGCCGCCACCAGCTCCCCCGCGTCGTTCTCCTGAACGGTTCTGAACTCGGTGTAGTCCTCTCCGTCGATAGGTTGTGTGACGACGAACCCGAGCGTGCCCACCGACGCGACCGCCGTGACCACCAGCACGACCGAGAGAACCGCTTGCGTTTCCGGAACGCGGTCGAGGGTTTCGTGTGCGTGGTCAACCCATCGACTGACCGGAACGGTGAACTCCTCCCGGGCCGGGAGCGTGCTCCGGCGTCCCGCTCCGAGCAGAACGAGCACGACGATGACGGCCGAGACGGAGTTGATGGCGGCCGTGATCGGGATCCCGGGCGTGACCTGTGTGAGCGCGACCGCGATCAGCGACGTAATCGCGACGCTCATGCCGAACGAGAGAGCGGCCCGTTCCACCAGTGTGATATTCTGTCGCTGATTCAGTCCCGTCTCTCCTTCGGAGTTCGAGTAGGGAAACACAACCGTCAGCAGCGCGTACCCCGGGAGGAAAAAGAGGAGCGGCAAGACTATCGCCACCCGGAACAGTCCGCCCCGGCTGAGCAGCGGGACGAACTGTGCGAGCGAGACCACTACCAGCGCCGCATACACGTCGAGGGGCGGCCATTGCAGGACGGTCACAGTCCGAGAGTATAACTCCTCGATCATCGGTACTCACGCACAGCGGGCTTACCGAACGAAAAGTTCGCAGCCCCCCGGATCGTGGCTACCCACACCGATCGTTCCATCTTTGCCCTCGTGTAGGTCCGGGGGGTGATTGTTATGGGTCGTCTTATCGGCGGGTCCGAGGACCGTCGAGTGACCACGTCGAAGGCTGCGGGTGCAGTAACCGACTGGGGCGGATACGATCGAGGTCATCGTCCCGCGTTCGGTGGATGCCGCAGCGATGCGTCGAGAGCCGACAGGTTTCCAAAGGAACCATCTAACAAAGCACCCCCGTTCGGTAGGATGTACGATGGCGGCGACCCTATTCGAACTCACTGGGTTCCAGCGGGACCTGCTATACGTGATATTCGGCCTCGACCGGCCGTCGGGCCAGGATGTCAGGTCGGAACTGGAGGACAAGTACGACGACGTGACCCACGGGCAGCTGTACCCCAGTCTCGATACGCTGGTCGAGAAGGGACTGGTACAGAAAGGGAGACTTGACCGCCGGACGAACTACTACGAGATAACTCGCGACGGGGAAGTCGCACTCAGACGGCGTCGCGAGTGGGAGAATCAGTACTTCGATGCCCGGGTGTGACCCGCCTCGAGGTCGAGCCCCGAAGTCGCACGTCGAACCGGCGAGCGACCGCGGCGGCAGGTTCCGGGACGGCGAACCACGCATCACGCGGCGGTCGAACGTCTTCCCCGACTTCACCGGACAGCTCAGAGGAATATCGGGAACGGTTACGGCCGACCGTATCAGGCGTTCTGTGGCGACTCGACTGACCCGGGACGGCGCCCCTGCGTCGCCCCGTACACCCGACACGTCCGGACGGCGACGTCGTCCCAGTCGTGATCCCGTCGCATCTGTCGGCGGTTCCGCCGGCCGATCGAATCGGTGTCGAGCGCCGTGACCGTCCGGAGCGTCTCGCCTAGCGCGTCGGTGCGGTCCGGGTCGTAGACCAGTTCCGGCTGGGCCGAGAGAAGCGCGGAGACACACCCGATGTCGGGAGCGACGACCGGCTTGCCGAACGACATCGCGAGGATCGCACTTCCCGACGAGAGGACGTCCGCGAAAGGCAAGACGACGACGTCCGCGGCGTTCATGTACAGTTGGATCTCCGCTTCGGGGACGAACTCCGGGACGTACGTGACGCCCTCGACCGCTTCGCACCGGTCAGCGAGCGAGGCGCCCAGCGACTCGCTTCCGGGCCGACCGACGACGTAGAGTTCGGCGCCGTCGACCGCTTCGAACGCGTCGACGAGCGCGGGGACGTTCTTGTACTCCCGGATGCGGCCGAAGTAGAGAAACGTGGTCTTCTCCGGGTCGGCGTCCAGTTCCCGGCGCGCCTGGGCCGGGGTCAGCTCGTTGGGATAGCTCTCCAGGTAGTGGCCGTGTGGGACGACAGTGAACCGATCCCGGTACCGGTCCGGGAGGCCGTAGGCTTCGAGAACCCGCTCGCGCGCCGACGGGCAGTGGACGAGGAGGTCGTCACACAGTCGAACGACGAGGTGGCGGTACGTGACCTCGATCCGGGGGGTCCGTTTCTCGTGGTCCAGGAGGTTGTGGACCGTCCACACGACCTCCACACCGAGCAATCGCAACACGAGCAACTCGACGAGCAGGCGCGTTCCTTTCAGGACGGTGACGACCCTGTACTTGCCGACGAGGAAGGGGTAGACCCAGTGGATGTGGAGCACGTCCGGTACACCCGACTCCCGCACTGCCTGCGTAAACGGGAGGTTACTGACGCCGGAGATCGCCATCTCCACGGAGACTCCCTGCCGTTCCAGCGCTGCGGCGAGCTCGCGCTGGTACGGGTTCCCATCGCTGTAGTCGGGGACGAAAATCGCATCCATTCGAATAACCGTTCCTCCGGCGATGGACTTCAATAATGACTTGCTACCGTCCCGGGGTCGTCGCCGACGTGGTAACATAGCCCGGTTCGGGGCCTCGTCGCCGGATTCGCGCCTCACGTGGCGACAGGCGTAGTCCTGCCCAAACAGTAGGCGACCGTCGTCCCGGTGGTACCGGGAAGTCGCCCCATAACTAACCAAGTCAGTCTTGATACGCCGAAGAAGTGCCAGTAGATACCAGGACGACCGGGGGGCAGTTGGCCTCGCCGGTCCGTGACGGAGTCGTCACAGACCAGTGCCCTCCTACATCTCGCATCGTGGAGGGGAGACCGTGACCGACTACACAGCCGTGTCCGTGGTCGTCCCGGTCTACAACGACCCCGAGGGGGTTCGCGATACTCTCGAGAGTCTCGTCGCCCAGACCTACCCGGACGGGAGCCACGAGGTGCTGGTAGTCGATAACGGTTCGACCGACCACACCCCATCGGTCGTCGAGGAGTTCGCCACCGCCGCCGACACCGTCGAACTCCTCGTCGAGGACCGCATCCAGGGTTCCTACGCGGCTCGCAACAGAGGGATCCGTCACGCCGAGGGCGATATCGTCGCGTTCCTCGACGCCGACGTCACGGTCTCAGAGGGGTGGCTCGAGGACGCTGTGGCCGCGATGGAGCGACTGGATGCCGAGTACCTCGCCTGTGACGTCAAACTCCGGGCATCCGGGGACTCGCTGGCGTCCCGGTACAACGAGCGGAGCGGGTTTCCCATCGAACGGTACGTCACGGATTTCCGGTTCGCGCCGACCTGCTGTCTGCTCGTCTCCCGGCACGTCTTCGACGAACTCGGGTGTTTCGACGAGCGGCTTGTCTCGGGGGGTGACCTCGAGTTCGGCAATCGGGTCGCCGAGGCCGGGTACCGACTGGAGTACGTGCCGGACGTGAGCGCGACGCATCCGACCCGGTCGACGGTATCCGCGCTCGCGAAGAAAGCCGCACGGGTCGGACGGGGTCGATACCAGTTGCGTGCCCACTACCCCGGGCGGTACGGCAGGCCGGTGGCGATGTTCTGTCACCCGCTGACGTACCTGCCGCCGCTACCGTGGCTGGCTCCGGGAGCGTTCGAGGAATTCGAGGCGCTTCCCGCCCGGGAGAAACTGGGTATGTACCTCCTCCTGACGGTGACGAAGTTCGCCCGGACATACGGCAAGGTCACGCAGGCTGTCGCGATGGGGGCGAGTCCGCTGCTCCGCCCGGCCCGTTCTGAGGGGCGCCCAGAGCGGGGTGAAACGACGGCACGCCCAGTCGACCAACCAAACGACTCGAGCCGATAATGACGACGAACGAATACCACAATGGCTCCGCAGGGAGACACAGCACCGCAGGGGCCCACCTGGCCGCAGACGACGACCTCTGGGAGAAGCTCGTCTGTCCGTACTGCCACGGCCCCCTCGTTCGAGAGGTTGACGGCGCAGTCTGTGAGGACTGTGGCGACGAGTATCCGCTGGCCGACGACGAGACCCTCGACCTGCAACCGCAGCGGTCGAAACAGGTCGAGCAGTCGTTCGAACTCGGAGGGGTAAACCGGTATCCCGACCTGCCCTTCGAGACGTCGGCGGGCTCCCCCAACCCGGACCTCGACCTCTCGAGGCTGTCGTTGCCCCGGCGACTCCCGCGCAATCTCGCGGCACACATCCCCCGGTCGACGGGTGCAGACAGTCTCGCGCTCGATCTGGGCTGTGGCAAGGGGATACACCGGGAGGTCTGCGAGGCGGCGGACTACCGGTGGGTCGGGCTGGATATCGACCCCAGCGCGGCCACGTTGGTCGGCGACGGCCAGGCGCTCCCGTTCGCGGACGATACCTTCGAGTTCGTCCTCTCGCTGAAGGTGGCCAGCCAGGTCGGGAATCCGTTCGTCATGTTCTCCGAGGTTCGCCGGGTCCTCGAACCAGGCGGCGTGTTCGTCGGGAACATCGCCTCGACGGAGCCGTTTTTCGGGTCGAACACGTTCAACGTGACGCCGGTCGGCCTCCACGAACTGTTGCGACAGGGCGGTCTCGAGACGGAACGGGTCTTCCCGGGCTGGGACGGGTTCGCCGCGCAGGCCCAGATGGGGCGGTTCCCGCTCATGCCGCGCCTGCTCTGCAGGGGCGCGGTCGCACCCCTCAGAGCGGCGAGCATGCTGTGGTATCGCCTCAGCTCGATCGTGGTCAACCACGAGAAGGCCAGCGAGACCTTCCGACGACTCAACGCCGCCGCCGAATGGCACTTCGTCGCGCACGCCCCCGAGGAGACGCCGGGACCGACAGGGGCGACCGCCAGCAGGTTGGATCCCCGGGAAAACGGTGCGGACCCGGGAGACTGAGACCGATGGGGACGGTAGTGGTCTCGCTCGACGCGGAACTCGCCTGGGGCTATCACGACGTCGACCCACTCCCGACGGCGAAGTTCGAGAACGCACGCGAGTCCTGGGAGTGGCTCGTCGACGTCTTCGAGGAGTTCTCCGTCCCGGCCACGTGGGCTATCGTCGGGCACCTGTTCCTGCGCGAGTGTGACGGGGCACACGTCCACCCGGCGGCCTCGGACGGGTGGTTCCGTCGGGACCCGGGCGGGAGCGCGGACGACCACCCGCTCTGGTTCGGCCCCGACCTCGTCCGGGCGGTACTCGACTCGTCGGTCGACCACGAAATCGCCAGTCATTCCCTCTCGCACGTGGAGTTCGGCGCCGAAACGACGACGCGGGCGGTCGCCGAGGCCGAGGTCCGGGCCTGCGTCGAGATTGCCGAGAAGTGGGGTATCGACCTCGAATCGTTCGTGTTCCCCCGCAACCGGATCGGTCATCTGGACGTCCTCGCGGAATACGGGTTCCGAAACTACCGCTCGCGGGGTCGGCGCTGGTTTTCCGACCGTCGGTTCGGCCGGGTCGGAAAGGCGCTCGACTACACGCTCGGTCTGACAGCGCCGGACGTCACACCGCCCTCGCTGGACGAACACGGTCTCGTCCGACACGTCGGGTCCCAGTACCTGTTCGCGTTCGAAGACCCCGCCCGGTCGCTCGTCAGCCCGATCTCGGGGGAACCGGTCGTCCGCCAGGTCGAGAAGGGACTGGACCGCGCCGTGGAATCGGACGGCGTGTTCCACCTCTGGTTTCACCCAAACGAGTTGCGGTCGGCCGGGGATTTTCAGCGCGTCCGGGAGGCGCTCGCAGCGATCGGCCGCCGGCGTGGTGACCTGCAGGTGGCCACGATGGCCGAGGTCGGCCGTCGTGTTCACGGCGAACCAAAGTAGGTGGATGCTACTTATCCGCCGAGATACCGTTGAGCAGTCAATGGCTGACCCGTCTGTAGAAGAACCGCTGGTGACGGCGGTTATCCCGACGTATGGTCGATCGGAGATGCTCCGCGAGGCCGTCGACAGCGTCCTCGCCCAGACGTACGACGCCCTCGAACTCGTCGTCGTCGACGACGCCTCCCCGGAACCGGTCGAACCGCTGCTGGCAGACCGGGTGGACGAGACCGACCGCGAGGTCAGCTGTCTGCGACACGAGACGAATCAGGGCGCGAACGCGGCACGGAACACCGGGATCCGGGCCGCCGACGGGGAATTCATCGCCTTCCTCGACGACGACGACCAGTGGGAACCCGACAGTGTCGCGCGTCGCGTCGCCGGGTTCGACGGGCGGCCGTCAGTGGGGGTCGTGTACTCGGACGCCCGCACCGTCGCGGAGGACGGGACCGTGCTCCACGAGACGACCTCGGCGGTCAGCGGCGACGCGACGACGGCACTGTTGCGGGGTGCGGTCGTCGGGTCGTTCTCCAGAGTGATGGTCCGGCGGTCTGTCATCGACCGGGCCGGGACCCCCGACGAGCGGTTCCCGAGTTGGCAGGACTGGGAGTGGTACCTCCGGCTCTCGGAACACTGCCAGTTCGAACACGTCTCGAGTCCGCTGACGGTCAGACGCGTCGAGGACGACCGGATAACCGACGACCACGAACAAAAGCGCGACGTGTCGTATCCGCTGTTGCTGGAGAAACACCGCGACACCGCCGAGGCACACGGCTGGGTGTGGCGGCGACGGTTCGAGGCTGCCTGTGCCCGGTCGCTCGCCGCGTCGGCCCTCCAGAACGGGTTCTGGGGCGACGCCGTTCGGTTCTCGCTACTCGCAGCCAGACGGTATCCGTTTTCATCGTCGACCGCACTGTATCTCGCCCTCTCGCTCGGCGGACCGGGGACCTTCAGGCCCGCACAGGCGATCAAACGACGGATCGCGAACTTGCGCCACCGTTCCTCGTAGCCACAGAACGAGCCCGCGACGACGCCTCGGTCGATTCGCCGACTGTCTCTACCGTGCTGAGACCCAGCCACCCCCGCCCGTCCTCCGGTGTATCGTTCACGACGCCAGTGGTAACTCCGATGATCTCGGCATCACAGGTCTACCCGAGCGTGCTCGGGTCGATTTCTTCGCCGTCGATCTTGGCGGTGATACCGTCGTCGGCGTCGAAACTCGTGATCGACCCGTCGTAGGCGTATGAATCG
>Ga0207770_100468_pt1 | contig 19353 bp, 20 predicted proteins | sample A23E2SouthBayCA_FD_187729 | JGI IMG/M metagenome (GOLD analysis project Ga0207770, IMG submission 187729) | Aerobic enrichment media microbial communities from Eden Landing Ponds, California, USA - A23 E2 (SPAdes) | ecosystem: Environmental > Aquatic > Marine > Unclassified | place: Emeryville... | reverse complement strand
GGTGAGGAGACGGAATTCCGATACCAAAACATTCTGTCTCTTCGCTTTCTACGGCAATAACGCAGTCGCGGCGGCTCCGTCTAGTGAAACTACAGAGCCATAAATTCACAAACGCCTCTATAGACTGGCGATATCGGGATTCATTGACTAGTTTGTTTAGCCCCGGATACTGTGGGGGAGTCGTACTCTTGTCTCGGCTGTCCCACTGCCTCGAGTAGGCTACTATCGATCGCTATGACAAATCAAACCGATCAAACTGAAACCGGCGACAGTCGTTCGTTTACCGCTCATCACCAATCAGTCTTCGTAGGTGGGGACGCTGATAAAGGTTCGAGCGCATATTTTCGCTTTCCCGTGAGTGACGCGTGTTCCGACGCCAGTCGGAACCGAGGAGCGTACAGGCGGGGGTTGAGCGGACACTCCGGCGAACAAAACCACCGTACTGCGGCCAGTCTGGATGACCGGGCGAACGCTTTTGTCGTGGATCTCAACTATTTTTCACATCTGGGTGATGTCACTTGCTTCTGAGAGCCTCTAGTTGCTCCTGATACCGATTTCTGATTGTAACTTCGGTTACGTTCGCGACATTACCGACTTCACTCTGTGTTCGTTTGTCGTTACAGAGAAGGGCGGCAGCGTAGAGAGCAGCAGCCGCAAATCCTGCTGGAGATTTCCCGGAGTGGAGCCCCTCCTCGACCGAATTGTCGACGATTTCCCGTGCTTTCATACGGACGCTTTCGTCGAACTCCAGCTCTGAGGCGAATCGCGGAATGTACTGTTTTGGATCGGCCGGTTCGAGTTCCAATCCGAGTTCTTCGGAGACATATCGATAGGTTCGGCCGATCTCCTTTCGTTCGATGCGAGAGACGTTCGTCACCTCGTCGAGTGTTCGCGGGAACCCCTCACTGCGACACGCCGCATACAGGGCGCTCGTCGCGACACCCTCGATCGAACGCCCACGTATCAGGTCCGCTTCAAGCGCCTGCCGATAGATCACGGCGGCTACTTCACGAGTTGACTGGGGGACTCCGAGAGCACTCGCCATCCGGTCGATCTCTGTCGGTGCCAACTGGAGGTTTCGCTCGCCTGCATCCTTTGTCCGGATGCGTTCCTGCCACTTTCGCAACCGGTTCATCTGACTGCGCTTTTCTGAGGAAAGCGATTTACCGTAGGCGTCCTGGTCTTTCCAGTCGATATTTGTCGTGAGTCCCCGGTCGTGCATCGTCTCAGTGAGTGGCGAACCTGTCCGGGATTTTTCCTGTCGTTCCCGCTGGGTGAATGCTCGCCATTCGGGACCCTGGTCGATGTTTGTCTCGTCTAGAACAAGTCCACAGTCGTCACAGATGCGTTCACCGCGTTCGCTATTGATGAGGGACTCTGACCCGCATTCAGGACAATGCTGCTGGCGTGTGTCCTGTTCGGCGGATTACTCTGCCTTTTTCAACGCGTCACGCTGGCGAGTGTTTTCGGACATAATCGTATGCCGGTGGGAAAAACCACGACCGGACCGGGAAACGTCCCCAGACCGAACGACCTGTTCGATGCTTGTCCACTCGGGCATAAAAAGTTTGCCAACAGATCACAGAGAACCTGAACCAGGTCGAGATCCGGGCCATAGAGGCCCGATCGTGACCTCGTTGTTAGTCGTTCCCACGTATGGCATGCGTGGGGCCTACCGTAGACCAGTGCAGGGGAACTGGTGTTAGAAGGCAGCTATACACGCCCTCAGCCGGATGGCCTCATCGGGCGGGGCTACCCGGATCAATGCACAGTTCCCCTCCTGACGGGAGGCGATGAAAAAAAGATTCTAGCTCGCGTCGCTTGGTCGTTTGGACCCTGTGTTGGTCACCCACATGGGCCGACGTTGCCACCACCGATTCATTCCGATATCGTCTCTCAACAGGTGTCGGAAGAGATTTATATTGTCACTCGACTACTCCAACCCGAACGATTTCATCCGTTCACACGCCGGAGAGACCGTCGTCTCGATGGTGTCCCTCGTCGAGAATCGAGTTCTTGACGGGGAACCCGAGAACTACGATTCGATCTGGTACATTCGACGTGATTTCGGTAGGAGGGGGCCCTCTCTGGGGCCGTTCCTGATCGAGTCACAGTGCAACCGGTTGAGGCGTTCACAGTCGATATTTCCCGATACGAATGAGTACAGACAACACCCTGACCCCGCTGGAAACGATGCGAAATCAACTGGAAGCCGAGATCCCCGACGATCTCACGATATCGCGAGTCACGTACGAAGGCCCGGAGCTCGTCATCTATACGGAAACGCCGCGGAAATTTGCCGAAAAGGACGGTCTGCTCCCACACTTGGCCAGCACCGTCCGGAAACGGATCACGGTTCGTCCGGCAGCTGGGACGCAAACGAGCGAGCGCGACGCCGAGGCCCGCATTCGCGAGTTGATCCCCGAAGAGGCCGGGATTACGAATCTCCGATTCTATCCGACCACTGGCGAAGTCGTAATCGAAGCCGAGAAGCCGGGTCTCGTCATCGGCCAGCGGGGAAGTACCCTCCGAGAGATCCAGCAGGACGTCGGGTGGACGGCCGAGGTACTCCGAACGCCGCCGATGGAATCCTCGACGGTCGACAACGTCAGGAACTATCTCGTTCAGGAGCGGGCCGAACGACGCGAATTCCTCGAAGCGGTCGGCGAACAGATCCACCGCGAACCGGACCAGGAACCCGAATGGGTCCGCGTTACGACGCTCGGGTGCTGTCGCGAAGTCGGTCGTGCAAGTTTCATCCTCAGCACACCTGAAACGCGGGTCCTCGTCGACTGTGGTGACAAACCGGGCGCCGAAGGGGAAGTCCCCTACCTGCAGATCCCAGAGGCCAATCCCATCGCGGACCTCGATGCGGTCGTCCTGACGCACGCCCATCTCGACCACAGCGCACTCTTGCCGCTCCTGTTCAAGTACGGATACGACGGGCCGGTGTACACGACAGAGCCGACCCGCGACCTGATGGGGCTCCTCCAGCTCGACTATCTCGATGTCGCCGCGAAAGAGGGACGGACGCCGCCCTACGAGAGCGAGATGGTCCGAGAGGAACTGAAACATACTATTACCATGGAGTACGGCGACGTCACGGACATCGCCCCGGACATCAAGCTCACCCTCCATAACGCTGGGCACATTCTGGGAAGCGCCGTCGCGCACTTCCACATCGGTAGTGGATTCCACAACGTCGTCTTCTCGGGCGACGTCCACTACACCGATACGAGGTTGTTCAACGGGGCTTCGAACGACTTCCCCCGCGTCGAGACGCTCATCATGGAATCGACGTACGGCCGGCGTGACGACTACCAGACCGACCAGGCGGACAGCGAGCGCAAACTCACCGAACTGGTCAACAAGACGTACGAGAGGGGAGGCAAGGTCGTGATTCCGGCTTTCGCAGTCGGTCGGTCGCAGGAACTCATGCTGGTGCTCGAAGAGGCGATGCGCGAGGGGCGGATCCCGACGATGCCGGTGTATCTCGACGGGATGATCCGCGAGGCGACGGCGATTCACACGGCCTATCCCGAGTTCCTCCGTGACGGCCTTCGCCAGCGCATCCTCCAGGAAGACGAGAACCCGTTCCTCGCCGACCAGTTCCAGCAGGTCGACGGCGGCGAAGAGATGCGCGAAGATATCGCCGGCGGCGAACCGTGTATCATCCTCTCGACCTCGGGGATGGTGACCGGAGGGCCGATCATGTCCTGGCTCAAGTTGCTTGGCGGCGACACGGAAAACACGCTGCTGTTCGTCGGCTATCAGGCTCAGGGAACGCTCGGTCGGCGGATCCAGAGCGGTCGTCGCGAGATACCGTTCAGTGACCGCGGAAGTCGGGGCGAGCAGTTGACCCTTCGATTCAACGTCGATTCCGTGAGCGGGTTCTCGGGGCACGCCGACCGGAACGGACTCGAAGACTTCGTCGGGACGATGAATCCTCGCCCGGAAGAAATCCTCTGTGTCCACGGTGACGAGACGGCGACAGACCAGTTCTCCTCGGCACTGTACGAGCAGTTCAACCTCCGGACGCATGCGCCTCGGAACATGGAGACGTTCCGATTCGATTGAGAATTGGCGTCACGAAGCGATCCCGGGAGCCGCCAGTTGATTTTCTGAAATAATCGAGCGAAACCTATTTAATTAGAGCGGAGGTACTCACTCTCGTACGACGGTTCCGTCCCGCCTTTCTTTCGTTCGCCCATCGGTTCGCCGCCACTACGGGGGCGTCCCTCGATGGCACTGCTCTGAGATGCGCCGTGCCGGATGCCGACCCGTTCGTGGTGGCTGTGGGTCTCTCCCCGGCGGGGCTGAGCACGGTGATATACATGAAAGAAACAGACCTCCCCTGTTCGGAGTGTGACGCTGAGTTGGTCGAATGTACGGTCCACGCTGAAGAGCTCCCCGTTTCGACGGGCTGGCGGGGCTACGTGAGTGTCGCTGAATGTCGACTCTGTGGCGCCCGATACTCCCCACCGGCGACGCTGTCGAAACTGACGATGTCGAGCCAGCACAGGCGGACTCAGTCACGGGGGGATAGCTAACCCGTGACCGCACCGTCTGAACCGACCACGGAGCGTGTACTCCTCCAACCCGACACTCTCCCCGCAACGCTCTCGACCGGTGCGACGATCCTCGTTGCGAGTGACGGAGATCCGACAGAGCAGGCCCTCGGCCTCCAACTGCTCTCCTGGTTCGGCGGAAGCGACGACACTGCCCTCGTCGTCACGACTGACCAGGGTGCAGACCAGACGGTTTCGCAGTTCGAGCACGTTTCAGAGGGCGAAAACAGGCCGTCACTCGGACTTGTAGACACAGTCTCGAAAGCGCAGTCGCTCTCGTCTCTGTACGGCGAACCACGCGTCGTCTTCACCCCGTCCAACGGGGACCTGACACGTCTCGTGGTCGGACTTGCGCAGCTGTCCGGCGATCAGCCACCGTCCACGGGTGAGCGACACCTCCTCGTTCGTTCGCTCACCCCGATTCTCGAAACGACCGATACCGACCAGGTCTGTTCGGTCCTCCAGCAGATCACGGGTGTCCGGACTGAGGCGGGAATCAGTGTTCTCGGACTCGACTGCACCGCCCACGAGCGATCGACGATCACGGCACTGGGCGAACAGGTCGAAGGGATCCTCTGGGTCACGTCCGAGTCAGACGGGGGCTTCGACGTCGAGTACCAGCCGACGAACGATCGCCGTATCTGCCCACCGTCGAAGCGTGATACAGATGGTTGACACAGAAATCGATACTCCGCCGGGATGGGAAGAACAGACTGGCGAGGAGAGGCGTGGGGACACCATCTGCGGGTACCAGTATGTGACGGACGAAGAGGTGAGATTCGTCGTATCGGTCCTCGAACCCGCCGTATACGAAGACACGAACAGACTTAGGTTCGCGACTGTCGATCCGACGGGAACCCACATCAGACAGGACTATCCGGTCGAGGAGTACGAATCGATCGAGGCGGCAATTCGAGCGGCCGAATCCCTCATCGAACATATTTCACTTCGCCTGGAGGAGGGGTCTATCTCGGCGAGCGAACCCGAGGTGGCGTCGATTCGAGATGCGATTCAGGACTTTACCGGCCACCCCCTCTTTCCATCACTCCAGCACTTGATCCGCCGACTGCGATAGCCGATACCTGCGTCAGTCGAGACGCACTAACTCGGGCTCTGCCTCGTCGTCCGTCCCCTGGTAGGAGAGTTCGAACGTTTCGCCGGTCGCTTCGAGTTCGATGGTCGTCTGTTTTGCCTGCGCGGTCGGCTCGTGGTGGATCGAAAGCGAGGGTGGGTAGTCGAACGTCTGGGCGATCGTGTCGATAGCTTCCTGCAACTGGGCGGCCTGCTGTGTCGGAGCAGTACGTTCCGGCATGCATATCCGGTTCTCGGGAAGGCACCCTCGTTTTCCGATCAGTCTCGTGCCAAACCGGAGTGACCGGGCGACATCGCTTCCCTCTGGAAGCCCGTTCCGAGGCGTTGCCCGGCGCGTCGGCGCTCTGTAACGCGATATCGCTCTGGAAGACTGTGAAATCCCAGTACGAGATCGCGGGAAATTAAACTCGGGCAACCTGTTCGATCTGTGGCCATACCACAGTACATCCACACTCGTTGTGGCACGACAGGCAGGACACTTCCGATTGCGGCCATCCAATTCGCAGTCGGCTATAGGTATCATACAACGATTAGCACAGGCAAGTTACCGGCCTTCCGAATCGCTCGATACAGAGACTGCGATGACCGTTTGATCGTTGAGACACTATTTTAGTTCGAGGTGCATAGAGTCTCACATGAAACGGCGCAGATTCCTCGTTGGGAGTGTCACGGTCTGTGCAGCTGTGTTTAGTGGGTGTCTGTTGGGTACTGACAATGAACGAGACGGCGTCATTCTGAGCCACGTTGAACTTGGGAACGCGAGAGGGGAACCCCGTGTATTCGACCTCCTCGTTACCCATGACGGTGAGGTGATCCATTGGGCATCATATGAGGTCGGGGCTGATGGCGAGGTTATTAACATCGATTCGCCTGACGAATATGGGAGCGTCGAAGTGTACGTGCGAGTTGGTGAGGAATGGCAGAGGAGAGATTTCGATACTGACGAATACGCCGGAGAACAGGTTATTGCAATCGTCACGTATGGAATGGTGGAAAACGATTTGCTACGCATCAGTCGCCGTGTCTCTGACCGTCCCACGTCCACTGACGAATGAGTAACGGTCAGTTCGCAGACCTACCGCACAGATGATTCATTTCCGGTAGTCCTGAAGTCACCCACCTTGTGAACTGTTCTGTGACGCCCTGAGCCGACCTCCTGCCCGATCCACCCACACTCGGAAAACTGAACGATATCTGCTGGCATCCCCCTCGAACCGTGTTGCTCGACGCTCTTGGTGGTTGGTGTCGATGCACACTCACGGGACGACATCGGTATCGGTCCTTTTTAATCCGTGACGGCGCTGGGATCAGACATGGGTTTTGGAAGCTACGACGAGTCCGAGCAGCAGAACCAGGAAGTGGACGCCGAGGACGACGGCGACGGTGTGACTGTCCACGAAAACGAACACGAGGGTGAAGTCACGTTCGAGGCGAATGCCTCCACCGACGACCTCATCGGCCGGCTTGAAGACATGAAAGACTCCAACAGCGAAGCCTGAACGTCTCGCTTTCCCACCGATACAACTACCTTTCGCCTTCTTCGTGTTTTGCGACCTGCTTTCGAACTGTATATAGTGGATTTCGGGGAGCCACATTGGCCCGGACGGCCGTTACAGTTCGAGTTCTGTCGCACTCTCGTCCCCTCTAATGGGTGTCCTGATGCCTAGGGCTGTCGCTCGTCGACGAGCAGAACGGACGGATCAATCGAGGGCTGATTCGAGGGAGGCCCGAACGTCCGCGAGTGCCTGCCGCTGGTCGTACTCCCCGTCCGTCAGGAAGACGAACCCGGCACGCTCGTCTTCAGGAACCCACACCTGGACGAATCCCTGTGACGCATCGAGTGCTGGTTCTTTCGATATCGGTTTCTGCCATAACTCGGCCTCCTCACCGGTGTACGTCGGGTGAATACCGTCCGGGAGCGGCTTCGTGGTCTGGTAGCGGAAGTCCGTATCCTCGTCGAGGAGCGTGTGAACCTCGCCCTCGATCAGATGCTCCTCGGCCGTCTGTTCGAGTTCGTCGTAGAAGGTGTAGACGACGTTCTGGGCGAAGGTCTGGAGATCTCGTGCAGGGACGAGTCGGTCGACGTCCGCGAGGATCTCTTTCTCGTGTGAGAGCGGTGTCGCATTGAGGCCGATATCGACCTGTTTACCGACTGGATTGTGATAGAACGCCACGTTTGCCTGGTGTCTCGTCCCCGGGAGATACTTATCAGAGATAGTGAGAAACGCCGCGTGCCGAACTGGTTCGAAGACTTCGAACTTCTTCGAGAGATAGGCTCTGAGGAGTTTCATCTCTTTCTCGTTCGGCGACATCGAGAGGAGTCGCCGGATCACGTCTTTGTCGGGGTCGGTGTCGTAGTAGAAGAACTCGTGGCGAGTGTAATTGTCGATTGCCAGCCACGTCAGATGCTCGACCGGCCCGTCGTCGACGAAGATTCCTTCCTCGACCGTGTGGTGTTCCGCGTCCGGATACTGTTCTATCAATATCTCGGCAAGTCGTTCGATGTCCGTGCCAGGGTCTATTTCGTACTCTTCGGGGATATTTTCAAGCATCCCATCGAGGGTCCGTGACAGTATCAGAAAAACCGTACGGTGAGGGAAATCTTTGACCGCTGCTCGTCGTGAGACGGTACGGAACGCGCCGATCCGGATCCGGAAACCGTTTTTTCGAGAACCGATGACGCCGACGTATAATGGACCGCAGCCACGACGAGTTGCAGTTCTCCTCGCTGTACCTGGCTCGCTTCGCGTCGAGTTTCGGGTTCATGACCGTGCTGACGTTGCTCCCGGACTACATCGATGCGCTCGGGGCGACGGGCGTGACGATCGGGCTGTTCGTGACGGCCCTGGAAGTCGCGCGGACGGTCGGTATCGTCCCGCTGGGCTGGGCCAGTGACCGCTACAGTAAACGCACCATCTTTCTGGGGGCGCTCGTGTTGAGCGCGTTCGCGTACGCCACGTTTGCCTTCGTGACGTCCATCGACGGGTTCCTCGTCACCCGGACTCTTCAGGGTCTCGCCCTCACCGGGACTGGCTTGGTCGGACTCGCGCTCGTCGGTGACCTCGCACCTGACGACAGCCGCGCCAACTATATCGGGAAGTACAATTCGGTTCGGATGGCGGCCGGCATCGCGGGCACGCTCGGTGCTGGTATCCTCTTCGCACTGACTGGATTCGACATTGTCTTCGGACTGATCGCCGTACTGTTCGTCGTCGGGACGGTCGGCGTCTGGCTGTTCGTCGATTCCGACCAGACCCAGGTCGAGGGGTTCGCGTTCACTGACCTGGCGCTGAACCGCCGGATCCTGACGATGACGAGTTTTCGCGCTCAGTACGCCGTCGCCGTCTCGCTGGTCCGCAAGTGGGTCCCTATCTTCGTCGGTGTCTCGGCGGCCCAGGGCGGGCTCGCCTACGGGTCGGCCGTCGTCGGGGCCGTTCTCGCCGCCGAGAAGTTCACGAACATGCTCGTCCAGCCGTTCACCGGCCGTCTCTCGGACGAGCGTGGCCGCGCCCTGTTCGTCTTCGTCGGCGGTGGCGCCTACGGCCTGCTCGCGATCGCGTTCCCGTTTGTCGCCGCTTTCGAGGGATTCCTCTCGTTCTCGGTACCGATCGCGGGCACGCTCACCGGCGCTGTCGTGGCGGCTGTCTGTCTGAACGGATTGCTCGGCGTCGCGGACGCGTTCCGCGAGCCTGCGAGCATGGCGCTGTTCGCTGACGAGGGGAAAGGTGAAGGCATCACCAGCAGTTTCGGCGTCCGATCACTGGTCTGGAAACCGGGGAGCGTTCTCGCGCCGCTCGCGGGCGGGTGGCTGATGGGCAACGCCGGCATCGAGTGGGTGTTTTTCGCCGGCGGCATCGCCGCACTCTCGGGCGTCGTCACGTTTTTCGGTGTGCTGTCGTGGAACCACGGCCGTCAAGCGCTCTCTCAGTGGTGACGTGGTTATCAGCCAAAAAGTGAGATAGCAGAAATCCCGTCATCATGAGACGGTGAAGCGGTCTTGGACGACCCCAAAGCACTCGACTTCCTCGCCTGGAGAAGATATCGTTAGACCTGTCGATGGTCACAATCTGGACATCGATGATGTCTCATTTTCGAATGTCTAGCGTCCCTTCCTCAGTCGTTTGGGCTTCACGCCACCACACCATCTCGAACTCGATACTCTATTTTGCTTCCGTGTCCCCTTCGGACCAGTCTGATTCTCCTTCCAATTTGAAGGTCACAGGATCGCTCGGATTCAACTCCACTTCTGTTCCTCCGAGGTCAAGTATCACATCACCATCTCCGTCGAGTTGCTCCGCTAAGTCGCGAAGATAGGATGCGACTTCGGTTCGCGTCTTTTGTTCCTCTGTTTCGAGTTCTCCCATACATGGTCGTACGGCCGAACCCTCGTTAACCAGTAAGGGTCATTCTCAAGCAGTAGGAACTCAGCTGTGTGATATCCCGTGGCGGGATTCCGCCGCGTTCATGCGGCGGAGGAGGTCGATCCGGATGGCACTGTTCGATAGCCTCGGGGACGGGGTCTCGACGCCCGGCGAAGTAAGGTGATCGCCCCGCTGGAGCCGCAGATCGGGCTTGGGAATCTGTGAGTTGCCGTCCCGGCTCACCAGCGCGACCAAGACACCAGCCGAAAGAGTCTGCTCGAGCGCTCCTGGTCGACCATATCGTGCAGCAGAGTATCTCAGATTCGAGGGGAAGCTGACGCGGTCCCGACGACGCCGTTCCACGGGGTATTTACGTGGTGGCCTCTGAACCTCCTGTAACCGAAACACGCGCTGTCCCCGAGGACGGCGTGTGACAGGTCGAATCGAACGCGCCGACTCGTATCGCGCTGTTGTTTCCCGGTCACACGCCCTGCTCTCCTTTACCAGGCGCCCTCTCCACAGAGTGCTGGGACCGCTCTCTTCGGCCCCACTATGGAAATCGAACTCGCTACTATCGGCGGCTACGAGGAAGTCGGCCGCCAGATGACCGCTGTCCGTGCCGGTGACGACGTCGTTATCTTCGACATGGGCCTGAACCTCTCGAAGGTCCTCATTCACGACGACGTCCAGACCGAACGGATGCACAGCCTCGACCTGATCGACATGGACGCGATTCCCGACGACCGGGTGATGTCCGACTTCGAGGGCGACGTGAAGGCTATCGTGCCGACACACGGCCACCTCGACCACATCGGTGCTATCCCGAAACTCGCCCACCGCTACGACGCGCCCATCGTCGCCACCCCGTTCACGCTCGCACTCGTCGAAGACCAGATCGACGACGAGGGGAAGTTCACTGTTGGGAACGAACTCGTCGAGATGGAAGCCGGTGAGACGATGTCCATCGGCGAGGGCGTCGACATGGAGTTCGTCAACGTCACTCACTCGACCATCGACGCGATCAACCCGGTCCTGCACACGCCCGAGGGCGCTATCGTCTACGGACTGGACAAGCGCATGGACCACACCCCCGTCATCGGCGACCCCATCGACATGGAACGCTTTCGGGAAATCGGGCGCGACGGGGTGCTGTGTTACATCGAAGACTGCACCAACGCCAATATCAAGGGCAGAACGCCGAGCGAGGCCGTCGCACGTAGCGAGTTACAGGACCTCGTGTTGAGCCTGGAAGACTACGAGGGCGGTATCGTCGCGACGACGTTCGCCAGCCACATCGCGCGGGTCACGAGTCTCGTCGAGTTCGCGGAGGACATCGGGCGCCAGCCCGTCCTGCTGGGCCGCTCGATGGAGAAGTACTCCGGAACGGCCGAGCGGATCGGCGCCGTAGAGTTCCCCAGCGACCTGGGGATGTACGGTCACCGCAAATCCGTCGACCGCACGTTCGAGCGGATCATGAACGAGGGCAAGGAGAACTTCCTGCCCGTGGTGACCGGCCACCAGGGCGAACCGCGCGCCATGCTCACGCGGATGGGTCGCGGCGAGACACCGTACGAACTGGAGGAGGGCGACAAGGTCATCTTCTCGGCGGGGGTCATCCCCGAACCGACGAACGAGGGCCAGCGCTACCAGAGCGAGACGCTGCTGGGGATGCAGGGCGCCCGTATCTACGACGACGTCCACGTCTCGGGCCACCTCTCGCAGGAGGGCCACTACGAGATGCTCGACGCGCTGCAGCCCGAGCATCTGATTCCGGCCCATCAGGACCTGGCCGGGTTCTCCGGGTACGTCGACCTCGCGACGAGTCAGGGGTACGAACTGGGCCACGACCTGCACGTCACGTCCAACGGGAACACCATCCAGTTGGTCTAGCCACTGGCTGACCCCTGCGTCATTCGCACTAGGTATCGCGGCTCTGACGTACCGGTCGAATATGCAAGATGAGCGTCTCGACGTCGAACTTGACTTCGGCGAGGATGGTCTGATTCCCGCGATCGCCCAGGACGCTGAGACGGGAGACGTGTTGATGCTCGCGTACGTGTCCCCGGATGCACTCGCCGAAACGCAGAACACGGGACTCGCACACTACTATTCCCGAAGTCGTGAGGAACTCTGGCAGAAGGGCGGGTCCAGCGGACACGTTCAGAAGGTCGAAGAGATCCGTGTCGACTGCGATGGCGATGCGCTCCTCTATCGAATCGAGCAGGAAGGTGGTGCCTGTCACACAGGATACCGCTCCTGCTTCTATCAGACGATAGAAGGCGAAACGGTCGGCGAGAAAGTCTTCGAACCGGACGAGGTCTACGAGTAGCGGTTCCGTTGAGCCGATAGCGGGAGGTGGATTTGAACCACCGCTCTCCAGATCATGAGCCTAGCGGAATCTCCGAGCTATCCTATCCCGCTATATACTATTCAGTAGGAGTCGCGGAAAAGGGTTGAGAAGTCATCCCCGTGTGTGAATCAGTCACCTGGTCCACAAAGTGTTCTGCCTCCCATCACATATCTAATATGACTCTTGACGCCTCATCTTCGATATCGTTGAGTGACATCCCTCCAGGACTACCATCGGCATGAAATCGCTTTCTGTCAGCTGAGACAGCCGCTAGCGACTGTATCGTAGTCTTCGGGCTATCTGTGTCTTGGTCCAGTCCGACCCCTTCATAGACGAAGTCTTTGCAGAACACCGTATTCTCTGGGTTGCGAGAACCCTGCAACTCCGATTTATTGGCGAGGAGCCGGTGCGCCGCCAGCTGACTATCTCTACTTTCCCAACTTCATGGCGAGTTCAAACTCCGAGTCAATCGAATCTCACGTCCAAAGTGACCTTTCATCGTTCCAGAGTCCGTCACCACTGGAGCCTGAGACGGAATCAGACAGGAAGACAGGCGATGATACTACTCTCTCGATCGCGCAGGCCCAGCAAGCCGAGTACGTGGCTTTTCTCAGTCGGCACCCGTTTGCGACCGACGCCTACCAATTCGGATTCGTCACGGGGGTCCGTGAGGATTGTCGCCTCCAAACGGACCATCTCCGAAACGTTGAGGTCCCGCTCACCATGCTTGACAACGATTTCAAGCGGCCGGACCTCGACCGCTATCTTGAGCGGTTTCGCACCGACGAGCCCGAGATAGGCGTCATCGGTGATGCCCGGACTCCCGGAGAGGCACGCACGTTCATTGATGCTGCCCGTGACATCAAGGGCGACTACCCGAATGCGACGCTCATCATCGTCCCGAAGTGTGTCGAAGCAATCGATCTTATCGCGGGTGCGGATGTCCCCGGAACTGCGCTCGTCTTAGGATACTCGATGGGCTACTCGGATGTCCTCGCTGAAGACTTCTCTGACTACGCTGACTGGCGAGGATACCATGTGCATCTCCTGGGAGCCAGTCCAACGAAACAGTGGGCCGCCATACAGCATCTAACTCACCCGACTCTCTCCGGTGATCCGCCTGCGAACATTATTGGTCTCGACTGGAACGGTCTCCACAAGGTCGCATATAACGGAGAATCCTGGTCACGCGAAGGATGGGAACGTGCCGATCTTCTCTCGATTCGAGCGACCGTCCGCCGTGGTCTTCGCGAGATCCGAAGTTTCTGGCAAGAGCGCGGTGTGTGGCCGGAACCGGGAACGACGCCTCTCGATCGTCACGGACCCGCTGTCGAAGAACCGGATGACCCTGTCTGGGCCGCAACTGGTGGAGATATCGAGGCTAAACAGGCGACCCCGTTTGGAGACCCGGACGAATGGGTTGAGCGTGTTGACCACGACGACGAATCCCACGCCATTGAGCAGGCAATCGTCGTCTCATACGAAGACGGCAGAACGCTTGCGTACCGGTCTCAGACCGAACGGGACTACGTCGAGTATCAGGAGGGGCTCTGGGGAACAGTAGTCGAGGAATCCACTATCTGAAGAAGTGGTTATCAATCAGTGCGAACTAATACGATCATTTTCTCTCATGTACTGTACTCCTTTTCTGGATATCGTTGGGTTAATCCAGTCGAAGAAGTCTCTCAATTGTTTCCTCTTGTGGAGGCGTATCGAACCCACTCCACCCTGTCCTGAGTAGTATGACGGTCCATGGAATGTATGCCCGATAGACTCCTGCGTGAGCCGCTTGATTAGTTCAAGAATCCATCTCTCGGTGATAGAGATGGTCATATTGAAACAGTTTCCGTTCGTTTGATAGTGTATTCCTCCTTCTGAATCGTATATCCCGCGGACGAATGACGCGGGGTGTGCTTCTGCAATCTCTATTAGATCCTCCTTGGACTGCTTATTCCGCCATTCATAGAATTTCTTTGAATAGGCCCTGACGTGCATCGTATAGTCGGTCTCATACCGAGAGGGAGAGAGGCCGATCCCTTTGAGGACGTTTTCGAATTGATCGATGAACTCTCGATCAATCACTTCCATTGCTATCACGTATTCTCTTGAAGCAGCTTTGAATACTGACCCATCACCGAGTAGAACGCCTATGAGCCACGCAAATTCATCGTCAATGGTGAGATTGGGATCTGGGCCGTGGAATCGTTCCTTGTTCCAGGCTATCTCATTGGCACTACTGTGATCTCGTACGAGGTTGAGAGAATCCAAATATCGGTAGACGGATTTCCGGTCAACATCGAACTCAGCGGCGAGCATCCTGAGGCTTGCACCACCGCGATACCGTTGGCGTATCTCCTCTGCGTGTTCACAAACCTGGCTTTGCGACTGGTGAATGTGCAATGCACTACCGGTACTGAACTTTCGTTGGCACTGTGTACAGACGGGCATGAACTGCCTAGGCCCCATCTTGGTACTTAAATCAGAGTGTGCTCAGACTCATGCTTTTCCGGCGTATTTCGAAGTCACCTTTCCACTACTGTCACGATATTTTACATAACGGTAGTCGCCATGAGGGCATCCATCGCAACCCGGTCCACAGGGGATTTTCCTGATTTCGATGGCTCCGTATCTCCGTAATTCTTCGTCACTGAGCTCTTTCATTTTCTCTTTCGAGATCTGTTCGACCTCTTCCTGAGCTTCACGCCGTTCTTCGGGAGACTGTTCTTTCTGAGGCTTTTGCTCGACGGTCGTTCCCTCTGTATCGTTTTCCTCCTCAACAATCGGTCTCGTCTTGTGCTCGATCAGCTCTTCACAGTAGCCGATGATCCGTTCCAGTGCTCCGACGTCCTGCGCCTGGAGAGGTTCCACTACCCAGTTAGCCAGGTCCTCTGGAGGTTCTGGTGGTGAGTCATCCTCGGCGTCTGTGTCCTCAGTAGACATTGCTGTTCCTACGCTACTGTTCGAACTGGCATACCATAGTAGTAGCGTAGGATTTGCTGGAACCACTCGGATTTGTCTCCCCCGGGAGCAGCGAGGGAATTTCACCATGACTACCGACACCGCGGGTTCCACCACGGTTGAGTCAACTACCGGAACCAACGTCGACGCCGGCGTCGCCGCCGCCCGACGCGTGAAGCACTTGAGCGCAATCATCGGAGAATCTCTCGGTCCGGACCCCGACCGCGAGACGCTCGTGGGCGATGTCATCATCGAAGTATACCGGGTTCACCCGGCCATCAGGTTGGGGGACTGTCTCGAACTTGTCCAACTCATCGAGTCTCCAGCTGATTGTTCGACGAAGACTGCGATCCAAACGATCGTCGACGAGGCGTGTACCTACCTTGAGGACTGGGGACGTCTTGGTCAACGGACTCGCGGCACCAAATCGCCTTCTGACCTCTGATGAATTACGACGAACGCTCATGTGAAGTAGATTGTTGGCGAGTCAGAGCACCCTTCGAAGAGCGTGCTTGAGCGCTTCTTGACCGGGTTTACGGTAGATTTCACGGCGGAGTTGGAACGGCCTGAGATACGGCGTTAGCTTGTCTTTGGAGACTCCGCGGTGGGGCGAGAGCCACTGTCGCGTCAGCGACGCGTGGCTCTCGCAACCGTTGACGTGTACCTCGCCGTCGGCGTATTCACTGTCGCCGTGGACGACGTATTCGCGGTCGAACGCGTCGCCCCCCTCTAGCGGATCGTAGGCCCGAAATCCGTCCGTGTAGACGGTCAGGCGACTCCTCATTGTGGTCCGCGAGCAGGAGTCGGACAGTCGATTCGGTGGCGGATTTCGCTGGTACGACGTACCGTTGATCCGTGCCACGATCGACCAGTGTGAACACTGGCGGTTTGTCTCCGGCGTACGATCCTCGGCCACGCGTGGACAGTCCACGCGAGCGCGACCAGAAGTCGCGCTCGCGGCCCTTGAGCCCTGCCTAGACGTACACTTCGTCGATTTCTACTGGACCAGATAATGTGAGTGAAGGCGCGTCGAGCGCTTCGCCAGAGCGCTCGACGCGCCGACGTAGTGATCGGTAGGATACGTCGAGTTCGGCCTCGATCTGGCGGATGCTCGTATTGAACCGAAGGAACGCGTAGATAACGAACAGAAGCTTTCTGAGCGCGATCTTCGCGTGAGCGAAGATTGTGCCGGTTTTGTCGTTGAAGGTGCGTCCACAATTCTTACAGCGATACCGCTGGAACGCTCCGTAGCTGCCGTAGTTGATCACCGACTCACTGTGGCAGCGCGGGCACTGGAGGCCATCGCGCCAGCGGACCTGCTAGAGCAGGTCCGCGGCGCTTTCCTCCGATCTGAACACCGTGAACGGAAACATAGCATCCGGGTGACGCTCCCGCGTCACCCTTGCCCGCTACGCTTTCACAGCGCCAGCTCTACCGACCAACAATCTGCTTCCCAAGAGCGACTGGAAATAAAAACTCGCTGGAAACCAGGGCGACCCACCGAGGCAATCCACAAGTAACATCAGTCCTCCAAGAACGCTTGCTATCGCTACGCAACCGAAGTGTTTGTCTTAAATACAGACAGATGTCCCAGATCGGGATTGAAAGGCTGTTATCGGTCGCTAGGCCAATCAATCAAATGTTTGATGGCTATCCACTGGGGTGGATAGGGAAAAATTTCAGGACCAACCGTAGCCCCATTCCTCGAGTTTCGCCGCAACGAGTTCTGGATTCTCCTGGGCGACGGCCATAGCCGCTTCCGTCACGTCAGTCTTGTATACATCCTCGCCGAATTCGGCTTCCATGTGATCGACGAGGTCGTCGATTCCAGTCTCGATGTGTTCTCTCAGGAAGACCGGGCGCTGAGTTCGCCCGTCTTTGACGCCATTCCGGGAATGGATATACGGAAGTGATTGGCGTTGCACACCTGTCGACGAATCTCCCTCCTGCGTTTCCTCCGTTGATGTCGACGTCTCGACTACGTCATCTCCGGTAGCTGGAGTATCCTGTTCGGTTTCAATGGCTTCCTGTTCGGTCGCGCTCTCTTCCTCATCTGCAGTGTCCTGCTCGGTATCGGCGAAGGGGTCGTCAGCGGATCCCTGTTTCATGCTTCCACCACCTGCGTCTCGCGAATTCGCTCAGCGAGATCGTCGAGTTTCTCGAGTGTGTCCATCTCGTGGTCGCGCTCCCGTTCCCGGTGGACCTCGATATAGCGAAATGCGGTACATTGCTCGGCCCAGCACCCCTCGAGGAGCGACGAGCGCTCGCGTAGTTTGACCGGGATGTCCCAGCCGTCCTCCCGGAGTTCGGCCAGGAATCGATCCTGGTCGTTTGTGCCTTTGTACCGGTTCGGAACAACCGCGAGTACGCCGACTTCTATACTGAGCTGTTCCTCAAGGGCGCCGACGATCTGGTCGAGTCCTTGCACCGACTCGTAGCCTTTGCCACTCGGCTCAAACGGGATGACCAGATGCCGCGTCGCGTGGATGGCGTTGTGCAACTTGACGTCGGCCGACGCCGGCGGATCGATTATCAGCGTGTCGTAGGTTTCGTGGACGCCAGCCTCTCGTAGGACCCGTAGAAGCTGTTTATTCGGGTTCCAGGACTCCCCGAAGTCCGCAGCCTCTTCTTCGCGACGCCGGAGGTGTTTGGACGCATACTCGAGGATATTGTGGGACGGTACGATGTCGATCCCCTCGCTCGTTTTGATCAAATCCTGGAAATCGTCGCGCGGGCGGTCGATCATGTGCCTGAGGAGGCTGTCAGCGTTTTCGTCGTCACGGTCTTCGGCGACATCAAGGAGGTACGATAGCGATGCCTCCTGCGTATCGAGGTCGACCACGAGCACGTCTCGGCCAGCACGGACCTCCGCCTTCGCGAGGTTCGCTGCGAGCGTCGTCTTTCCGACGCCCCCTGCCTCCGAGTATACCGTGTATGCCAGCATATCTGGTCAGTTGAGCTACTCAGCAATAAAACTCAGTCAGACGGTTTGGCTACATAAGCTAGCTAACTGGCTTAGCTAAGTGAGTTAGCTGGCTAACTCAGCTGGCTAGTTTATCTGTATGGGCCAGTTGGTTGAGTTGATTAGATGGGCCATTTGACGAGGTCAACTGGATAGGTTAAGCGACTCCGCTGTGATCGGTAGATGAATTAAGCACTGTTCACCCCCGTATCTTCAAACCACTATACGACTTGTTTCGTCTACTCTTCGAGGGCCTGCTCCAGTCGCTCGCGACGTTCGATGACGTTCTGTTCGCGGTAGGACTCGTGGGTGGTTTCGATCGACTCGTGTCGGAGGGTTTCCTGGGCCAACTCCGCGTCCTGAGCATAGAGATCGCTACCGAGGCCTCTTCGTCCGCCATGGGGCTTCAGATACTCGCCGTTGATCTCGACGCTGGCGCTCTCACACAGCCGTTTCATCACCGTTCGGGCACCGTTCTTCGAGAGCGCCGGCGGTGCGATCTCATTTTCTCGAAGGACTGCCATGGCGGTCGCTTCGTCCAACGCTGATTCGACGGTGTCATCGTCCCACCCCCGCTCTCTGAGCCCGTTCTCGGCGGCTCGAGCAAGCGAGGGGTGATGTCGCGTCGGGAACACCGGCCAGTCCTCGGTCGCAGGGTCTTGGACAGTGCAATGCCGCTCCAGACTCTCGACGACTCGGTCGGTCAGGGGGATTGGCTGTTGTTCGCGCGTCTTGCCGAAAACTCGAGCGATACCACGGTCTAGGTCGACATCCGCCCAGCGTAGCCCGTTGCGGTGGTCGTCGCGAGGGTCATTGAACAGCTCTGCGCCGCGGGCCCCCGTGAGTGCGAGCATCGTCACCACAGCTCGGTCACGAAAGGCTCGCTCGCGTTCGTCTGTAGACTCGTTGAGTGCGGCGTGGGCGCGTTCGTTTACGAATCTCAGGAGAGCGTCGCGTGCCTCAGCAGACCAGAACTGACGGTCGTGGTCGCCGTGGTGCTCGGGAAGTGCCTCTTTCACTCGGTTCGGCCGGGCCGGATTTGCGTTGAGGCGTTCGTCGTCG
>Ga0207770_100467_pt1 | contig 19394 bp, 19 predicted proteins | sample A23E2SouthBayCA_FD_187729 | JGI IMG/M metagenome (GOLD analysis project Ga0207770, IMG submission 187729) | Aerobic enrichment media microbial communities from Eden Landing Ponds, California, USA - A23 E2 (SPAdes) | ecosystem: Environmental > Aquatic > Marine > Unclassified | place: Emeryville... | reverse complement strand
CGGCGGTGACGACCGAATGTTCGCCCGCCGAGAAGTCGACGGGCGAGCCCTTGTTCCGGGCGAACCAGTCAGCCTCGAACGGACAGAAGAGCGGTGGATCGTCGCCCCCGACCATCGACTCGGGCGCCTGTGGCTGGCTCCGGGGGTAGGGGGATTCGGCACCCGCGGTTTCGAGGGCGGAGTCGAGGGTGCGGTAGGTCTCGGCGTCCCGGCGGGCCTCTTTCACGAGGTCGCTCGCGCGCTGTGGGTCCCACCAGACGTCGTCGGGATCGGCTGCGATGGCCGCCTCCGCCACGGGTTCGTCGTCGGAGCGCCCCTCCGCTTCGACCAGATCCGCGGTCGCCTCGCGCAGGTCCTCACAGCGGTCGTGGGTGGAGACGTCCTCGGGGAACGCGCCCTCGCGGCCGTAGGGGCAGAGGTCGCGTTTGCCCGTGAGCGCGACGCCATCGAGGGGTTCGGGTGCGTCGTCGTCTGCTTCGAGGCGGGCGTTCATCGCGTGCAGGTCCTCGACGAACTGGGCGCGTTGCTGTTTGACGGGGGTGACGACGACCACACGCTCGTACTTGCGGGTCTGCTCGACGAGCGTCGCGCCCGCGGTGAGCGCGGCCATCGTCTTGCCCGTCCCGCAGGGCCCCTCCATCGCGAGGTAGCCCTCGCTCTCGCCGACCTCGATGGCCGTCTCGATGGCGTCGGCCTGGCTCTCGTAGGGTTCGTCGAACGCGAAGAAGTCGCGCCACCCCCACGAGTCCGTGGTCTGCCCGTCGCTACTCATCTACTCACGGGTCGGGCGCCCTCGCCTATGAACGATCGGATACGGCGAGTGTGCGTTCGGGGACGCGTGGCCGACGCCGACCCATAGTTGTGGCGTGCGCCGTCTCGCGTGCTGACCGACAGGGAAGCCGCGAGACGGAAGCGCGCGAGGTCTTCGCGAACGGAGTGAGCGAAGGCTCGAAAGACGAGCGGAGCGGGTCTTCCGGTGGATGAGCGAGCGACGGAGGAGCGAGCGAATCGGCTGGGGAGGTGTGTGGCCTGCGTTTGCGGTGCTGTGCGGTGCTGTTCCTGGTGGATTGAAAGGGCGAGACCCGCTCGTCGGCTCCCCGGGGAAGCAAGCACCGCAGCGAACGAAGTGAGCGAGGAGCGCAGCGACCCGCGGAGTCACGAGCGGGTCGAGGGCTTTCAGCGCACACTGTGAGGAGTGTCGGTCCCACAGCTAGCGAGCGGGTCGAGGGCTTTCAGTGTTCAGCGAGCCACGCGTCGATCTCGTCGACGAGGGGGCCACGACGATGGATCGTCCCGGCGGCGACGTCCACGACGGTACTGCCCTGCCCACCGGTGGTCTCGCCGTCGTCCACGACGGCCGCGACGCCGTCGAGAATCTCGGCGCTCAACTCGCTCACCCGGCGCACGCTCCCGGTCCCACTCACGTTGGCGCTGGTCGCGGTCACCGGGACGCCGGCCTGCTCGTACAGTTCGAGCGCCACCGCGTGGTCGGGGACGCGGACGCCGACGCGCTCTCGGCCGGCGGTCAGGACGTCCGGCACTGACTCCCCTCGTTCGACCACGACAGTCACTGGCCCGGGGAGGAACTCGCGCATGAATGCCACCTCGCGCTCGGTGAGGCGGGTGTACTCGCGGGCGGTCTCGACGTCGGGGACGCCCATCGAGACGGGCTTGTCTCGGGCCCGTCCCTTCAGTTCGAACACCCGCTCGACGGCTTCTGCGTCGGTGGCGTCCGCGCCGAGTCCGTACACAGTCTCGGTCGGGTAGACCACGAGGTCACCCGCCCGGAGCGCTCGTGCCGCCGCCTCGACGTCGCTCATCGGCCCCACGTCGGTCGCTCGGCGAGAAAAGCGTGACGCGATCCGGTCGGTGTCGCCCAGGGGTCGGTCGCGACCGGAGCGGCGCGGACCGGACTGACTCACACCACCGTCGGCCTTATCGGCGCTGACCGGCTACTGGGGGCATGAGCGAGTCAGTCACGGTCGAAGCGGTCGAGGACGCCGACGGCGCTACCGGCGCGCTCGAACGGATGGACGCGGCGGCGACGCTACTCGACGACGGCATGCGGGTCCCCGGGACCGATTTCCGGTTCGGGCTCGACCCGCTACTCGGTATCCTGCCCGTCGCGGGCGACACCGTCGCGACCGTTTTCTCGCTGTACATCGTCCTCGAGGCCGCCCGCGCGGGCGTCTCGGCGACGACACTCGTCCGGATGGGACTCAACCTCGCCGTCGACTACGCCAGCGGGCTGGTCCCCATCGCGGGCGACCTCTTCGACGCCTACTGGAAGGCCAACCGCCGGAACGTGAACCTCGCGAAGCACGACCTCGGTGTGGCTGTCGAGTGAACTTGCGAGTGCGTACTCGGTATTGCTAACGTCGCCTGTAACCGCTGTGAGTCCGACTCTCCCTGGCCCAGGACAGTGACTCTCTCCGACCCAGTACGATTTGACAGCCGAAAGCCCCGACGCGCTGCGGTCCCGGGGCTCGCTGCGGTCCTCGTCGCTCACGTCGTTCGCTCCTGCGGTCCTTGCATCGCCCGGGTTCCCACAGCGCGTCGCCCCTTTCAGTCCCACCCGCAGACACCACACGCCTCCCCACCCGATTGCGTTACTCGGTCGCTACGCTCCCTGTGTTACTCATCCCTCGCACGACTTCGTCTCGCGGCCTCACTGCCGTTCGGCACGCGAGACGGCGCGCGCCACGGTGGATACTCACCTCACTGCACCCTTCGCTCGCCCGTCTCAGTCTTCGTCGGGGAAGATCTTCCCGGGATTGAGCGTCCCGTTGGGGTCGAGCGCCTCTTTGATGTCCCGCATCACTCGGACGGCACCGGCGCCGTGTTCGCGCTCGAGGAACGCCCGTTTCCCGAGGCCGACGCCGTGTTCGCCGGTGGCGGTCCCCCCGAGGTCGATGGCCTGCTCGACGACCGCGGCGTAGACCTCGTGACCGCGTTCGACCATCGCCTCGTCGTCGGGGTCGACGAGGATCTCGTAGTGGAGGTTGCCGTCGCCGGCGTGGCCGTAACACGCCATCGGCAGGTCCGCTTCGTCGGCGCGTTCGCGGGCGAAGCGGACGATGTCGGGGAACGACCCGATGGGGACGGTGACGTCACCGGGGTGGAGCGGGTGCAGGTCGGGGTCCCACTCCCGGAGCGCGTAGGCCATGTCCCTGCGGAGTTGCCAGAGTTCGGCCATCTCCTCGTCGGCGGCCATCTCGAACTCGATGAAGTCGTGGGCGGCGAAGACCGTCCGACAGAACTCGATCTCTTCGTCGATCCCGTGGTCGGCGTGGAACTCGACGAACACCATCGGGCTGTCGGGCAGGTCGGTTCCCGCGTAGTTGTTCCCCAGTTTCGCCGCGAACGGGCCCATCAGCTCGATCTTCGCGACGTCGACGCCCGACTGGACGGCGTCGGAGATGGCCGCGCCCGCCGATTCCAGGTCCGGGAAGACGACCCGTCCGCCCCGGACCTGCTGGGGGCGACCCGCGAGTTCCAGCGTCGCGCGGGTGACGACCGCCAGCGTCCCCTCGCTGCCGACGAACAGGTCTTTGAGGTTGTAGCCGGCGGAGGTCTTGCGGGCCTTGCTGCCCGCCTTTACGACCGTGCCGTCGGCGAGGATGGCCTCGAGTTCGAGCACCCAGTCCGCGACCTCGCCGTATTTCACCGTTTGCATCCCGCTGGCGTCGGTCGCGATCATGCCGCCGACGGTCGAGATGTCTCCCGAGGAGGGCAGGGGCGGGAAAAAGAGGCCGTGGGACTCGACGGCCTCGTCGACGGCGCTGCCGAGCACCCCGGCCTGGACGTCGACCTGCAGGTCGGCGGGACGCACGTCCAGAATCGCGTCCATCCGGGTCAGGTCCATGCTGATCCCGCGCTCGACGGGGACCGCGCCGCCCTCGAGTCCCGTCCCGGCGGCGTAGGGTGTGACGGGGACCCCGCGTTCGTCGGCGGCCGCGAGGACCGCCGAGACGTCCTCGGTCGAGTCGGGCCAGACGACGACGTCCGGGCGGACGGCCTCCTCGGGGGTGGTACTCCAGTCGCCCGAGCGCTCGTCGCGGGCGTGCTCGCGCCGGGACACCTGCTCGCCGTCGAGCAGGTCGTCGAGGAAGGCGTAGTCTGTCATTGACTCACGGGCGGGTACGACGGGACTTAGGTTCGTCGGCCGCGGCGATCCGTCACCCGCCGCGTCACCGGTCGCAGCGAGGCGGTCAGTCCGGCAGTACAGACTCGTCGATGGCGTTACGGCGACCATCGAGCAGTGAAAAGTGCTCGCCACGGCGGCGTTCGAGCCACCGGAGGAGACGCTCGGCCCAGACGAGTTTCCGGCGCTTCATCGCACCCAGGTCCGGGTCGCCGAAGTCCCAGCCGACGAAGGTCAGTTCGGCCGCGCCGCAGTGGTCGGCGAGAAACGCCGCCCGGTCGCCGTCGGTGAATCCGCCCGTATTGTAGACCGGGCCCGCGGGGGCGGCCTGCGTGGTCGGGAGTACCGCTTCGAGCGCGAGCGCTGGTACTCGCTCCCGGAGTGCGGGTTCGTTGTCGCCGTGAGCGTGGACGGCGACCGGCGTGCCCTCGGCGGTCAGTGTCCGCGCCACGTCGCCCCACTCGTCGAGGTCGGTGACCATGCAGTCGACGCCGACGTCGCGCTCGCGACAGACGGTCGCGGCGTCGGAGGCGGCGACCACGACGTCGGCCGCCCGTGCCCGGTCGAGTTCGTCGGCGAGGGAGGGCGCCGCCCCGGCGACGGCGACGCGCTGGTCGGTGAAGTCGAGCGTCTCGGGAGTGAGGGTATCGGCGTCGGTGACGAGGTCGGCCAGCAGGTCACGCGCCCGCTCGTCGGCCGCTCGCGGGAACTCGAACTCCGCGAGGATCGTCTCGTAGACGGGCTCCCAGGTGTCGAAGTCCATAGCCGTCGCTCACCGTGTAGCGTCCCAATAAACCGGTATAGCCGAAATGGCACGTCTCGGTACCCCTACCCAGGTGCCCTTTCGGCCTTCACACACCCGTTTTGGCGCAACTGGTATAAGCTTTCTTACCTCGGAACCCCCCACGGCGGCCATCTCAGACCCCCGCTCCCACCGGCAGGTCGGCCCGCCCGGCCAGTCGCGACAGCGCCGATTCGCTCCCCGCGAGGAGCGCGTGCCACCCGTCACCGGCGCCGTCCCTCTCAGCGTCGGTCCCGCCACCGACGAACAGGACACAACCCGTCTCCTCGGCGGCCGTCGAGAGCGCCGAGAGCGCGGCCCGGTCACTCCCCTGGAGTTCGTAGACCGACCCGACCGTCTCCCCCGGGTCGGCCTCGACGCCGATCCGGTCGGCGTGACGGGCCACCTCGTCGGGGTTGGTCACGTCCAGTTCCGTCACCGCGACGCCGTCGGCCGTCGTCGCCGTCCGCTCGGGGGTGAACGTGTGCCCGATGGTCGCCGCGTCGACCGTCTCGGCGACGTCGTGGGTCCGGACGACGTGTGCGCCCCGTTCGACCGCCATCGAGGTGGCGGCGAGGCTGACCGGGAGCGCTTCCTCGGTGGTGCGGTCGGCCAGCGCCCGCAGGAAGTTCTTCCGGTTGATCGAGACGAGTATCGGCCGGTCGAGTCCGCGGAACTCCCGCAATCGCCGGAACGTGGCCCGGTCGTCTTCGAGCGTCTTGGCCGCAGACCACCCGCCGAAGGCGGGGTCGACGATGGTCTTGTCCGTGAGCCCGTTCTGGTCGAGTGCCGCGTAGACCTGATCGACGTAGTCGGCCTCGGCCGCCCACTCCGGGGACTCGCGCTCGGCCCAGGGCGTCTCCTCGACGGCACCGGGGCGAGTGAGGTCGGGGGGGCTGGCCATCTTCCCGACGGCGACGTCGTACTCGCGACAGACCGCGGGCATCTCTGGGTCGGCGAAGCCCGCGATGTCGTTGACCATGTCGAACCCGCGGTCGATGGCCTCGGCGGCGACCTCGGCGTAGCGCGTCTCGATGCTCCAGACGGCCGACCCGCTCGTCGAGTGGAGCGTCTCGACGGCCGTGTCGAGTCGGTCGAGTTCCTGCTCGGCCGAGAGCACGTCGAACTGTTTGTTCGCCGACTCCAGTCCGACGTCGACGATGTCGGCACCCTCGCCGATCAGGTCCTCGTCGACGTAGGCGGCGGCCTCGCCGGAGTCGTCGAAGACGCTCGGGTCGTAGGGCGACTCCTCGCTGACGTTGAGCACGCCCATGATCCGCGGCGGGTGGTCGTCACCGATACGGAGTCCCGCGGCGTCGACGGTTCGCATACCCGCTCTGAGGACTGCGGGGGCAAAAGCGGTCGGTTCGTCCGCGACCGGCTCGCGGATCCCGGTCAGAACTCGACTGTCTGCCAGCTGTCGGGCTGGTCGGGCAGTCCCTGCATCCGGAGGGCAGTTTCGCCGTCGGCCGCACGCAACTCGACGCGCCCGTCGAACGCCTGTGCGAGCGAGGAGAGCGTCTCCGTCTCGACTGTGTTGGGGTCGATGGCACACACGCCGAGGCCGTCGGCCGTCCGGATCCGCCCGGTCAGCGTGTGCAGGAAGCGGTAGACCGGTTTCACGGAGCCGTAGACGACGAACGGCGAGAGGGTGTAGACGCCGGTTCGCACCCGGTCGGCCCCGTTCGCGTGGAGCGCCTCGTACACCGAGGAGAACTCGATACCGACGCCGGTCAGGTCGTTCGGACTGCCGACCGCGTGGATGTTGCGGTCCGGGTCGCCGGTGCCGTCCTCGGTGCAGTCGACCACCCCGATACGCGTCGGGTCGTAATCCCCGCCGGCGGCGGCGTAGTCCTCGAGCGTCGTCGACCCGCCCGTGTCGGCGGTGATGAAGAGCGCCCCCTCGCGGTCGTTCCCTCGCAACAGCATCCGCAACAGGAGCGTCCGGATCCCGCCGAGTGCCGGCCCCGTCACGAGGAGGTTCGTCCCGCTCTCGACCTCCGCGATGGGGAGTCGTTCGAACGAGTACCCGCTCCGCTGGACGCTCACTCCCGCTCACCTCCATCGGCGGCGCCCTGACCAGGTCCGGACTCCGCTGCGGGCCCGTCGCCCTCTTCGCTCTCCTCGAGACGCCGCCGGAGTTCGAACTGTTCCATGGCCTCGTCGGCGAACAGCTGCAGGTCGGTCAGTTCTGCCTCGGTGAACGACCGCGGTTCGCCGTTGGTCAGGCAGAACGCGCCGATAGTCGCGCCCCGTGGTGTCCGGAGGGGGATACCGGCGTAGGCGGCGATATCGAGCTCTGCGAGGCGGTCGTTGTCGGCGAAGCGCGGGTCCGCGTTGACGTCCTCGACCACCATCATGTCGTCTTCCAGGATGGTGTGTGTACACATCGTGTCTTCCCTGTCGAGTGTCTCCCAGTCCTCCCCGGCGCAGGCGAGAAATCGCTCCTCGTGTGCGTCGACCAGTCCGACGAACGCCACGTCGACCCCGAAGTGTGCCCGCGCGAGCGTCGTCAGCCGGTCGAACGTCTCGGCGGCCTCCATGCCCGGCCGGTCGTACTGGGCGAGCGCCGCGAGTCGGTCGTCCTCCTCGGGCGGGAGCGGATAGGCGACCTGCGTCCGCTGGGCGACCACGTTCTCGACGAGTCGTCCGAGTAACTTCCGGGCCTCGGGCATGTCCTTGGGCAGGTACTCGACGACGACGTCCTGATACCGTGCCGAGTCGATCCGGTCGGGCGAGACGTCGGTGAACAACACGACCGGGGTGTCCGGCGACCGGTCGCGGAGCAGGCGCGTCAGGTCCAGTCCCGACCCGTCCGGGAGCGAGTACTCGGTGACGACACAGTCGATGTCCTCCGTCCGAACCAGGTCTGCGGCTTCGGAGACGGACCCGCAACTGACGACGTCGTGGTCGTCGACGAGTGCCTCGCGGGTCTCGCTGCGTGCCGCCGGGTCGCCGTCGACGCACGCGATCGTCAGGTCCGCCATTGGCGTAACGTCACTCCCTATCAACTCCACGCATATAACTGTCGGCGTGCGGTTCTCGGGAAGTGAATTCCCCGATTTCGACACCGACGGGGCGATTCCGGCGGCTTTCGGACCAACGGGAAGGCTTTTGCCCCGCGGAAACCGACCACCGGACCGATGAACGCACACGCTCGTCCGTCACGCCGGAGGTGCTTGCGGTGACCCGGAACCTGACCGAGATCATCGTCGTCGGCGAGGACGACACCGGACTCATCGCGAACGTGACGAGTCTCCTCTTCGAGCGCAACATCAACATCGAGGACCTCGACCAGGCGGTCCGCGACGGCGTCTTCCGGATGACCATGCGCGTCGATACGACCGAGATGGTCTGCAAGCAGGAGACGCTCCGGGAGAACCTCGACGAACTGGGAGAGGAACTCGGCGTCGACGTCCAGGTCCGCTTCCCCAGCGACCGCGACACCCAGAGTATCGCCGTCCTGGTCACCAAGGAGTCACACTGCCTGGAGGCCATCTTCGAGGCCTGGGCCAGCGGTGACCTGGGCGCCGACGTCGAGGTCGTCATCGGCAACCACTCGGACCTGGAGCCACTCGCCCGGAAGTACGACGTCCCCTTCCACGACATCGGCGACGAGAAGGGCACACCCGACGAGGGCCAGTTGCTGGACCTGCTGGCCGAGTACGACGCCGACCTCGTCGTGTTGGCCCGCTACATGCGCATCCTCAGCCCCGACGTCGTCTTCCGCTACGAGAGCCGGATCATCAACGTCCACCCCTCCCTGCTGCCCGCGTTCCCGGGTGCATCGGCGTACATGCAGGCCATCGAGGAGGGGGTCCGGATCGCCGGCGTCACCGCCCACTACGTGACGACCGACCTGGACCAGGGGCCGATTATCGCCCAGCGGGCGTTCAACGTCCCCGACGACGCCACCGAGGAGGAACTCCAGGCGATCGGCCAACCGCTCGAGGCCGAGGCGCTACTGGAGGCCATCGACCTGCACCTCAACGACGAGGTGTCAGTCCACCGCGGGCGGACGCGACTGCGCGACCCCGAAGAAGTCGACGCGCAACTGGGAGCCCCCGAGGAACTCGATCATGCCAACCCCGACCGTCCTGTCGACGGCCTGGGCGAGTACGTCGCCGACCAGGACGGAGAGAGCGAGGAGACAGAGGCCGAGGCAGAAGCCAGCGACTGACTCGGCCCGTTTCCGGCCGATTTCTGTGGCGAACAGGCGACACGCTCCGCTCGCGAGACGGTCGTGTCGCACTCCCGCGTGCCGTCCCGCGCTCGTGGTTAGCGCACGGCGGGTGTGGTCGCTCTCTGGCACTTGAATCCTCGTACCGCGTGGCACTGTTCAGAACAGGGCGAAGCGTTTGCGGTCGTGGTGGGCGCGCTTTCGGCGCAGTCCATCGAGTTCGGTGCGGTCCACCGAATCACTCTCTTCTACACTCACCGACCACGAACCAACTGCGACACTCGTCGCGAGCGATCACCACAGCGCTACGTTCGACGTGGTCGCGCGAAACAGAGCCACAGCGGCAGCAGCGCGGAAGTATACGGGTTCACTCGTCGGTGGATAACACTACCACAACGCTTTCGCTCCCACCGGGTGAGTCGTCGCGTATGCCAGGGCCACTCTTCTTGCGGGGGGACGACGTGGACCTCCACGTCGTCGACGAAGACGACTACGCGTTCCTCGGGCGCAACTGGAACGACCCCGCGGTCCGGCCGGGCTTCGGGACCGCGTCGGTCCGCCGCGAGGCCGACGTCGCCGACCACGTCGAATCGCTCTCCGACGGTGACGACACCGAGATATTCCTCGTCTGTGCCGACGGCGGCCCGGTCGGCGAGGCGTTCCTCTTCGACCTCTCTCCACAGCGGGGCCGCGTCGAACTCGGCTACTGGATCGCGCCCGAATCCCAGGGCCGGGGCTACGCCACCGGGACGGCGGACCTGCTCGTCGAGTACGCCTTCGCGGAACGGCGTCTCAACAAGGTCGTCGCCCGTGTGCTGGCGTTCAACGACGGCTCCCGCCGGGTGCTGGAGAAGGTCGGCTTCGAGCACGCGGGCCGCCTCCGCGAGGATTTCTATTTCGACGGCCAGTATCACGACGCCGACCTCTACGACCTCCTGGCGGCGGAGTGGCGCGGAGACTGACGCTGTCGCGCCACGCGCCGCCGTCCGCAGTCACTGCCCCTCGGGGTCGTCGACGCGCTCGTCGACCCACGCGATGGCGCGCTCGACTTCCTCGGGGTCGGTGCCGGTGACCTTCACCCGACCGGGCGTCCCGCGGCGGGCCGGATAGCTCCCGACGGCGACGTCGAAGTTCTCTCTGACGCCCGCGAGGACGTCCTTGAGCGCACCCTCCGGCGTGCTCGTCTGGACCGACGCGGAGACGGCGTCGCCGCCGAACTCGTCGGCCACCGCGTCGAACATCACGTGCAACTCCTCGGGGAACCCGGGGAAGACGTAGACGTTCTCGACGACACAGCCGGGGTTGAAACTCGCCTCGGTCTGGAGGGGGCGAGCGCCGGCCGGGAGGGCGGCCGTCTCGTCGGGGTTCAGGTCGAAGTCGTGGGTCTCGTAGTACTCGGGATCCTGCTCGCGGAACCGGCGGGCCTTCTCGACGACCCGGTCGCGCACCGCGTCCTGAACTTCCATCTCGCGGTCGAGCGCGTCGGCGACTGCCTCGAGGGTGACGTCGTCGGGGGTGTCACCGAGGCCGCCGGTGACGATGACGGCATCGAACTCCAGTGACCACTCGCGGACCCAGCGGGCGATGAGCGCGCGGTCGTCCGGGACGGTGAGCATCCGCGTGACCGTCGCCCCGCGCTCGGTCAACTGCCGGGCCAGCCAGGTGGCGTTCGTGTTCTCCGTGTCGCCCGAGAGCAGTTCGTCACCGACGGTGACCAGCGTGACGTCCATATCCCCGGGAGGGGCGAGAGGTGCTAAACGGTGACGGCTTCGACCAGTCCCGACGGCTCACCCGAACATCGTGCCTGGGTCCGCGAGGTGCTCTTGCGCCACGGACTCGTCGATGTCGATACCGAGTCCTGGTTCCTCGGGGACCTCGATCACGCCCTCCTGAATGAGGGCGGCGTCGCGGTCGTGGAGGTCGTCCCACCAGTCGACCTCCAGGGCGTGGTATTCGAGCGTGTCGAAGTTCGGGATGGCCGCAGCGAGGTGGACGCAGGCCATCGTCCCGACGGGACCACAGACGTTGTGGGGTGAGACGGCGATGTAGTTCTCCTCTGCGCGGTTAGCGATGGCCTTCGACTCGGCGAGGCCGCCGCAGGTGGTGGGATCGGGCGTCAAGACGTCGACGCCGAAGTCGTAGATGAGGTCGGTGAACTCGTGGACGCGAAAGCGGTTCTCGCCGGTCGCCAGCGGCGTCTCCGTCGACCGCGCGAGTTCACGCTGGGCGGCCATGTTCTCGGGGGGCACGAGGTCTTCGAGCCACATCAGGTCGTACGGTTCGAGTTTCCGGGCGAGTCGTTTCGCCGAGTCTATCGAGTAGTCCCAGTGGACGTCGAACGCGAGGTCGACCGAATCGCCGACCCGTTCGCGGACGGCCTCGACCGTCTCGACTTTCCGGTCGAGCACCTCGTTGCGGACGCGCCCGTTGTACGGGTCGGGGTCGTTGTCGAAGGGCTGGTCGAGGTCGAACTTCAGCGCGTCGAATCCCATGTCGACGACGCGTTCGGCCTCGTCGGCGTACGCTTCGGGCGCGTAGGCATCGTCGTCGTGGATGGTGGGAAAGCCGTCCTCGAGTTCGTAGGCCTCGCCGGCGTGACAGTCACAGTACAGTCGGATCTCGTCGCGGTACTTGCTACCCAGCAACTGGTAGACGGGGAGGTCGAACAGTTTGCCTGCCAGGTCCCAGAGGGCGATCTCGATGCCCGACGCGGCCGTGACGACCTTGCCCGTCGTGCCGCCGTGGCCCGACGTCTCGTGGACCATCCGCCGGAAGAGTCGTTCGACGTCGACCGGGTTCTCGCCGACCAGGAAGCGTTTCATGTACTCCATGATGTCCGTGACTGCACCGCCGCGATACGACTCGCCGATACCGGTGACGCCCGCGTCGGTGTGGACCGTCACGAGATTCCACTCGAAGTTGCCCTGGACGACACAGGTCTCGATGTCGGTGATCTCGACGTCCCGACCGGGCCCGCGGTTCGTCGCGTGATTGGAGAAATCCCGCATGGTCACTGTCTCGGCCCGCCGACGCATAGAGCTAGCGGGGGTCGCGGCCGAGCGGGTGTCCGGGCGGCCGTCCCAGCGGACCTGTCTCGCGTGCGACAGGGTTTAGCGGTTCGAGCCCCGACCTGTGGGCAGCATGGACGAGAAGACCGAGGAACTCAGGGATATCTTCCTCTCCGTCTCGGAGTCGGAGACGGTCACCGAGTCCCAGGAGGGAAGCCGCGGGTCGCTCGTCGACAGTGGTGGGGACGAGGGCGAGCAGTTGCGCGACCTGGTCGGACGGTTGCGCGAGCGCGAGTCGTTCGACACCGACCTCGGGACCGACACGTACGTCGCGCTCGTCCGGGCGTTCTACGCCGACGCCGACGACGAGACCATCGCCGCCGACCTCGGCCTCGATACCGTGACCGTCTTCGCCGCGCGACTGGACTTGCACCTCCTCCGTGAGGCCGACACGGACGCGCCCTTCGATCTGGCCGTCCTGCGCCGGCGCGCCGACGAGGGTGACGAGCCCATCGCCGCCGACCTCGAGGTCGACGCCGAGACCGTGGCCCACTACCGGCGAGTCGTCGACGCGGAGGACGCCGCTCGGCGGGCGAACCACCGCTACCAGACGGCGTTCGACGAGATCCTCACCGACGCCGACCTGGAGCGGCGCTTCGCCGCCACCGAGGACGGACTCGAGGAAGCCGCCGAAGACATCGAGACCGACGTCTCCTTCTGACTGGCTGACCTTTAAATCCGAGAGCGCGGCCACCACGGGGTATGCAGACGTTCCGTGACGTCGAGACAGCGGCGTACTGCCCGCGCAAGCTCTACTACCGGCGGCGTGATCCCGAAACACCGGATCCACCCGAGCGCGTGGCCGCCGTCCGCGAGCTGGCCTTCCGGTACGAGGAACTCCTCGAGGACGACGACGCGCTCGCACGCGCACCGGTCGCGCTGACGCCCACGCAGTACCGTTCGCGCCTCGGCCGCACGCGAGCGACCGTCGACGACTGGGACGCCATCTGTGACCCCCACAGTCGCGAGGTCCACCTCTCGGGGCAGGACTGTCGCGGCGTCGCCCACAAGGTACTGGACGACCCGCCACGCCCCTCGCTGGTGTTCACCGGCGACCCGCCCACCAACGGCGTCTGGGAACCCCAGACCGTGCGACTGGTCGCCGCCGCCAAAGCGCTCGCCTGGGAACGCGAGCGCCCCGTCGAGACGGCTATCGCCGAGTACCCCGCCCACGGCGTCGTCCGCGAGGTGCCGCTGACGACTCGCCGGACGGCCGCCTATCGCTCGGCGCTCCGGACCGCTCGCGCCATCGACGCGCCGCCCTCCCGGATCGACAACGACGCGAAGTGCCCGCCCTGTGACTACAGCGACGAGTGTGGCGTCCGCACCCGGTCGCTCCGATCGATGTTGTAGCAACAGGCCGAACGAACCGGTCAATCGCCGTGGCGTGCGCCGTCTCGCGTGCCGAACGACAGTGAGGCCGCGAGACGGTGCCGTGCGAGGTCTTCGTGAGCGGAGCGAACGAAGGCTCGGAAGACGAACGAAGTGAGTCTTCCGGTGGATGAGCGAGGGAGCGGAGCGACCGAGCGAATCGGTTGGGGAGGTACGTGGCTTGCGTGGTGCGGTCCTGGCGGATGAAAGGGCGAGACACGGTCGCGGTGAGCGAAGCGAACAGAGTCGTCTGAGCCGGCTCTATCCGAACGAACGGAGTGAGTGAGGATATCCGGCTCAGCGACCGCGAGCGGGTCGAGGGCTTTCAGCGCCCACTCTCGAGGACGGTCGCGAGACCACCAGAACCGGTTCACCGCTCTGGATGAACGGTCCCGTCGAACCCACCCCGAACGAGCGGTTTCGCGATGTGACGGCGGGCACACGGCGGGACCTCGTACCATCCCACCTCGAGGTCCCGCTCCACAGGCACTTCCACTTTCCCGTCCGCGTGGGTTCCACAGTCCCGACACCGGTAGCCCTGTCCGGCCCCCGCCGACCCCATCGACCGGCCACACTCCGGACAGTCGGGATTCTCCCGCTCGGTCGTCACCAACTCCCGAACCGCGAACTTCTCCAGTTTGAGCGTCCCGCCGCTCACCTCGCCACAGACGGTCACCCGGTCCCCGGCGCGCAGGACTCGCACCCGGTCGCGAAACCGTTTCGTTGGCTCGAAGGCGGCACAGTCCACCCGCTCCCCGTCGTCACCCTGGAGTTCGACGAAGACGTGTCCCCCCTCCCGGGTCTCGGGCGTTCCCACGACGACGCCGTCGACCCGAAACGCACCCCCCTCGCGCAGGGCCTCGACTCCGTCCACGGACTGCAGGTGGGCGTCGGTACCCTGGTTGGTCACGAACAGCGCCCGTCGAGCGACGGGTTCCGAGTCGATCTCCCCGGCCACCTGCCGGACTGAGTCGGGGTCGTCGCCGCGGATCCCGTGGAGGATGGGACAGGGCGTCCGCGGGACACAGACCGGGTAGCCCTCGCCGTGGTCGACGGTGTCCCACACCGCCGGGTACCCGCGGTCGGCGGCGGCGAAGACGCTCTCGCGGTCCACGTCGCGGGGCGTCCCCCACCGCGATTCCTCGCGGTAGGAGATGCACTCGTACGTCCAGTCGTCGAAGGCACGCCAGGCGCCCACGGCCGCCAGCGCGCCGACGCGCCCGCGACCGTTTCCGGCGAAGGCGGCCTCGTAGCCCGCCTCGTCGGCGAGCGCCACAGCTTCGTCGATATCGAGCAACTCGCGGACCGCCCGGCGCGCGAAGTCGGCGACACGGTCGGACACCGCCCCGGGAGCACCGGGTGCGACGACAACCCCTGGATTGGTCTTCGGGTCGGCGGTCTCGGCGAGATCGAGGCGCTCGCGAGCCAGGTCGAGCGCACGCGCCGGGTCGAGGTCGGTATGGATCGCCAGCGCGGCGTTGCCGCGGGTCTTGTGTTCGACGGCCGGATTGAGGCGCACGAGCAGTCGGCGCTCGACGGTCCCGCCCGCCGCTTCGACGGCGTGGGCGAGCGTCGCGGCGACGTAGGTGGTACACATCCCCCGCTCCCGGGAGTCCGTGTCGTCGAGGCCGATGACGGTCACACTCCCGATTGCCCGCTGGCGACCAAACGGGTTTCGGACGGCGACGGAGCGAGGGCGTACCTGTCTCCCAAGACAAACATATCGGGCGCGCGGAACGGTCGAGTATGGACCGGTGGGAACGCGTCGCCGCGCTCGTCGCTCTCCTGGGTCTCGCCGCCGCCACGCTCGCGATGTCGGGCGTGGTCTCTCCGGGCGGCGCGACGTACTACCTCGAAACCGAGTTCGTCGAAACCGGCAGCGTCCCCCACGATGTACCCGCGGTCCCGATCGAGGAGAGCCCCGACCCCGTCGTCGACGCCGTCACGGCGAGCCTGGTCGGGAACGCGTCGACGGCGGAGATCAGACCCGAACATCGCGACCTCGTCCCCGCCTGCGTCGAGTACGAGGACGACGTCTACCGCGTCGACACCTGGCACGTCGACCACGCTGTGCATCTCTCCTGGGCCGTCGTCCTCGTCGGCGGTGTCTCTGCGTTCGTCGTCGGAGCGGGAGGAGTCCTCGCCGGCCGGATCCGAACCGCGTCGTAGCACTGTTCACCTGCCGGCCCCACGTTCGCCGTCGAGTGGTGTGGACAGGTGAGAGAGGTATCGGATAGTTCATCAGGTGGAGGCATGGGAGAAACTCACTGAGGAAACCGCACCGCATTCGATGGAGGGCGCTGAAAGCCCTCGGTCCGCTCGCTCACGGGTCGCTTCGCTCCCCCGTTCGCGACCGAGGCCTCCCTCCGGTCGGCCTCGCTTTCGCGGTCGCTGAGGCGACTAAAATAGACGCGAGCGACCCTCGCCCTTTCGATCCACCAGGACCGCACCGCACAGCACCGCAGGCCACACACCTCCCCAACCGAGTGCGGTGTCGTGCGGGCGACCCGGGCGTCGCCCGCACGACCCGAGGGACCTCCGGTCCCTCGCTGCTCACTGCGCTGCGCCCCTCATCCACCGGAAGACTCACTCCGTTCGTCTTCCGAGCCTTCGTTCGCTCCGCTCACGAAGACCCCGCACGACGCCGTCTCGCGATGAACCGCTCCACGGCGCGCGCCACCGCAGTGGTAACCACACCAAGCGACGTACCAACCCGAGAGTTAAACGGTCGGCCGTCAAATTATATATCAACCTATCGGTCGTTTCGCGAAAACGGGGCGCAGGGAGGTTCTGCGGCGGGCACAACGCCTATATGGGGTGAACTACTTACGTTCGAGTATGTCACGGTCGGCGCTGGTCGAGAACGTCACCGCGATGCTGGAAGACGCCGGGTTCGTGGTGAGTGACCGGTGTGCGATCCGGCCGAAGAGTTTCGACGTCGCCGCCAGACGGGGTGAGGACGTGTTGCTGGTGAAGATCCTGGGGAACATCGACGCCTTCGACGGCCACACCGGCGCCGAGATGCGTCGACTCGGGGAGTACCTCCGGGCGACGCCGATGGTCATCGGCCTGCGGACCCGCGACGAGGAGCTCAAACCGGGCGTGACCTACTTCCGTCACGGCGTGCCCGTACTCTCGCCCGACACCGCCATGGATCTGTTCGTCGAGGAGGTCCCGCCACTCATCTACGCCGCGCCGGGTGGGCTGTACGTCAACATCGACAGCGAGGTGCTCGCGGACGCTCGCGAGGACCGCGACTGGTCGCTCGGCCGGCTCGCCAGCGAACTCGGCGTCTCCCGACGCACCGTCTCGAAGTACGAGGACGGCATGGACGCCTCCGTCGAAGTCGCCGCCGAACTCGAGGACCTCTTCGAGGAACCGCTGACTGCGCCCGTCGATGTCCTCGACGGCGCCGAAGAGATCCGCGAGGACGAACCGACGCCCGAGGACCCGGACGTCGACCCCGACGACGAACCCGTCGTCGCGGTGCTCACCCGCGTCGGCTTCGACGTCCACCCCACCTCGCGGGCGCCCTTCGAGACCGTCAGCGAGAACGAACGCCCCGAGGAGGACGTCCTCACCGGCCACTCCGAACTCACCAAGACTGCCGAGAAACGCGCCCGCATCATGTCCTCGGTGGGCCGGGTCACCCGGACGCGCTCTTTCTACGTCGTCGACCAGGCCAAGCGCGAGTCCATCGACGGCACCGCCATCATCGAGGAGAGCGAGATGGAGGAGATCGACGTCGCCGACGAACTGCGGGACATGATCCTCGACCGGACCGGCGACTTCGAGGAACCGGCGTAGGGCGGCCGCGCGTCGGTCGACCTGTCATTCTGCCCACCCAACAGCTTTGCCCCAGCCCTGCGAGACCCGAATATGGCACACCGAGCCAACTACGCACTCGTGACCGTCCTCGAACAGCTCGGCCCCTCGGCGGACGCGCTGGACGTCCCGTGGGCCGAGTTCGCCGGCGATACCTCGGAGATCTACGAGTTCGAGGTGCCCGCGGAGGCGACCGACGCCTACCTCGAACTCCAGGCCTACGACGTCGGCACCTTTGGCCACGAGATCGTCCTCAACGGCGAGCCCCTCTCGGGGTTCGACGTCCCGCCCGCCGAGGGCTGGCAGTACTGGATGGACGCCGTCACCGAGCAGGAACTGCGGGCGGGCACGAACACGCTCCGGATCCAGCGTGACACCACGAGCCAGGACGCCTTCGCCGTCGGCAACGTCGTCGTCAACTGGAGAGAGCCCGTCGAGTGACTCAGACGTCGAACGTGGCCCGCTCGCCGATCTCGGCCTCGCTCGCCTCGAGCGTCGCCTCGGCGGTGTAGGTACCGGCCGATGGGTCGGGCCAGACGAGTTCCTCGGTGAGCGACTCGCCGGGCGCGAGCGTCTCCGTCCTGAGGGCTTGCGTGAACATCCGGCCGTCGCTCCAGCGCCAGACCGGGGCGTCGTCTCCGGGGAGAGCGTCCGGATCGTCGCCCGCCGTGTCCGCGAAGACGGCGACGTCGGCGGTCATCCCGTTCCGGAACGTCAACTCGACGGACTCCTGACCGGTGTTCTCGACGGTGAAGACGAACGTGACGCCGTCGTCGACGGTGACGGCGAGCGAGGGCACCAGGGGCATGGCGGCCGTTCGACGGGCTCCGGGATAGCCCTGGCGGCGTCGGTCACCCGGTGACCACCACCGCCGTCGCGGAGGTCGGTCGGTCTTCGACCACCGGTACGCTTATCGGTCGGATCGACGAGCGGCGACGAGAAGCACGGCGGCGACGAGAGCGAGGACTGCGGTCCCGACACCGAACCCGGGGCCGGTCGCCGGCGACACCGTCTCGGTCACGAGAGCGTCCTCGGCGGCCCCGCCGACGCGGAGATACCCCGTCTCGACGCCGTTGACAGTGACTGGTCCCTCGGTGGCCGGGAAGGTGAGAGTCACCTGCTTCCGTTCGCCCGCGGGGAGCGACACCGTCCTGCTCGCGACCCCCTCGCCGTCGACGCGCACGGTAACGGACTGGTCCACCTGCCGGTCGCCCCGGTTCGCCAGCGTCACCCGGACCGACGCGTTGAAGCCGCTCCTGACCCAGGAGTAGACCGACTCGGTCGAGACGATCTCGACCGCGGGGCCCGACCGCGTGTTCGGCGTCCCGCGGTCCGGTGTCAGCATCGTCGACGTGTCCGTGGGTTTCGACGAATCCGTCACGGGGCGTTCGACCGAGAGCGTCCCGACCGACACCGTACCGATCCCGACCGCGTAGTCACCGGTCCTCTCGAAGGTCCGGACGAACACGACCTCTCTGGACTCGCCGGCGGACAGCGCCACCCGGTTCGTGGCGACGGGGTTCCCGTCGATTCGGAGCGCTATCGTCGTCTCGCCGTCGACGTCACCCTGGTTCGTCACCACTGCCGAGATGCGAACCGCTTCGCCCACCGCCGTCGTGGTGTCGTTGAACGAGACTGCCTGAACGACGAACTGGGACGGAGGCGTCGCGGTCGGAGAGGACGGCTGCGTCGGCGACGCTGTCGGCGACGGTGTCGCGGTCGGTCTGCGCGTGGCAGTCGCCGTCGCCGTGGGGGTCGCTGTCGCGGTGGGCGTGCGGGTGGCAGTGGGCGACGCCGTCGCCGTCGCTGTCGGGTTCGAGGTTGGCGTTGGAGTCGTTGGGGTCGGCGTGGCGGTCAGTGTCGCTGTCGGGGTTGGTGTGGGCGTCGCTGTCGGGGTTGGTGTGGGGGGCGGTGTCGCTGTCGGGGTCGGTGTCGGCGTGGGGGGTGGGGTGGATGTCGAGGTCGCTGTCGGGGTTGGAGTAGGGGTCGGTGTCGGCGTGGGGGTTGGAGTAGGGGTCGGTGTCG
>Ga0207770_100466_pt1 | contig 19494 bp, 18 predicted proteins | sample A23E2SouthBayCA_FD_187729 | JGI IMG/M metagenome (GOLD analysis project Ga0207770, IMG submission 187729) | Aerobic enrichment media microbial communities from Eden Landing Ponds, California, USA - A23 E2 (SPAdes) | ecosystem: Environmental > Aquatic > Marine > Unclassified | place: Emeryville... | reverse complement strand
AAGCCAAGAGGATAGTCCACTACCCTATCCGGACTCACTACCTCGTAGCGCGGACCCGGCTAAATGGGTTACGATCCGACGGCCGTCACTCAAAGACGCGATTGATACTGGACAAGGCCCTTATCGGTACCACTCGTCGTCGGAGACATGAAGCGACGCGACGTCCTCGGAAGTATCGCGGCCGCTGGCACGCTCACCCTGACCGCCGGCTGTCTCGCCGACAGTTCCCCGGGTGAGGAACCTACGGACACCGACGAGTCGACGCCCACGGAGACACCCGATGACACCGCGACCGCGACCGACAGCGGCGCCGTCGACACCGTGGCCGGGACGACGCATCCACCGGAGCCCTCGGACACGGCCGACGCCGGACCCGACGGCGCGCTCACGGTCACGGGCAGCGGCTGTGGCGCCGAGACCGACACCGCCTCCGTCACGTTCGACGCCAGTGCCGTCGCGATAACCGGGACCATCTGGGGCAACGACGCCTGCTATACCGCACAGCTCGCCGAGACGCGACAGGACGACGGGACACTCACCGTCGTCGTCGCCGCGGTCTCCGACGCCGGCACCGACACGATGTGTGCCCAGTGTATCACCGAAATCGACTACGAGGTCGACGTCGCCTTCGACGGTGACCTCCCCGACAGCGTCGAGGTCCGCCACCGCCACGACGGGGCCACCTCGACGGTGGCCACCGCCGACCGCTGACCCCACGTTCGCGCACACGCTCGAAACTCGTTCCGTACGTTTATATACGAACCGGCGACCAGGGCGGGCCATGTCCACCCGGTCGCGTGCCGAGACACCGTTCACGAGGCGCGACGTGATAGACCCAGAATCACCGGACGCGAGCGTCGTGGTCGGGCAACGGCAACGCTTAAGCGGTGAGCAACCATGAGCCAGAACAGGATTATGGGTGCAATCGAGGACGTCTACGAGGATCTCGAGACGGACGTCTCCGAGGAGGAGTTCCGGGAGGCCGTCGAGGAGAAAGTCGAGCAGATGGGCGGGCTCGCGGACGAGGAGACGGCCGCGATGTTGCTGGCCCACGAACTCAACGAGGGGGAGGTCGAGACGGTCGCGGACATCGAACCCGGTATGGACGAGGTGAAGTTCCTCGCGAAGGTCGTCTCCATCGGCGAGGTCCGGACCTTCGAGCGCGACGGTGAAGACGAGGACGGTCGCGTCGTCAACGTCGACGCCGCAGACGAGACCGGAACCGTGCGCCTGGCCTTCTGGGACCAGCAGGCCGAGGGCGCCGTCGAGAACCTCGAACCCGGCCAGGTGCTCAGGGTCGCGGGTCGGCCGAAAGACGGGTTCAGCGGTCTCGAGGTCTCCGTCGACAAGGCCGAACCCGACGACGACGCCGAGATCGACGTCGACCTCTCCGCGGGGTCGACCGTCGACGCGCTCACGATGGGGCAGTCCGACGTGAACGTCCGCGGACTCGTCCTCGAAACCGAATCGGTCCGGACGTTCGACCGCGACGACGGGTCGGAGGGGCGAGTCGCGAACTTCCTGCTGGGTGACGAGACCGGCCGGGTGCGCGTGACGCTGTGGGACGAACGCGCCGACAGGGCGACGGAACTCGACACCGGCACACCCGTAGAAGTCGTCGACGGGTACGTCCGCGAGCGCGACGGTGACCTCGAACTGCACGTCGGCGAGGGCGGCGCCGTCGACGAGATCGACGAGGACGTGGACTTCGTTCCGGAGACAGACCCCATCGCGGAGGTCGAGATGGACGACGTGGTCGACCTCGCGGGCGTCGTGCGATCGGCCGACCCCAAGCGGACGTTCGACCGCGACGACGGGTCGGAGGGGCAGGTCCGGAACGTCCGGATCCAGGACGACACCGGCGACATCCGGGTGGCGCTGTGGGGTGAGAAAGCGGACAAGGAGATCGCGCCGGGCGACGAGGTGTTCGTCGCCGACGCCGAGATCCAGGACGGCTGGCAGGACGACCTCGAGGCCTCGGCAGGGTGGCGTGCGACGGTCGTCGTCCTCGACGAGAACACCGGAGCCGGGACGGCCGCGCCCGGCGCGGGCGGGTCGGGCGGTCGCGACGCCGGCGACGACGGCGGCGGTGCCGACGCTGGCCTCGGTGCGTTCACCGGCGACGGGGCGGACGACGCTTCGGAGTCGGCCGCCCCGGACGAGGCGAGTGGCCCCGGAAGTGCCAGTGGGTCGACTGTCTCCGGTGAGTCCGGCGCGTCGAGCGGTGTGAGTGCAACGGCGGAAGTCGTCGAGTTCACCGGCACCGTCGTCCAGACGGGCGACCCGGCGATCCTGGACGACGGGGAGGAGACGATGCAGGTCTCGACCGACGAGACGCTGATGCTCGGACAGGAAGTGACGGCGCGGGGGCCGGTCGAGGGCGACACGCTCGACGCCGAAGACGTCTTCTGAACGGAGTGTCCACGCCGACCGGCGGGGCACACGGACTGTGACTGGACGGACGTGCGGGTTCGGAAACGCTTAAGGCCGGAACGGCCGCCTTGTGGTGTATGAGCGTCGAGTTACCGTTCGCGCCGGTCGACACTATCATCCGGCGTAACGCGGGGAACCTGCGGGTCAGTGCCGAAGCCGCCGAGGAACTCGCCCGTCGCATCCAGCAGCGGGGGGCCGAACTCGCGGCCGAGGCCACCGAGGAGGCGACCGCGGACGGGCGAAAGACGCTGATGGCCGCCGACTTCGGCGTGGAGGCGGATCTCGACAAGGACGCGCTCGAACTCCCGATCGCACCGGTCGATCGCATCGCTCGCCTCGACATCGACGACTACCGGGTCTCGATGGACGCTCGCATCGCGCTTGCGAGCGTTCTGGAATCGTACGCCGACACCGTCGCGGCGGCCGCCGCGGAACTGGCGCGCCACGCCGACCGGCGGACGGTCAAATCAGACGACATCGAGGCGTACTTCGAACTCCAGCAGTACTTCTGATGCGCTTTGGCTACCGCGAGGTCTGTCTCGACCACGACCCCGGGCCGCGACACCCCGAGAGCCCCGACCGACTCCGGGCCGTCCGGCAGGGCCTGAAGGAGGTCCACGGGGCCGAGTACGCCGACCCGGACTCGGCGTCGGTCGAGGACGTCAGCGCGGTCCACGACCCCGACTACGTCGACTCCGTTCGCGAGTTCTGCGAGGCCGGCGGCGGCGACTGGGACACCGACACCGTCGGCGTCGAGGCGACGTGGGACGCCGCGCTGGCAAGTGCCGGCCTCGCCACGTGGGTCGCGGACCGCGCGCTCGCCGGCGACGACGGCCACGCGACGCCGTTCGCGCTCGGTCGACCGCCGGGACACCACGCGGTCGAGGACGACGCCATGGGGTTTTGCTTTTTCAACAACAACGCCGTCGCCGCCCAGTGGGCGCTGGACAACCGTGAGGTGAGTCGCGTCGCGATCGTCGACTGGGACGTCCACCACGGCAACGGCATCCAGGACATCTTCTACGACCGCGACGACGTCTTCTTCGTCTCGCTCCACGAGGACGGCATCTACCCCGGGACCGGCGCCGTCGCCGAGACGGGGGCCGGCGATGGCGAACGCCGAACCCTCAATATCCCGTTCCCACCGGGGACGCGCACGACGGGCTATCTCGCCGCGCTCGACGACTTGATTCTGCCAGCACTGGCGGCCTACGACCCGGACCTGTTGCTCGTCTCGGCAGGGTTCGACGCCCACGAGCACGACCCCATCTCGCGCATCCGGGTGTCGACAGACGGGTACGGGCTGATGGCCCAGCGCCTCCGACAGTTTGCCGAGTGGGTCGACGCACCTCTCGGATTCGTGCTGGAGGGGGGCTACGGTCTCGATACCCTGACGGACAGCATCAAGACGGTCCACGAGGTGTTCCACGGCTACCAGCCGGTGATGCCCGACGACCCCGTCCAGGACACCGCACGGGCGGTCATCGAGGACGTCACTGCGGAGGGGTTCGATCTCGTCGAGACGCCCGACTTCGGCCCGGCGCTCCCGACCCCCGACGACGAGGACTCAGCGGACGCGAGAGACACCGAAGACGTCGAAGACGCCGAGAACGAGACCTGAGACGCCGGTCCGCGGGCGACACCGAACTGACACGGGGTCTCAGGGTCGCGGGTCGAGATACCGTGCGAGTTCCGTCCCGAACTCCCCGGCCAGCACACCCAGATCGTCGCCGGCGAGTACCTCGTACCCCGCCTGCAGTCGCGTCTCGACGTGTGCGCCCAGCGCGACGTCGAGCAGAGCGTCGCTCGCGAGGAACTCCCGGGCGGTCTCGAACTCCCGTTCGCGCTCGACGACGTATCGGTCGCCGTCGACGAAGGGCCCGTACGCGTCCGGGTCGTCGGCGTACGCCTCGTAGAAGTCGGTGGCGTGGTCGCGCACGTGGACCGGTGGCCCCTCGTGGCGTTCGACCGCGGGTCGTTCGGCCACCGAGAGTTCGACCAGTAACACAGCGGATTCGTCGGCGAACGCGGCCGACCGCAGGACGTCGAACCCTCGCCGGTCGAGTTCGCTCGTCAGTCCCTCACGCGAGCGTTCGAGCTGGGGGTAGAGCTGGTCGTCGACGACGTCGGGCGCGTCGAAGCGGAGGGCCACGGGCGTCGTCGCGCGAGCCGCGAAACGCTCGCGAACCTCGTCGGGGTCGAGAGGGCCTGGTTCCCGCGCTGTAGCGTCGAACAGGGCCTCGCGGGGGTCGGCGAGCAACTCGCGGGCGTAGTGCTGGAGGCGGGCGACGCTCGCGTCGCTGCAGACGGCGGCGACGTTGCGTTCCGGGTCCGTCGGGTCGATCACGACCAGCGGGTCCTCGAACGTCGCAGTTCCGTGGTCCTCGGGGTCGATCTCGACGGGCGGGTGCCAGTCGGCGGCGGCCTCGACGAACTCGCGGAAGCCGCCGTACTCGACGACGAGTAACTCGGTGAGATACCCCGAGAACCCACGGGTTCGGAGGTCGCTGCCGTAGACGCCGATCCCCGAGAGGAACTGCTTGCAGACGCGGACTTCGTCGGCCAGCCCGGAATCGATGCGGTCGGCGAGGTACTCGGTGTGAAAGGGGGTGCGGTCGACGGCCGAGCGGATGGCCGTCGCATCGGGGACGGCGAAACAGGGGACGAGATCGACGTCGAATCCCTGGACCGTCCCCTTGACGTAGGGGTGTTCGGCGTACTCCTCGTGGCCGTCGGGGACGACCGCGTGGCCCACGTGGAGGCCGAACTCCTCTAGCTCCTCGCGCGAGAGGTCGGTGGGAAACCGGACGAACAGATCGACGTCGCGTTCCCCGGCGAGCCAGGTGTCACGCGCCGTCGACCCGACGAGGACGACTTCGACGTCGGCGGCGCCGACCGGCAAGTCCGCGACGGCGGCCTCGGTCCGCTCGCGCAGGGTGGCGACGGCCGAATCGAGGCGGTCGTGTTCCTCGTCGTCGGGAGTCACGCGCTCTCGGACCCGCGCGACGACGGCGTCGAACTCGTCGGACATACACCCGCGTTCCGCCGGCGGCGGGGAAAGCGTGTCGGGTCGAGTCAGTGGCAGTCGTGCAGTCCCGGAGTGCGTGAGGGCGTGTCGATGCTGGTCCAAAGCGAAACTCCTTTCATACGACTCCGGCTACGGTGAGGTGAGCCGCCGTAGCTCAGATGGTAGAGCACCTCGCTGTTATGGCGCGTAGGACTCTGCGTGCCGCAGACACGAGGTTGTCCCAGGTTCGAGTCCTGGCGGCGGCGTTTTCTGCGGCGAACGACACGGCGAGCACCGCGAAGCGTGTGCTCGCTACTGTGAGCCGTGAAAACGAGATCCGACAGGATTCGAGCACGCGAGTCACAGCCCGCGCAGTGAGGTGAAACGAACGAGCAGGACTGTCTCGCCTCGGTTCGACATTCGGTGGTGTCCGCATCATTTTAATCCCAGAGTAGTCCCGCGTCTGCCCTCAGAGAGTCACTCCGCATTGACGACGTGATGTGGCCCGAGCGGCCCGTGTTCGGGACAGGTGCCGACGATGGGGGTCGAATTGAGACAACAGTGGCGACTCCCCGTGGCGACGAGTCCGGTCGAGAGTTCGGCCCCGCAGAGCCGACAGTGCGGGGCGTCCTCGGTCATGGGTCGGTGTAGGACCGTCGCCATGGTAAATGCACGCTTCCACGGGGGAGGCGAGCGATGGGGACGGACCCGCGAACAGGATTATGTAGGTGCCGGGCCGAGCACCGACGATGGTGACGAGAGGCTCACTCGGACGGATCGGAATCGTACTCGCGGGGGCCGTCCTCGCGACGGTGATCGGTGTGGGACTGTTCGCGCTCGTGCCGCTCTTTACCGCGCTGGGCGTCCTCGAAGTACTGCTCGTCGTCCTGGTCGTCGTCGGCGGCGTGACGGCGGCCGGACGGATCGCGGGCACCGCCTTCCCCTCATACGACGTCGCGGAGGTCGAAGTGGGCGACGTGATCACGCGCGACGGGAGCGGCGGGGGATTGCCGGTCGGCGGCCGCGGCGTCTCGGCCGACGACGTCGTCGAGCAGATAGAACGCGCGGACGCCGACGACAGCGCCGAGGCGCTGGTCGTGAAACTGAACACCCCGGGTGGTCAGGTCGTCCCGAGCGAGGATATCCGCCGGGCCGCCGCCGAGTTCGACGGCCCGACGGTCGCCTACGCGGAGGACATGGCCGCCAGCGGCGGCTACTGGATCGCCAGCGGCTGTGACGAGTTCCACGCCCGCGAGGCGAGCATCGTCGGCAGCATCGGCGTCAACGGGGCACAGTTCGGCCTCACGGAACTCGCGGAGAAGGCGGGCGTCGACTACCGCCGGTTCGTCGCCGGCGAGTACAAGGACACGCCCTCCTCGTTTCGCGAACTCTCCGAGGACGAGACGGCGTACTTCCAGGGCTTTCTCGACGACTACTACGAGTTGTTCGTCGAGACGGTCGTCGAGGGGCGCGAACTCGACGCCGAGTTCGTCCGGGACACGGAAGCGCGCATCTACCTCGGCCACGAGGCGGCCGAGAACGGACTCGTCGACACCGTCGGGCCGCGCGAAGAGATGGAGGAGCGACTCGCGGACCGGATCGGCGTCGACGAGATCAGCGTCGAGGAGTTCGAACCCGAGCGCGGCATCTCCGGGAAGATCAGCGTCGGCGCCCGGTCGGTCGCACGGGCCTTCGGGGCGGGAGTCGCGAGCGTCCTCGCGGACGACGACGTGCCGGTGCGGGCGCGGCTCTAGCGGATCGGTGAAACGGACGATATCGACGGGCTGCGGCTCAGGAGAGGTCGATATTCGCGGAGTCGTCGACGCGGTCGAAGGTGACCTCGAGGATGCCGTTGTTGTAGGACGCCCGGGCGGAGTGTTCGTCGACCGTGGCGGGGAGCTGGACGCGCTCGTGATACTCGCGAGTGGTGCCTGCGGCGTCGAGCGTGAGGACCGTCCCGTCACACTTCAGGTCGATCGACTCGCGGTCGACGCCGGGGATGTCCGCGACGACCCGCAGCGTGTCGTCTTCCTCGTAGACGTCGAGGTGGACGTCGGCGCCGGCCGGGTCGGTCGCCCCGGGACCCTGCACGTCGACGTTCTGGCCGTCCATCATGTCGTTCATCATCCGCTCGATCTCCCTGAAGAAGTCGTCGAACGGATCGTCGCGGTCGTCGCGTCGCATAGAGGGCCCTAGGGCGAACCCGTGCAAAAACCTTCGCACCGCACGTTCATTTGCGATATTCGGACACCTGTCTTCGGCCGGTTGCCGAAGGAGCGACCGCTGTCGGCTTCCGGAAGACCCCAGAGTATTTGCCCGCAGTGGCCGAGGTGGCGGACGTGCGACTCGTCCAGGTGACGATCCCGACCGGCAAGCGCGAGACGGTCACGCGAGCCCTCGACGACGAGGGCATCGACTACGTGCTCGCCGACGAGACGAGCGGTCGGGAGTACGTCGCCATCGCTCACATCCCCCTCCCGACGAACGCGGTCGAGGACGTCCTCGAGACGCTCCGGGAGGCAGGTATCGACGAATCGACCTACACGGTGGTGCTCGACGCGCGGACGGTCGTCTCGCGGGACTTCGAGGCCCTGGAGGAGCGCTACGCCGAGGACGAAGACAGCGACCGCATCGCCCGCGAGGAACTCGTCGCCGCCGCACGCGATCTGGTCCCCTCGCTCTCGAACTACCTCGTCCTCACGGTCGTCAGCGCCGTCATCGCCACCGCGGGTCTCCTGCTGGATTCGCCGGCCGTCGTCGTGGGGTCGATGGTGATCGCGCCGCTGATCGGCCCGGCGATGGCCGCCAGCGTCGGCACGATCGTCGTCGACGACGAGATGTTCGCCCGCGGGGTCAAACTCCAGGCCGCCGGCCTGCTCCTGTCGGTGGCCAGCGCCGCCGCCTTCGCCTGGGTCGTCAAGACGGTCCACCTCGTCCCGCCGTTTACCGACGTGGCCGCCATCCCGCAGGTCCGCGAGCGCCTCTCGCCCGACTTCCTCTCGCTGGCGGTCGCCGTCGGTGCGAGGGTCGCCGGAGCGCTCTCGCTGACGACCGGGGTCTCCTCGGCGATCGTCGGGGTGATGATCGCCGTCGCGCTCATCCCGCCCGCCGCCACCGTGGGCATCGGTATCGCGTGGGGCCGCCCGATGGTCACGTTCGGGTCGGGCGTGCTCGTGCTCGTCAACCTCCTCTCGATCAATCTCGCGGCGCTCGTCGTGTTGCGCTACAGCGGCTACCGGCCGACACGCTGGTTCCAGCTCGAAGAGGCCCGTGGTGCGACCCTGCGACGTGTCGGGATCCTCCTCGTCGCGATCGTCGCCCTCTCCGGGTTCCTCGGCGGGGTCACCTACGACTCCTTCCAGGCGGCGACGACCGAGGAACGTATCCAGACGGCGACGACCGGCGTCCTCGAGGAACAGAACGAGGCACGGCTCCTCTCGCTGGAGGTCGAGCGAAGCAGCGGTGTCGTCTTCCGCCATCCCGAGACCGTGGTCGTGACCGTCGGCGTCACGGACGGCGACCCGCCCGCGCTGACCAGTGACATCGACGCCGAGATCGAGCGCGTCGTCGACCGCGAGATCCGGACCGAAGTGCGCTACGTCCGCGTCGCGAGCGCCTGACTTCGCCGACCAGTGCTGCCGCGTACGCCCTCGTGTACCCGTGACCGCCCCCTCGAGTCGTCGCTGGCCCCAGTCGAGCCGTCGGCACCGTCTCGGTCGGGGCCGTCGGGGTCCCGCGGATTCACTCAAAAGCGCGTTTGAACCTCCGCGAGGGCTATTTATATGGGGGTCGTCGGGACGGGTGTATGCGAACTCGAATCGCACTCGCGGGCACCGCGGTCGTCGCGGCGCTGCTCGTGACGGCAGGTATGGCCGGTGCGCTGTCGACAGGCAGCGGCGCCGGCCCGGCACAGGTCCAGAACCAGCAGTCGATGAGCGACACGGTCACCGTCTCCGGTGGCGGTTCGGTCCAGGCCGAGGCCGACCGCGCGGTCGTCCGCGTCGCCGTGCTCGCGACGGGCGACGACATCAGCACGGTCCGCAACCAGCTCTCGGAGAACGCCAGCTCGATGCGCGACGCGCTCCGGAGTTCGGGCATCAGCGGCGACCAGATCCGCACGAACTACTACGACATCTCCTCGCAGGCGCGCTACGGCGCGCCGCGCGGTGAGGAGCCCAAGTACCGCGCGGTCCACTCCTTCACCGTCACCGTCGAGAACCCCGACGAGGTCGGGGCGGTCATCGACACCGCCGTGAGTAACGGCGCCAGCGAGGTCGGCGGCGTCGAGTTCACGCTCTCGACCGAGAAGCGCGCCGAACTCCGCCAGGACGCCCTCGAGGCGGCCATGGACAACGCGCGTACCGAGGCCAGCACCGTCGCCGGTGCCGAGGACATCCAGATCTCCGGTGTCGACCGGATCAGCACCACCGACTACAACAGCCGTCCCTACGCGGTCGAGACGGCCGCGCTCGCGGCCGGTGACGCCGGCGGCACCTCCATCGACAGCGGCCCCGTCACCGTCAGCGCCTCCGTCACGGTCGTCTACGAGACCAGCGGCTGAGTCGGCAGGTCCCCCGCTGGCGGTCGGTCCCCGCTGACGCACGACCTCCACTCGAGGTCCCCCCTGACGCATCGCTCTCCGAACCACACGCTCCGTTCACCTTTTCCGGTAGTTTCGACACGTAGTCGTGACGCTGTCAGACTGCACTACATCGAGTTCGAACGGTACCGCCGAAGTGTGAACGTATCATTGGCATCCGCGCCGAGCGAAGCGAAGCGCGGTTCAGTGAACCCGAGCGAAGCGAGAGTTCAGCCTTTTTTACCCATGTTTTTGCCGCGAGTGGTACCCGTAGCGAACGAAGTGAGCGAGGATACCCGAACGGGAAAAAGATGGCCACCACCCTTCACTCGGCGTCGAACGGCAGGTCGGGGTCGTAGCCGACGGCCTCGATCGCGGCTTCGAGGACGCCCGAGACGTTCTCGCCCTCGGTGACGCTCATGTAGTGGTCAGCCTCCACATCGCGGGACCGGTCGGCCTTGTTACAGACGGTGAGGACGGGGGCGTCGAACTGGTCGACCAGGGAATCCCGCAACGCGAGTTGCGCGTCGATAGGGTACCCACACTCGCCGCTGGCGTCGACGACTACGAGGACGCAGTCGGCGAGGTGTTCCAGCGCGCTGACCGCCTGGGACTCGACGTCGTTGCGTTCCTCGGGGGGGCGGTCGAGCAGTCCGGGCGTGTCGACGAGCTGGTAGCGGAGGCGCTGGTGTTCGTAGTGACCGACGCGGATCTCCGTCGTCGTGAACGGATAGGAGGCGGTCTCGTTGCTGGCGTTCGTGACGCTGTTGACGAACGAGGACTTGCCCACGTTGGGGTAGCCGGCGACAACGATCGCGGGTTCGTCGGGCCTGATGTCGGGCAGGGTCTTGAGGGCGTCGCGTGCCGCGCCGAGCGCCGCGAGGTCGTCCTCGACCTCCTCGACGATGTCGGCGACGCGAGCGAACGCCTGCTTGCGGAGTTTGACCGCGACGTCGATATCGTCGAAGAAGCGGCCCTGGTACTCGTCGCGGATCTCGTCGACCTTGCGGCTGGCCCACCCCACTTCCGAGAGGTGCTGGCGAAGGGCGTCGACGCCGCCGATGTCGAGATCGCCATCGACGGTGTGGGAGGCGACGACGGCGTCGGCGAGTTCGCGGTAGAAGGGGTCGAGTCGGTCGAAGTCCGGCCACGCCGTGACGACGTTCTCGAGGTTGTCGGAGACGATGTTGGTCGCGGTCTGGAGCATCGACGTCTGGGCGTCGAACCCCTGTTTCGCGCGACCGGCCCGCGAGGCCCGCGAGAACGCCTTGTCCAGCAGCTCCTCGGCGGTCGGCGTCGTCGGCAGGTCCTCGAACGGGTGCGCCATCGCCCCCCCGTAACCGGGCCGAGCGTATAAGGCCGTCCGTTCGTGGCCGTCAGCGACTCTCGGGCAGTGGAACCCGCTCACAGCCACCAGACACTTACCCGACGCGTCGCTGGGGACCGGCATGGCCCTCTCACGACGCACGTTCCTTCGACTCGGCGCGGCGACCGGTGGGGCGGCGGTGGCCGGCTGTTCGAACCCGCTCGGCGGGAGCGGCCCCGAAGCCGAGTTCGGCGACTGACTCTACGAACCCGGGACGGTCGCCGACACCGACCACTACCTCGCACTGCGGTACGAGCCGTCGGTGGTCGCCGAGCACGCGAGCGCCCTCGACGGGAACGTCTACGACCTCCTCCGAGCGGCCGGGAGCGGGACCCGGGACCTGCTCGGAGTCGGGTTCGCCGGCACCGACGCCCAGCTCGGGTTCGGGAACAACGGCGTCCTCACGGGCGAGTTCGACGCCGACGACGTGGCGGCGACGCTCACCGACGCCGGCTTCAGGAACGACGGGTCGACCGACGACTTCGACACCTACGTCGGTCCCGACGAGGACGCCGGGGTCGCGCTCGCCGACGGGAGGGCGGTCGTCGCGCGCTCGACGGGAATCTTCGGGAGCGCCGACAACGCCCGGGTGATCCTCAGAGTCGTTCTCGACGTCAACAGCGGCGACGCCGAGTCCTACGTCGAGGACTCCGCGGACTTCGGGACGCTCGTCGACGAACTCGGCGACGGGGCGATACAATCGGCCCGCACCCACCCCGAGACCGACGCCACCGACACCGACGAGGGCGCCTTCGCGGGCGAGGTGGCTCGCGGCGTCACCTCGTCGTTCGTCGACGACGGCGTCGAGACGACGTTCGCGCTCGTGTTCGCCGAGTCGGGCGACGTCGACACCGGTGACATAGAGGACTGGGTCGAGGCGGCCGGCGACGGCACCTTCGAGAACTTCGAGTCCGTCGACGTCTCGACGTCCGACCGGACGGCGCTCGTCACCGGCACCGAACCGACCCGCGAGTACGATTTCTACCTCGAAGGCTTCTGAGCGCGCCCAACCGCACGCTGGGACGGTCCCGGCCGCCACGCCTGGTTCGATAGCGCTCGCTACCCCTCGCCGCTCGCGCGGACGGTCGTCCCGTTCCCGACGGCCGCGTCCGGGACGGCGACGGTCCCGGTCCGGTTGCCGTCCGGGCCGCCCCGTCGGAGTTCGTACTCGCCGGGATAGGGCACGAGGAGTTCGTACTCGCCGTCGGGACCGGTTCGGACCTGCTTTCGGTACGGGAACGAGTCGTTGGGAATCTCTACCCTCGTCCGGAGTTCCAGCGTCGTGTTCGGCGTCGCCTGCCCTCGGATCCGCGCGCCCGGCACGAGGACGAACACCTTGTTCGCCCGGGTCTCGCTGGCGTAGACGGCCCGGTAGTGCGAGACCGCCTCGTAGCCCTGCTCTGACCAGCGGCTCCCGTAGGTGTAGTAGAGTCGTTCCTGCATCGTGTTCGCCCGTCGCGGGAGCGGCTGGAGGACGACGAATCCCGTCCTGTTGCGGAGTCGCTCGTACCACCCCGAGGCGTTCGTCGAGGAGATGAACGCCGAGTAGTTGCCCTGTGCGTACGTGTAGTTCGCGGACTGTCCGCTGACGAAGTAGTTGAACACGCGGTTTTGCCCCCAGTCGCTGAACACGTAGCTGTCGGGGTAGTCCCACCCGCGTTCGTCGGCGTAGCCGTGCATCCACATCGACGTCTCGTAGTTGCGGTCCGGGACCGTCGCCCCGGTGACCGTCTCGGGGAGGAACGCGCCGCCGGACGCGACCAGCGACACCACTACGACGCCGACCAGGAACAGCGAGCGGGCCGAGACGTCCCCCGGACCGAACGGTCGCTCTAGCGGCCCCGAGTCGCCCCCGTCGCTGCCGACCGGCCGACCGTCGCCTGCCGTCTGTTCGGTCCCCTCGACAGTCCCCGCGAGCGCGTCCGGTGCAGTCACGACCCCGTAGTGGGCGGCCGCCCAGACGACGCCGCTCGCGGCGAACAGCGCCACCAACGGCGCGAGCTGTCCGGTGAAGCGCACCTGTGCCGCCGCGAGCACGACGAAGTACCACCCGAAGACGGTGAGGACGAGCCACCGGCGGTCGTCGGCGAACGTTCGCAGACTCGTCCAGCACAGGACCGCGAGCGCGACCGGCAACGCAAGTCCGAACTGTTCCACCCCGAACAGCTGGCCCGGTCCGAACGCCGACGCAGTCTCGGCGATGCCGCCGGACCCGAGCAGGAACCCGACGCCACCGACGAACCGTTCGGCGAGTCCGCCCACGAGGAGCGCTGCGAGGATAATTCCGACGGCTGGGACCGCGAATTCGGCGACGACGAGGCGTTGCGCCGTCAGCGACCGTCGCTCGGCGAATTCGCCAGCGGCGACGAGGACCGCTGCCCCCGCCGCCAGCAACAGTGGGACGACCGCCACGAAGAGTGCCTGCCACCCGAGAAGGACGTGTCCCACGAGTGTGAGCACAGCACCCAGACCCAGTCCAGCGACGACCGGCGTCGTCGTCCGGCGTGGTGACCGCCCATCGCTCACGTCCAGCGGGACGCTCACGGCGAGCGACGCTGCGGCCGGTACCAGCATCAGCGGTGCGCCCTCCCAGGCGAGCGTGAGTCCGGCGACCGACACCCCGAGTCCGACCGCGCCCCACCGACGAGCGAACGGGTCGCGGTCGGCAGCGAGGAGATACGCGAGCGCCGCCAGCGTCGCCAGCAGCCAGAGGTAGTCGAACGCGTGGTGGTCGGCGAAGCCGAGCGACGTCCGGAACGCGTGGCTGGGCATGACCGCCAGCAAGCCCGCAGCGAGCGCACCGATCCGGCGATCCTCGAGGACGCGAACACCGATCGCGTAGACGATACTGCAACCTGCGAGGCCGGCGACGACCGGATACCACGCGAGCACCGCGCCCGCGACGTCGGGTGTACCACCCAGTAGCGCCGACACCCACCAGAGCGTCGCCGCGAGGAACGGTTCGCCCCCGACGCTCTCGAACGGTGCCGAGACGTCAGCGAGGACGCCCAGTCCGGTCGGACTCGGGGACCGAACGAGCAACTGCTCGACCCAGAAGCGATAGAAGTACGGGTCGTTCCCCGTCAGGACGACCGCCCGGTCGCGGAACACCTGGCCGTAGGGGAGCGCCCGCACCCCGACGAACGCGACGGCGACGGCGACGACGACGGCCACTCCTCGCGGGGTCACGTCCACCCGGCGCGCGGCGCGAAGCGTGCGCTCGAGGGGCGTCGCAGTCGTGCGGTCGGTCGTCGCCGTCCCGGAACCGGTCGCGCTATCCGCCTGGTCTGTGTCGGCCTGTTCGGTCCCGACTGCGACCGCGTCGTGGTCTGCGAGCGCGCGCCGGACCGCCCCGGGGTCGACGACGCGGTAACCGTCGCCGTCGTCTTCGACCAGCCCCTCCCCGACGATCTCGCCGAAGACCCCCGTCCCGACGGGGACGTCCTCGAACGTCCACTCGTCGGTCTCCTCGTCGACCGCCAGCACCGCCGCCACCGCTTCGGCCAGTCCCGGACGGTCCGCGAGGAGTCGGCTGATCTCTCGCTCGTCGGCCATCTATCGGAGGGAAGCGTTCCGGGGTGGAAAGTGATTCCGATCGAACAGTCGCGGACCCTCGCAACTGGCCCTGGTCGGTCGGGCCGGGGGGAACGGCCGCCGGCCGACGGCGATCCGACAGGCGTAACCCCCATCCGGTCGAGCGAGGCGTATGCGCCAGTTCGTCGTCGTCGGGCACGACGCGCCGACGACGCCCGACTTCTCGCTCGACGACATCGCCGGCGGTGCCGGCCGCCTCGACGTCCTCTGTCGATGTGTCTCGGCCGCCCTCTTTCTCTCTCACGACGTCCGCCGGGACGTCCGCGTCCACCTCGTCCTCGGCGACGAGTTCACCGTCACGTTCGACGGCGCGAGCGTCCGCCGGGTCAACCCCGACGAGCGCTCGACCGCCGCGCTGATCAGGGGCGCCCTCGAGGAACGTCGGGAGGCCGTCGGCCACGAGCCCGTCGAGACCAGCCCCGGCGTCTCGCTGTATCGCATGGGCTTTGCGGCGACGCTCGACCGCCTCGCCACCGACGGGACGGTCGTCGCCCTCCACGAGGACGGCGACCCCGTCGTCGACCGACCCGTGCCGACCGACCCCGTCTTCGTACTCTCGGACCACCGCGAGTTCACCGAGGGCGAGGCAGACCGTCTAGCCGAGGTGGCCGACGAACGTGTCCGACTGGGACCGGAAGCGATACACGCGAACCACGCGATCACGGTCGCGCACAACTACCTCGACACCGACGGGTTCGAGCGGTACTGACCGTGAGGGGGCGAGTGGGACGGTCTCGACCGTCGCGGGTGCTGGCAGTTCGGAAGCGTTAAAACCGGCCGGCGTCTTCGTTCAGGTGCTACCGTGCGGGCCGGTGGGGTAGCTTGGTATCCTTCGGCCTTCGGGTGGCCGTAACCGCGATTCAAATTCGCGCCGGCCCACTTCTTTCCCGCGAACAAAACGGCGAGCACCGCGTAGCGTGTGCTCGTCACCGTGAGCGGGTGAATCGTGCTGCCGCGGGAATTTGAATCAGGGAGCAAATCTCTGATTTGCGACCGTGATTCACACTTCGCGCCGGCCCATACCAATTATACCCTTTTTCCAGGGTTGTTTGATACTTAGCGGCGGCTCTGGGGAGTGGTTGGGATGAGTCGTTCGTACCTCAATGCGGACGAAGTCGAGATACCGGAAACACCGTTCGAATCCGGTACATGTCCCTTTGTCAGCGGACCGAACGTACTTTGAGACCCGTGCTGATAGCGGCAGCCGTGTGGGAGAGGATCCAACGCGCAATCGACTGGTTACGGTCGCCAGCGGACGGTCTGAGCGCCCGAGTTCTCCACGGCGGAGTGTGGTCGACCCTGTTGAACGTCAGTGCACGGGGGCTCAGGCTCGTACAGCTGGTGGTCCTGACGCAGTTCCTGGCGCCCCGTGCGTTCGGGCTGGTCGGGGTTGCCCTCATCACGAAGCAGGTGATCCAGCGACTGACCAGACTCGGGATCGACCCTGCGCTCATCCAGCATCCCGACACGAACGTCGACCGGTATCTGGACACAGCGTGGCTACTCAGTGCGGGCCGAGGGTTCGGTATCTTTCTCGCTATGGTCGCAGTTGCTCCGTTCGTCGCGAACGGGTTCGGGGAGCCGGCGGCCGTGCCTGTCGTGGTCGCCGTCGGGGTGACGACGCTGTTGCAGGGGCTGGTCGATCCCTCGGTCGTCTACTTCCGGAAGGATCTGCAGGTCCACAAACAGTACGTCTACCAGGTCAGCGGTACGGCGACGGACCTGCTCGTCTCGGTCGTCTTGGCCCTCGCGCTCGGGAGCGTCTGGGCGATCGTGGGGGGGCTGGTCGCCGGCTGGGTCGTCCAACTCGTCGTTTCCCACTGGCTGGGAGGGCACGGACCGGGGCTGGAGTTCGACCGGGCGGCCGCTCGCGAGATGCTCGGGTTCGGGAAGTGGATCTGGGCGACCGGTATCGTGGTACTCCTGGCGACGTCGGGTGACGATGCGTTTGTCGGGTGGTACCTCGCCGCGAGTGCGCTTGGCCTTTACCAGGTCGCGTTCAGGCTGTCGAACGCGCCAGCGTCGGAGGTACGGGACGTCATTTCATCGGTCGCCTTTCCGGCGTTCTCGCGGCTCCGGGACGACCCCGACCAGCTCAGGATGGCCTTCGCGCGGACGCTCCGTGTCTCGTTGGCTGTCATCGTTCCGATGGCGACCGGGATCGTGTTGGTTGCCCCGGCGTTCGTCAGGGTGGCACTCGGCGACGAGTGGGTCCCGATGGTACCGGCGATACAGGCTCTAGCCGTGGCGGGGCTGTTGCGAGCGCTCGTCGGGACGGGCGGAACGCTCTTCATGGGGTCGGGGAACCCCCGCCTGGATTTCACTGTCAACAGCGTCCGTACGGCAGTGATCGCTGTCAGCATCTGGCCGCTGACTGCCGTGTGGGGAATCGCCGGGACCGGCGCTAGCGTCGTCTTGGGACTGCTCGCCGCGCTCCCGCCGTGGGTCGTTCTGACGCGGTCGCTCACGGGGATCTCGCTCCCGACATACGGGCGCTGGGTACTCGGTCCGGCCGCCGGAGCGGCCATCATGACAGTCCCGGTCCTCGCCGTCAGCGGTCCGTCGCTGGAGCGACTTGTCGCCGCTGTCCTCGTCGGCGTGGTAACTTACACCCTCGCGGCGGGCGCAGTTTACCGGTATCAGGCGGCCACTCCGGTCGACGACGTGCGGTCTCTCGTCGCGTCGCGGGAGTGAGGCGCGTCCGGGGCAGGGCAATCCGGTCGATAGAAACTATTTACACCCCGACCACGCGTGCAACGACACGGACAACGATGGCTGATCCCCCGGATACTCCCGTCCAGATACGACAGATGCGCGACGACGACGTCGACGCGGCGATGGCGGTCCTCGACGAGTGGGATATGGCACCGGAGACAGACCAGGCGGATGCCGAGCGGAGCACGATCCGCGTCGACAACTCGTTTGTGGCCGACGACTCGGGGACGGTTGTCGGAGTCGCAAGCTACATTATCCACGACGAGACTCTCGGAGAAACCGCCAGTCTGGCGGTCGACCCCGACTACCGCGGCCAGGGGATCGGGTACCGCCTCCAGGCCGCCCGACTCAAGGAGATGCGGTCCCGAGGAATCGAGACCGTCCGGACCGAGACGGACCGCCCGGAGACCATCGAGTGGTACGTCGAGAACTTCGGGTACGAACGGGTCGGGACGAACCCGAAGAAACACGACTTCAGTCTGTCGGAGGTCGACGAGTGGACCGTTCTCGAACTCGACCTCATCGAGTGGGCTGAGGACCCGTAGCGTGAGCAATACGAGAGGGGACTGATCGGGAGAATTCCATCCATGACCCGCTACGTCGTCTACACGGTCGACGAGGACTACTGGATGCCACTGTACGTCTCGCTGTATTCGCTGCTGTGCAACAACCGTGATCTCTCGTTCGAGGTGTTCGTCCTCTACGACGAACGGGACGACGCCTTCTTCAACAACGTCGATCGATTAGAGGCCAGTCACGGCGACGTCTCGGTCGAGGGGATCCGCGTCGGGACAGAGACAGTCCGGGATGCGCCCACTCCCCACTGGTTCACCGAGGCCAACCTGTACCGGTTTCTGATCGGGACGACGCTGCCACTGGAGGGGGAAGACGTGCTCTATCTGGACTGTGATACGGTAGTCGACGGTTCCCTCGAGGGGCTCTTCGAGACGGACCTCGAGGGTTCCGTGGCCGCCGCGACCCCCGAATACAAACTCCGGTCGTTCGAGATGGGACTCCCGATCGACGCGCTGTTTTACAACGCCGGGGTCATGTACATCGACCTGGGGTTGTGGACGGACCACGAGGTCGGGTCGCGGGCGATGGACCGCATCACCGCCAGGGACGACGCCGACTTCCCGGTTCAGGAAGTGCTGAACCCCATCTTGAACGACCGGGACCTCTGGACGCCGCTACATCCGAAGTACAACGCCATGACGAACTGGGCGGAGGTGCTGGAGCGCGAAACGGGCGATAATCCGGTGGTCGTCCACTACACTGGCACGGGGAAACCATGGCTATATACCACTGAGCGACTGCACACGGACCTGTGGTGGGAGTATCTCGACGGGACGCCGTACCGGGACTACCGGCCACCGGACCGGACGGTGTCGAACTGGCTCGCGAAGGGGGGGCGGACCATCGCTTCACGGTCGAAGACGTCCGTCTCCGCTGCGCTCGAACGGTACTCGCCGCTCCACGAAACGGTCTCGGACGCATACAAGTTGCTGTTCGGGTAGCGGGCGCGACTCGCCGGAGCGATACCCACACCAGCGCCCACGTGACGTGAGGGTAGACTTTACAACGCAGGGCGCCAGACGTCCGCCGTGGCTCTCAGAGCAGCACTCGAACGAGGGGCCAACTACTACGCCGAAAACGGGGTGGTGCGGACGATCGGTGCGGCAGCCGAGTTTTGCGGCAAGGAGGAGCGTGTCATAGAATCCATCTCATAGCTTCTCACAGCCCGGTTCATTTCCTCGCTCGTAGTTAGTGATGGCAACGACGAGCCGTAGGCAGAGTGCA
>Ga0207770_100463_pt1 | contig 19623 bp, 19 predicted proteins | sample A23E2SouthBayCA_FD_187729 | JGI IMG/M metagenome (GOLD analysis project Ga0207770, IMG submission 187729) | Aerobic enrichment media microbial communities from Eden Landing Ponds, California, USA - A23 E2 (SPAdes) | ecosystem: Environmental > Aquatic > Marine > Unclassified | place: Emeryville... | reverse complement strand
CCGCCGGTCACAGCAGCGACAGCCCGCCCCAGACGACGGCGATCGTGATGAGCAGCCGACCGGCACTCCCCGCGAACGTCGCCGCCGCGAACTTCAGGTAGTCCTCTTCGAGGACCGAGAAGGCGTAGATAGAGAGCGTATCCGGGAAACCGGGGACCGACAGCGCGATCGCCAGTCCGACGTAGCCAAAGCGCTTGGAGAGCTGGACGACCTTGCTCTCGGACCACTCGACGATGTCGAACCGGGAGCGGCGCAGAAAGCGGATGACCGGTCCAGACTGTTTGGCCTCCTGGCCGATGTGGAAGGCGAAGACGCTCCCCGCGGCCTTCCCCAGGCCGCTGACGACGATGACGATGGCGTAGTTGACGGCGACGGGCAGACCCAGGTTGAGCGCCTCGGCCGGCGGGAGGACGACCTCGCTCGGTAGCGGGAGGAGGAAGGCGATCAGAAACGAGTACACCCAGATGAGGAGCAGTCCGACGGGCCCGGTCGCGGTACAGACGGCGCTGGTGAGCGGGCCGTGCGTGCCCGAGTCACAGCCGAGTGATATCAGGGCGAGGGGGACCTCGACGGGGAACACGAGCGGAGCTATCGGCCGGGCAATCGTAAGCTTTCATGTTCGACACGGCGCGGGACGAACCGGCGTGAATGCAGGCGAGGCGGCGACTGCGGCGCGTTCAGTACCAGTCGGGGCAGCGACTGCGGCGCGTTCAGTACCAGCCGAGGCGGCGACTGCGGCGCGTTCAGTACCGGCCGAGGCGGCGACTGCGGCGCGTTCAGTACCAGTCGAGGTCGGCGACGAACGACCGGAGCATCGACCGGGTGACGTGGGGCATACACACGATGCGAAGTTCGTCCGCGCCGGTCTTTGAGACGCGCCAGCCCAGTTCGCGCAGGCGGTCGGTCATCGGGACCGAGAGGTCCGCGGCGACGAGCGGCAGTTCCGGGTCGACGACGTCGTGACCGCGCGCGGCGAACTGGTCGGCGAGCCACTCCGAGTCGGCCATCGACGTCTCGAACTGCTCGCGGTACCCGTCGGGCCATAAAGCGTCCATCGCCGCCACCGCACTCGCGACGCCCGCGCCGCTCCTGGTGCCCGTCAGCGTCACCTGCGAGCGCGACTCCAGATAGGGCGTCTCGACGGCGAGTTCGGCCAGCAGGTCCTGTGACCGGGCCAGGAGCCCGCCCGCCGGAACGGCGGCCTGCCCGAGCTTGTGCGGGTCGATCGTCAGCGTGTCGACGTCGGCGTGGTCGAAGCCCCACGCGTGGTCGGTAAACGGGAGTGCAAAGCCGCCCCACGCCGCGTCGACGTGACAGAGTGCGCCCGCGTCGTGGGCGATATCGGCGATCGGGGGGACGGGGTCGACGTACCCGTACTCGGTCGACCCGGCGACGGCGACGACACAGACCGTGTCGTCGTCGACGAGTTTCGCCATCGCGTCGGGGTCGGCGCGGTGGTCGACAGTCGGGGCCGTCCGGAGTTCCACCCCGAGGACGTCTGCGGCCTTCGTGAAACTGAAGTGGGCGCTCTCGGGCGCGACGACGTTGGGGTCGTCGGTGTCGGCGCGGTTGCGCGCGATACGGACCGCCTGGATGTTGGCCTCGGTCCCGCCGCTGGTCACGTACCCCGGCGGGTCGGCGTCGGGGTGGCCGGTGACCTCGCCCAGCAGTTCGACCGCCCGGTCTTCGAGGCCGGTGACCGTCTCGTAGGTGCCCGGGTCGCCGGGGTTGGTGGCGAGAAAGCGCTCGGCCGCCCGGCGCGCGTCGGGGTGGGGCTCGGTACACATCGACGAGAGGACGCGCTCGAAATCCTGCGGTTCGACCAGCTGGCCCATTCGTCTCTCCCAACGGGCGGGACTCGTTTAGCCGTTTTGCTCGCCGAATCCGTCCTGTCCAGGTGTATCACGGTCGTCGACGACGTCCCGTTCGCCGGAGGTCTCCCGATCCGCGCTCGAGTGAGGGCCATACGTCTCGTCGAGGTAGGCCGTGAAGGCCCGGACCACTGCGGGGTCGTACGTCCACGCCCCTCGGTAGGTGTCGTCAGTCTCCTGTTCGGCGACGAGCGCACAGGCCATCTCGTCGTCGCCGCCCCCGTCGAAGGCGACGAACCAGAACGCCCCGAGTTCGCTCTCGACGCCGTCGCCGCTGTGGACGAGCACGCCCGGGACCTCGGGTGGTTCCCAGTCGGGCGCGCCGTAGACGCGGACGTCGAGTGCCGTCTCGGCGGCGAGTCGCCTGTACACCGCGAGCTGGGAGCGGAAGGCCGACAGCGACTGGAACCCGGCGTACAGCGTCCCGCGACCCACACGCCAGGCGCGGTCTTCGATCTCCCGGGAGGTGGCCAGCAGGTGGCGACGCTGGACGCTCGTGAACGCCGTCCCGGCGAGCAACGCCGTCAGCTCCCGGTAGCCGGCCGTCTCGACCGTGTCGTCCCAGGGCGGGTTCCGCGGTGGGTCGTCGACGCCTGCCGAGTCCGGGAGGGAGGCCGACCCGTGATACGTCCCGTCGCGCCGGACGGTGAGATAGCTCTGCGAGGCGGGGATCGGCAATCGCTCGTGGGACAGTTCGACGTCGAACCGTTCGAGGAACTCGTGGAGGGCGTCGTCGCGCTCGGGTCCGTAGGTCGTGATCGTCGTCTGCGGCCCGCGGATGCGTTCGAGCGCGTCCCTGACCGACGTCACCGTCGGCATCGTCACCGACGGGGAGGCACTGGCACCACGGTCAGTCGTCCCTCCGTGCGAGCAGGTGGTCGACCGATTCCGCGCCGGTATCAGCGTCGAGCGCAGTCGAGACGAAGCGGTCGACGGTCGGTGAGAGCGGTTCCAGTGTCGCGCGCTGTGTCTCTGGGTCGTAGGTGAGCAACCCTGCGTCGGCGAGTTTCGGGACGTGAACGTGGTGGAGCGCCACCCGGATCGTCTCCGGGTCGGCAGACGAACCCGTCTCCGGACCCGCTCCCATCCATCCTGCCAGACAGTCCCCGAGCGCGTCCAGCGTCGCCCGCTCGTGTTCGCGCAGATAGTAGAGCACGACCCGCCTGTAGGGGTGTGCGAGCGCCCTGAGATACTCGGACAGGGGGTCCTCGTGTGCCGTAGCCATAGTAGTCATTACGGAGTAAGTTCACTTCAATCTACTCTCCAGTTACCTAGCTATTCACGGGCCCGGCGGGCGTGTGTGGGACGGTGACCGGGGCGTCTGCGACCGCTGGAGTCGACGGCCCGGCTCACTCCCGGTAATCGCGCCAGCTGACCGCAGGTTCCCAGCCCAGCAGGTCCGCCGCCTTCGAGAGGTCGAACACCGTCTCGGTCCCTTCGAGGGGGTCCCGGACGTCGGCCTCGGGGTAGAAGGTTTCGACGAGTCGCGCCGTCGGAACGTCCGCGGTGGTGTCGCCGGCAACCGCCCAGAACGTCTCGTGGCCGGTGTAGTCGGCCTCGACAGCGCTGCGCGCGACGGCACACGCGTCCTCTACGTGGAGATACGAGAACAGCACCTGCCGCCCGCTCCAGGGGTCGTCCTCGTGCAGTGCGTCCAGCGAGCGGTCGGCCTCGGCGAAGTACTCGACGACTTCCTCGTCGCTGGGAACCCACGGGAAACGCAGCGTGGAGATGGTCGTCTCGCAGTCGGGCCGGCGACCGAACCCGTCGGCGGTGACCTCCATGGCGTGTTTGGCGATGCCGTAGCTGTCGTCCGGTGTTCGCGGGTGGGACTCGTCGACCGGGAGGTAGTCGACCTGCGGGTCCCGGGTCTGGTGTTCGGCGCCCATCGCGTTGATGCTGGAGGCGAGCGAGCACGCCTCCAGCCCGAGTGCCTCGCTCGCCTCGAGGACGTGCGCGGCGGACATGACGTTGCTCTCGTAGGTCCGAAACTGCGGCGTCCGGTTTGGATCCGGGATGGTGCCCATGTGGACGACGGCGTCCGCATCCGATTTCGCCAGCGCGCCGTAGGTCTCGCCCGCGTCCAGGAGGTCGGTCGTGATGTAGGTGTCAGAGACCTCCTCGCGGCGCTTGCCGCGGGCGAGGTCGACCGTCTCGTAGCCGTGGTCGTTCAGGTGCGAGAGGAGCGCGCTTCCGATCTTCCCGTTGCCGCCGGTGACCGCGATCGTCGAGAGAGTCACGACCGATCGGGTCCGGCGACCGACATAACGGTGGTGTTTGCCCGCCGGTTGGCGTCGTCTCGTGTGGGGGTCGACGACAGCGGGGGCCGGACGGTGGGACTTATGCGCCCGGGTCCGCTCTACGGAGGTATGACGACACCGCTTGCGGGCGAACGCGCACTGGTCACCGGCGCGAGTTCCGGTATCGGCGAGGCGACGGCCCACGGGCTGGCCGACGCGGGTGCCGACGTCGCGCTCGCCGCGCGCCGCGAGGAACGCCTCGAAGCCATCGCCGCCGACGTCGAAGCCGAGTACGGCGCCGACGCCCTCGTCGTACCCACGGACGTGACGGACGTCCCCGCCGTCGAGTCGATGGTCGAGACCACCGTCGACGAGCTCGGTGGCCTCGATATCCTCGTCAACAACGTCGGCCTCGCCCGCGGCGAGGGCGTCGAGGACCTCTCGACGGAGGACTACCGGCTCATGATGGACGTCAACGTCGACGGCTACTTCTTCCCCACCCGGGAGGCCCTGCCCCACGTCCGCGAATCAGGCGGCACGCTCGTCTTCATCGGCAGTTTCGCCGGGCAGTACCCCCGGCCGGTGAACCCGGTCTACGCCGCCACGAAGTGGTGGGTGCGAGGCTTCGCCAAGAGCGTCTCCGCCGACGTCGGCGAGGACGACGTCGCCGTCACCGTCATCAACCCCGCCGAAGTCCGCACCGAGTTCGGCGGCGGCGACGGCGAGGCTTTCGAAGACCGGTTCGAGCCCGGAGAGGTCTCGGAGCCCGAGGAGATCGCTGCTGCGGTTCGGTTTGCGGCAGAGCAGGACCCCTCGATGGTCTCGGAACTCGACCTGTATCGGCGGGACAAGCTGACGTTCTTCTGAGGGCGACAGAGACTCCGACCGGGGGCAGTGGAGATAGCCGGTTTGATTTCTTTGTGGCGCGCGATTTCTTTGTGGCGCGCGCTGTCTCGCGCGTTCATGCGCGAGACGAAGTCGTGCGAGGTCTTCGTGAGCGGAGCGAACGAAGGCTCGGAAGACGAACGGAGTGAGTCTTCCGGTGGACGAGCATCGCAGGAGTGAGCGAAGCGAACGACGAGAAGCGCAGTCGGCTGGGGAGGTGTGTGGTCTGCGGTCGCTGTGCGGGCGGGACTGAAAGGGGCGACCCGTTCGAGGAAGCCCGACGACGCAAACACCGCAACGCAGTGAGGAGCGCAGCGAGTCGCGCGACCCGAACGGGTCGGGGCTTTCAAACTGTAGTGGCCGGGGTAGAGCGAACTAGCGATGCAGACGAGTGTCGAAAGCCCTCGACGCGCTCGCGGCCACTGAGCAGGATATTCTCGTTCGCTTCGCTCACTCGAATAGGGCCTGCTCAGTGACTACACTTCGTCGCGAGCACGTCTCGCCCTTTCAATCCGCCAGGACCGCACAGCACCGCAAGCCACACACCTCCCCAGCCGATTCGCTCGCTCCTCCGTCGCTCGCTCATCCCTCGCGCGACGCCGTCTCGGGATGAAACCCTCGACGGCGCGCGCCACCCGAAAATTCGTCGTTCGACACCAAACAGACCGGTCTGTGAGAGCAGAAACGAACCCGATGACCACACCTCGACCTCAGATTACCGAACCGAGTCCAGCAGCAATCGCTGCTCCACCCGTTTCGCTTCGCGCTGGACGTCGTGGACGGCGTCGACGTTGGGCGAGACGGACGTGATCCCGGCCTCGACCAGCGCCTCGACCATCCCCGGTTTCGAGGCGGCCTGGCCACAGATGCTGGTCGAGACGTCTTCCTCCCGGCAGACCTCGATGGTCGACTCGATGAGGTCCAGCACGGCGGGGTGTAACTCGTCGAAGCGGTCGGCGATGCGCTCGTTGTTGCGGTCGACCGCGAGCGTGTACTGGGTGAGGTCGTTCGTCCCGAAGGAGACGAAGTCGACGCCGGTGTCGACGATGCCCTCGATGGAGAGGGCGGCGGCGGGCGTCTCGACCATCACGCCCCAGGGGCGCTTGTCGGGGTCGATACCGGCTTCGGCGAGGAGATCACGCGCACGGAGAACGTCCTCGGCGTCGTTGACGAGCGGGAACATGACCTCGACGTTGTCGTAGCCCATCTCGTAGAGCCGGCGAAAGGCGGCGAGTTCCGTCGTGAACACGTCGGGCTGGTCGAGACTGCGCCGGACCCCGCGCCAGCCGAGCATGGGGTTGTGCTCGTGGGGTTCGTTCTCGCCGCCCTCGAGTTCGCGGAACTCGTCGGTGGGGGCGTCGAGCGTGCGCACGCGGACCGGCCGCGGGTAGAACGCCTCGGCGACCTTCTGGATGCCGTCGACGAGTTCCGAGACGAACGCGTCGGCCCCTTCGTCTTCGATGTAGCGCTCGGGCGTCTTGCCGGTGGTCAGCACCATGTGCTCGGTCCTGAGGAGACCGACGCCGTCGGCGCCGGTGTCGGCGGCCCGCTCGGCGGCGTCTGGCACCGAGAGGTTGACCTTCACGTCGGTGGCGGTCATCGGCTTCGAGCGCAGCGCCCCCTCCGACTTGCCGACCTGCGCCGCCGCGGCGGGTTTGGGTTCGGTCTCGTCGGTTTCGTCGGCGTCGTCTGCGGGTGCCGTGCCGCCGCGCCGGACCGTGCCCTTGTCGCCGTCGACGGTGACGACGTCGCCGTCCGAGAGCACCTCCGTGGCGTCGCCGGTGCCGACGACCGCCGGGACGCCCAGTTCGCGGGAGATGATCGAGGCGTGACTGGTCATCCCGCCCTCGTCGGTGATGATGCCTGCCGCGCGCTCCATCGCGGGTACCATGTCGGGCGTGGTCATCTCCGCGACGATGAGGTCTCCCTCCCCCACGCGGTCGAGGTGGTCGAGCGTCCGGACGATCCGCACCGTCCCCGAAACCGTCCCCGGACTCGCGCCGAAGCCCGTCAGTGCGACCTCGCCGACGTCCTCGTCGCCGCTCTCAGATTCGACTGCTCCACCGTCGGCACTGCCGACGCTCGCGTCACCGGCGGTCGCGCCGCCGCCAGCACTACCGGCCGTCGAGGCGTCGTCGGTGCTGTGCTCGTCGTCGATGGTCGTGATCGGCCGGGACTGGAGGAGAAAGAGGTCGCCTCGCGGGTCCACGTCTGCGTCGCCCTCGCCGATGGCCCATTCGACGTCCTGCGGACCGCCGTAGTGAGCCTGGACGGTCGCGCCGAGGTCGACCAGGCGTTCGAGGTCCGCTTCGGTGAGGACGCGCTCGTCGCGCCTGTCCTCGGGGACCTGGCGCTCGATAGTCTCGCCGGTCTCCTCGTCGCGGACGTGCATGACTTTCTTCGTCGAGACCGTGACGTCCAGCACCTCGCCGGTCTCGCGGTCGACGACGTAGCGGTCGGGCGAGACCGCCCCCGAGACGACGGCCTCGCCGAGTCCCCACGCGGCCTCGATGATCACGCGGTCGTCGCCGGTCGTCGGGTGGCTGGTGAACATGACGCCGCTGCGCTCTGCGTCGACCATCCGCTGGACGACGACGGCGATGTTGACGACGTCGTGGTCGAAGCCCTTCTTGTTGCGGTAGTAGATAGCCCGCTGGGTGAACAGAGACGCCCAGCAGTCACGGACGGCGTCGAGCAGCCGCGACCGGTCAACGTTCAGGAACGTCTCCTGCTGGCCGGCAAACGAGTCGTCGGGGAGGTCCTCTGCCGTGGCCGACGACCGGACCGCAACCGACGCCGCGCCGTCGTCGAGGTCGTCGTAGGCGGTGAGGATCGACGACCGGGTGGACTCGGGCATGGCCGTCTCACAGATCAGTTCCTGGGCGTGCTCGGCGGCGCTGGCCAGCGCTGCGGAGTCGTTCGGGTCGACGTCGACGGCGTCGAACAGTTCCGCTTCGATCCCCGTCTCCTCCAGGAACGACCGGTAGGTCTCCGCGCTCACGGTGAAGCCCGGCGGGACCGGCAGGCCCGCCGCCGTGAGTTCGCCCAGCGAGGCGCCCTTGCCCCCCACCGAGTCGAAGTCGTCCGCGGTCACGTCGTCCAGCCACAGTACTGTCATAGGCGTGGGGGAACCATCCGCGACGACGACCATGAACGTTCCGGATAGTCCGGCAAATATCGCGCCCTCGCGGCCTGTGTGAACGATTCTCGCGGCGAGTTACTTCGGTTTCGAGTACCATTTTTCAGCGCGACGAACGGTCGAGCATCGCGGACCGCTCCACCGAGGAAGGCCCCTGCTACGCCTCGATGATGTCGTCCTCGTCGGCCGGGGGGATCGTCAACTCGCCGTCCAGCACCGTGACCGCTCGACCCCCCACCGTCGGAGCCGTCGGGTTCGCGCCGATGCTCGCGTCGCTGTCGTCGTCCGCGTCGTCGGTCTCCTCGTCCTCGTCGGGTTCCTCGGCGGGGTGACCCGTCCGGACGAGCACGCGCCCCGGGCGGTCGAGGAAGTGGCCCTGTTCACAGACCAGCGGGTCGGGCTGGTCGAGCGCGCCGTGGTGGCGGAGATACGAACAGACGGCACCGCTGGCGGTCCCCGTCACCGGGTCCTCGGGGATGCCCGCCAGCGGGACGAACGCCCGCCCGTGCAGCGTCGAGTTCCGGTCCAGCGTATCGAACGTGAACGCGTACAGCCCCTCCGTCCCCGTCGCCTCACAGAGGTCGGCGACCGCGTCCTGGTCGGGGTCGACGGCCGACAGTTGCTCGAAGTAACTCACCGGGACGATCAGAAAGGGAAGCCCCGTCGAGGCGTACGAGAGGGGGAGGTCCTCGCCCACCTCGGTCAGTGCGTGTTCCTCGACCCCCAGCGCGTCGGCGACCGTCGCGACCTCACAGTCGACGGGCCGGACTTCGGGTTCTGACTGGGTGAACCAGACCGTCCCGTCGGGTTCGACCTCGACGTCCAGAACACCCACGTTCGTCTCGATCGTGTAGTCGTCGGCGGTGATCTGTGCGCGGTCGTAGAGGGCGGCCATCGCCGCGACGGTGGCGTGGCCACAGAGTTCGACCTCCCGTTCGGGCGAGAAGTAGCGCAGGCGGCGGTCGGCCTCGTCGCTCTGTCGGACGAACGCCGTCTCGCTGGCGCCGAGTTCGTTCGCGATGGCCCCCATCTGGTCGTCGGTCAGCCCCGTGGCGTCCGTGACGACCCCCGCCGGGTTCCCCGCCATCGGCTCCTCGGTGAAGGCGTCGACCAGCCGGACGCGTCGCGTCTCGGTCATGTCCCCGTGGAGGGCCACCGGCCTCTTAACGGTGCGGTCGTCGCGCCGGTCGCAGTCGCCGCCAGGACCGCCCGGTCACGACAGTGCCTGTCTGACCGCGCCGACTGCGAGCGTCGGCACCTGTCTGAGCACCGCCGGGAACGTGAGCCCGAGCTGGTCGGTGAACGCCCGCTGGTCGAAGTACCCGGTTATCGACTCGATCCCGTCGTCGGAGACGGTGACGACGTCCACGCCGTCGAGCGCGATTTCGTTCCCGGTCGGTGGCAGTCCGTCGAAGGGCCCGGTATGGGTCCCGTGCAGGGTCCACTCGGCGACGAACACGAGTTCGTCCCCCTCGTCAACGGTGACCACCCGGCGCACCTCGAAGCGCACGTCCGGGAATCCCCGGACCGTCGCGGCGACGAACTCGCCGATCTCGGGACCACGGAGCGCCTCCTCGACGGCCGGGTCCACGTATGTCCCGCCCGGGGCGAACTGCTCGACGACCGCCTCCGGGTCGTGGTCGTTCCACCCCTCCGTGTAGCGGTCGAAGTACCGTCGTCTGTCGTCGGTCATGTCTCCCGGTCCTCCGCGTCGATCCCCGGTAGTCGATCGGCGGTGTAAGTCGACGAGGCGCGACCGCTGTCGACGGGCGACAGCGCGGGTCCGCGTCCGGAGCCGGTTTTCAGCCACGTGGGCGCGAGCACCCGAGCGAGCGTGCGCGGTCGGAACAGCGACGTCGGCGGTAGCTCCATCGAGATGACGCGCATGAGCGCGACCCGCAGGTCGGGGTCGGTGTGGGCCCGTCGCTGGAGCCGGGAGAGATACCGTGCGAACAGGTCGGCGCCGCGGGGCGTCGGTCCCGTCGTCTCGGCGAACTGCGCGTCCGCGCCGACGGCCATCGCCCACGCCGTGTCGACGAGCGACGCCGCCCGGTCGAAGTAGCGCGCGGCGAGTCGGTCGAGTCCGCCGGCGAGACTGTGGTGTAACTGCAACCCCTCCAGCGTCGCCACGGACATCCCCTGTCCGTAGACCGGGTTGAAACTCGCCATCGCGTCGCCGACCACGACGAACCCGGCCGGGAACCGGTCGACGCGCTCGTAGTAGCGCCGGCGGTTCGACGGGAACGGGTAGTACTCGACGTCACCCACCACGCGGTTCTCGCGGAGGAACCGCTGTACGTGCTCGACCGGGAGCGTTCCCGCGAACGCCCGCATCCCGTCGAGGTCAGTCGGCGGATGGTCCCCGTGGACGCCGTGAACGTTCACGAGCCAGCGGTCGCCCTCGACGGGAAACGCGGCGCCGCCGCGGACCCGGGGCGCGTCGGCCACTGCGAGGACGGCCTGCCGGTCCCCGGGCGGTCGCTCGACGGCGACCGTGCTGTACCCCACGTCGATCTCGACGTCCGCGACGGGCGGGACGTCGAAGCCGTTGCGCTCCAGCCAGTCCGGCGTCTTGCTCGTCCGACCCGAAGCGTCGACGACAAGGTCCGCCTCCAGTCGCCGCTTTCCGCCCGCACCGTCCCGGAACTGGACGCCGTCGACAGTCCGGGTCTCGACGCCCGCTTTCGAGTCCGTACTCTCCCCGGCGAGCGAGTAGTCGGTGACGCGACAGCCGGTCCGGAGTTCGACGCCGTCGACTGCGGCGACGCGACGTCGAGCGACGTCCTCGAACAGGGGCCGGGACGCCGTGTATCCCGGGAGCCGGCGGGACCCGTCCGCGAGAAACGCTCCTTCGGTAAAAAACTCGATGTCGCTCGCGCCGTCGATCTGGAGCGCACCGGCGGCGAGCAGGGCCTCGCCGTAGCCCGGGAGGAGGTCTTCGAGGGTCGCCCGCCCGGCCTCCTGGAGCGCGTGGATCTGTGACCCTTGCGGGACGCCACGACGGGTCCCCGGCTCCGGGGGATACTCGTCGGCCTCGAGGACCGTGACAGTCCGGAAGTAGTCGGCGAGCACGCGAGCGGCGACGAGTCCGGCCACGCTCCCGCCCACGACCACCGCCCGGTCACCGAGCGTTCGGGCACGGCGCGCGTCGTACCGCGGGACGGCTGCGAGTGTCATCGGTTCGCCCTCCGTGCCCGCTGGTCGTGGCTACGGCCGAGACGCCGCCGCTGGTCGCGGCCGTACCCGTAACGTCGTCGGTCGTGACACCGAGTACGACTGCGAGGGCGACCGGGACGGTCGATACAGGTCGGGACGGTTCGAGTCGGTTCGGTCATCGTGAGTCCTCCCGTGGTTCGCCCCCTGACAGGGGCGGTTCTCGTCGGACGTTCGCCCGACGCGTACGAGCAACTTGGACCGTGACGGCAGTCAGATTATCTCGTGGGAGGATCCTCACGGCGTGAGTCCGGCCTCAGTGCGGCCGAAACTGCGCAACCGCTCACCGCTCAGACTCACTGCTCGCCGCCCGCCGCGCCTGGTTCGACGAGCGCCCGTGCCTCGATCCGGTCCGCGTCGTCGCGGTAGCGGTCGATCAGGTCGTGTGCCCAGGCGAGGACAGCCTCGTTCTCGCTGACTATCGGGACCCCGTAGGAATCGTCGATCGGGCCGGTGCCGCTCCGTTTGATCAGCACCGTCTCGTCGAACACCAGCAGGTTGCACGGGATCGGCTGGTCGTGAACGTACACGGCGCCGCCCGCGTCGAGGATCTCCCGCCAGTGCTCCCGGCGCTCGGGATGCTCCCCGAAATGGGCGGCCACTGCCGGGGTGGTCACCGCTTCGACCGTCAGCGCGCCGGCCACGACTTCCTCGTGTACCACCCGCTCGAACATCCCGGGCGGGATGAGGTGATTCAGCGTCCGGAACTCGGCGGACTCCCGGAGCAGGTCGGTCATGAACTCGACGGCCTCGACCGGGTCGTCGTTTTTCGGTCGACGGACGGTCGCGTCGCTGAACTCGTGGAGTCCGACGTCGAGTTCTGCCGTCGGGAGCCACTCGACGGCCTCGCCGAGGCGGTCGACCGCCGCGACCGACTCGACGAACGGCCGGAACGCCCGAACGACGTGCGCACCGGCCGCGGTCGCGACGTACTCCCCGTCGACCGTCCGCTCTGCCCACCCTCGTTCTTCGAACTCGTTTACGATCCTGTCGAGCGTCGCTCGTGACACGCCGGTCCGTTCGGCCAGCGCTCGCCGCGTCGCCGACCCGTCCGCGAGCGCGTCGAGGATCGCGACCCGGTTGGCCGACCGGGAGAGGTAGTCGACGTCTGCCAGCGCACCCCCCGGGACCGGCTGGTCTCCGCTGGTCATAGAGACAGGTTCGTGCCAGAGATTAACAAGGGTTGTCCCGCGAGCCGGCCCGCCCCCGGAAATTAAGAGGGTCGAGTTCTCAGCCGCGGTATGTGCTACGAGTCACTGGTCGATGGTGAGGTGACTGAGCAGTCGCTGGGGTCGTCGCTCCGTGCGGAGTTTCGTGACGCACTGAAAAACGGGGTCGTCGCGGCGGTCATCGTGGCCGCTGTCCTCACCACACGGGGGGTCGACCCCGTTATCACGGCGGTCGCCGCCACCGGGGCGCTCGTGCTGGGTGCGGTCGTCCACCAGCTTCTGCTCGTGGTCGCGACCGTCGCCCTGCGAGTCCGTGCCGGGGCGAGTCCCGGAGACCGAACTGTAGAGGTCGCCGGGCAAGAGGGCTGAGGCTGCCATCGCCGACACTGCATGTCGCCGTGCGTCTGGCACACCGCACCGCCGCTCGGCGTCCCGGCGTCACCTGTCTACACAGCGGCCGCTACGTCGTCTGGTCCCGAAGAGAGAGTGAGTGGTGGGTGGGTGGTGGGGATGGGGGGTACAGACACCATGTCGGTGCTGCACCTGAGTGTGGCGCAGACTGACATAAGTACTTTCGGGGGAGATTATCGGTCCTGATAACTGCGGGTGCGAGCCGAATCGAACAGAGAGAGTCGAGTGGATAGATGTTCGGTTTCGGGCGTCGACAGCGATCGATCGGTGAGACGGTCGCAGGTGCCGGACGCCGGCGAGGGCAGATGCGCGGAGAGATGTGTGGGATTTAAGCGCGGTCCGGTCCCCGGTACGGACGACATGAAACTCCACGAGTACCAGGCGAAGGAGGTGTTCTCGGAGGCGGGGATCACGACGCCCGCGTCCGAGCTGGCCGAGACCGTCGACGAGGTGGTCGAGGCGGCCGAGTCGATCGGCTACCCGGTCGCGGTCAAGGCCCAGGTCCACGTCGGTGGTCGCGGCAAGGCTGGCGGCATCGAACTCGTCGACGACGCCGAGGAGGCCCGCGGGGCCGCCGAGTCGATCCTCGGCATGGATCTGAAAGGCTTCACCGTCGAGCGCGTCCTCGTCGAGGACGCGGTCGACTTCGTCAACGAACTCTACGTCGGCGTCACGATGGACCGGGGCGAGGGCGAACCCGTCGCGATGGTCTCGACACGCGGCGGCGTCAACATCGAGGAAGTCGCCGAGGAGGACCCCGACGCCATCGCCCGCGAACACGTCGACCCCGCCTTCGGCATGCACCCCTACCAGGCCCGCAAGGCCGTCTACGACGCCGGCGTCGACAGCGACGTCGCCAGTGACGTCGCGGGCGTGCTCCGAACGCTCTACGGGATCTGGGACGACAAGGACGGCGAGGACGCCGAGATCAACCCGCTGATGGTCACGGCGGACGACGAGGTCGTCGCCGCCGACGCCGTCTTCAACGTCGACGACGACGCGCTCTTCCGTCACCCGGACCTCGAGGAGATGCACGAGGAAGGCGAGTTCTCCGAGACGGAACTCGAACAGAAGGCCGACGAGTACGGCTTCGACTACGTCCGCCTATCGGGCAACGTCGGCATCATCGGCAACGGTGCCGGGCTCGTGATGACGACCCTCGACCTCGTGGACTACTACGGCGGCGAACCCGCCAACTTCCTCGACGTCGGCGGCGGTGCGAAGGCCGACCGCATCGCGAACGCGCTCGACATGGTGTTCTCCGACGAGAACGTCGACTCGGTCGTGTTCAACATCTTCGGCGGCATCACCCGCGGCGACGAGGTCGCCCGGGGCATCAACCAGGCGCTCGGGCAGTTCGACGAGATCCCCAAACCCGTCGTCGTCCGACTCGCCGGCACCAACGCGGCAGAAGGCATGGAGATCCTCAACGAAGACCTCGTGACCGTCGAACAGACCCTCGAAGACGCCGTCCAGCGGGCGGTCCAGTACGCCGACGACGTCGACGCAGAGGAGGTGGCAGAATGAGCGTCCTCGTCGACGACGACACTCGCGTGGTCGTCCAGGGTATCACCGGCGGCGAGGGCCGCTTCCACACCGAACAGATGATGGAGTACGGCACGAACGTCGTCGCCGGCGCCGTCCCCGGACGCGGTGGCGAAGAAGTCGCGGGCGTGCCCGTCTACGACACGGTCGAGCGCGCCGTCGAGGCCGAGGACGCCGACGCGTCGGTCGTGTTCGTCCCGCCGGCGTTCGCCGGCGACGCCTGTTTCGAGGCGCTGGGCGTCGACGACCTCGACCTCGTGGTCACTATCACCGAGGGCATCCCCGTCCAGGACATGGCGCGGGTCAACCGCCGCCTTCAGGAGACCGACACCTACCTCGTCGGTCCGAACTGTCCCGGCCTCATCACGCCCGGCGAGGCCAAACTCGGCATCCTCCCGGGCAACATCTTCTCCTCGGGCAACGTGGGTCTGGTCTCGCGCTCCGGGACGCTGACCTACCAGGTCGTCGACAACCTCACCCAGCGCGGACTGGGCCAGTCGACGGCCATCGGTATCGGCGGCGACCCGATCATCGGCACGTCGTTCGTCGAGGCGCTCGCACTCTTCGAGCAGGACGACGCCACCGACGCGGTCGTGATGTGCGGCGAGATCGGCGGCGAGGACGAGGAGGAAGCTGCCGAGTACATCGACGAGTACATGACCACGCCCGTGGCCGGGTTCATCGCCGGGCGGACGGCCCCGCCGGGCAAGCGCATGGGTCACGCCGGCGCCATCGTCTCCGGGTCCGGGACCGGGACCGCCCAGTCGAAGATCGACGCGCTCGAAGCCGCGGGCGTCCCCGTCGGTGACACGCCCGAGGAAGTCGCGACGAACGTCGAAGACCTGCTGTAGCGCCGTTATCATCTCCTTCGCTCTCGACTGTTCGCTTCAGACACAGTTTTTGCCTGCCGAGTCGACGGCCCCGATATGTCGATGGTCCCCGACAGCTGGAGCGAACCGGATTCGCGGTCCGGACTGCTGTACGAACTCGGCTGGATCGCCCTCTGTGCGGTCGTGTTCGGTACACTGGCGGTGTTCGAGCCGCTGTTTTTCCGGGTCGACCCGACGGCGACGGTCGTCGCCGTGTCGGTCGCTCTGGAAGCGGTGATCGGTGTTGGACTCGTCTACGCGTCGTACGAGATCGAACGCGCCCGCTCGTTCTGGTCGGACGACCGATCGCGATCCCCCGCGCTGTTCGTGTTTATGATGGTGATGCAGGGAGTCTCGCGTCTCTTCGCGGAGTGGTTCGTGCTGACGACGCTCGCCGCCGTCGTCGCCGCCGTCCCGGCACGCGTGGCCGTCTACTACCGGTATCGGGGCCGCCGAGCGCCGGAGTGACACCCTCGGGCGACGCGACGGCCGGTGAACCTTTCGGGGCCGGGGGCGAACGGTCGGCCGTGATCGTCGCCGACCTCGGGGACCGCTACCAGTTCGTCACTCAGCCCGCCCACGCCGAGCTGGCGGGACAGTTCGCCGACCACTGGGGCGGCGCGGCCACCCGACCCGACGCTTTCGAGTCGCTCGTCCTCGCCGCCTATCTCCACGACGTGGGCTGGGAGGCATACGACCGGCGGCCGAGACTCGACGGGGACGGCGACCCCGTCGACTTTCGGGGGATGCCCGCCGACCCGTGGATACCGCTCTACGAGGACGGTATCGAGGCGGTCGTCGACCTCGACACGTACGCGGGGTTGCTGGTCTCGCTACACGGGGCAGGCCTGCGCAACCAGCGCTACGGGCTCTCGCCCGAGTGGCCCGAGACGCCCCCCGAGTTCGAGGCGTTCGTCGAACGCGAGGAGCGCCGCCAGCGAGAGTTATTCGACGAGTTGCTCGCGGACGACGGTGACGACCCCGGCGGGTTGCCGCTCTCGCCCGACGCGACGGCGACGCTCGCGGCGATGCACGACCCGGACCGCGTGCCCGACGACGACGCGGGACGACTGTGGGACGACTACCGTCGCCTCCAGGCGTGGGACGCCCTCTCGCTGTCTTTCTGTATCACCGATTCGCCGCCGGGCTACGGGACGATCGAGGCAGTGCCCGGTGCGAACGGGGGGACAGTGACGCTCTCGGTAACCCGGACAGAAGCGGCTGGGGCCGGCGGTGGCGAATTTACCGTCGACCCGTACCCCTTCGACACTGCCCCGCTCACGGTCAACGTTCCGGTCCGAACAGTCGAGAAGTCGGTCGTCGAGCGAGCGGGTGTCGATGACGGTGCGTCGGTCGCCCGGACGTACTACGGTGTGGGGCGAGAGACGCGAACGATTACGCTCCGACCGACCGGCTGACCGGCCAGTCCGGTCGGGACCCCTGGCGTCCGAATGCTGCACGGCGTCACGCTTTTATTATGGCTCGCGAATACGGAGATAGAACGGATTCAGATGGACCGGTCGAGTGACGAGATCCGCGTGTTGCACGTCGACGACGACAGCGAGTTCCTCGCGGTCGCGAGCGAGCGACTCGAGGCGGCAGACGAGAGGATCTCGGTCGAGACGGTAGACGACCCGATCGGTGCACTCGACGAAATCGACGACGTCGACTGCGTCGTCAGCGACTATCAGATGCCCGAACTGGACGGGTTGCGCCTGTTCGAGGCGATCCGCGGCGACTACCCGGACCTCCCGTTTATACTCTTCACCGGTGAGGGCTCCGAGGAGATCGCGGGCGAGGCGGTTTCGGTGGGCGTCACCGACTACCTCCAGAAGGGGGTCGGGACCGGGCAGTACGCGCTGCTGGCAAACCGGGTGCGAAACGCGGTCGAACGCGTGACTGCCCAGCAGGCGGTCCGGAAGGCACGCGAGGCCGAACGCAGTGAGGCCTCGGATGGGCGAGCGGGGAGCGGAGCGACCCGCGAGACCGAACGCAGTGAGGCCTCGGATGGGCGAGCGGGGAGCGGAGCGACCCGCGAGACCGAACGCAGTGAGGCCTCGAACGGAGCGAGCAGAGACACCTCGAACGGAGCGAGCAGAGACACCTCGAACGGAGCGAGCAGAGACACCTCGAACGACCAGGCGGGGACGGACGGTGTCGACTGGCACCGTGCGGTCGTGGACACGATGGCGGAGGGAGTGTACGTCATCGACCGGGACTACGGACTCAGATTCGTCAACTACCGTGTCGAAGACGAGCCATCGCTCTCCGTCGACGACTGGACCGGCGAATCGCTCTCGTACCTCGCCGAGGGAGGGGTCCTCTCGGAGGCCGAGGTCGCCTCGGTGGAGGCGGGGGTCGACACGATCCTCGACGGGGAGGCCGACGAGGTCAGAGTCGAACTCGAGCCGGCGGTCGTGGGCGAGGCAGAGGTGGTCGAACTCCGACTCACACCGATGGTCGTGGGTGGGGGGACGCTCGTGCTGGGGACGACCCGGGACGTGACTGACCAGATCGAACGCGAGGAGAAACTCCAGCGGACGACCGAACGCTACCGGACGCTCATCGACAACTTCCCCAACGGGGGGGTGTTCACGTTCGACGAGGACCTCCGGAACACGCTGGCAGGTGGCGAGGAACTCGCGGCGGTGGGACTGACCAGCGAGGACGTCGAGGGGTCCAAGCCACGCGATCTGTTCCCCGAAGCGGTCGCGGCCGAAATCGAGTCCTATTACCGGAAGGCACTGGCCGGCGAACAGCACACCTTCGAGCAGAGTTATCGGGGAAATCACTACCGGATACACACACTGCCCATCGGCGACGGGGACGTCGACGCGGGGATGGCGGTCTCCCAGAACGTCACCGAGCGCGTCGAGCAGCGGCGCGAACTCGAACGACAGAACGAGCGCCTGGAGGAGTTCACGAGCGTCGTCAGCCACGACCTGCGCAATCCGCTGACGGTGCTCAAGGGAGCGCTCCAGCTGGCCGAGGAGACGGGCGAGCACGACCACTTCGAGCGCGGCCACCGCGCGGTCGACCGGATGGAGCGACTCGTCGAGGACCTCCGAGCGCTCGCCAGACAGGGCGACCGCGTGACTGACCTCGAATCGATCCGGCTGGCGGAGACGGCGGCGGCCAGCTGGGACACCGTCGAGACTGGTGACGCGACCCTCCAGGTTGACTCGGCCGCGACAGTGATGGCGGACGAGGGCCGGCTCAGACAGCTCTTCGAGAACCTGTTTCGCAACGCGGTGGAACACGGCGGGTCGACCGTGACCGTCGCTGTCGACGACTGCGAGGACGGCTTTTTCGTCGCCGACGACGGCCCCGGGATCGCGCCCGAGGACCGCGACCGCGTCTTCGAGAGTGGCTACTCCACGTCCGACGAGGGGACGGGCTTCGGCCTGGCGATCGTCTCGGAGATCGCCTCGGCCCACGGCTGGACGGTCGACGTCACCGAGAGCGAGTCCGGCGGTGCTCGCTTCGAGGTCGGCGGTGTCGACCTGGTAGAGTGACCGGGTCGACCGGGGGGAGGGGAACCCGTGGTCTGCCCGCCCCACCCCGCGGAACGAATAAACCACCGGCCCGCGTTGGCTCGTCCATGCAGGACGAAGCCTGGCGGTCGGTGGACGTCGTCCACAACAACAAGGGCGAACCCCACGTCCTCCAGCAGCGGGTGACGGTCTATACCGCCGGCGTCACGGAGGAATCTTCGGGGTACACCAGGCCGGAGGTCCAGCACCGACTCGTCCCGCTCGAGCGTCTCGTCGACATCGACTGACGGGCTGGCGGTACCGGTCGGTGGACGGTCGTGCGCGACGGTCGATTGTCCGTCGACTATGCAATATCGGCGCCGAGGCGGTCTTTCGAGCCGAAGATCGAACGAATTCCGATCGAATTTTGAACAACGGTTAACCGTGGGACGCATCACTACTGTGATATGTGGCCCTCGGACGAGGAGACGACGAACGGCCGCTCTCGCCACCGGTCGCGACGCCGTTGCTCGCCTTCGCCGTCGCCTCCGAATCGGCCCGCGACCGCGTACTCGGAGCGCTGACCGGTCACCGGCGACTGGTCGAAGTCGCCACCGGCATGACCGTCGTCGTGGTCTCGCTCTACTACCTGCTGGTCGTCTTCGCGGTACTGGGGCCCGTGAGCTGAGTCTTCCGGGACCTCCCGTGACGGTGGTGTTCAGATAAGAGTGTGAAGATGACCGCCGCAAACTGCGTGAAAGCCCCGACTCGTTCGACTCGGGGGACTCGCTGCGCTCCTCACTGCGTT
>Ga0207770_100448_pt1 | contig 20285 bp, 16 predicted proteins | sample A23E2SouthBayCA_FD_187729 | JGI IMG/M metagenome (GOLD analysis project Ga0207770, IMG submission 187729) | Aerobic enrichment media microbial communities from Eden Landing Ponds, California, USA - A23 E2 (SPAdes) | ecosystem: Environmental > Aquatic > Marine > Unclassified | place: Emeryville... | reverse complement strand
AATCGACTACGGCTACGGCATCGTCCGCATCCGTCCGTTGCCGTTTCTCAAACGCTTCCACTCGTGGGGCGGATTGGGTGCGAGCAGTGCGTTCATGGTGTATAATCCCGCGATCGACGTCTATCTGATCGGGACCTTCAACCAGTGGTCGTATATGCGCAAGAGTATGATGTTCCTCCTCCGAACGCTGCGTTTGATTTCGAAGGTGGAGCGACCCCGACAATAGCTTTGCAGGGGGTGAAAACCCGCTTCGCTCTTGGGAAGGAGATTGACGGTGAGGCCACCGACTGAAAGTCGAAGAGGGCAAGCGTACCCACTCGCGGGCGGTGGCCTCGATCGCCTGGCGGTCAGCCAGCGAGAACCGGCGGCGCCACATATAGTTGATTGCCTACTGATAGGGATCATCGTAGCCGGTCGGCGGAACCGAAATCTCCGACCGGTCGGGATGTTCGATTCGCACGAGAGCGAATCGATGGACTTGTACGATGATCCCTATGAGTCGGTACTCGTCCGAGTTCGAACCGAATGAACACGTAAGCTGTCCCTTTCAGCCGGCGGTCGAATTCGCTGTCGTTGGACCCGCACGCGTGCTGGTAGAGGAACATCCGCACAACATACTCAATTTGAAGTCAGTCATGCTGGTCCGTCCGTACTGGTCGGAAAACGGACCCTCCGAAACGTCGAGAGCGGCGATCACCCTGGTGATGTGGTCGTGGAGCGTGCACAGCTCTTCTGCCTGCTCGACGAATGCATCCACCGCAACGTCCGTTTGTCGCGTCGGCATAGCGAATGCCGACGCCGCTCCCGACTGCGAGTACCGATTAGTCGTCGTATCGCTACGCTAGTACTTTGTATTCTGCCATCCTCCGAACCTGTGAACTTCCACCCTGCTGCTGAAGTTGAGACCGGTACGCTCAATCCATATGGATCGTGCCGGGGCAAAGAGACAGGCAGTTTTTCAAGCGAGTTTGACAGCCGTGCCGTAGGCGATCACTTCCGACGCACCCTGGGTAACCTCGGACGTCTCCATCCGGACGTTCACGACGGCGTCAGCTCCCATTTCGAGTGCGTCCACTTCCATCCGCTCAATCGCCTGATCCCGGGCATCGGCAAGCAACGTTGAGTAGGCTTTGAGTTCGCCGCCAGCGAGATTCCGAATCCCCTGGGTGATATCTCGTCCCACATTCCGTGCTCGGACGGTGTTACCCCGGGCGATACCGAGCACCTCCACGATCTCGTGACCCGCGACAGTCTCAGTGGTGACGGTGGCGACGAGTGACTGCTCTATATCTTTCAAAACTGCTTCTGCGGACATATCTATTGCCAAGACGGTGGCAGAGATGATAAACCAGTAGTGACCCATGCGTTCACATAGCGCGGCTACGGCCTCGATAGGGGTGGACAGGTCACTGTGCGCACTACCGGTCACGCTAACCTCCGACCCACCCCATGTTAATTGTTGCCGCACAGCAGGCGTACTACGACGAGGTATATAAACCACGGACGGATACGGTGTACGAACACTTGGGCTCTTCAGACGTCTCTCTGCACATGACAACCGTCGTCGAACGCCGTCCGCTGAGTTTCGCAGTCGGAACCCTCGGGTTCATCATCGCCTTGTTCGTCGCCACTCGATACGTGCTGGGTGCCGTCTTCCCGACCCTCACGCCTGACGGCATCTCCTTGATCACGAACTGGATCTTCGTCGCATTCGTCATCGGGCTCGTCGCGTGGCTCGGCTGGTGGGGCAAGATCCGCCTGGCCGCACCGGTCAACCGCCGTGCGCTGGTGTATCTCGTGCCGCTGTTTGGATTCGTAGCCCTCCCGTTCGCGTTCGGCGTCGCTATTCCCGACGTTTCGCTTACCGAGGGCGCGACACTGTCCGGGTGGGCCGCGTTGCTCGTCATCGTCATCGGGAGCGCATTGGGTGCTGGTCTCAGCGAGGAACTCCTCTACCGGGGTGTGTTACTCCGTGCGCTCGAATCGAGGGGGCGACTGTTCGCCGCCCTCGTGACTGCGGCACTGTTCGCAGTCTCCCACATCTCGCAGGTGATCCTCGGTGCATCCGTCGGGGAGTGGCTAGTCGGGGTGCTCCTCATGATCCCGATGGCGATTGGGTTAGCAGCTGTTGCGTTCCGACTGGGGAGCCTCTGGCCACTCGTCGTCTGGCATGTCGCGGCCGACATCGCTCTCCCACTTGTCCCCACTACGATCGGTGCTGAGGCAACAACGATGTTCGTCCTCGCGTATCTTGGCCTGTCCGTCCTGGTCGGTCTGATGGGTGCCTGGCTCCTCTGGCAAGACCGGCGTGCCGCTCAGGCCGCAGCCCGGGCCGAGATCGATCCCGACGCTATCGACCGGATACCCGGGTAATACCGGGGGTAGGAGTCATCGCATACAATATCATGTTCAGAGCTATTCGCGATTTCGAGGGTCGTCGACAGCGGTCACTGGTGAGTCTGACCGTCGGAGCGATCACCCGTCCACAGACGTATCGGAATCTCCTCTATCTCCTGTTGGCGTTCCCCTTAGGGATACTGTACTTCGTCGTGTTAACGACTGGATTGGTACTCGGTATCGGGCTCTTGGTTACGCTTCTTGGGATTCCACTCCTGATCGCGGTCGTAATAGGCAGTCGCCGACTGGCCACGGTTGAGCGCGTCCTTGCAAACGAACTCCTCGGGCTTTCGATTGAGGGTCCTGACGACTGGGATACCGGTGCAGGTGAGGGGATCTGGCCGCGAGCGAAGGCCTGCTTGCTGGCACGTTCCACCTGGATCGGGCTGCTCTATCTGTTCGTGAAGCTCCCGATCGGTATCGTATCCTTCACACTCGTCGTAACGGCTTTGACCGTCTCATTTGGATTGCTCACAGCCCCACTCACCTACACCCTCGTCGAAGAAGGCATCCAGCTCGGTATCTGGACGATCGATACGTTTCCGGAGGCGATCGTCGCGGTTCCCATCGGTGTCATTGCGCTCGGAACCTCTGCTTCCATCCTCAACGGGACTGCTCGACTCTCTGGCCGCATTATGACGATTTTCCTCGAAGCACAGTAAGTCCCCGCGAACGGCCACAGACGCGTGGGAGAATCTCTGGGAAGCGAACCAGATCTCGGTGTCGCGACCACAGACCGCTCCCGAACAGTTTTACATCTCGATCGAGAAGTGTTATTCCTATGAGCGTTTTCGGAGAGTTCCGCGTTTCACCACGCGCTCTAGTGCTCTCCGGGACGTTTGAGACTGAGCCAACGACGGTCGTCGACATCGACCAGGATGTCGCCTCGAACAAGGAGGACCTGTGCTCGTACTTCGCCGTCTCAGGCGTAGCGAACACGCCCTTTGAATCTGCCGCCCGCGCGGACGCCTCGGTCGATTCGCTCCGAAAGGTCCATGATTCGGAGGCAGGGGGGATTTATCGGGCAGAGTGGGCAGACGGAATCGAACGGCTCGTCCACGAATACACGAGGGACGGGGCATCGATTCTCAACGCGAGAGGTGATGTGAGCGGGTGGTTACTCCGGATGCGCTTCGACGCCCACACACAGATCAGTACATTCACAACAGCCCTCCGTGATCGGGGCTTCTCTTTTGAACTCCTCCGTTTGCACGAAATGACCTATACCAAGGTAGGCAGTCGATTCGGGCTCACTGCCAAACAACAGGAGGCGCTGGTCACGGCCTGGGAAATGGGGTTCTTTAACCTCCCTCGAGAGGTATCGATGGCGGACGTGGCCAAGGAACTAGGGATTTCGGCCCAGTCATTTTCCGACCGCCTGCGCCGGGCACAGTATACCCTGATCGCCGACGCGTTACGCGTAGGTCAGAGCAGGGAGTGACGACGGACCGCTGGGAACGAGCGGAGTCCGAGTTCACTACAGAGCGTTGACAGCCACAACGAGAAAGAGCACATACCCGCGAAATAGAGCAGGAGGACGACACCCTGACACAGCACTCTTTTCCGAAGCGACTGGCGCATTTCGTGAACAGATGACAGTGAGACTGTGAAAGTTTGCCTCGTCGATCACGTTTTTGAACGCTCTTTACTCCCCCAGGGGCGAATACGCTGTTGATAACTACTGGTAAAATTATCATATCTAATCTCATAACAGTCAATAATATAATTATAACTCGCCCAAATAGAGTTCTATATCTATATTTTACATATTATACAGTAAATATTAAAATAATGGATATATTTATGGCCTATATAGTAATATATCTTGTCAGATGAGGGAATCTGGGCCGATAAAATATAAAGTATCTATCTATACAGGATTTGTCTATGAATATACCAACATAGTCATCACACAAGCTTCAGGGGCACCCATTGTGCAATTCCCGCCACAACGACATATCTCGAGCTGGCCCGTACCTACGTCACGACACAGGTGACCGCCCCACGGAGTCGGGTCACAGCGGTCAGCACTGGATACGTCCAGAGACACTCCGCGTACAAGTACGCACAGAGGTCATGGCCGTCAGCACGTGGTGACCCGGTTCGGCTTGCGACGGTTTCCTGGCGCTGACTCGCGATCTCGTCGAGTGCGCCCGTGAACTCGGCCCTGGATCCCGCTGGAACGCGTGTCCCGTCCAGTTCGTCCAGGAGCGCGCGTAGCCTGCCCCGACTCCGGGCAAGCGAGTCGCGTTCGCTGGCGAGGGTCGTACAGACCGTCTCGCGCTGCTCGATCGCGGCCTCAACCGCAGCGAGAAGTGTTTGCTTGTAAAGATAGGTGAACTGGAGGTGTGCATGGCGCCGCAGCCCCGCAGCGATATCCGCGGATAGTTCCGCCTCGGCGTGTTCGATGAGCGATTCCCCGTATACCTCGTCGTAATGGTCGACATCCATGACCGTCTCGCGGAACGCGCTCCGGACGCGCTCGGCGCCACGTGACCGCCTCTCGCTGAGGGAGCGACGTGTCGTGGTCATAGCCGCCGTGTCGGAGACGGTCTCCATACCGACGACCCGTTCTTTAAACTGCTCGAAGGCTCGTTTTTCGGCAGCGACCACCTCGTACTCGTTGTCGAGGGTGGACTCCGCTGTTGCCAACGGTTCCAGCACGTAGCGTCGGAGCGACTCATCTGGTGGGATCCCCACCATCTCGGTGTCGCTCATCATTCCTTGTTACACTGTCTCAGTATATAGGATTTGTCCCCGCTGTTATCTATCGTGTTAGTCGATCGGTTTCCGGAGTGCGTAGAAATAACGGAGTAGTAACCATAGTAGACCATGCTCGCACCACCGGTGACGTGGGTCATGCATCTACTGGCGTCCAGCAGGTGCGCGGACTGTCGGTCGTCGCCATGCGGCCCCCACTCTCCCGGCGCAATTACCGATCGACACTCCGTCTCTCCCGGGGTAGCCTGTCACGAGACGCAGGTCGGGCGTCAAGGGGCGGACAGCGACCAACGACCGTTTCGAGACAAGTTGATTGTGTGTGTAAGTGGCGTGCTATCGACTGGTGACTGCGACACCGACGCTACATCGTACCGGGACGCGACTCGACAGTGCGGGCTGGCGATTCGTGACCCTGGTTCGCCTCAGCCGCTGTCCGCATCAACAGGTCGCAACTCGAAAATAAAAAAATTTTTTGTTTCCTGAATGTCCGATCGCGTACGACTAACGGAAGGGGCGTGACCGACGCGCCGACCTCATGGGTATCCAGCAGAGGGCGACCCGAACCGTGTTGAGCGGTTCGTCGCCGTCCCGACTATCGGTCCATGTCGTCGTCGTAACTCGCCTGCAGGATACCTCCCTGGACCATCGTGTCTTCGATGTTGAACTCGCGCTCCCACAGCAGGGAGTCGTGGTCTTCCGGCGGCCAGTCGAAGTCCTGGACGTCGCCCCACGCACCGAACACGTACTGGTGGAAGGCGTACTTGGGCAGGTAGTAGTTGTAGTAGCGAGCGCACTTACGCAGCTGTTCCTGCAGGGCTTCGCGGTTGTCGAACGGCTGGGTCAGCGTGGCGAAGATCTCGGCCATGTTGACCTCCTCGGCGTCGATACCGTTACCTGACAGGTCCGGCGGGTTGCCCGGGTCGCTGGGTGCCTCGATGGACCCGACCTCGGTCGGGATCTCCGCGACCACGGGCTGGTTGGTGATCGTGTAGTCGTCATCGGGGTCGACCGAGCGGCGGTCCGAACCGGTCCCGTTGGGGTCGCCGTCCAGGATCGAGCCGTTGTCCCACCACGCCGCCTGGGACTTGTAGTGCCCGAAGACGCTGCTTTGCCCGTACCAGTGGACCGAGAGGTCGAAGTTGGGGCCGTGTTCGAACGTGTTGAGGTTGTTCGACCATGTCGACCAGTCGTACGACGAGAAACTCACGTTGAAGCCGAACTCACGGAGTTGCTGGCGGACGGTCTGAGCGGCGCCGACCCAGTCCTGGATGGCCGAGGGGATCTGGATCTCCCAGTTTGCCTCGTTGCCGTCCGGACCGACCCAGGCGCCGCCCTGGCGTTCGTAGCCCGCGTTCTGCATGTACTCCGTCGCCGTCTCGGCGTCGGCGTTGGTCGGGTACTGGTGCAGGCTGTCGAGAAATTCCTCGGAGAACGTCGACTCCGAGAGGATGTCCAGCAGGCCGGTGTCGTGCTCCAGCGGGATGGAGCGCTGCTCGCCCCAGCCGTTGTTGCCCGCGACCTCCCAGTCGACGCGGGTCGCGATAGCCCGGCGCACCCAGAGGTTCTCCAGATGCGGGTTGTTCAGGTTCCACCAGATGGAGTCACCACCCGCCGCCTGCAGGTACCGGACGACCTCCTTCTGGTGGTCCTGCAGAAGTTCACGGTTGAACTGGTTGTTTGGCGTGACCGCACCTCCGGAGATGTCGATCGCACCGTTGCTCACGAGAGTGGTCTGGCGCTCCTCGCTGCCCAAGTCCAACTGGAGCGTGTCGATGTTCATGTGCCCGGCACTTGGATGGGGCGCGTCCGCACTCTCGTCACGTAGCGTACAGATGACGGCGTCGGAACTCACGTCGTCGGGGCTGCGGATCTCGTAGGGGCCTGACCCCCAGCCGTTCTCCGCGAGGCGCTCCAGCGAGACGCGGTCGCCGCGCAGGTTGCCGATCTGCTCCTGGTAGGCCTCCTGGGTGCCAGCGGCCTCGAACCGGCGGATCCACGGGTCCGACCACTCGGGCGGCAACGGGGGGTCTCCCCCCGTCCGCCGGGTGTCGTTCAGCAGAACGATCTCGTTTGCGGGGTCCGCCTCGGCGCCCGGCACCTCGCCCTTCGAGCGCCAGTAGTGGTAGTCCCACTGGCTGGTCGCTTCGGCTCGGTGGACTGAGCCCTCGACGTACTTGTTGCCGTCCGAGAAGTAGCTGACGCGGTCGAACTTGTAGCGGGCCTCGGCGTCGTAGGGCTCCCCGTTCCAGAACGTACACCTATCGTCGTGATAGTTGTACATGTCGTAGGGGACCTCGATCTCGATGTCCTCGACCCAGCAGAGGACCTCCACCTCGTCGCGCCCGTAGTGGTGGGGCGTCTCGAAGGTCCGGCTGCCCGAGTACGACCCCAGGTCGTTGACCTTCGAGAGGCCGTCGAGCTGGGCCAGCCACAGGTTACCCGCCGTATTGTCCGAGGGAGTAAAGGGGTTCCAGTCGAACTCCTCCGCCGTGTTCGATACGAACGCCCGAATTGTGTCGGCCTGTCGTGCCGAGTCCGGCGGTTGGGTCTCCTCCGGCGTGGCGGTCGCAGTGTCCGTCGGCGTGGACTCTCCGTCGCCCGTCGCCTCCGTCTGCGTTGCCGTGGCCGTCGGCGTATCCCCGCCGTCTCCACCACCCGGTGTCGCAGTGTTTTCGCCGCCACCACACCCTGCCAGGCCGGCGATGCCGCCGGCCGCCAGCAGTTGTGCGTACCGGCGCCGCGTTACGTTGTCTCGGATCTGGTTGTCCTCCGACATGGTTCCTAAGTGCAATAACAAGTATAAAAAAATTGTGGAAGAGTTCTAATATTACGGGGCGCGACTACCCTGCTCGACGACGCCGAAGTAGTCCTCCGCGTCCCCGGTAGTCTGGACCTGACCGCCCTTCAGGGCGAGTTCGATGCCGTCGAACGCGTCAGTTCGAGTCTGGCCCGTACGACTCCCGAGACCGACGGGCGCGAGGAGAGTGACACGATGTTCAGCATGCTAGCCGCTACGATAGCGGTGCCGCCGAAGTCAGTAATCCCTGACAGGGGAGGACTTGATCCAAGATTCTCGAAGGTTCATCGATTTAAGATTCCGTCCGATCACGTCGGCGTTCTTTTTCACGATAGCTACCGAGTCATCGGTTAACGCGTCGTTGTAGCCCTCGGTTGTCGCAGAGATACCCAGGGAACCAACTATGTTATCCTCCTCGGAGATGATCGGTGCTGCGACGCACTTACGTTCCGAATCATCGGCGGTGGTCCCTTCCGTATAACCAGCATCCCGTATCTCCTTCAAGCTGCTTTCAAAATCATCCGGGACCGGATTGGGGTCCCTGTCGAGAATAGTCTCGACTCGTTCGGCATCTAAATATGCGAGTATCGTCCGGCCAGCTGGATCAGTTACAAGCGAGATACGCATTCCCACATGAGGGGTCATATTTTCCGATTGAATTGATACTTCACGGTCAAGGTAAACACCCTCGCCATTCTCTTCGACCAATAGGTCGATCCGTCCTTCCAGGTCACGACCGAGTTCTACTAAGACTGGTTTTGCGGCTCGGAAAAGGCTGTCCCGGTTCTGCAGATGACCACCAATATCGAGAAACTTCAAACTCAGATGGTATACCTTGTCGATCTTTACTACGTATCCGTATTCCCGGAGTGTGGCGATATGGTTGTGAATCGCACTCTGACTGAGTTCGAACTGGTCATCCAACTCGTAGATGCGGGCGCCACCGTTCTCCTTGAGGTATTCAACGATCTCCAGTGTCTTCGCTGAGGCACGTACGGGATGTTTTGCTTCCTTTTTCATCCTATATACAGTTGGAAGGTCAGAACATAATGGTTTTTCTGACCTCTGGGAAGACACGGGAAGAGAGCGAGAGAAACGGACTATCCGTTTTGTACTGTGTTCACCAACGTTCCGATCCCTTCGATAGATGCTTCGACTCTGTCGCCTTCTTCAAGGAGATCGGGCGGGTCTCGAAAGATACCCACACCCGCCGGAGTCCCGGTTCCGATTACATCACCGGGTTTGAGAGTCATTATATTTGAGGTGAACTCCACGAGTTCCGCGACACTGAAGATCAAATTGGCCGTGGAAGAGTGCTGTTTGAGTTCATCGTTCACGGTCAGTTTCATTTCGGCATCGGTCATGTCAAGATCGGTAGTCCCGAGTACCGGACCAAGAGGTGCGAAGGTATCGTACCCCTTTCCGCGGAAAAATTGCCCGTCGTCAAATTGTGCATCCCGGGCACTCACGTCATTTAGTATCGTATATCCCGCGATGTATTCGGACACGTCATTTGCCGAAATGTCCTTTGCTGTTCGACCGATCACGACCGCTAACTCGATCTCGTAATCGAGATGATTGATATCTGGTGGGTGGAGAATCGGGTCGTTATGGCCGATTATCGCGGAAGCCGGTTTCGAGAATAGTAGCGGCCTCTCCGGCGGTTCTTCGTTCTGTTCGGCCGCGTGGTCGTGGTAGTTCAGACCAACGTTGATGATTTTCGAGGGGGTGGAGACTGGTGGAAGAACCGAGACCGCATCTTGAGACACTGTCGGAACGTAGTTGCGGTTGACCAACTTCTGGATGCGACCACGGAAGCTCGGGTTCGTGAAATCTGTCAACGATGGTTCCTCGCTGGAGAGATACTCGAGAACGTGGATCGTCTCACCTCGTTTGAGACCCCATTGCCGTTTGCCTTCGTGGAGGTAGCGAATGAAACGCATATCAGAGGGTGACCTTGGACGTATATACAGTTTTTGGTAATAGATAATTTTGGCCCCGGTCCGCTCTTCGACATCCGACATACATAATTCGAATAACTCAAATACTCTCGATAGAAATGATCGTATGGAGTTAACTATTCGATTTTTCACACCTGAAATAAAATAATAGGGGCGGGTGCTGGAGAAGCAATCGATATGATGCTTCAGGAATTAGTCAGTTCGGATTTTCACTCGGCAGGATCCACGCTGGGCCCTGGGCTGTCGTAGACGATATACTCGAGATAATCGAAGAACTCCTGCTTCCGTTCAGTGTTGATACCCCAGTTCACCGGTGGTGACTGATAGCCATCCTGATAATTGTTCCGACCGGGATCATAGAATCCCCACGAAGCGCCGCTGGAAAGGGCAGTAAGCATATTGTTTGGGTAGTTGTAGAAGTCGAAGTGGTCGTCCTCGTTGAACACGATCGGCATCGGCTCGTAGGACGGTTGGGAACGGACATCTTCGACGAGTTTGCCAATATTACGCGGATTATCGACACCGTTCCCATGGACAAGTACGAAGTCTGCCGCCGCGATCACGTTGTCAGTCGGAACTGTGCCACCGGTGAAGCTAGTGCTGACAGGATAGCTGTGTCCGTCTCGGTCCATGTCGTTCACGAGATCGATCAATTCGTGGACCCGCCCTGGTTTCAGATTGGCCTGCTGGTACCCCCAGTTGAATTCTTCAGATGGTGTGGCGTTACATTCGTTGTTGATCTCGATCAGTACGTTCCGGTATTCCTTTTCGTGAAGCCACTCGACGACGTTCCGGACACCCTGGACGACCGCATCCTCGTCACCCAGACGGTCATCCTGGCCCTGATAGAACAACCCGAGGATGATGACCATGCCGAGTTCGTCCGCCGCATTGAGGACACATTCAAGGCGGTCGAGCCAGTCCTCTTTGAGCGACCCGTCCTCGTGGTACGCCGAGACGATCTGTGGGTGATGGGGTGAGTACCCTGCGGGATTCCCACACTGGAGATTAAGCGTGACCGCGCGAAGCCCCTTCTCGTACCAGACCGGCATCGCCTCGATGAACTCCTTGACGTTCCGCTCGGGATCCCACTCCCCCGTGTCCGGGAAGGCCCACCAGTCCCGTGTCTCCGGATTTTCGTCATCGAACAGCCCCTGAATCATCCGGGAATTGAGTAACAGCCCCTCGATAGATTTACCCTCGAATTTCGCACCTTTGTAGGTGTACTCACCGTTTATTGTGAATTTTTCTCCGTCGATCGCTACGCGAGTGGTTCGATGCTCTCCGGACATGAACGAGTGAGCGAAAAACTCGGAGTTATAAATAACCACAGGTGACGGAACCAGCGATATTCGGACAAGCTAGCGTAAAATTATCTATTACAGAATTATCTCCGTAGTTCCTGAATCCGAAGCGGAAGTAAATTACAATACTATTATTGTAATCGAACTCTATCGGCCACAAGTATGAAGCCCTGTTCAGCTGTCGTACTCGACCAAAGATTCAGTAATAGATAATTTCGTCGTCGCGAGTTCGTCTCGGTCCCTTCGGTACTTCCCGATCGGTGAGATAGCCGAATCCAAACCGTGCTCTACATCTGTGACGCCGCGAGGTCGGAAACTGTGTATCTACTGCCTGTGTAGTGCGGGGTTTCGGCCGGCGAGGCGTCCTAGTAGCCACGGTCGGACCGCACGGCCGCCGGTGTCGATGTCGACGTGGATCCCCTTTCTGCTAACCAACCGATTTAATACAGTTACAGCTATTCGAACCGTATGGTCGAATCTACGTGGAGAGACTGGTTCGTTTCCGAAGAAGTAGAGGCTGCAAAGCCGGACGGCCTGTCAGTCTGGTTTCTCGGGTGTAACGGATTCATCGCTCGGACAGCAACGACGGCAGTGTACATCGACCCATACTTTGGAAACGGCAACCCACCACGGCTCATCCGAAAAGTACCCGTGCCGATGGACCCCGTTGACGCAACTGTCTGTGATGCTGTCCTCGTCACACACGAGCATCGCGACCACATGCATCCCCCATCCTACCGACCATTAATAGATCGTCTCGGAGCTCAGTTGTACGCTCCCAAAGCCTGTTTCCATCAGGCCGATTGTGCGGTAGAGATCGACGAATCTGACGACTGCGCGACTGTCGTCGATGTATCCGACGAGATCGACATCGGTGATCTTCGGATCAGCGTTCGAGGTGCGAACGACCCGGACGCAATCGAATCCGTTTCGTACGTAGTGGAACACGACTCGGGAACGTTTTTCCACGGTGGTGATTCGCGGCCAGCCGACTGTTTCACCAGCATCGGCGACGAATTCGACATAGACGTTGGTGTCCTTGCGTTCGGGTCCGTCGGTCGCCGCTTTGACCCGAGTGCCGGGACGGTTCGTACGTCCCACGTGTATATGGACGAGAACCGGGTCATCGAAGCGGCCAACGACCTCCGTCTCGACCGACTCCTTCCGACTCACTACAACATGTGGAAAGGGCTGGAGAGTACCGTCGAAAGCCTCTCTTCTCATAGCACGTCCTTCGAATACCCGTACACGATCGAACCGGTCGACATCGGTGATCGTGTCTCCACAACTCGTCCCGGGATCATTCCACTGGAAGTACTGAATGGCACATGACGGGTCGGTATCACCCCTGAGGAAAGCGACAACCCCCGCGAGGGAAAATATATGAATTCGCTGCCATCGGTCGGTCACACCAGTGGTGATGGATCTGTATTGGACCGCATCCGGAATTCCAGACGAATTCACGTCGTACCTGACTATCGAACGCGGATTTCAGAGAACTTCTTCATTGACGATGTTCGGCGGTACGGAGTCTCCCAGTCCCGCGATCATGTTGTCAGCGGCCATCTGTGCCATCTGGAGGCGTGTTTCACGGCTGGCGCTACCGATATGAGGAGCTAACGTGACGAACTCGTGGATTTCCGCCAGACGCGGGTTCACACGGGGTTCGTCCTCGAACGTGTCGATCGCGGCTCCGAGGAGTTCACCGGCTTCGAGTGCGTCGGCGAGGTCGTCTTCGTCGACGATCGGCCCTCGTGCGGCGTTGATCAAAACGGCATCGTCACGCATCTGTGCGAGCGTCTCGGTGGTGAACGTCCCGGCAGTCTCGTCGGTCAGTGGCGTGTGAACCGAGAGGAACTCGCTCCGTTCCAGTAGCTCGTCAAATGGAACGAACTCGGCGTCTAATTCGGCCTCTATGTCGAGTTTTCGATTCTGGCTGTTGTATATCACGTCCATGTCAAAACCGTTGTGCGCACGGCGAGCGACCGCGCGTCCGATCCGGCCCATCCCCCAGATGCCCAGCGTTTTATTGTAGACGTCGACGCCCATGTGCGGTTGCATCAGTTCCCACCCGTCGTACCTGTCCTGGCGTGAGTAAACGTCTGCCTCTGGGAGTCTTCGAGCTGCGCTCATCAGCAGCGCGAACGTCAGGTCGGCGGTGGTCTCGGTGAGCACACCGGGCGTGTTGGTGACGGCGACATTTCGCTCGGTGGCCGCGTCGACGTCGATATTGTCATATCCGACTGCCACGTTGGACACGACTCGGAGGTCCGAACAGACATCGAGAAGTTCCGCGCCGATCTCATCATTGAGAAGACATATCAGGCCATCGCTTCCGCGAGCGCGCTCGATCAACTCTGCCTTCGAAAGGATAGTCGAGGTGTCGTTGATCGCGACCTCGTGCCCTGCGTCTTCCAGTGTCGCAATCGCCTCCGGAAAAATCCGTCTGGTAACAAATATTTCTCCCATGTTCACTATGCAGATCTCGAAGGCCCCACTTATAGGTGGGGTATCTCTCACTCCTGTCAACGGACACGGCACTGCCGACTGTCGTCACCTGGACAGCCCGTCCGGGATGCCCCTCTTTCTGTTTCGCTTTCCGGCTATCGGTCGAGGCGAGCCCACGCTCTCTGGAACGTGCGCTTTGCATTTGCGACGACGATCTCCGGGTCTTCGCCCATCGCGGGCGACACCTCGAAACTCACGATCGGTCGATCGGCCCCACCGAGATAGCCGACGTCGAACAGTGCATCGAGAAATTCCGCGAGTTCCGGGACGTCGATCTCACCGACACCGAATCGTGGATGCGTATCGCCGTATGCCGGGTGCTCGCGATCATCAACCACGCAACTACCGACGTGTGCGTGGACCAGCGTCTCGCCGAGGGCCTCCATCTCCCCACGGGGTGTCGTATACGGGGGTTCGAGCGACTGCATCGGCAGGTGGGAGAGGTCGATCATGATTCCGAAATCGTGTCCATCCGCCCGGATAGATCGTGCGAGTTCTGCCGCCTCCCCGTGGGAAGAACCGACCAGCGACCGCTTGTCCGTACTGGGGTCGAACGTCTCCAGAGTAATGCCCAGACCCCCACGCTGATCGGCATAGGTGCAGAGTTCTCTGATGGACCGCTCGAGTAGATTCAGTTGCTCCTCGCGCTTCGTCTCGTCAGTCGGTGCAGGGCCGCTGAGGATACCAACTCGCTCGGCGTTCAGGTCGGCAGCCTGGTCGATTCCCTCCCGCACGGCTTCGACAGCCGCCTGCCGTTCGTCCTCGTCTGGAGCGTTGAGGTTGTGGTCGCCAAGAAGGAGAATCGGCTGTGCCCCGAATGCGACGCGCATGTTGGCTTCGTCGAGCAGTTCACCGGCCTGCTTGCGGACTTCGGGGTCGTCGATCTGTCCGACCTCGACCGCCGAGAAGAACGGGTCGGTAGCGATCTCCCGGAGCGTTTCGAGGATCGGTCCGCTTCCGTCGATCGTATCCGAGTACGCCATGAAGTGTACGATACCCATGTCTAAGTAATCAGTGTACGGATTCATCTGTGGATTCTGGCCTATTTTTCCTGTGTTGGTGACTTATATCTTCCCACTTGGGCTGTAATGCTGTTTGGAGTGCGGTGTTGTTTCTGGGATATCAGACTGGTTTTCAGCTCCGGCTCTCGCAGTGCACGTGGATCGCCTCCCAGACAGCTACTGAGGGAACGGTAAACGAGACCTGAGAGTCGTCTTGCAGAAAGTCGAGGCGCTCACCGGAAAACGCTGAGCGAACCCCGGTCACATCGAGACCCTCTTCGAGAGAGAGTTCCACGTCGATATCGGACACTGGCGTGGTGGTCTTGAGCGGGCGGTCGCCGGTACCGTTGACCAAATGGAGAAGGTATCCGTTTTCCGTCTCGAACGGCGTGAGTTGGAGGCCCTGTTTAGACGTGGCCTGCACGGTGCGGCGGTCGCCGAGGAGATGATCAATAGCGTTTTCGAGCAGCCGATAGTGGTCGTCGATCTGGTACTCGGAGATGAGACTACTGAGCCGGAAGGGGAGATACAGCGTTCGGCCGGTAGACCCCGCTATCGCCATCGGGATGTCCGTGTGACTGACGTGAAGTGACGCTCGCTCAGGTGGTTTCCCGACCGCTTCGAGTGGCGACCACTGCGGGACGAGAGTCAAGAGCGTTTCCGCCCCGTCCGCGGGGTCGCAGTATGCGACGGGACCGCGATGAGGGAGGAGATCCGTGTCTTCCATGCCGCGTTGGAGGGGGTTTTCGGTCCCCTCGAGCCGAGAGTAAGAGGCTACCAGGTCCTCTCCGAGGTCCGGATTATCCGCAACACCGAGCAGCTCGAACAACCGGTCAGCGTCGTCGGGAAGACCGCCTTCGACGAGGAGTCGGCCACCGCTGTCTACGAAACGACAGAGGTCATCGACGAACTGCGGATCGAACTCCCAATCGGCCGGAACGACCACGAGGTCGTACTCTCGAAAGCGGTCCAGCTCTGCCTGTTCCCGGAGGAGCAAGTCGAACGGGAACTGCTGTTGAATCAACCCGTTGAACAGCGCGTGAGCCTCCTCGCTGTCGTCCCACAGAAGAACGGTCTCCGCTACGGAGGTGGCGTCTTCCATGAGCGGGTCGATTTGTTCGGTCTTGTGGTTTACGTCGCGGACAACCTCCAGCAGTCGATCATCGACGATGGTGTCGGGAATGCCGGTTAGCGAGTGCCATATCGTCCCCTTGTTGGCCGGGATCTGGCTGAGCCAGTACTCGTATTCCGCCGGCGGCAGACCGGTGTGGCGCCAGTCCATACCTGGCGAGGAATGGATGATACCGATCGGGTCCGGTCCGTCTTCCACGGTGTTTCCTATTTTCATCGTCTGAGCGGGTTTCCATCGTTCCGGGAGATCGGAGTGGCCCAGCGATAGAATGTTCTGTGATTCGGTACACACGAGGTCGGACATGGCCGCATGTTCGGGGAGGTCGTCCCCGTTATGGTCATAGTAGAGGACCATCTCGACGTCGGGGTCCAGATCCTTGATGAATCGATAGCGGGGCTCCATGTTGTCTCGTACGCACTGTTCCGCCCAGTCCTCGTGGAATTTTACTGTCTCGTCCGGTAGTGGCTCTCCGTAGTGGTCCTCGTATTTCCGTTTGCACGTATCGCAGTGACACGTGATATAGTGAGGAGCGTTGTAGAAGATGCCGTCCACGTCGAACGAGGAGATGATCTCTTCGATGACGGGCAAGGCGACGCCGTCCTTCCTGTAGGCGCTGTTGAGACAGGTGAATCTAAGAATCGGCCAATCGCCTGGCCGCTCGGCCCCGATAGTTTTCGCGTCACCGTCCGGCGTTCGAGCGAACCACTCCGGTTTGTGTGCGTAAACGTCGTCGTTCGCTTTGCTGAAGTCCACTCTGCCGATGAATTCGATATCCCGGTCATGACATTCTTCGATTACTTCCTCCAGAAGATTCGTGTCCTCCGGCAGATACGGGTTTTTGGTGTGGTGGTCGACGTCGGTGTCGTACCACGCGTAGATCCCTCCCACGTTAAAAACAAGGGCGTTTCCACCGAGTTCGTCGATCTGTCTCGCCAGTTCCACCGGGTTAATTTTCGTCGTGTCTTTTATTTGGAGATTTGTCTGGACTACCCTAAGCGGGCGTTCGAATCCCTGGTTTGCCATCGTCCTCCCCGAGTACATCAACTGCCCTCTTAATGTTTTGGTACGTGTTTACCCCAGACCTCAACGACCGGCGCAACCTGATCTCGTGAGATCGTCTCGTTGTCGCGGACAACCCGCGTGCGTTCCTGGTACGCTCTTCGGTAGTCTAGCGGAACACTGTGGCGGCATAGAGCCTTGTTTGAACGCCTGATCTCACGGGTGTGAGTCCTCGATGATGCGTTCGATGTTGCGGACGGCGGATTTCATAATACGCCCATAGGAAGCACGTTGTTGATTTTCAGGGAGCAGCGTCGAGAATATGTTTAACTGCTTCGTCGTCCGGTTTTCTGTAGAGTTCACGGCGACGATAGATGGGGTTCAGATACGGCGTGAGGGCGCTCCATCTTCGTCAACGTGTCCCGTGAAAACCCGGTAAGGATCCATTCAAAAACGATCCTGTGACTACATTTTCAATCGCTCACCGACGAGCAAACCGACTTCGAGACGCTTCGGCTAATCCCTAACAACGAGACTGCTGTCATCACTCGGGCGGTAGTCTAAACATCGCATCGTCTTCGTCAACGAAAGATATCTTTCTTCGTTCTCCGAGAGGAGATTTACCGTCAACGGATTCTCGGAGATGTCCTCTCGAACTGATTTTCGGATGCCTTCTCGACAGTCTTGAGGGCTCAACCACATCGCCCGCGCGTACTGTGAGATGTCTGTAGTCTGGTGTTCTTGGAGTGCTTCTCTGGATAAAACCCAGCCAATTCTGAGATTAACAACTTCGATATCGAATCGGTCTGCGTAGTAGCTGCCGATAGCTTCTCCAGTTACCTTTGTGATTCCATACGGTCCACTCGGACGAGCCGCGTCGTCGGCGGTGACTGGAATGGATTCCGTCGGCGGTTTCTGACTGCGGGGTTCGTCCGGATCCGCCATGTTATACATGTGGCTGACGTGGTTGGAACTCGCAAAGACTACCCTGTCTACGTCGTTCGCAACCGCTGCTCGGTAGACGTTCCAGGTTCCCTGGATATTCGGTTCGAAAACAGCCTCCCAGGCTGCTTCGGATGCAGATTGCGCGGCCAGGTGAACCACACAACTGTACCCTTTGAACGCATCAACCATCTCCTCATAGTTAGTTACGTCCGCAATCGTGGTTTCCCACCCGGAGACATCGCTTCGGTTTACCGGTGTCACCTCGTGATTTTCCTCGAGAGCAGGAAGGACGTGTTCGCCGACCCGGCCTCCCGCACCCGTTACTGCGATTTGGGCCATATTAACATCTCGCCGCGTCGGAACATCAATGTTAGGGGAGCTTACGGGCTCTATCAGAACCATCGGTGATGGATCGACCTCAAATACATCTCACTCGCGGAGAATGCGCAACTAGTGGTCGCCCTTTCAGTTACCCGAGAAGTGGCCCGGTAACGGATAGTCGTACGGATCGACCCAGGAATTCTCTATTAGATAAGTATCTTGGAGAGAAAACCAATATATTCCCCAGCTCGCCGTTATCCGCTCTACGGATGGGTTCCGAGCAGAATTGATTACAGAACTAATATTGTAATCGTATGGAGGATCTAGTAGCTATACGTAATTCAAAGCGACCGACATGCTGTAGACTGGACCCACAGAACCGGATAATAACCGCGATAGCAGACGTGACGATAATTATTATGTTATAGAGATACTGGGATCGGAACATTTGATGGAACACGTGATCCGAAGGGAGGTGTATCGAGATATCACAGGCGTATCGCCTGGAACATTGTATTGAGGCGCCAGATCCGGCAGGATACAGGGTGACCCAGCCGGCTTAAACCCGATATCCTGAATCTGGTGTCTCTGCTGATCTGGATAGCGTGATCTAATAACTATTCGAAGTCGGGGTGCTCAATTCCCTCATTCTCGAAAAAGTACCGGCAGATCAGCCATTACCGAAGATCGGCTTCGGATGGTGGAAATCGCTGCCTATCGCCGAGGTCTTGGTCGATCACCGTTTCGGGGCAAATCCATCGACCAAACTCGGTCTCATGGAAACCCCAAATTGGGATTGGGAGTTTCGCGGGTTGACTCGTGGGTATCGTCAGGTAGAACCCAAAATTTCCCCCATCGATGAAATTTATATATTAGGATTGATATTGGCTACGTATGGTGTACCAGTTAGCGTTGTATCCAGGGGATGGTGTCGGTCCAGAAATAATGGAACCGACTGTAGCGTTGCTTGATACTCTCGCCGAAAAGCATGGATTTGTCTTCGAAATAACCCAATATGATTGGGGAGCAAAATTCTACAACGAACACGGTACAGTCATTCCCGAGGATGGACCTGATCAATTAAAAGAGAAAGATGCGATCCTGCACGGTGCTACCGGCCACCCTGATATTCCCGAACATGTAATAACGAATCCCGATGGCCATCACAAGATCCGCTACGAACTCGACCAGTTTGTCAATATCCGACCGGCCTTCCTGTTCAACGGTGTCGAGAGTCCCTTGGCGGGATACGATGGAGGGACGATAGATATCGAGTGGTACCGGGAGAACAGTGAAGGGGTATACACGAATATGGGCGGGAAACTTGAACGCTTCCAGGAGACGGAGTTAGCCGTCCAGTCTATTGTTTTCACCAGGAAGGGGATCGAACGAACAGTGCGAATGGCGTTCGAGGCCGCAAAATCCCGCGATAACAAGCTTACGAACATTACAAAATCGAACGCTCTGAGGTATTCGCTTGTGTTCTGGGACGAGGTCGTCGAGGAAGTCAGCGAGGAATACCCCGAAGTCACTCTCGAACACCTCTTCGTCGATGCGGCGGCCCTTCACCTGGTACAACGACCCGATGAGTTCGACGTGGTCGTTGCACCGAACCTCTTCTCCGACATTCTTACCGACCTGACCGCCGGTCTCGTCGGTGGGCTGGGCTTGGCCCCGTCTGCCAATTTGAATCCGAACGAGGATATACCGGGAATGTTCGAACCGGTTCACGGAAGCGCACCAGATATCGCTGGAGACAATATCGCGAACCCGCTTGCGATGATATTGAGCGCTGCAATGATGTTGGACGATCTCGACGAAACTGAAGCTGCGACGGATCTGAGAACCAGCATTAGCGAACAGCTTGCGGACGAAACAGCACCGAGAACGGCTGATATCGGCGGTCGGAGTTCCACAACGGAAGTCGCGAAAGATCTTGATCAGCGAATCCGTAACTGAACTCCGATGCGGACTCCGCGGATCCGAATCTATCGAAACGGGTCCAGAAATGACCGTCCGAGAAGAATGTCCTTGCGGTGTTTCGAGCGGTTAGCCGTTGGTACAGACCGACCGCAACTCCCGATACGGTTGCCCGCTGGAGAGCGTGTCATAGAATCCATCTCATAGCTTCTCACAGCCCGGTTCATTTCCTCGCTCGTAGTTAGTGATGGCAACGACGAGCCGTAGGCAGAGTGCAAG
>Ga0207770_100441_pt1 | contig 20844 bp, 19 predicted proteins | sample A23E2SouthBayCA_FD_187729 | JGI IMG/M metagenome (GOLD analysis project Ga0207770, IMG submission 187729) | Aerobic enrichment media microbial communities from Eden Landing Ponds, California, USA - A23 E2 (SPAdes) | ecosystem: Environmental > Aquatic > Marine > Unclassified | place: Emeryville... | reverse complement strand
CACCCGCCAGCAGCGCCGCGAGATGGCCGACACGCTGTCGACCCGTGCAGTCGCGTTCGACCTGAATGAACGGATCGAGGTTCGGCGTGATTCATAGCGACCTATCATCACAACACCACTCGCCGATGGATTCGAACGTATAATTACGAGTCGTGCAGCAATCTGCGGTAGCGTTGTGATCAACCGTCGGACTGTACTCGCGACTGTTTGCGGAGCCGCCACGGTAACCACAGCTGGGTGCAGTCAGTCTCGGTCCGATCGGTCACTCTCGATGGGGATGGTCCGGGTGGTGAACCTCACGGACGCGTCGCTGGACGTGGCACTCAACTTCACGCCGAAAGGTGACGGTGACGAGACGACAGTACAGCAACAGGACACGGTCGTCGAGAAAGGGCGTGAGGGTGAAGCCGCGGCAGACTCGTTGGTCTATCGCCCGGACTCCGAGCTGAGGGTCTCGGATTACGATTACGCACTCGTGGTCGATGGCGAACTGAAACACGATATCAGCGGGGACACCATCGTCGAGAGTCTCACGAGAGAGTACGATGGCGGCGCCTGTCTGGTGCTTCACTACTACATTACCGAGCCGGATCGTACTGTCGCGTACTCCCACGAACTGTATCCGGCGTGTGACCTCCCGAAGTGACCCACAGTCTCGATAGCCCCAGCGTTGGAGGGCCCGCGGTTGGACCGGGGCCCTGGATATGAGTCAGTTCGTTTCAGCCGTCGTCGGACTTGCGCTGCCCGCTCGTCCTACCCCGTTGCGCCTCCGTTCGAATCCACTCTGCGGTCTTTTTCCCCACGTTTTTGCGCGGCGAGCGACGCGAGCCGCGGAAAAAGTGGGATGGGCCCTGCCGGATTCGGAACCGCGGTCGTTCTGCTCGCTGCGCTCGCGCCACTCCCTGCTTCGAATCCGTCGGCGACACTCGTCACTGCTCACTGTCGTTCGCAGAAACGTGGGCCCTGCCGGATTCGAACCGCCGTCACTTCGCTCCCGTCGGTCGCTCGTGACGAGGTTCGAATCCGCAGGCGGATCGTTTCGCTCGTCACGTCCGTTCCTCGCAGAAACGTGGGCCCTGCCGGATTCGAACCAGCGCTCACCGGGTTATGAGCCCAGCGCTTTAAGACCAGACTAAGCTAAGGGCCCTCGGTGCGCGGTTGACGGGTGACGGTCTTTAGACTGTCGGGTTGACAGACGACTCACTGGCTCGCGGTTTCACCGCTCGCCGTTCCGAGACGCTCGCACGGCTCGCGCCTCGCTACGCTCGCCGTGTTGCTCGCGACAGGAAGCGCCGCCGCCAGGGCTCGAACGTGCCGAGACGGTCGCTCCCTCCGGTCGCGCTGCGACTCGTCGGCTCGACCCCTGCGGGTTCCGTTCGCGCGGCTCACGGACGACTCACTAAGTTCGTCGTATCGTTCGCCGCGAGAAGCGCCGCCGCCAGGGCTCGAACCTGGGACAACCACGTTAACAGCGTGGTGCTCTACCAGCTGAGCTACGGCGGCTTCGTGCATACATCGGTACGCTGAGGTGCATAAAAATGACTTTCGTTTCCCCGGCGCCGGCCACCGACACGCTTTCACGCCGGCCGGCGATAGTTGAGGGCAATGAGCGACGACGCGCTGGCGACGGTTCTCGACGCGGTGGAACACCGCGTGACGCCTGACGACGAGGAGCGCGAGCGCATGGCGGCGGCCGCGAGCGACCTCGTCGAGCGCGCAGAGGCGGCGCTGGCGGAGTTGCCCGTCGACGGCGACGTGCTGCGGGTCGGCTCCACGGCCCGGGGGACCTGGGTCGCCGGCGACCGGGACATCGACGTGTTCGTGCGGTTCCCTCCGGAGTTGCCCCGCGAGGACTTAGAGGAGTACGGGCTGACCGTCGGCCGCGCGGTGCTGCCCGACGGCCGCGAGGAGTACGCCGAGCACCCCTACGTCACCGGCACCTACGAGGGGTTCGACGTCGACCTGGTGCCGTGTTACGCCGTCGAATCTGCTACCGAGATCGCGTCGGCGGTCGACCGCACGCCGTTTCACACGCGCTGGCTGGACGCCCACCTCGACGACGAACTGGCGGCCGATGTCCGCGTCGCGAAGGCGTTCCTGAAGGCCATCGGCGCGTACGGCAGCGACCTCCGAACGGAAGGGTTCGGCGGCTACCTCACCGAACTGCTGGTGTGGGAACACGGCGGATTCGCGGCGCTGCTGCGGGGCGCCGCCGACTGGTCGCCGCCGGTGCGGTTCGACCCGGCGGATCACGGGACGGCTACCTTCGACGATCCGCTGGTGATGATCGACCCGACCGACCCCGAGCGCAACGTCGCGGCCGTGCTGTCGGCGACGAATCTCGCGCGGTTCCAGCACCACGCCCGCCAGTTGCTCGAAGACCCCGACGAGGCGGTCTTCGAGCGCGACGAGTCCGCGCCGCTGTCCGGCGACGCGGTCCGCGAGCACGTCCGGCGGCGCGGGACGACGCCGCTTGCGGTGCGTTTCGACGCGCCCGACCTCGTCGAGGACCAGCTCTATCCGCAACTGCGCCGGTCGCTGGGCGGGCTCCGGGACGAACTCGAGCGCCGGGGGTTCGATCCGGTGCGCTCGGCGGCCTGGGCCGACGAGTCGGCGGTCCTGCTGGTGGAACTCGCCGTCGCCGAGCGCCCGACAGTCGAGCGCCACGAGGGACCACCCGTCGCCGTGCGGGACCACGCGGATGGCTTCTTCGAGAAGTACGCCGACGGGGACGCCTACGGGCCGTTCGTCGACGGGGAGCGCTACGTCGTCGAGCGCGAGCGGTCTCACCGCACCGCCGCCGAACTCGTCGAGAGCGACGCCGTCTTCGACGTGGGGCTGGGCCCGGCCGTCGAGCGCGAACTGGAAGCCGGCTACGAGGTGCTGGTCGGCGAGGATGTCGCGGCGCTCGCGCCGGAGTTCGGCGTCGAACTGGCCGACTACTTCGAGCCGCGACCCTGAGGCCGACGGGGTCCGCCGGCCGCCCGCAGGCACCCGCCGCTCGCCCGCCCGCGCGCCGGCAGGCCTTGCCGTTACTGAGGGTAATGAATAAGATGTAGATTATAACTTGTGAGTATGTCAGAGAGAGCGGACTGGGGGTTCGACACCCTGTGTGTCCACGCTGGGGCCGAGGAGTCGGACCCGGAGACGGGCGCGACGGCGACACCGATCCACCAGACGACCTCCTACGAGTTCGACAGCGCCGAGCACGCGGCCGATCTGTACGCCCTGGAACGCGAAGGCGACGTGTACTCTCGCATCTCCAACCCGACCGTCCGGGCGCTGGAGGAGCGCCTGGCGGCGCTGGAGGGCGGGACCGCCGCCGTCGCCACCGGCTCCGGGATGGCCGCGTTCGACGCGGCGACGTCGGTGCTGGCCTCGGCGGGCGACAACGTCGTCTCGGCGGCCTCCATCTACGGCGGCACCCACGCGTACCTCTCGACGGTCGCACCACGCCGGGGGATCGAACCGCGGTTCGTCGACACGCTCGACCCCGACGCCTACGCCGCCGCCATCGACGACGACACCGCCTACGTCCACCTGGAGACCGTGGGCAACCCCGCGCTCGTGACGCCCGACATCGAAGCCATCGCCGACGTCGCCCACGACCGGGGCGTCCCGCTGTTCGTCGACAACACGTTCGCGACGCCGGCGCTGTGTCGCCCGCTCGACCACGGCGCCGACCTCGTCTGGGAGTCGACGACGAAGTGGATTCACGGCTCCGGGACCACCATCGGTGGCGTCCTCGTCGACGGCGGCTCCTTCCCCTGGAGCGACCACCCCGAGCGGTTCCCGGAACTCGGCGGCGAGAACCCGGCGTTCGACGGCGTCCGCTTCGCCGAGCGGTTCGGCGACCGCGCGTTCGCCGCCGCGGTCCGCCAGCGCGGGCTCCGTCCCCTGGGCGACGGCCAGAGCCCGTTCGACGCCTGGGTCACCGCCCAGGGCTGTGAGACGCTGGGCTTGCGGATGGACCGCCACTGCGAGAACGCCCAGGCCGTCGCGGAGTTCCTCGCTGACCACCCCGCGGTCGCCCGGGTCACCTACCCGGGCCTACCGGAGCACGAGACGCACGACGCCGCCAGCGAGTATCTCGACGGGGGCTACGGCGGTGTCCTCACGTTCGCACCCGAGGGCGGCTACGACGCCGCCCGGCGGATTCCGGAGGTCGTCGACCTCGGCTCCTTCCTCGCGAACGTCGGCGACGCGAAGACCCTGCTGATTCACCCCGCCTCGACGACTCACGCGCAACTCTCGGCCGAAGAGCAACGCGAGAGCGGCGTCCACCCGGACATGATCCGGGTCAGCGTCGGCATCGAGGACCCGGCGGACGTGATCGCCGACCTCGACGCGGCGCTCTCGGCGGTTCACGGAGGGTCGCCGTGACCGTCGTCCGCGACGCCGTCCAGGTCGAGGACTTCCGCTTCGAGTCTGGCGACCGCTTGCCGCTGACGGTCGCCTACGAGGCTCACGGCGACCCCGCCGACCCCACCGTCCTCGTCTGTCACGCGCTGACCGGCAGCGCCCACGTCGCCACCGCGCCGGACGAGACCGACTCCGACTGGTGGGACCTTCCCGCCGCGCCCGACGGCCAGGCCGGCGCCTGGTGGGACGACCTCGTCGGCCCCGGGCGAGCGATCGACACCGACCGCTACCACGTCGTCTGCGCGAACGTCCCCGGGTCCTGCTACGGGACGACCGGCCCCGCCAGCACCGATCCGGAGACGGGCGAGCCCTACGGCCCCGACTTCCCGCCGGTGACCGTCGGCGACTGGGTCGAGAGTCAGCGCGCGCTCCTCGACGCGCTCGGGGTCGACCGCCTGCGTGCCGTCGTCGGTGGCAGCGTCGGCGGCATGAACGCCCTGGAGTGGACCCGTCGCTACCCCGACCGCGTCGACCGCATCGCGCCCGTCGCCACCGGTGCCCGACTGGACGCACAGGGGCTCGCCCTGACCGCGCTGGGTCGCCGTGCGATCGTCGGCGACCCCGACTACCGCGGTGGTCGGTACTACGGCGACGGCCCTGGTCCGGACGAGGGCCTCGCACAGGCCCGCGCGCTGGCCCACGTCACCTACCGCTCGCGGTCGGGTATGGATCGGCGCCTCGGCCGAGCGCCGGCCGACGGTCGGCCCGTGGGCCCGTTCGACGCCGACCCCGCCGCCGCGGGGGCGACCCCGCTCGCCGTCGAGTCGTACCTCCAGGACCGCGCCTCGACGTTCGTCGACCGCTTCGACGCCAACGCCTACTGCTACCTCACGCGAGCGATGGAGCGCTACGACCTCGCCGCCGACGCGCCCGACGACGCGGCGGCCCTCTCGGCGTTCGACGGCGCGGTGCTAGTCGTCTCCGTCGACAGCGACCAGCTGTTCACGACCGCTCAGGCCCGCCACCTGACGGACGCCGTCGACCGGGCCGGCGCGACCGTCGCTCACGAGTCGATCGACAGCGACCGCGGTCACGACGCCTTCCTCGTCGAGACCGACGCCGTCGGCGCGGCGCTGGGGCCGTTCCTCGCGGACGGCCTCGACGGCGGTGACGCCGACCGCCGGGCACCCGTTCACGCGAGTCTCATCTCGGGGTGATCGCGACGGGGCGCCCCGCCGGACTGCGACGAGAGCGCCCGGCGTCAGGACAGCAGGGGGTGCTCGGCGACGAGGTCGTCGAGCAGCTCCGCGACCGCGTCGTCGACCGCCTCGTCTGGTGCGATCGGGTCGTAGCCGTCGAACACCTCGTGGACCATCGCGACGCCCTCTGCCAGCACCTCCAGGCTGTACCCTCCCTCGAGGACGAACCCGATCGGCGCGTCGCTCCGCCCGGCGGCGTCACGCAGCCGCGTCGTCATGTGGCCGTACCCCTCCGTCGACACCGTCATCCGCGAGATGGGGTCGTGGCGGTGGGCGTCGAACCCCGCGCTGACCAGCAGCAGGTCGGGGTCGAACGCCCCGAGCGCGGGTTCGACCGCACGCTCCAGGGCGGCGTCGTACTCGGGGTCGCCCGCGCCCGCCGGCAGCGGCACGTTCACCGTCCGCCCCTCGCCGGCGCCCTCGCCAACCTCGTTGACCGCACCGGTGCCGGGGTAGATACCCTGTTCGTGCAGCGAGCAGAACAACACGTCGTCGCGGGCGGCGAACACGTCCGCGGTGCCGTTGCCGTGGTGGACGTCCCAGTCGACGATCGCGACCCGCTCGGCGGCGCCGGCGTCGAGGGCCCACTGGGCGGCGATGGCGACGTTGTTCAGGAAACAGAACCCCATCGCGTCGTCGCCGACGGCGTGGTGGCCCGGCGGTCGCCCCAGCGCGAACGGCGTGTCTCGCCCGTCGTCGCCGGCCAGCGCGCGCTCGGCGGCCCACCGCGCGAGCCCCGCACTCTGCAGTGCGGCGTCCCACGTCGCCGGGACCGCGACGGTGTCGGGGTCCCACTCGCCGCCGCCGTCCTCGCAGAACGACCGGAACTCGTCGACGTAGTCGTCGTCGTGGATCGCCGTCGCGAGTTCGCGGTCGATCGGGTCCGGTTCGACGTAGGCGACACCGTGCTTGCGCGAGAGCACCTCCCGAATCGCCCGCAGGCGGTCGGCGGTCTCCGGGTGGCGCCGGCCCGTGTCGTGTCGCAGGCAGGTGTCGCTGTAGCCGAAGTTCATCGCAACCTCACTCGAACAACTCGAAGTACGTCTCGATGTCTTCGCCCTTGATGGTGCGTCGGTCGGCGTGGCGCGCCAGGATCGCCGCCGCGTCGGCCACGCTGTCGGCGTACTCCTCCAGGACGTCCGCCAGCGCGATGCGGGCGTCCATCGAGACGCGGTAGCGGTCGTCGATCCGTAGGCGGGCGATGCGGTCGACCGGGGCCACCGGCAGCTCCAGGCTGTCCTTGTCGACGACCTGTGTGACGCCGAAGTCCGCCGCCATCAGCGTCTTCCGGCCGTCTTCGGTGGCCTGCTCGGCGGCCTCGATGGCGAGTTCGGCCCCGTGGTCCTGCACGCGACGTGCCAACTCCTCTGCGGCCCCGGCGCTGACCCGCAGGTCGCCGGCGTTGCGGCGGATCACCGTGTCGACCGGGGCGAACGGTAGCTCGACGCTCATACGGAAAGGCGGAGAGTCCGCTCCTTAACGTTTTCCGTAGCGGCGCTCGCCAGTTCTGCGCCGCTCCTACTCGGCGTCGAGGTCGTCGGCGTCCATCCGGCCGCCCTCCAGCAGACGACCCCGCACGCGGACCTCCTGACCGAGGTGCAGGTCCGCGTCGGTCTCGACGCTCAGCGTCTCCTCGCCGTCGTCCAGCACCACCGGCTCGCCCGCCTGGACGACGGTGCCGACGAACTCGACCTCGCCGCCCGCGTCTTCGAGCGTGTCGTCTGCGTCGTCGCCCGCTGGGTCGTCGGCCGCGCCGTCTGTGCGGTCGTCGCCGTCGCCGCTCGGCCCGTCGCCGCCGGCGAACGCCCCTAGCCCCGTCTCGTCGTCTTCGGCGGTGGCGCTCTCGCCCGTGCTCGGCGCGCCGCCGTCCTCCAGGATCGTCACCGTCGAGCGCCAGTTCGCGGAGGCTTCGAGGTCGTCCTGCCAGCCGTCCTCGATCTCCACGTCGGCGATGGCGACGCGGTCGCCGGGCTGGAGGTCGGCGTCGGCCTTCTCGCCCCACAGCGCGACGCGGATGTCGCCGGTGTCGTCCTGCACGCGGACGTTGCGCACCTGGCCCTCCGAGCCGTCGTCGCGGTCGAACGTGCGCTTGGGATCGGCCGACCGGATCACGCCCGCGAGGTCGACGGTTTGGCCGATCTCGACGTCGTCGATGGGCGTGCTCTCGGGCGTGTACTCGACCGACTCGTCGAGTTCCTCGACGGCGCCGCGCTCGCCGACGTGCAGTTCGAGGTCGCCGTCCCGTTCGCGGGTGTAGCCGTCGACGACCTCGACGGTGACGCCGGGGGACAGCTCCGTCGCCCGATCGGCCATCTCGTCCCAGAGCGTCACCCGCAGTCGTCCCGTCGGGTCGCCCAGCGTGAGGTTCGCGACCTTCCCCTCGGAGCCGTCGTCGCGGTCGAAGGTGCGGACGGACTCGGTCCCCAGCACCTGCCCCTTGCAGTTGACGTCGGACAGTCCCAGCGAGAGGTCCTCGATGCGGTAGCTGTCCTGGAGCGTGACGTTCACCTCGGCGTCCTGGTCGCCCTCGGCGCGGTCGACGCTGACCTCGACGCCGTTGTACCCCTCCTTCGGGCGGCCCTTCACGCGCAGCACGTCGCCGACGTCGAGTTGCTCGGTCGCCTTCGCGGCCTGTTCGTCCCAGAAGGCGCACCGAATCGACGCCGACTCGTCGGCGATTTCGACGTTGACGACGCGCCCGTCGTCGTCCTCGCCGTCCCGCTCGAAGGTCCGCAGATCGCCGATCCCGACGACCTTCCCGAGGAACTTCACCTCCTCCATGCCGGGTTCGATGTCGGCGACGGCCTCGACCTCGCCGCCGGCCTCGCCCTCGTGCTCGTGGGCGACCAGCATCGCGGCGGTCTCCTCGTCGGCCAGCCCCCCCATCTGGTCGACCTTCGCCTCGACGGCCTCGCGGAACTCCTCCAGCGAGACCTCCGCCTCGAGATCGTCGTAGACGTCCTCAATGGCGCCCATAACTGTACGGTTTCGAGGGCGAACGCTCGCTTAAGCGTTGTCCTTGCCGAACGCTGTCGGTTCGTCGGCCCGTCGCTGTGGCGTAGGTCACGTCCGGCGTCTCGCGCCCGATGGTACGTAAACCCGCGGTGCCCCCGGCGCCTACAGATCCGTCTCGGTGATCGTCGTCGTGCCGTCGGTGCCCTCGTGATCGACGGTGACGCTGCCCGGCAGTCGACCCGTGAACGTCACCGTCGCCTCGTACTCGACGGCGCCGACGCAGTCCGAGCACATGTCGCCGTCGCTCTCGTAGCCGACGGTCAGCGCCAGCGCGTCGGCGTCGCCGTCGTACCCCGCGTCTGCGATCGTCGCCGCGTGACACGGGTCCGGCGCCTCGATGGTGCCCGCGACGGTGACGATCATCGAGTCGCTGCTCACCTCGGCGCCGGCGCTGGCGTCGTCGCTCATGCAGTTGGCGCCCTGCGTCGCGATCGAGCTGCTGTCGATGGACGGCGTCGGCTCCTCGGTGGTGACGCCGCCGTCGCCGCCGTCGCCGCCGTCCGACCCGCCACCACCGCCGTCGCCGCCGTCGTCACCGCTGCCGTCGTTCAGACAGCCGGCGAGGGTGCCCACGCCTGCCAGTGCGACCGTCTTCCGAAGCACGTCGCGTCGATTCATGCGTCCACGACTATCGTCCCCACATTTCAAAGCGCTTCGGTTCGATGAAAACTGCATTTTACCTGCGCCGCGCCGCCTCCCTGCGCGGCCCCCGGATCGTAACCCCTTTATTGGGCACCGGCGTACCTGAGAGTGAGTCCTGATAGGGTAGTGGACTATCCTCTTGGCTTGCGGAGCCAGGGACCGGAGTTCAAATCTCCGTCAGGACGCTTCCTGCAGCACTACACTGCGAGCGAAGCGAGCAGTCCGTGCTGCAGGAAGCAACCCCGGAGATTTGAGCAGCGAACGAGCGAAGCGACGTGAGTGAGTTCAAATCTCCGTCAGGACGTTCACTCCTTTCGCTGCTTCGCTTCGCTCAGCAGCGGCAGTCGTTCGCGTCCTGACTTGCCCTGCGCTCGTTTCACTCGCGCAGGACTCCGTCAGGACTGCCGCGGAGATTCGAGCAGGGAGGTCCCAGCGCGCGCAGCGAACGGGATGAGCGACCCGGAACGACCTCGATCAGGCGTCGCCGCGCCCGAACTCCTCGAGCAGGACGAGTTCGTCCTGGCGAGGGGTCAACGAGACGCGGCTGGAGAGCCCGTAGATGCTGAACTGGCGGTGGAGGTACAGCACCGATGCCTCCTCGTGGGAACGACGGTTGATGTCCGCGAGCAGTTCCGCCCGTCGGTCGGGGTCCTCTGTGGACTGGGCCTGCTCGTACAGGTCGGCGTAGGTCTCGTCGCCGACGTGGCTGATGGGGGAGCTGGGCAGCAGCCAGGAGTTGAACTTCTGGCTGGCGTCGCGGCTCGGGTTGCTCGACCCGATCAGGAACGCCGCTGGCGACGTCGACTGATCGCCGTCGGTGAACTCCCCGACCAGCGAGCCGAAGTCCCGCTGCTGGACATCACAGGAGACGTTCGGCAGGTCGTCGACGAATCCGGCGACCGCCTGTGCGACCTGCACGTCTCGGAGATACCGCCCGGTCGGCGTGTGGATGGTGAACGACGCGCCCTCGTAGCCGCTCTCGCGGACGAGTTCGGCGGCACGCTCGGGGTCGTACGGGTACGGGTCGACGTCCTCGGCGTAGCCGACCGACCCCTCGATGGTCAACTGGCCGATCGGCTCGCCGAACCCCTCCAGGACGTTCTCGACGATCGACTCCAGGTCGACCGCGTAGTTCACCGCCCGCCGGAACGCCCGGGAGTCGAACGGCGCCCCCCGGTCGTTCAGCACGACGAACAGGTTCCGGGTGCTCGGGACCGCACCGATGCTCGTCGCGCCGTTCTCTCGGACGCGGGACACCTCTTGGGGTGGGACGTTCGTCACGACGTCTGTCTCGCCGGCCAGCAGGGCGTTGATCCGGGTGGCGTTCTCTGAGGTCCCCCCGATGGTCGCGGACGCGACAGCGGGCTGTTCGCCCCAGTAGTCCTCGTTGCGCTCGAACGACGCCAGCCCGTCCTGCTCGTAGTCGACCAGCCGGTACGGCCCGGTCCCGTTGGTCTCGGTGGCGATATCTTCGGGGTCGCGGGCACTGGTCCACTCCTCGCTGACGATCGGGCAGTACGACGCCAGACTGCCGACCACGAGCGGGTTGAACCCGTCCGAGCGCACGCGCAGGTCCGTCTCGCTCTCGACCTCGGCGCCGGTGATCCCGGCGAGCTGGCCCGCCTGCGGGCTGGCGATGCCAGTCGACTCGTCGACGACCCGTCGGATCGAGTACGCCGCGTCGCTGGCCGACAGCGACTCGCCGCCGTGGAAGGTCACGTCCGAGCGGAGCTGGAACCGGACCTCGCCGGCGGCGACCCGCTCGTAGTCGGTCGCCAGCCGGTCGGTGATCCTCCCTTCCCTGTCGCGGAACAGCAGTCGCTCGTAGGTCTGCAACAGGACGGTTCGGGTGGACGTCTCGCGGTGGTCGTGCGGGTCCAGCGTCGTCGGGTCTTGTCCCTGAGTGACGCTCACCGAGAACGGGTCGCCGCCGGCGTCGCCGTCGCCGCCGTTCTCGTCGGTGCTGCCGCCGTTCTCGTCGGTGCCGCCGCCGTCGCCGTCCGAGCCACCGCCCGAACAGCCAGCCAGCGCGACCGTCCCCGCGCTGGCGCCGATGGCCGTCAACAGCGACCGCCTGTCCGTCGTGGGTTCGTCCATACCGTCGCTGGAGAGCCACACACGGTTAATGCAGTCCACATCGGAAAGGATTGATAGTAAGTTTCTGAACTGTATTGGCGGTTACTTCCTAGTAACCTTGTGGTAACGTGGGTAAAAACTTCGAAGTAGTAGGTTTAGACGTGGGGTGTCACGTACCGTCGTCGGCTTACGGCCCACTCCAACCGAGACCGTCGGTCTCGCCCTGCTCACGTAGGGCAAGTCAGGACGTTTTCAGGCGCAACGCGACGAGCCATAGCGAGGCGCCTGCGCCCTGAAAACGGTCGGCCGGATCGAGGCTCACGCGTCACTCGACTCCGGGTTCACGGGAGCGAACAGCCCTGCGACGCGGTCGGGACGGTCCGCCCGTAGGGCGTGCAGGCGGCCCCACTCGATTCCAGTCTTGGCGAGGGACGCCGCGACGAGCACCACCACCAGCGAGGTTCGGGCCAGCGGCGTCGGGAGCAGCGCGTCGAACACCAGAACGACGGCGAGCCCGCCGACGGCCAGACCGAACGCGGCCACCAGCAGCGCGATCACCACGTAGAGGGGCACCTCCAGAACCTGGTGTGCGGACAGCGCCTCGTAGCGCCGCGACCGGACGTACGACCGGTGGACGTGCAGCAGGTGCGAGCCGACGCTGCTCAGCAGGACAGCGACGAACACCGGAGTCAGGGCCACTCGCACGACCGTCTCGGCGGCCCAGCCCAGCCCCATCAGGGCGCCGAACGCGAGCGCGAACCCGAGACCACCGACCGCCGCGCGGACGTTCCGCGGGTACAGTGGCGGCAGCGATGGGTGCAGCGTCACCGTCTCCGGAGTCCCGCCCGACTCCGGCCGGTCGTCGTGGGCGGTCGCGAGCGGCAGCGTCCCGTCGCGGCCCTCGGTGCGGATCGGTCGCTGTGCGAACAGGGCACAGCCCGCGTACACCACGGCCATCGTCGACACGTCGACCCAGTAGAACACGTACAGCGCGGCGACATCCCAGCCGAGCCAGCCGATGCCGGCGAACGGCGCGACGTTGGCGACGGCGGTGACGACGAACTCGCGGCGCGGACCGACGTCGCTGCGGGGAGCCATCCGTCTGCCGACGAGAGGCCCGACGGCAAATTAAGCGTTGCAGATCTGCGGCGGCGCCGCTACCGGCGGCGCGCGCGACGCGATGGGGAGCGACCCGCTCACGTCTGCCAGAGGATGGGCTCGGCGGCGTCCGAGGCGATCCAGGCGTCCTCGTTCTCGTCGTCGAACAGGACGACGGAGCCGTCGTCGGTCTCGTACTGGCCGTAGCGACCCCGCGACGGCGACTCGTTTTCGGGATGCATTCGGTCACCGAAAGCCGAGCGTACGAATAAGTTTGGTGGCCCTACCGGCGGGCCACCGGGAGAGGGGGGCCGAACACAGCGGCGGCGAGTCGCCGGCTCACTCGGAGGCGGGCTGGCCGCCGACGCTCGCGCGCCGGACCGACTCGACGTCGATGCCGACGTCGCTCGGTTCGAGCACGGCGGGCAGCGCCTCGGCGCGGTCGCCGGTGATGTCGCCGAGAATCTCCGCGATGTAGGCGTTGAACAGTTCGGGGTTCTCGCTCATCGGGAAGTGACCGATCTGGGCCATCTCGACGGCGGTGGCGCCGTCGCCGATGCCCTCGGCGACCGCCTCGCCGTCCTCGGGGGTCGTGAGGTAGTCGTACTCGCCGTTGACCGCGTAGATCGGACACTCGCTGGCGTCGATGTTGTCCAGTTTGTCCCGGTAGTCGTGATCGACGGAGTAGTAGTACAGGTCGCCCTTGAACACGCCCGTCGCGCCCTGTTCGTAGAGGTACATCGTCTCGCGGCGGGCCGGTTCCGGACTCTGCTTGGCCATCAGCCCCCAGCAGGAGTAGGCGTTGACCTCCGTGGTGTTCACCTGCGGGTGGTCGAGCCAGTCGATGTAGAATCCGGGGCTGTGGGCGCCACACTCCAGGCCGATCAGCGCGCGGAACCGCTCGGGGTGCCAGTCGGCCAGTTCGAGGACGACGTTGCCGCCCATGCTCGACCCCATGTACACCGGGTCCGCCAGCTCGAGGGCGTCGGCGATCGAGACGATGGTCTCGACGAACTGCTCGGCGGTCAGCGTGTAGTCCTCCTCCCACCACGTCTCGTTGCTGGGCGGCACCGACTTCCCGTGGAACGGCAGGTCGTAGGCGATCACGCGGAACTGGTCGGTGATCGCGTCGTCGGTCAGCAGGTGGCGCCACTCCTGGTTGTTGCAGCCCGCGGTGTGCTGACACAGCAGCGGCACCCCGTCTTCGGGGCCGTTCTCCTCGACGTACACGCGGTGGTCGACGCCGTCGATGTCGACGTGGACGTACGTCCCGGTGATCGGTTCGATCCGGCCGGCCGTGGGCTCGTCGGCGGCCGCCATCAGAGGTCACCGCCGTTGTTCTCGGCCTTCCGCATCAGGTCCAGCGCCCGCTGGAACGGCCGCAGGTTCTGGAATATCTTCTGGTTGTCGCCGGTCAGCTGGAGGTGACCCTCCTCGTTGCGGACCGCCGAGCGGTAGTGCGACGCGATGATCTCGTGGTTGAACGCCGGCGGCGTCTCCTGGACGAACTCCTGCCAGGCGCTGCGATCACCCTCGACGCCGAACGACCAGCGGTGGTTCATCCCCGGGTTCGGGATGACCTCCGAGACGTCACCCTCGTCCATCACGATCAGGAACCGCTCGTCGCCCATCTCGACGTAGAAGTTCTCGCTGAACTTCCCGTGCCCGCGGACGTCCATCTCCGGGTCCTCGTTCACCGTCTCCTTGTAGTGCTCCCACCAGCCGTGAGAGGCGAGTTCTGTCTGGCTCATGTGTCGTGTGCCCTGTCTGTCGGGCGATCGGAGTGACGGGGCGGACCGTCGTTGTTATTGGCAGCCGTACGCTCCGGGTGGTTGGGCTAACGTCGGCGTACCGGGAGATGCCGCAGCTTTCCGCCGATCGCCGACCCGGAGTCGTGCGAGTCGACGGCACACTTATCCCCGCGCCGGCCAAGCCGTCGCACATGAGCCGTCCCCACGACCGCGCGACAACTCGAGGTGGTCGGTAGCCGTGCGCGCACACCTCCGTGGTGGCATCGCGGTGTTCAACGAGGGCGAGTACCACGCGGCACACGACGCCTGGGAGGATCGCTGGCTCGACCTCGAATCGGGCACGGACGACGAGCGGTTCCTCCACGGGCTCATCCAGTTCACCGCGGCGGTCCACCACGCCACGACCGGCAACGAGGGGGGCGCCGTCGGGCTCGCCGAGAGCGCCGCCGAGTACCTCGACGGCCTGGGCGAGCGCCACCGTGGCGTCGACCTGGCGCCGGTCCGTGCGGCGCTGTCGTCGATCGCGGCGGACCCGTCGCCGCTGGCCGGCGACGCCGATCCGCCGGCGCTGTCACACGACGCCGAGACCCTGTACTACGATGATCTGGACTTCGAGGCGACGATGGTCGCCGCGGAGGTGCTCGCCGACGAGAGCGGCTACGACCCCGACCCGGTCGAGCAGGCGACCAGGTACGCGCGAGAGGACCTCTCGCTGGGGTACGAGTCCAGCGAGTTCGTCTCGCTGCTGTTCGACTTCGTCCGCGAGCCCGAGAACCGGGGCGTGATCCACGACCGCCTGTCGGGCCACGTCGCCAAACGCGCCCGTCGCGAGAACGACGTCGACGGGATTTTCGACTGAGACGCGTCAGTCCTCGTCGGCGGCGGGCAACCGCAGGGTGACGACGCTCCCGCGTGGGTCGTTGTCGTCGAAGGTGACCTCCCCGCCCAGCGAGGTGGCCAGCCAGTCGACCAGCCACAGTCCCAGCCCGCTCCCGTGGGACAGCTGGGAGGTGTCGGCGTCGTCGGACAGCGCCGCGATCTCCTCGTCGGGGATGCCGGGCCCGTCGTCGGCAACCGACAGTTCGACCCACTCGCCGGTGCGCCGGCCGCTGACAGTCACCGTGGTCGGCGGGTCGCCGTGTTCGACGGTCGCGTCGGGGTCTCCCCGACTGCTCGTGGAACCGTGTTCGACGGCGTCCTCGTGAGCCTGCGAGTCGGGGCTCGTGGAACTGTGTTCCACGGCGTTCTCCACGAGGTCGTCGAGTGCGACCGACAGCAGGTCGCCGCCCCGGACCTGCAGGCCGTCTTGGAGGGCGGTCTCGACGGTCGCGTCGGGGCGGCCGCGGTAGCGCTCGACGACGTCCTCGACCAGCGCCGTCGCGTCGACGCTGCCGACGCCGCTGCGGTCCAGCGCACGCTCCAGTTGGCGCACCCGCTCGCCGATTTCGGCCACGTCCGTCGCGGTGTCGGTGATCTCCCGGACGCGCGCGCGGACGTCGCCGTCGGCGTCGGCGAGGGCGTCGCAGTCTTCGACGGCATCGGCGACGAGGTCGGCGTTGCCGACGATCACGTTCATCTCGTTGCGGAGGTTGTGCCGGAGCACCCGGTTGAGCACCCCCAGGCGCCGCTGGCGGGTCTTCTGCTCGGTGATGTCGGTGTAGATGCCGAACCCCTCGATGTCGTCGCCGGGGCCCTCGACGGGGACCCCGCGAAACAGGAAGTGGCGGATGCCGTCGGCGGTCCGGCGCCGGACCTCCACCTGCGGGAACCGACCGTCGACCGCCTCCGCGTCGATGTTCTGGGCCTCGCCGCGGAGCTCGGGTGGCACGATGTGGTCGTTCAGCGACTCGCCGACTAGCGTCTCCTCGTCGTAGCCGAACGTCTCCTCGAACGCCTCGTTGACCGACTGGACGACCGGTTCGTCGCCGTCGAAACTGGCGTACGCCACGGCGTCGGGCAGCGACTCCAGGAGCCGACTGAGGCGGTTGCGTTCGATGGCCAGCTCCCGCTCGACGCGCTTGCGCTCGCTGACGTCCCGGACGACCCCGATCGACCCGGCGAACGACCCGTCGCTGCTCGGGTACGGGACGATGTCGGCCTCGACCGGCACCGTCTCGCCGGCGGCGTTGCGTACCTCCGTCTCGACGGTCAGCGGGTCCGGGTCGTCGACGCCGGCGCGCGTCTCGATGGCCGCGTGGACCTGCTCGCTGAGCCCCTCCTCGGCGACGACCGTCGAGATGTGGTCGCCGATCAGCGCCTCCCGTTCGTAGCCGAGCAGCTCGCACAGCGGGTCGGTGAGCAGTCGGAAGCAGCTGTCCTCGTCCAGGACGTACACCCGGTCCTGGAGCATGTCGAACACCGTGCGGTACTCCCGCAGCGACCGCTCGCGCTCGGTGCGACGCAGCGCCGCCTCCGTGGTCGCACCCAGCGAGCGGCACAGTTCCACGTCGAACTCGTCGAACGCTCCCCGGTCGGTCGACCCGGTGAGCAACACGCCGTACTCGCCCAGCGGCACCTGGACCTCCGACCGAATCGGCGTCTCCGGATTCTGGACGCGGTCGTCATCGGAGAAGTCGTCGACGACGATCGGCTCGCCGCGCTGGAACGTCTCCCAGGCGAGCGACACGCCCGGTTGCAGAAGCGGCGGCGTCCCGAACAACTCGTTGGCGGCGTCGCTGGAAGCCGCCGGCGTCAGCGCTCCCTCGCTCTCGTCGTGGAGGTACACGGAGGTCAGCGGCAGGTCCAGCACGGTCGTCGCGGTCTCGATGGCGTGCTCACAGACCGCCCGCTCGCTCTCGGCCAGCGTCATCTCCCGGGCGGCGCGGTTGAGTCCCCGCAGCGCCGTCTCTCGGGTCCGGTCGCGGTCGACGACCGCTGCGATCCGCTCGCGCAGGTCCGCCACCGCGTCGGGGTCGCTCCGGGGGACGTACTCGGTCGCCCCGGCCCGCGTCGCCGCCGCGGCGGTCGCCTCGTCGCCGTCGGCCGCGGTCACCAGACACGGCGTCTCCGGCGCCTGCCGCCCGACCGCCTCGACCGTCCGAGCGACATCGTCGGGGTCGGCGCCGGGGACGACCACGCAGTCGTACGTCGTCGGTCGCTCGATGGCCCGCAGTGCCTCGGGGGCGGTGTGGTCGACGTCGGCGCCCGTGCGGGCCAGCGCGTCGGCCAGCCGGCGGCGCCGCTCGGCGTCGGGTCCCGCCACGAGCAGCGACCGCTCCCCCACCGTCATGGGCGTCGAATTGGGGCCCAGGTACAGATACCTGACGGCCCGGTCGGCAGGTCGTGGCAACTGCCGGGGGTAGCAGTCGCCTACCAGGTGTCGACGACCGCCGCTGCACAGCCGTCGGCGTCCTCGAAGTACGCCTCGTGACCGGCGACGTAGTCGACGCGGTGGTCGGTGTAGTTGGCCGGCGCCTCGCCCTCCAGCCCCGCGGCGCCGAGCGCGTCGTCCCACTCGGCGAACTCGTACTGGCCGGTCAGCGTCTCGTCGTCGGTCTTGTAGAAGTTGTCACATCGGCCGACGCGGCGCTCGATCTCGGGGCCGTACTCGTCCTCCAGCAGGCCGGCGTCCAGCGACGCGGCCTCGTCGTCGACCGCCGCGCCCAGCAGCGTCACCGAGTCGATCACGCCGTCGGCGTCGGCCTCGTCCAGCGCCGCGACGGCGTTGCACACGACCTCCGCGCCGAGGCTGTGGCCGACCACCCGCAGCGTGGTGTCGGGGTTGCGCCGGCGGTAGTCCCGGCAGAACTGCGCCAGCTTCGGGCCGTTCCGGCCCGCGATGTCGACGGTGTCCCACCAGTTCAGCTGCGAGAAGTCCGAGTCCCACGAGTAGCCCACGGTCGGGCCGTCGTAGCCCGCCGACGCGAACCCCGCGGCGGCGGTGTCGATGATCTCTCGGCCGTCGGGGACGCTCTGGCCGTAGCCGTGCAGCATCACGACCAGCTCCTCGGGGCTCTCGCCCTCGTAGCCCGGCACGGTCCCCTCGATCTCGTAGTCGGTCTCGGTGTAGCCGTCGACCAGGTAGTCGCCGTACCACGCCACGTCGAAGTGCCCGCGCGTGCTGACGACACCGGGCACACCCGCCTCGCTCGCGCTCGCCGATCCGACCGCCGCGAAGCCGACCGTCCCGGTCGCGACCGTCCGGCAGAACTGTCGCCTGTGCATACCTAAATCCAAGACTCGTTCTTTGGAATAAATAATGGGCGGTTTCGGTTAAACTTTCGAACCGAACGCGAGTTTTCGGCGGTTGTCCCCGTCGTTCGTCCGCGTGGCGGTCGCCGGCGGTGGGCTCGCGTGGCCGCCGGTGTGCTACTCGTCGGTGTGCTCCGCGCTGTCGTCGACGGGGTCGTACCCCAGCACGTCCTTCGCTCGCTCGATGGAGTAGTACTTGCGCTCGTTGTCGCTGATGCCGTAGACGACCTCGTAGCCGTAGTCGGCCTCGACGCAGCGCTCGAACAGGTGCGCACAGTCGCGATGCGAGAGCCACATCGCCTGGCCGCGCTCGTAGTCGACCGGCGGGTGGCCCTCGGTGAGGTTGCCGATGCGGACACAGACCACCGAGAGGTCGTGGCGATCGTGGTAGTACCGCCCCAGCGTCTCGCCGGCGGCTTTCGAGACGCCGTAGAGGTTCGAGGGGCGGGGCAGTTCGCTCCCGTCGAGCAGGAACTCGTCGTCGGTGCGGTAGATGTCGGGCTTGCGGCGGTCCTCGTAGGCGCCGACGGCGTGGTTCGAGGAGGCGAACGCGACCGTCTCGACGCCGGCGTCGGCGGCGGCCTCGAAGACGGTGCGGGTGCCGTCGATGTTGTTGTCGAGGACGCTGTCCCAGGGCGCCTCGGGGCGTGGGTCGCCGGCGAGGTGGATCACCGCGCCGACGCCGTCGACGGCCTCGCGGATCGCTTCCTCGTCGGTCACGTCGGCGACGATCCACTCGCCGACGTGCTCGCCGGTCGGGGGTTCGCGGTCGAGCAGGCGCCAGTCGTAGGCGTCGCCGATGCCCGACCTGATCGCCCGCCCGACGCGCCCGCCGGCGCCGGTCAACAGGACGGGGTCGTCCATTCGGTCGTTGGGACGCTACCCCCGGACAAGAATGGTGCGGTTCGCGTCGGGGTGTCCCTGTCCGGGACGGGAGCGGGCGTCGTCGCGGCGGCGGGCGCCCCGGACGGCCACTCGCCGCGGTGTTGCAGACTCGGAGACGGTCCCTGGTGATTTTTCTCTGGCCCAGGCGACGGTTCGAACGACCATGGACGACACCGCCCGTTCGACCCTCCGTCGAGCCGGACAGCAGATCGACCGCCGCACCGTCCTCGCGACCGGTGCCGGACTCGCGACCGCGGCCCTCGCCGGCTGTGCCCAGATCGCGGACTTCCTCGCGGGGTTCGTTCTGAAGGACGTCAACGTGATCAACGGGACGGACCGGCCGATCGCCGGGAGCATCGAGGTCACGGGCCCGAGCGGCGACGTCCTCCTCGACGAGACGTTCGACCTGGAGGCCACCCAAGACGGAACCGGCGACGGGACGACCGACGGCGGCGACGGCGGCGACCAGCCCGACGAGGCCGCGAGCGGCCTCTACGGCGGCGTCTTCGACGGCGAGGGCGACTACGGCGTCGCGGTCGAACTGGAGTCGGGCACTGACTTCGGCGTCTCCGGAACCGAGGAGACCGTCGCAGTCGACAAGCCCGGCGACGAGCACCTCTTCGTCTTCTTCGCCTCGGAGTCGGGGACCGACGAGATCGTCGTCACCGTCGCCGACGGCCTCAGCGACCTCGACGAGGTGAGCGGTTCCTGACGACCGGGTCGGCTCGGCGGGGGCGGTCTCCGCCGGAGGGGAAACGGCCTTGCCGCCCGCCCTCCAACGGCGTGCCATGAGCGAGCGCACGGCGTCGGTGGCCCGCGAGACGACCGAGACGGCCATCGACTGCGACCTGACCGTCGACGGCGACGGCGAGGCGACCGTCGACACCGGCATCGGCTTCTTCGACCACATGCTGACCAGTTTCGCCCGCCACGGCCAGTTCGACCTCGCCGTCGACTGCGACGGCGACCTCTCTGTCGACGACCACCACACCGTCGAGGACGTCGGCATCGTGCTGGGCGAGGCCTTCGACGCGGCGCTTTCCGACCGGGCGGGCATCCGGCGCTTCGCCGACCGCACGGTGCCGATGGACGAAGCCCGGGCGACGGTCGTCGTCGACGTCAGCGGCCGGCCCCACGTCGAGTTCGACGGCGAGTTCTCCCAGGAGCGGGTCGGCGAGTTCACCAGCGTGATGGCCCGGCACTTCCTGCGGTCGCTGGCGGTCAACGCGGGCCTGACCGTCCACGCGGAGGTCGACGGCGACAACGCCCACCACGAGGTCGAGGCGCTGTTCAAGGCCGCCGCCGTCGCGCTGGACGACGCGACCCGCATCGACGAGCGCAGGAGCGAGGCCCCGAGCACGAAGGGTGAACTGTAAATTGTCGCGTGCTGAAACGAAAGGAAATACGTCCCTCAAGCGGTCGAGCGACCCCGACAGAGATGAGAGTTACGCAGACACGAACTCCGGGATTAAAAGCCTGCGGGTTCGATACTGAGTGAGGCTATTAAAGCACACATCTTCATCGATATCCGCCCACGATTAGTCGTTGACTTGATTATCATAATC
>Ga0207770_100434_pt1 | contig 21135 bp, 20 predicted proteins | sample A23E2SouthBayCA_FD_187729 | JGI IMG/M metagenome (GOLD analysis project Ga0207770, IMG submission 187729) | Aerobic enrichment media microbial communities from Eden Landing Ponds, California, USA - A23 E2 (SPAdes) | ecosystem: Environmental > Aquatic > Marine > Unclassified | place: Emeryville... | reverse complement strand
CGGGCCGACACCGCGTCGTGGTGGTCAGGGTCGGTGGGCCGGTACCACGCCGCGGCGGTCGGCACGGGCGCAGCGTCGCGATGGTCGCCGCGGCGACCGGTCAGAGGCTCGCGACGAGGAAGATGAGCGCGGAGACGGCCAGCGACGCGAAGATGATGGCGGCGGCCAGCGGCGCACCCATCGAGATGGCGGCGTTGGCGGTCGACGCGAGCATCTCCGTCCGGTCGTTGCCGAAGACGGTCACGCGGGCCGTCTCGCTCTCCATCCCGACCTCGACGGGTTCGAGATCCGCGACGGCGTCGTCGACCAGCTCCGCGACGAGCGCCGCGAGGTCGGCGGGGTCGATCTCGTCGCCGACCTGGTTCTCGGCCTCGACGGTGTTGACGACGTGCGTGTCGGTGGTCATCACCTCGACGACGTCCACGCCGTCGACGGCGTCGACGACCTGCTCGCGGACGCCGGGTTCCATGTTGTTGCCGTCGACGAGGACGTACGCGGTCTGCTGGCCCTCCACACCGTCGGACTGCTGGGCAGTCCGACGAGCTCTCGACTCTTCGGAGTCGAGAACCTCGAAGACCGCCACCCGAACGCCCAGCGGGCCGATCCCGTCCTCGGGCGTCCAGTCGGTATCGGCGTGGGCGACGCCGACCTCTAGTGGGCCTTCGCCGGCGCGTGCGAGACGCTCGCCGACCGTGCCGGCGCCCTCGATCATGTCGAACGACCGCTCGCTGCCGGGGACCACGTGGCCGAGATCCTCGCCGTCGAGGCCGTCGTTGCAGTTGTGGGCGTCGACGAGCATCACGTCCTCGAGGCCGCTGACGCGGGCTTCCGCCGCGGCGGAGAGTCCGACGGCGTACTCGACGTCGTCGGCGGGGTTGGGCGAGAAGGTGTTGACGAGCAGCGCGCCGTCGCCGACGGCCTGGCCGGTGACTGTGGCGTCGCCGTGCTGGACCTGGACGGACTGGGTGGCAGTGTCGTCGTACTCGATGCGGCGATACGCGGTGGTGGCGGCGTCGATGACAGTGTCGACCTCGCGTTCGGTGACGAGGTTGAAGTCGTGGCCGGCGGTGGCGTGGGGCGGGAAGGCCAGTCCGTCGGACTCGACGGCGATGCGGTTGGGGAGGTCACCGCCGCCGATGTCACCCATCGGTCCCGGGTGGAGCATCGGGAGGACGAACCGCGCCTTCTCCGCTCCTTCCGGGCGACGCACGGAGAGGACGGTGACGGGGACGAGCGCCTCCTCGCCGATGTCCTCGAAGAAGGTCTCGAGTTCGCGCGTCCCCTCGGCGATGTGGCCGATGAACCCGCCGACGAAATCGAGGACACTCACACCCAGCCCGCGCTTCCAGGGCTGGTCGATGACGGTGACGAACAGCCAGACCGCGCCGGCGTAGACCAGACAGATGGTCGCGAGGATGGCGAACTTCCCGGGGTCGATGTAGTCCAGTTGCTGGAGGCGGGCGGGGGCCTGGTCGGCGCGATAGAGGAAGGCCCGCGCGACGGGACCGCCACCGAACTCCAGATAGCGCATTGTCCCGCTGTAGACGAACAGTAAGGCGGCCGCGGCGACGGTCTGGAGGCTCGCCGGGACCGCCGCGACGGGGAGTCGGTGCCGGGAGACGGCCGTGAGGACGAACAGACGCAACGCGAAGATGGAGGCGAGCGCGACGATGAGCGCGTCGACGACGAACGCCTGTCCGAGCGGTGTGAGAACGGCGATGACCGCGGCGACGGTCAGCGCAGCGACGGCGACGAACTCACAGGTCAGCGCCAGCAGCGAGGAGCCGTTGCGCGAGAGTTTCCCCCCGAGTTTCCGGTCGACCCAGGGGGTGAACACGCCGGCGACGACGGTCGGGAGGCCGATGTAGAAGATCCCCTCCCAGGCGTCCTCGAGGATGAACCGGGAGTTGAAGGCGGCGACGCCGGTGACCGCAGCGAGGAGCAACGCGAGGAAGACGCTCGAGTACCAGCTCGGGGCGCGCACGACGAACCGCGACAGACTTGCGAGGTTGCCCTGGGTCGTCGTCATGATAGATCCCGCGCCACCCCACGGCGGGGCGTCTCCCGTTCTTACCACTCCAAATACACACAGTCACTTTAAAGATGGTCATTCAGACCGGTGTGACGGACACGTTACCGGCCGAGCCGTCCGACGAGCGCCGGACCCGTGGTCAGAGCGGGCGAGTGCTCCGGGGACGGGCGAGCGGGGCTCGCGTCACTCGCAGATCGCGAGGAAGTTCTCGAAGACCTCGTCGCCGCGCTCGGTGTGGGCGACCTCGGGGTGAAACTGGACGCCGTAGAGGCCGCGCTCGGTGTCGCTCATCGCCTCGACGCCGCAGATGTCGCTGTCGGCGGTGGTCGCGAACCCTTCGGGGACTCGCGTCACCTCGTCGGCGTGGCTAGCCCACACCCGTGTCTCGGGTGCGAGCGACCCCAGGAGCGGGTCCTCGTCGTCGAGGATGCGAACCGTGACGTCGGCGTAGCCGCCGTAGTCTCCCGACTCGACCTCGCCGCCCAGTTCGCGGGCGATCACCTGGTGGCCCAGACAGATGCCCAGGACCGGGACGTCGAGGTCGAGGTAGTCGGGACAGTTGCCGATACGGTCGATGTTCGGCCCCCCGGAGAGGACGAGACCGTCGGCGTCAATCTCTTCGGGCGGCGTCTCGTTGTCCACGATGTCGACGTCCACGCCGATGTCTCTGAGTGCGCGCTGTTCGAGGTGGGTGAACTGGCCGTGGTTGTCTATCACGTCGATGCGGGTCATTACGCCCCCGTAGCGGACCGGCCGACAAAAGCACGCCGAAAGCCACAGGACGCGGTCACACTCCGACCCACCGCACGTGTCACAGCGGCGGTCTTATGACCTGCCCCTGTGACGAGACGATAGATGCGACGATCGCTGCGAATCGTCGGGGGATTCGCGCTCGCCCTGCTGGTCGTCGGCGCCTTCCTCTGGGTCGTCGGCCCGCGTCGCGTCCTCGCGGAACTGTCGACGGCCTACCTGCCGGTATACGTGGTGGGATTCGGTGCCGTGCTCGCGGCGTTCTGGTGCTGGAGCGAGGCACTCCGGCGCGTCCTCGTCAGCGTCGGCCAGGAGGTCGGCGGCCCCCGCTACCGCGCGGCCTTCATGAGCGGCGAACTCGCCAAACAGGTCGTCCCGATGGGCCACTCCGGGGGGCCGGTGTTCGTCTCCTACGCGGTCAGTCGCGAGACAGACGCCCCCTACGAGTCGACACTCGCGGCCGCGACGGTGGTGGAGTTCGTCAACATCGCGTCGTCGATGTCGCTCGCGACGCTCGGACTCGCGGTCGTCCTCGTCAGCCGGCAGGGCCCTCTCGATTCGGTCTTTCTCGCCTTGCTCGCCGGCCTCCTGGTCGCCGTGACGGCACTCTTCGGTGCCGGGGCGCTGGTCTACTACCGCCGGGCGCTCGTCGAGCGGGTCGTCCTCCGGGTCGCCGGAGTCGGACGCGGGACGGTCGGCCGCCTCTCCGGGCGCGTTCGCGAGGCGCTGGCCGCCGACCGTATCCAGTCGACGTTCGGCACCTACTACGCGGCGTTCGACCGGGCGCTGGTCAACCGGAGCGAGGTCCGACGGGCCGCCGTCTTCTCGTTTCTGGGCTGGGCGCTCTTTCTGTCGCCGCCGTGGACGAGTTTCCTCGCGCTGGACGTCCGCGTGTCCTACGCGCTGGTCGTCTTCGTCGTCCCCGTCCTCAGCCTGGTCAACGTCGTGCCCCTGCCCGGCGGCCTCGGCGGGTTCGAGGTGGCGCTGGCGGCCGTGATCGTCGCGCTCGTCGGGATCGAGTTCCCCGCCGCGACGGCGGCCGTCTTCCTCTATCGCCTCTCGAACTACTGGTTCGTCGTCCTCGTCGGCGTCGTCGCCGCCGCGATGATCTCGGTCAGACCGAGTACCGCACCGCCGATCCTCAGCCCGGACGAGGAGTCCCCGGGACTCGACCCTGAAGAAGGGTGAGCAGCGCCGCTCCCCTTGCCGGCCCTCTCCTCTGTGCCTGCCGCGGCCCCCACCGGGCGACTTTCACCCGCGCCTGCCACGGCCCCCACCGGGCGACTTTTATCCGCGCCTGCCGTCGCCGCTCCCATGTCGCGGCGCGTCCGCCTGGTCGCCGGGTTCCTCCTGGCCTTTCTGGCTGTCGGGGGCTTCCTGTGGGCCGTCGGCCCGGACGCGGTGGCGTCGGAGCTGGCGGGGGTCGACCTGCCGGTTCTCGCGCTCGGGTTCGTCTCGGTGACCGTCGCGCTGGGCCTCTGGAGCGAGGCCGTCCGCCGGCTCGTCGGGACGACCGGACACCCGGTCGGCGGCGTTCGCTACCGGCTCGCCTACCTGAGTGGCGAGTTCCTCAAGCAGGTGCTCCCGATGGGGCAGAGCGGCGGGCCGGTGCTGCTGGCCTACACGATCAACCGGGAGACAGAGGCCCCCTACGAGTCGACGCTCGCGGCGTCCTCGGTGTTCGCCTTCCTCAACGTCGTCGCGTCACTCGTCCTCGCCGTCGTCGGCCTCTCGATACTGGTCCTCACCCGCCGCGGTCCCACGGGGGCGCTCCTCCGGAACGTCCTCGTCGCGATGGCCGGGGTCACCGGCGTCGTCCTCCTGGTGACTTACCTCGCCGTCTACCGACGCGCGTTGCTCGAACGGGTCGCGCTCCGGGTCGCCGGTGCCCTCCGCCGGACGGTCGGTCGCCTCTCCGCGCGCCTCGACGCCGTGCTCGCACCCGAAGCGGTCGAACGCGTCGTGGGCACGTACGCCGACTCCGTGGGGCGACTGGCCGGTGACCGCCGGGAACTCGCGGCGACGGTCGCGCTCGCTGTCTCGGGGTGGCTGTTCTTTTTCGCGCCGATGTACACGAGTTTCCAGGCGATCGGAGACCCGGTGCCGTTCGCGCTCGTCGTCTTCGCGATCCCCGTCGTGACGCTGCTGAACGTCGTGCCCCTGCCCGGCGGTCTCGGCGGGTTCGAGGTGGCACTCGCCGGGGTGACCGCCGCCGTCGGCGGTCTCGAACTCACGACGGCGACCGCCGCAGTCTTCCTCTTTCGGCTGTCGAACTACTGGTTTCTCGTCCTCCTCGGTGGGCTCTCGGCCGCGTCGCTGTCCGTGCGTGTCGGTGACCCACCGCCGATGACGCCGGCCGTCGACGAGTCCGACGAGGCCGAGACTGAATCGCCGTAGCCCCCGTCAGTCGCCGTCCCGGTCGTCTCCTCGCTCCTCGTCGTCGCGGTCGTAGCGCTCGGCGGCCGACTCGAAGCCCAGTTCCGCCTGCTCGCGCGAGCGCCGGCCCTCGCGTTCGGCGATGGCCTCGGGGTCGGGGTTCGCGTCGTCGGTGATCCGCGCCCACGAGTCGTGGATCTTGGCGTGACACCACCGGCAGAGGTAGACCGTGATCTCGTGTGTCCCCGTATCCGTCTCCGGCCCACCGTCGGCGTACGAGAGGTGGTGTTCCTCCAGCAGCGGCCGCTCGTCGTCGTGGGCGAGTCGCACCTCCTCGAGGCCACAGCGAGCACACTCCCGGTCGTGGTCCCGGCAGCGAAAGTGGGGGCAGTCGCTCCACTCCCAGGGCCCAGTCAATCCCTCCTCGTCGAGGGTCCCGACGACCGGACACCGGAACCCCGCGCGACTCAGACGGTCGGCGAACTCGGGGTCGCGGTCGCCCTGTTCGACGGCGAAGCGACACCGGCCCTCGTCGGTGCAGTGGTCACACCGGTTGACGTGAGCGTACGGGTCGTCGACCCCGACGGCGGTGCCCGACGGCGTCTTCTCCATATCCGAGTCGTCGGGTGCGAGGCGCTTGAATCCATCCACCTCGCCGGTGGGTCAGCAGCGTCCGCGCGTCCCTCGATACCGGTCCGTACGTCCCGGTGGCGGTCTACGGTAATCCCGGGCACGTCCTGCGGTAAGCCGCTATTAGCGGGATTCGTGAAGTCGCGGGCACTCGTCGGTCGGCGGGCAGGTAAGTGTGGCCTGCCCGGTGGTGTGTCTGCTTGGTCACCATCTCACGTCTCACGGCCGCCCATCAGCGACCCTTACCCGACCGGGTCGCAATCGGCCGATTCGGATAGCCCGTCTATAGTCATACCCGGCGGCGGCGTACCGGAATCCGGCGTACCGGGGACGGTCAGGAGCGAGACCATCCGTCTCACGTGGCCGACGCATTCCCGTCCCGCGCGGCCGACGCCGCACCGTCCCCCGGCGCCACTCCATACCCATGGTACGAAACTTCAGAAACAGCGACGAAGGGAAGAAAGTAATGACAGCCGACGGTGACATGGTCGGCACAGTCGAACAGATCCACGGCGACGAAGCCCACGTCAAACCCGACACCGGGCTCTCACAGAGCATCCGAGAGACCCTCGGGTGGACGGCGGAAGGCGAGGACGTCTACCCGCTGAAACACAGCTCGGTCGACCAGATCGCCGGCGACGAGATCCACCTCAAGTCGAACCTCTGAGCAGCCGTCTGAATACGGTCCTCCCCCGCCTCTGACGCTTCATCGAGATATCCCGTCCCCCGTTTTCGGCCGGTCACGTTCGCGAGCGCTTTTCATCCCTGCACAGCTCGGCCTCCAGGCCGTCGGCTACCGCGTCGAGGTGTTCGAACCCGACGACAGCGACGATGTCACCCTCGTCGGCCAGCGCCGCGAGCCGGCGGACCATCGCTCGCTCGCGGGCCGCGTCGAGGATGCGGTCGGCGTGCGGTCGCTCGATGGCGCGCAACAGCGAGCGACTCCGCGAGCGATGGCGTCGCTCGTCGGCTACCTGGGCCTCCGGCGGGTCGTCGGCGGTCGTTCCGTAGTCGGTCCCGCCACGCGGGAGTCGGCCGGGGTCCGGAGCACGGTCGCGGCGGCCGGCGACCCCACACGCGAGTGCCTCTCGGGTGACGCCGACCAGCGACTCCGCGACGCTCCGGACCGTCCGGAACGACGCCCGCTCTCGTCCGAGCGACGTCGCGAGGTCACGGGCGAACCCTCCGTCGATCCCGTCGATCCCGGCCGTTCGCGCCTCGCCAGCCGCGGCGAGCGCGGCGCTCATCTCGTTGGCGGGACTCCCGTCACTGGTCGCGTCCGCCGCCCCCGCTGTCGTCGGAAGACGCTCGAACGCCGGGACCGCCAGCTGTGGGAGTTCGACGGCGACCACGTCGGGTGTGACCGACTCGACGACCCGTCGTGCGCGGTAGACGCTCGCGGGGTGGTCGTGGACGACGCCGACCACCACGATGCCGCCGCTCGCACTGTCGACCACGCGGGTCGCCTCGGCGTACAGTCGTGGGTCGGTAGTATTCTCGTCAGCGATATTTCCGTCGGTCGACTCCGTTTTGGGCGCTCCTGACATCGGAGTAGTGATATAATTCCGTAGCAGGTGGGGGCGAATAACCGTTTCTTACCAGATAGTAGCGGTTCTATTCCGGCTTCCGTTCCGTCTGGGCGCCGACGTGTGGTAAGCCCGGCCAACCCGTCTCACGGGACAGTCCCGATTCGACCATCGCCGGTTGTGCCACGGCCGAACGCTCCGTTACCAGAGATTGAAACTCGACGTCCGGACTTTTATTCCAGTTCCGGGAACGTTCTCCTATGCGAGCGAGGGCGAGAGATACGTACGAGAACGCACTCCGGTGGTCGTTACGGTTCGTCGGGACACACGAGACTATCGAGCGGAAAGTGCTCGCTGCCGTCGCTATCCAGTTTCTGGTGTCGGTCTGTCAGGCGGTGTTGCCGTTCGTGGTGGCGGGCACCGCCCGGGTCGTCCTGGCCGGACTGCTGTTCGTCGGCGCGGCCGTCGCGTTCGCGAACACCGTGTTCCTGACGCGGGCCGACATCGTCGAACCGGTTCGCAAACTCGAGGGCGCCGTCGCGGACATCGCGAACGGGCGGGTCGACGTCGCGGTCGAAGGTAGCGACAGACCCGACGAGGTGGGTAGTCTCACGCGCTCGTTCGCAGAGATGCAGTCCCACCTCTCGCTGGTGGCGGCTCAGGCAGACGCGCTCGCCGACCGGGAGTTCGACGCGGCCGTGCTCGACGAGGACGTTCCCGGCACGTTCGGGGCATCACTCACCCGGATGGCGGACAACCTCGAGGAATACACGGCCGAACTGGAAGAGATGACCGCGGACCTGGAACGTCGTTCCGACCGACTGGAAGCCGTGGTCGCGGCCTTTGGCGACGCGGCCGACCGCGCCGCCGACGGCGACTTGACGGCGACGATCGACCCCGACGAGGTCGCGGACGGCGAGGCCGACGAGCGCTATCGAGAACTCTGTGAGAACTACAACGACCTCGTCGGGACGCTCGGCGAGGCAGTCGGCGACGTGCGGGCGTTCGCCGACGAGGTGTCGGACGCGAGCGCGGACGTCGCCGCGAGCATGGACGAACTCGACCGGACGAGCGACGAGGTGGCCGCCTCGATTCAGGGAATCTCGGAGGGAGCCACGCGCCAGACCGAGCAGGTTCGGTCGGTCGCCGACGACGTGAACAACCTCTCGGCGACCGTCGAGGAGATCGCCGCCTCCGCAGACGAGGTGGCCGACACCGCAGCGACGGCCGCGGAACGGAGTCGATCGGGTCGGACGGCGGCCAGCGAGGCGGTCGAAGAACTCGACGCCCTCGAGGACCGGATCGACGCGACCGCGACGGCCGTCGAGGACCTGGCCGCCCGCATCGGTGAGATCGACGAGATCGTCTCGTTCATCGACGAGATCGCGGAACAGACCAACATGCTGGCGCTGAACGCGTCGATCGAGGCGGCGCGGGCCGGCGAGTCGGGAGACGGGTTCGCAGTCGTCGCCGACGAAGTCAAGGGACTGGCCGAGGAGACCCGCGACGCCGCCGAGGACGTCCAGCACCTCGTCGACGAGATACAGACCCAGTCGGGAGACACCGCGGCGACGGTCCGCGAGTTGAACCGCCAGGTCGACGAGAGTGTCGCCACCGTCGAGGCGGCCCTCGCCGATTTCGACGACATCGTCGACGTCGTCGCTGACCTCGACGCCAGTGTCACCGAGATAAGCGACGCCACCGACAATCAGGCGGCGACGACCCAGGAGGTGGCCGAGCGGGTCGACGACGTCGCATCCATCAGTCGACAGACCACCGAGGAAGCCGAACACGTCGCCGCCGCCACCCAGCAACAGACCGCGTCTATCTCGACTGTCACCGGCGACGTCGACGCGCTGGCCGACCGGGCCGCCGGCCTCCAGGGCGCACTCGGGCGGTTCCAGACACCGGGAGATGCCGGTGACCCGTCGGGTTCGACCACCGGTCGAGGAGCCGTCGCGACGGCGACCGACGACTGATAGTGATCATTGTCGCGATGTACCGATCCGCACCGACCCCGGGGTCGGCGCGATCCAGAAACAATCTACAATGAGCACTATGACTCACCCCTCGACGAGTCCGACGAGTCGCTTCGCGTCCTCGACTTTCGCGTCGATCCGGTGGCAGTGAACCTTGACGGTGTTCGTCGCCATGCCGAGGCGGTCGCCGACCTCGCGCTGGGTGTAGCCCGCGTCACGCAGGACCTGCACCTCGGCCTGGCGCTGTGAGAGGCCGGCCCGGACCAGCTCGCCCACCGCTCGCGACGGGACCACGAGCGGGTCGTACGCCGCCAGCGTCGCGTCGTCGACGTCCAGTTCCCGCGCGAACTCGGCGTGTGCCGCTTTCGCGGCCGTCCGGACGTCCTCGGGTAGCGCCCGGGCCGACTGGTCCCACGTCGCCGCGTCGACGAACAGCACCGTCGCGAGCCCGTCGGCGACGTCGACCGCCTCGGGACCGTCTCGCGACTCGTAGTGGTCGACGACCGCGTCGGCACCGTCGACGACGTTCCGGTGGATCGTCTCCAGCCCGTCCCACAGGTCGCTCTCGTCGATCAAATTACGCGCCGCGACGGCCGTGACGACCCGCGTCGGGATCGGCACGTCCACCGACGCCCGATTTCCGCTGGCCATACACGTCGCACGCGACCGGGGCGCATAAGGTTTACCCAGACAGTAAACCAGATCACGCGCTCTCGGTGGCTGCTCTCGCCGGTTCGTGGCCGGCGCTGCAAACGTTTATCCGCCGGTCGGCCCCGTAGCCGGTATGCGTCTCGTCCACGAGTCGGCGGCTGGCACGCGGACGCTCGCGACGGACGTCGAGACGGCCGACTCCCTGTTCGCACAGGTGAAGGGCCTGATGGGCCGCTCCTCGGTGCCCGAGGACTACGCGCTGGTCTTCCCGGTTCGCCGGGACCCGGTGGTCGTCGCTATCGACCGCCTGCCCGTCCTCGGTCGCCTCGTCGACCCCGACCAGCACGGCGTCCACATGCTGTTCGTCCGCACGCCCATCGACGTCGTCTGGGTCGAAGACGAGCGAGTCGTCCAGACCGGAACGCTCCAGCCCTGGACCGGCACCGGAAAGGCACGCGCCGACACGCTGGTCGAACTCGCGGCCGGCGCAGCTTCGGGTGTCGAGACCGGTGATACCGTCCGAGTGGTCACGGACGACGACCCCGACGGAGTGGCCGGGGACGCCCCCGATTCGGCGGGTGACGGGGCGGATCCAACACTTTAATACCGGCTCGTGACAGACTGACGGCTACGATGTCGGATTCCACTACCGACACGGAGGATAGAGGAAGTCGCCACACGGCGGCTGGCCGCGAAATTCTCCGTTATGTGTGACGGTTCCGGTGAGCGCGAAGGGACGACGCTGTTCGGTGACCATCCCGAGACGACTCACCTCTCTGACGCTGGAGACGTACAGTTTCTCGATACGACGCTGCGCGACGGCGAGCAAGCGCCGGGTGTCTCGCTGACACCAGACGAGAAGGCCCGCATCGCGCGCCGACTCGACGATGCCGACGTCGCTTTCATCGAGGCCGGGAGCGCCTGCACCGGTCCCGGCGAGCGCGAGACCATCTCCCGCGTGGCCGAACTCGACCTCGACGCGACAGTGACGAGTTTCTGCCGGGGTCTGCAACGGGACATCGACCTCGCGATGGAGTGTGGCGTGGACGGCATCAACCTCGTCGTCCCCGCCAGCGACAAGCACGTCACCGAGAAGGTCGGAACCACCCACGAGGAAAACGTCCAGAACACGCGCGAACTCGTCGAATACGCCAGATCCCACGACCTGTGGGTCGAGGTCATCGGCGAGGACGGCTCCCGTGCCGACCTGGACTACCTCGAGGAACTCCTCGGGGCCGCCCTGGAGGCGGGTGCCGACCGCATCTGCTGGGCCGACACCGTGGGCCACGCGACGCCCGACGAGGCCGTCGAAGCGGTCTCCCGGCTCTCCGACCTGGGTCCCGTGAGCGTCCACACCCACGACGACCTCGGACTGGCCGTGATGAACGCCCTGACCGGAGTCGCCGCGGGCGCGGACGTCGTCCACGGTACGATCAACGGTATCGGCGAGCGCGCCGGCAACGTCGCCATCGAGGAGGTCGCCATCGCACTCGACCACGGCTACGGCGTCGAGACGCTTGAGCTCACCCAGGTGTACGACCTCGCGGAACTCGTCGCCAGCGCGACGGGCATCCCGCTCCCGCCCAACAAGGCCGTCGTCGGCCAGAACACCTTCACCCACGAGTCGGGCATCCACACCGACGGCACACTGAAGGACGACTCGATGTACGAGCCCTACCCGCCCGAGAAGGTGGGCCGGGAACGGCGCCTCGCGCTGGGCAAACACGCCGGCCGCGCCGGTGTCGAGGCCGCGCTCGCAGAGCACGACCTGGAGGTCGACGACGACGACCTGAACGCTATCGTCGCCCGTGTCAAGGAGATCGGCGACCGCGGCAAGCGCGTCACCGACGCAGACCTGCTCGCTATCGCCGAGGACGTGACGGGCCGCGAACGCGAGCGTCGCGTCGAGATCGTCGAACTCACCACCGTCGCCGGCGGCCGCAAACCCACCGCGACGGTCACCCTCGAGGTCGACGGCGAGGAACGCACCGAGGCCGAGGTCGGCTCTGGACCTGTCGACGCCGCCATCAACGCCGTCCAGACCGCCCTCTCACACTCGTTCGACACCCGTCTGGAGTCCTATCACGTCGACGCCATCACCGGCGGCACCGACGCCGTCGTCACCGTCGAGGTGGAGATGTCCCGCGGCGACCAGACCGTCACCGTCTCCGCCAGCGACTCCGATATCACCCGCGCGTCCGTCGAGGCGATGGTCGACGCCATGGACAGGTTAGTCGCCGACGAACCCGACGCCGTGATCGCTGACGACTAGCCACTTTTTACGGAGCGGGGTTTCATCGTTCGCGGCTTCGCCGCTGACTGCGGGAACCCCGCTCCGCAAAAACGTGGGGAAAAATTACCTTCGCGCGAACGGAGTGAGCGCGAAGGGCACCGCCTCGCGCCTTCGGCGCTCGGCGGACGCTTGCGCTCTTTCTCTCTCGGCCGCAGTGACGATATCGTCCCGGGCGCGCTACGTCGACGATTCCCCCTGCGTCTTCGAGGGTCCGAGACGGGTCCGAGCGAAAACTACCGGGTCAGAACGGGTCGTCGCCGCCGAGCACGTCGGGGTCGTCGTCGTCTTCGCCGCCGAAGAGGTCGGGTTCGTCCTCGCCGGTGCCGAGGCCGCCGGGGCCGGTCGTGGGGTCGCGGTCGCTCCCCTCGTCGACGTAGCCGAGCTCGTCGGGGTCGCGGCCGGCGGCGTCCATGACCTCGTCCGAGACGAGGATGGGGCAGTCCACGCGCAGGGCGAGGGCGATGCCGTCGCTGGGGCGGGCGTCGAAGACCATGTCCTTGCGCTCGCCGTCGGTGTACTGTTCGGTGTCGATCTTCGCGTAGAAGGTGCCGTCGGCGAGGTCGTCGATGCGGACGCGGTCGATGGCCGCGCCGAACTCGGCGACCATGTCGACGAACAGATCGTGGGTCAGCGGCCGCTCGAAGGGCGTCCCGTCGAGTGCGTGTTGCATCGACTGGGCCTGGTCGGCGCTGACGAAGATCGGGAGGATCTCGTCCCGGGCGCGCACGAGGACGACCGGGTTGCCGCGCCCGCCGTCGTCGCTCACCCCGACGCCCACTCCCTCGACGGTCGCTTCGTGGGTAGCCATGCGAACGCATACGTGTGACAGCGGAAAAAGGATTGGCCTCCCCCCGGGCGCGACTCTTTTGCCCCTCGGCGCGAACATCCGGGCATGGAGAGCCTCGAAGCCGAACTCGACCGGGCGCGTGACCTCGAAGTCGGCGTCCTCGCCGACGCCATCGAGTCTATCGGTTTCGAGTGCACCCGGTGTGGCGCCTGCTGCAAGGCCGTCGAGGGCTGTGCGAGCGACGATGGGGGCCAGAAAGCCGCCGAGGGGGCGGTCGACGGGCACGACCACGTCGCGACGGTGTTTCCCGACGAGGTGCGACGGCTCCAGCGGGCCGCGACGGAGCGCGACGAACCGGTGAGCGAGGACGGCGTCGCCTACGACTGGCGCGACGTCGCGCGACCGATGCCCTACGGACTCGTCGACGGTCCCGACGGGCCCGAGGGCGAAACCTTCGAGTGGGCACTCCAGACGGACGACTGCGGGGACTGTCGGTTCTATGCGGAAACTGACGGCCAGGGCCGGTGTACGGTCCACGCCGACCGGCCGCTGGTCTGTCGGACCTACCCGTTCAGCGTCGCGCTCGGCGGGACGAGCCAGCCTATGGGCGAGGCGGTAAACGAGGAGGGGATGGTCCGCGCTCACGAGTGCGAGGGACTCGGCCGGGACATCTCGCGGACGGACGCCGAGGAACTGGCCGCCGCGCTGAAAGAACGCGCGGTCCGGGAACTCGAGGAGGCCATCGCGGTCCGCGACAACTACGACCCCGTCGAGACGGGGCCGGGCGAGGTCGTCGTCCACGACTCCGAGGGAGCGAAACGCCCGGACGGGTCGGCCATCGAGCGGTGAACGGGCCGGCGGGCGTGTGGTCCCGGACGCGTCCCACTCGACGTTCAGAGGGGGCTGACCCGCCGGTGCGGGGTCGGCTTTTATACCGGAGCGCTCCCAGAGGCCGAGTGGAGGTCTACACATTGGAAATCTCGGATCAACTCCTGTGTCTGTTCAGTGCTGACGTGTCGGACGACGGTGACCGCTACGTCGTCGAGGTGCCGCGCCGGGAGATAGAGACCGGCTCGGTCGAACCGGGGGAGACGTACCGCGTCGCGCTCATCGCCTCGGAGGTCGAGACGTCGACCGACGACGACACCGTCGAGGAGAGCGCCCCGTCCGAACCGCAACCGCCGGTCGAGACCGGCGAGATCCGCTACGTCGAGATCGAGGACATCGGCAAACAGGGCGACGGCATCGCCCGCGTCGAACGCGGCTACGTGATCATCGTCCCCGGCGCCGACGTCGGCGAACGCGTCAAAGTCGAGGTCACCGAGGTGAAGTCCAACTTCGCCGTCGGCGAGATCATCGACGAAGAGGTATAGACGACGCCACGGGACACCGGACTCCGGCGAGTCCGCACCCGGGGGACCACACTTCCTGCGAACCCGCCCCGACCAGCGTCGTGAGCGACGGGACCCCACGAACGTGATGTTACGGCGGAAATAGACAACTCGAACACACGACGGGGCCGCGAACGCGATTACACGACGGCACCAACCGCGACGCGCCACCGGGCCCGTCGGGCCTCGATGCGGACTCCGAATCGAGATAATCGCAAGACTACGACGGGTTAACCGACCGTACCAAACCCGCTAAAGGGGTCGGTGGCATAGAGATGAGTATGAGCGCGACCCCCGCGAGTGCGAGTCCGGACGTCGCCGGCATGGAAGCGGTCGACCTCTCGGAGAAACAGGAGCGGATACTGTCGTACCTCGACGAGCACGTCGACGAGCAGACCTACTTCAAGTCACGGCTCATCGGCGACGAACTCGACCTCTCGGCCAAGGAGGTCGGGACCAACATGACCGCCCTCCAGGAGAACGACGTCGGCATCACCGTCGAAAAGTGGGGGTACTCCTCCTCGACGACCTGGAAAGTCACGGCCTGATACGGTTCACTGTAGCGTATTTTCGGAGAGCGCCGACCCCGGGATCGGCGCGTATCCGTAGATCGTTACGATGAACCGTCTGCACACCGGTACTACTTTTCGCGATTCAGGGGTCGTAGGTGACGATGTCGTCGGCGTCGGCGGCCAGCGCGGCCGCGTCCTCGCCGAACGAGTCGGCGTGGCGGACGAGCAACAGGAGCAGCGTCTCCGGCCGTTCGAGTTCGTAGCCCGTCTCGCGCGAGAGCAGTCCCGCCTCCTCCAACTGGGCGGCGTACTTGCTCACAGTGGGTCGCGAGACCCCGAGTTCGTCGGCCAGGTCCGCGCCCGTCGCCGACGGGTCCCGGAGGAGCGCGACGACCATCCCGCGGGGCGTCGAGCGGCGCAGGTAGCCCAGTGCGACCTGCTCGAACTCCGAGAAGCGCCCGGCCGGGAAGAAGCGGCGGTAGTCGCCGTCCTCGCGGCTCTCGAGGGCACCCTCGCTCACCAGCCGCCGGAGGTGGTGCTGGGTTTCGCCCGTGCCGAGTTTGAGGTCGTCACGGACCTTCGAGAAGTGCGCGCCGGGGGTCGCGGTGACGTAGCCGAGGATGGCGTCGGGGGCGTCGCTGTTGCTGTCCTGGGCGAACCCGACCAGCGGACTCGCGGCACCGAGGGCAGCGAAGCGACGGAGCGTCGCACGCTTGTCCTCGTCGACGCCCTCCTCTGTCATTGCCCGTAGGTAGGTACTGTGCGTTAAAATAGCTTCGTTCGCGAAGGAGTACCATACCGCAACCACGTGGTAGGCACCTCGGGCCCTGCGAGCACGCGACCGGCAGTGAGCGTACGACTGGCAGCCGAAAACGGGTCGAGGGAGACCTATTCGGTCTCGGGTTCGGGTTCGCGCTCCGCGTCGCCACCGTCGGAGCCGGAACCGCCGGAACTGCCGGCACCCGAGCCGTCACCGCCGGGACCGCCGGCGGGACTGCCCGAGGGGTCCATCTCCGCGTCCATCTCTTCGATGACCTCGTCGGGGTCGCGGATGTTCGCCGCGTCGTTGCCCTCCTTGATCGCCTGGGCCTCCTCTTCCATCGCCTCGACGTCGACGTCGGCCTCCTGGTCTATCTGGCCGAGGATCTCCTCGATGTTGTCTAGCCCGAGTAACTCGCGCGTCTCAGCGTCGAAGTCGAGACTGTCGAGCTCGCCCGCCCCGTCGACCTTGCCCATCTCCGAGACGTCGCTGCCCGAGAGGTGCTTGCCGTAGCGGCCCACCAGCGAGGACAGTTCCTGCGGGAGGACGAACGTCGTCGACTCGCCCTGACCGATGCTCTCGAGGGTCTCCATCCCCTTGTCGATCACGGCGCGTTCGCCCATCGACTCGGCGGATTTCGCTCGCAGAACCGTGGAGATGGCGTCACCCTGCGCTTCGAGGATCTGGGACTGCTTTTTCCCCTGTGCGCGGACGATGTCGGACTGCTTTTCACCCTGTGCCTTCTCGATGGCAGAGCGTCGTTCACCCTGCGCTTCGAGGATCATCGCGCGCCGTTTCCGCTCGGCGGAGGTCTGTTGCTCCATCGCCTGCTGGACGTCCTTGGAGGGGTTGACCTCGCGGACCTCGACGGACTCGACGCGGATACCCCACTCGTCGGTGGGCTCGTCGAGTTCGCGCCGGATCTTCGCGTTGATCTCCTGGCGCTTGTTCAGCGTGTCGTCGAGTTCCATGTCGCCCAGGACGGCGCGGAGGGTGGTCTGGGCGAGGTTGGAGACGGCCTTTTTGTAGTCGTCGACCTCGAGGAAGGCCTTGCGGGCGTCCATCACCTTGATGTAGACGACGGCGTCGGCGGTGACCGGCGAGTTGTCTCGCGTGATGGCCTCCTGTCGCGGGACGTCGAGCGTCTGGGTCCGCATGTCGAAGGGGTAGGTCTTCGAGACGAACGGCGGGACGAAGTTGATACCGGGTTCGAGGAGTTTGCGGTACTCCCCGAAGACGGTCAGCGCCCGCTTCTCGTAGGCGTTGACGATCTCCACCATCTGGTAGACCATCACCACCGCTATCGCCAGCAACACCAGGGCGACGATCGATACCACTCCCCCGAGGGACTGCAGCGGAACCACGGGTACTGCGGGGATCATACGTCCGAACTTGGCTCCACCCGGGCAAAAGTGTTGGGTTGGCAACCACAGATAGCACGACCGCCGGAGGGCGCATCGACAGCGCGCTACCGAATGCGTCGAAACCCCGAAGTTCAGGCGGTGTCGTGCGGTCGTCCCGGTCAGGCGGTGTCGTGCAGTCGGACCGGTCAGGCGGTGTCGTGCAGTCGGACCGGTCAGGCGGTATCGCGCTCGAACTCGCGGTCGCGGGAGTCGTCCTCGTCCGCGTCAGTGGTGGTGTCCTCGTCCAGTCCCGCGGCGCGGCCACGGGCGAGTTCGCGGTCGATCTCGTCGAGGCCACCGGTGGCTTCGACGGTGAGGACGTTGCCGCCGCCGGGGTCGACGACCATCACCTCGGTCCCCTCCTCGATGGTGCCGTCGACGCTCCGGGCGCGGTAGTAGGGGTTGAAACCGCCCCCCTCGAGTTTCACCTCGCCGCTGTCGGGCGTGACGCGCTCGGTGACCCGTCCCATCGACCCTCGCAGGGAGTCCGAATCGGTCGTCTGTTCGGTCCCCTTGCCGCCGTAGAAGTCGAACTGTCGGTAGGCGTAGAACGTGGCGGCGCCGGCTCCCAGCACCACTGCCGCGAGGATCGCCGGTGCTATCAGTCCGAGTCCAGGCGGGAGGAGCAGTCCGACCAGTCCCGCCACGAGCAGCGCGACTCCGAGGACGATGAAGTGTGCGCCGGGAGCGAACGCTTCGGCGATGGTGAGTCCGGCACCTGCCAGCAGGAGAAAGAGCGGGAGGTTGTTCCCGATCCAGCTCAGCAGGGACGCTTGCATACCTCGTCGTAGGGTTGGGGCACCGAAAACACTTCTGGCGGGCGGGCGCGACCTCCCCCGGGGACGTCTGGCGCTTAGAGCCGGCGAAAGACGGCGTAGAGGGCAGCGGCGGCGACGACGATGGCACCGACGATGCCGGCGGTCGTCCGCGAGTCGAGTCCCAGCAGTCCCGCGAAGACGAGCGCCGTGAAGACGGCTCCGATAGTCGCGAACACGACGTTCTCGAACGCCGGCGTTCCCGGTTCGACGGGCATCTCGGGGGTGAGCGTCCCTGCCACGTTGCCGCCCTCCTCGGCCGCGTCCTCGGCGGTCTGGGGACCGCCGACCGTCACCGTCGGCGCGTCGTCGTCTTCCCCGACCGTGGTTCCCCAGGTGTCCTCGTCGGTGGCCTCGTCCTCGTCGTCGGGCCCCACCTCGTCGACTGAGAAGCGCCACTCCTCGTCGTCGTCGGCCATACTCGCCCTAGTGACCCACCGCAGAAATGGTTTGTCGTCGGTCCGTCCCGCCGACGCCTCGTGACTGGTCGTGAGTTCTCGGCGACACCTCTGCGTGTAAACCCACTTTTTACTTCGAGGGGTTTCCTCGCCCGCTTCGCTCGCGACGGGAACCCCTCTCGCAAAAACCTGGGGAAAAACTGCCGGACGCAGCGGTCGCTTCGCTCACTCGGCGGATGCTCCACTGTTACCTACATCCCCTGAACCAAACACGACTCGCTCACCACCCACGCCTATTCACCCGGGCCCCCTAGCACTCTCCAATGGACCCTGCACACGAACTCAGGGAGGTACTCGCCGGGGGGAGCGAGCTCACCATCGTCTGTCACAACAACCCCGACCCGGACTGTCTGGCGAGTGCGCTCGCGCTGGGTCGGATCGCGGCCGCCGCCGGCATCGACGAGCGGCGGATCCTCTACAGCGGCGACATCTCACACCAGCAAAACCGCGCGTTCGTCAACCTGCTCGACATCGACCTTCGGCAGTTCGAACCCGGCGCGGTCACCGACCGCGAGTCCGACGAACTCCTGGCGTTCGTCGACCACGCGGTTCCGGGGGTGAACAACCGCGTCCCCGAGGGGACCCCGGTCGATATCGTGATCGACCACCACCCGGCCGAGGGGATCGAGGCGCGGTTCGTCGACCACCGCGAGTCCATCGGCGCGACCGCGACGATTCTCACCCAGTACGTGCGCGCGCTGGACCTCGAGTTCGACCCGACGCTCGCGACGGCGCTCGCCTTCGCCATCCGTCGGGAGACGCTGACCTTCCTCCGCGGGACGACGCCCGCCGAGTACGAGGCGGCCGCCCTCCTCCACGGCCACGCCGACCGCGACCTCGTCCGGAAGCTCTCGAACCCCTCCGTGACGGGTGCGACCATCGACGCCATCTCGACGGCCATCGACAACCGCCGGATCCGGGGCGCCGTCCTGATCTCTCACGTCGGGCGCACCACCGAACGTGACGCGCTCCCACAGGCCGTCGACTACCTCGCGACCCTGGAAGGCGTCGAGACGGCCATCGTCTTCGGTGTCGTCGACGACGGTATCCAGCTGAGCGCCCGCTCGACGGATCCCCGCGTCCACATCGGCGACGCGCTCCACCGGGCGTTCGAGGACGTCGGCAGCGCCGGCGGCCACCAGGAGATGGCCGGCGGGGAGATCCCGCTGGGCATCTTCGCCGACTACACCACCGACGACGAGGAACTGCTCGCCATCGTCGAACAGGTCGTCACCGCCCGTATCGTCGCCGGCCTGAACCTCAGTGACGAACCCGACGCGGAGTCGACGGGCGAGGAGTGAGTACACGGCGGAGGGTCCGGACCGGCGCGCGTCCGCGAGCGGTCGGTCACACCTCGAACTGAACACCGGTGACCTCGAATCGGGCACCGCCGCTCGCGCTGTCGGTGACGCGAACCGTCCAGCCGTGTGCCTCGGCGACCTGCTCGACGATCCGGACGCCGAAGCCGGTCCCTTCCTCGGACGTCGAGTACCCCGCCTCGAAGACCGCGTCGCGTTCCCCGGGCGCGATTCCCGGCCCGTCGTCCGCGACGTAGAAGCCGTCGTCGAGTTCGCCGAGCGTGACCCGGACGCTATCGCCACCGTGTACCACTGCGTTCCCGTAGAGGTTCTCGACGAGCTGTTTGAGCCGTCCCGGGTCGGCCCGCACCGTCCGTTCGACGTCGACGACGAGACTCGCCTCGGCGGTCGCGACGCTCTTCCAGCAATCGGTCGCGAGCCTCCCGAGGTCGACCCGCTCGAGGTTGTCGACTGTCTCACCCTCGCGCGCCAGCGTCAGCAGGTCGTCGACGAGCGCGGCCATCCGGTCGTGGGCGCGCGCGACGTCCTCGAAGTGCTCGCTGTCACACTCCTCGCTCGCCAGTTCGAGTTTCCCGCTCGCGACGTTCAGTGGGTTCCGCAGGTCGTGACTCACGACGCTCGTGAACTCGTCGAGGCGGCCGTTCTGCCGCTCCAGTTCGCGTTCGCGTCGCTTGCGGTCGGTCACGTCCCGGTACGTCCAGAGATGTCCGCGTCCATCGGCGAACTCGACCGGTTCGTGACTGCGTGCGAACGTCTGCCCGTCCCGGAGTCGCAGTTCTTCGTCCCGGGTCGACTCCCCCGTCTCGACGACCTCGTTTATCCGCTCGACGAACGCGTCCGGTTCGGCGAAGGCGTCGCTTACCGCCTCGGCCAGTTGCTCACAGTCGCTCCCGACGACGTCGGCTGGCGTCCCGGGTAACTCGAAGAGTTCGAACATCCGCTCGTTGACGGCGAGCACGTTTCGCGAGGTGTCCTCGGCGAGGACGCCGAACGGCAGCGTCTCGAACAGCGTCGAGAGTACCGCGTTCGTCTCCTCGAGGTCCTGCTGGCTCTTCCGATACGCCGTGACCTCGTGTGCGACGGCCACGACACCCTCCACCTCGCCGTCGACGACGAGCGGCGTGAGCCGGTACTCGAGCACCTCGTGTCCGACCCCGGGGAACTCGCCTGCCACCTCCCCGCGGAGTTCGTCACGCTCGCCGTCGAGCAGTTCGCGAAACGGGTCGCCCTCGTGTCCTGCCCGGATCTGCGGGACGAGACTGCTCTTCTCGCCCTCCAGTTCCCCGGGTGTCGTCCCGTAGAACGCCGCGAGGTACTCGTTGACAGTCTCGAAGCGGCCTTCACTGTCGTAGATCGCTCTTGGGAAGTAGATTGTTGACGGCGAGAGCAGCGGCTGAAAGTCGAAGAGGGCAAGGGCACCGCGCCAGCGGTGCCCGACATGTTCCCTGTAAGC
>Ga0207770_100433_pt1 | contig 21228 bp, 20 predicted proteins | sample A23E2SouthBayCA_FD_187729 | JGI IMG/M metagenome (GOLD analysis project Ga0207770, IMG submission 187729) | Aerobic enrichment media microbial communities from Eden Landing Ponds, California, USA - A23 E2 (SPAdes) | ecosystem: Environmental > Aquatic > Marine > Unclassified | place: Emeryville... | reverse complement strand
TCGAAGACGAGACGACCTTCGAGTCGACGCGGTTCGAGGGAGACGCGACGTTCCGGGCGACCGACTTCCAGGCGACGTCCAACATGCACGAGGACGACGCCAACTTCCGGGACGCGGTGTTTCTCGGTGCCGCGAACTTCGAACAGAGCCGGTTCGAGTACGCGACCTTCGAGGGGACCGCGTTCAGCGGGAGAGGGACGTTCACCGACGTCGTGTTCGAACGGGAGGTGACGTTCCGGCCCCGGACGACCGACGGCGAACCGGTACTCGTCTCGCTCAACCACAGCGTCGTCCGCGGCGGCATGCTCGGGCAGTCCGCCGACAGCGTCACGTTCTACGATTTCACCGGCGGGGAGATAAACGATGTCACCCTCGACCATACGGACTGTGAGTACGAGCTGTTCGACCACTTCCGGTTTTGCAACACGGAGTTCGTCGACTTCGACTTCAGCGCGCACAAGGCCCACCTCGCTGAGAACGACTGGCGCATCCACGACTTCGCCGCGGACGAGGCGTTGCTACCCGGAGACGAGACGACGACGATCACCAACCCGGCGACGCTGGAGAACACGTATCTGAAGGCCAAAAAGTGCGCGAAGGCCTACGGCGACTCGAAGGCGGCCGCGGAGTTTTTTGTCCGCGAGATGATATACCGGCGCAAGAAACACTGGCAGATCGCGGTCGGGAACAACGTCGCGGACCACGCGAACATCCGGCGTCACGACTTCGACATCACCGCCCTGGCGAGCGACCTGGACACCTCGAAGGGGGTGCTCTCCCGCGTGAAAGCGATGGGCAAGTGGGGCGGGAACATGCTCCTCTATCAGTCGTGTGGATACGGCGAGCGTCTCTGGCGCATCTTCTACATTTCGTCGGTCGCCATCGTCTTCTGGGGAGTGCTCTACACCGTGGTCGCGACGGCCTCCGGTGAGGGAGACACACTGCGCCGACTGACCAGCGTCGGGCACATCGCGTCAGTCGACGGGCTCCTGGTGATCGCCGAGAACCTCTATTTCAGTACGGCGACGTTCATCACACTCGAGTACGTCGGCTCACCGGCGAGCAAGATGACGCGCTGGCTCGCGAGTCTGGAGGCGTACTTCGGTGCGTTGCTGATCGCGCTCGTCGTCTTCGTCCTCGGTCGCCGCGTCGCCCGGTGACCGACGCCGGCGGCGAGTACCCGTCCAGGGATCGAAACTAAGAGGCAGGGAGGGCCAGCACACGGCATGAAAGTCGGGGTCATCGCGGACGTCCACGGGAACCTGGTGGCGCTGGAGGCGGTACTGGCGGACATGCCGGCCGTCGACCGACTGGTGTGTGCGGGCGACGTGGTCGGCTACAACCCCTGGCACGCCGACTGCGTGGCGGCGATGCGCGGCGACACCACGGTCCTGAGCGACGCAGCGGCGGCGACGCTCCCGGAGGGAGAGGTGCCGACGGTGATGGGCAACCACGACCGGGCGGTGGCGTACGACGCCGCCTACGGCTTCAACGAGATGGCCGCCGCCGGAGTCCGCCACGCCCGTGAGACGCTCGCCGACGACCAGTTCTCGTGGCTCGAGGGACTCCCCGAACAGCGGGTCGTCTGTGACGGGCGACTGAAGATCGTCCACGGCCACCCCAGAGACCCCGACCGGTACACCTACCCCGAGGAGTACAGCGCGGGGATGCTCGACGACGAACACGTCCTCGTGATGGGCCACACCCACGTCCAGGGCCACGCCTTCTTCGACGAGGGGGTCGTGATGAACCCCGGGAGCGTCGGGCAACCACGGGACGGCGACCCGCGGGCGGCCTACGCACTGCTGGATTTCGACGAGTACACGATCGAGGGCCACCGGGTCGAGTACGACGTCGACCGGGTGATTCAGGAGGTCGAAGCGGCGGGACTGCCCGAGCGTATCGGGGCACGACTGCTGTCGGGGCAGTGAACAGTCGAGGACAGCGAGAGACGAGTGGAGACGGCGCTCAGAACGCGTCCTGGACGAGCGCGAGGGCCTGCTCGCGGTCGTCCCAGGGGACGAACACCGACACGGAGGTGGCGGAGGTGATGACGTCGTAGAGGTGGATGTGGGCGTCGGCGAGCGGGTCGGTGACCTGTTTGACCGTGCCGGGCTGGTTGGGGAGGTCGCTCCCGGTGACGCGGATGACGGCGATGTCGTCTTTGACTGTCACCGAGGAGAGCGTGTCGTCGGCGACGATGCGGTCGTGGAGGATAGATTCGGCTTTCTCGGCGTCGTCTTCCTGGACGTAGAAGGTCAGCGAGTCCATCCCCGAGGAGTTGGCCTCGATGTTGATGCCGGCGTCGCCGAGGCCGTTCGCGAGGTCGCCGAGGATGCCGGGGCTGTTGCGGATGGCGCGACCGGCGACCGTGACACAGCACAGGCGCGCCTCTTCGAGGTCGATGAGGTTCTGGAACTCGCCCTCGATGGAGGTGCCACCGGTCAGGAGGTCGTCGTGCTGGTAGTGGACGACCCGTACCCCGAGATCGGCGTCCTTGTACGAGAGCGCGGAGGGCGCGACGACTTCGGCACCGCGGAAGGACAGCGAGCGGAGTTCGTCGACGGAGATCTTGCCGACGTTGCGTGCGCCCTCGACGACGCGCGGGTCGGCGGTCATGACTCCCTCGACGTCGGTGACGATGACGACCTCGTCGGCGTCCATGTAGTTGCCCAGCATCACGGCCGTCGTGTCAGACCCACCGCGGCCGAGGGTGGTGACGTTGCCGGCGTGGTCCTGTGCGAGGAAACCCGTGATGACGGGGACGGTGTTGCCGAGGCGGCCGGCGAGTGCGCCGGCGCGTTCGGTCGTCTCGTCGACGTCGACCTCGCCGTACTCGTCGGTGATGATCGGCCAGCCCTCGCTGCCGGGTTCGAGGAAGGTCGCGTCGATCCCCCGGGATTCGAGTGCGCCGGCGAGCATCCGGACGGAGGTGCGTTCGCCCATGCTGACGATCTCCGCGCGGGACTCCTCGGTGACGTCGTACTCGATGTCGGCCAAGAGTTCGTCGGTCGTGTTGCCCATCGCGCTGGCGACGACCGCGACCTCGTGGCCCTGTTCGATGGCGGCGGCGATCGAATCGGCGGCCCGCGTCACGCGGCGGCCGTTGCCGAGACTCGTTCCGCCGAACTTGACTACGACACGCATGCTATCACCCGAACGTACATGATTGGTGCCGTGGGGTTGTATGGCACCCCGAATAACGCTGTCCATCTCGTGGCGTCCACGGCGACCGCCTGCAGGCCCGGCGGACGGACGACGCTCGGGGGTCGCCACGGTAGTGTTCAGATAAGCGTCGGAAGGGGAACGAGATCTGCAGACAGCGTGAAAGCCCCGACTCGTTCGACTCGGGCGGCTCGCTTCGCTCCTCACTCCGTTGTCGTCGAAAATCGGAGGTTTCCGGGATGACGACAGACCTCCGGTCTTTCGAACCACGGTGTTTGCGTCGCCGGCCGTCGTCGAAAGCGAGGTCGGTTGCACCGACCTCGCCATTCGGCGGCGGCGAAACCGCCGCCCACGAGTCGCCCCTTTCAGTCCCACCCGTTCCGACCGCTTATCTGAACACCACCACCGTGCGGGAGGTAACGTTCAATGTCGCCGCACGCGTACCGTCTCACATGAGCGACGACAGTCCGGTCACGATGCGTCCCGAGGCGATCGAGGAGTTCCTGGGCACCGGCGGGACGGGCGTCCTGTCGCTGTCGAGCGACGGCGACGGACCGCCCCACTCGGTCCCGGTCTCGTACGGCTACGACGCGGCCGACGGCGTCTTCTACTTCCGACTGGCCGTCGGCGCCGACAGCGAGAAAGGCGAGGTGGCCGACCGCCCGGTGACGTTCGTCACCTACCGCGAGGCAGACGGCTGGCAGAGTGTCGTCGCCCGGGGACGTCTGGAGCGCGTCGAGGAGGCTGACGCGCCGAACGAGGCGCTCGCCGGCCTCGGGCGCGTCGACATCCCGTTCGCCGACGTGTTCGACACCTCGATCCGGAGCGTCCAGTTCGCGTTCGTCCGTCTCGACCCCGACGAACTCACCGGTCGCGAGGAGTTTTTCCGTCCCCAGTGACCGCGCGCCGGGGCAGTCGACCGTCCCGGCCGTGACGACCAGCCCTCAGGCGGTCGTGAACACCAGCAGGCGCCCGCTGAGATAGACCAGGTAGGCGACGACGAGGTAGCCACCCTCGCGACGGGTCAGCGCACGGTCGGGTCCGACCCGGAGGTAGGCCAGCACCGCGAGCGCGACGAGCAGTTTGACGGGGAGGTCCCAGAACACGACGGGGTCGGGGACGTGATAGCCCGAGATCGTGGCACCGAGCCCGAGGCCGACGAGCGGATTGACGAGGTTACTCCCGACGAGGATGCCCAGCGCGACGGTCGGCGTCCGTCGCCGGACGGCGTCGAGGACCGCCGAGAGTTCGGGGAGTGCGGCCGCGATCCCGATCGTGAGCACGCCGACCATCGACCCGCCGAGGTCGAGGGCCTCGACGACCGACCCGATGACCCACAGCAACAGCGACGCGCTCGCGAGGACCAGGACGAGGGCCCCGACCGCGACCACGGCCTCGCGCCGGACCGACCCCCGTTCGCCCGGGGGCAGTGCCTGCTGTCGTTCGCGGGTGCGGTAACTGTAGCCGGCGTAGGCGAGATACGCGACGAGGAGGGCGACACCGTCGACCCGGGAGAGCGTGCCGTCCCAGGCGAGTGCGAGCGTCAGCGCCAGCGCGGCAACCATCGGGAGGTAACTCTCCCGGAGAAACGAGTCGGTGACGTCGATGCGCCCGTAGCCGAGCACGAGCACGCCGACGAGGAGCAACTGCTGGACCGTCGCCGAACCGACGTTCCCGCCGACGACCACCGCCGAGGTGACCTCGTAGTCGAGGCCCCCGGCGGCGATACCGACCGACGCGACGACGTTCGACCCGAGTTCCGGCAGACTCGTGCCGAACGCGAGGACCGTCATCCCCACGAGGACGTCCGGGACGTCGAAGTGGCGGGCGACGCTCAGGGAACTCGACACGGCGCGTTCGGCGGCCGTCACGAGGGTGTACAGCGAGACGACGACGATCGCGAGCGACGTCAGCAGGTCGGGTGTCAGTACCACGTCTGTGCCCTCCGGTCACTCAGCGGCCCGCGAGCACCGTCTCCGACCACGGGACCTCCGCTCCGGAGTCGAGTCGCTCCCGCGTCCACGCGAGACAGCGCTCACAGACCCACACGCGCGTCACCGTCCCGTCGACGACGGTGACACCGACCGACGCCCAGGCGTGTTCCTCGCAGGTCATCCTGTCGCCCCCCACTCGGCCGACCGATATAAAACGTCGCGCCCATCATGGCCGCCACCGGGTCGGAGGCGTTATCACGACTGAAACGTCGGGGGCAACTCCTATCATCCCGAACCCGATCGCTGTGTACATGGCGGAGTCGAACGCGGACGTGGCAGGTGGTCGTTCTCATCTGCAGGACTGGAAGCTGGCGCTTCGAGAGCGCATCCAGTACATCCCCGACGGGGATTCCCTCCCGGAAGACCACTGGCGGGCGCGCCATCGGAACATCCTGATCCTGCTGGCGGCACACGCACCCTTCCTGTTCCTGCTGGGGACCTTCGACGGCGTCGAACCCTACGTGACCGGAGCGACCTTCGAGGCCGAACCGACCGGACACGTCCTCCTGGAGGTCGGTGCGATCCTGGGGTTCGTGGCGCTGGCGTGGTGGCCCCGCCTCGGGCGCCGGACCCGGACGGCCATCGCGTCGACGGGCCTGATGACGTGTTCGGCGATCCTCGCACACCTCTCGGGCGGGTTCATCGAGGCGCACTTCCACTTTTTCGTGATGGTCGGCGTCGTCGCGGCCTACGAGGACTGGCTGCCGTTCGTCGTCGCCATCCTCTACGTCGCGGTCGAACACGGCGTCTTCGGCATGATAGACCCCCAGGGCGTCTACAACCACCCGGCGGCCATCGAGCACCCCTGGGGCTGGGCGCTGATCCACGCTATCTTCGTGCTCGGACTCGCCACGGCGCTGGTCTCACACTGGTTCTCCATCGAGCGCTCCCGCGAGGAGACCAGAAGACAGATCGAACAGGTCGAACAGAGCGCACGCGAGATCGAGGACCTGGAGGAGAAACAGGCCGAGATCGAGGCGGCGCGGGCCGAGGCCGAGGAGGCGATGTCGGAGGCCGAAGCGCGCAAACGGGAGGTCGAGGAACTGAACGACGAACTGCTGGTCCACGCCGACGAGATCGCGGCGGCGATGGACGCCGTCTCGAACGGCGACTTCACCGCGGACCCCCCGAGAGAGGCGGATATCGAGGCCGTGGCGGCGATCAGCGAGGCCTTCGACGAGATGACGACGGACCTGTCGGCGACGGTGCTGGACCTCCGCGAGTTCGCGGCGACGGTCGAGCGGACCACCAGATCGGTCCACGACGACGCCGAGTCGCTCGAACGCACCCAGCAGGAACTCGCGAGTGACATCCGTGCGTTCGCGACCGACCTCCGCGAGCAGGCCGGCGACCTGGAATCGACGACCGACGAGTTGAGTACGCTCTCGGCGACGATCGATGAGATCGCCGCCAACGCCGACCAGGTCTCGGCCGAGGCCGGTGACGCGGCCGACGCCGCACAGGCGGGCACCGACACCGCCGCCGAGGCCATCGAGGCCATCGAGGCAATCGAGGACAGCGTCGGCGAACTCGCGGATCTCGTCGAGTCGCTGGACGGCCGGATGGACGACGTCACCGAGAGCACCGGCCTGATCGAGGACATCGCCGAGCAGACGAACATGCTCGCGCTGAACGCCAACATCGAGGCCGCTCGCGCCCAGAACGACAGCGACGGGTTCGCCGTCGTCGCCGACGAGGTCAAAGACCTCGCCGACGAGACGCGCGACCACTCGACCGCGATCCAGACGGCGATCGAGGGCACGGTCGCGGACGTCGAGCGGGTCCAGGCCGAGATGTCGGAGACGAAAGCCCGCATCGAGACCGGACGGGCGACGATGACCGACGCCGGGACGGCCTTCGAGGACCTGGCCGACACCGTCGAGAGCGTCGACACCGCCGTCGACGAGGTGGCCGCGGCGACCGACGACGGCGCCCGGACGACCGAGGCCGTCGTCGACGCCATCGAGCAGGTCGCCGAGCGCTCGCGGACCATCGCCGACCACAGCGAGTCCCTCGCCGACCGCACCGAGGAGGGCGCGAGCACCATCTCCGGGATCCGGCGCCAGCTGGACGACCTGACCCGACAGACCGCCGACCTGCAGGAGCGTCTCGACGCCTTCGACTGTGTGAGCCCCGACGCCTCGCGCCCGGCGGTCGCCTCGGGCGTCGGTGACGACGACTGATCCCGGGCCGGATTCGCCGGTTCGCCGGTGACGACCCCCTCAGCCCGGCAGGAAGATGTTGATGACCGCGACGACCAGTCCCGCCAGTCCCATCCGGACCGCCGCCACGTACCAGCGCTGCCCGGAGATCGACCCCATGTACGCGCCGAACGCGCCCAGGACCCCGATGCCGAGACCGACGCCCGCGATGGCGGCCTCCCGCATCGAGAGGAGGTCCGCCGCCAGCACCGACCCCTCGAACAGGAACGGGGAGAGCGGGATCAACACGCCGATGAGCGGGCCGAGGCCGCTCGCGACCGCGTGGAGGGCGCGCGCGCCGCTACGCTCGCGCTGGATGCGCGTGTCGTCGAGGTCGGTGAGCATCGCGCGCTCGAGTTCCAAGATCTCGGCTCTCGTCTCGGCGCGTTCGATCTCCCAGACGCTCCACACTGCGGAAGTACAGAGGCCGACCGCCGCGCCGAGGCCGATCTTGATGACGGTCGCGCCGTCGGGCACGCCCGACAGCAGGGCCCCGACGACGATACCGATGCTCGTGAGCGTCCCGTCGAAGCCGTTCGAGACGAAGTAGCGGCGGGCGATCGGCAGGACGTCCTCCCGTCCGAGCAGTCGCCGGACGCGGTCGGCGAGCGAGGCCATTACCCGTCCTGGAGCGTCGGGCGGTCCTCGACGACGCGCTCGCCGCAGGCGACCTCGTCGACGGAGTGGACCGTCGCGCCCAGCCCCTCGACGGTCTCCTCGATAGCGTCGAACTCGAGATCCGTGCCCTCGAAAGTGAGTTTCACGTTCTGGACCTCCTGGTCGAGTTCGATGAGCGCAGAGGTCACGCCGTCGACGCTCTCGACCTCGGAGACCCTGCGAGTGAACTCTACCAGCGGTGGGTCGTGGGGTTTCAGTACGTCGATGACCAGTCGCCGAACGGTCGTCATGAGTGTGAGTGGGGGGCGGGTGCTCCTAAAGTGGTCGGGAACCCCGACCGACTCTCCGACCGTACCGACCCCGACGGCCGTTCGGTGTGGTTCGACGTCACACCAAACATAAAACAATTGTCCAAAGCGATCTCCATCTGTCGTATAGCCACCAGAGGATTTAGAACAAACGCAGTCGTTTTTATCTACATAATGAGACATTTAGACAGGGACGAGATCGACGAACTGCTCGTGCGGAGAGGCATCGGTGTCCTCTCCATGGTTGACGACGGGCAGCCGTACGCTATCCCGATGTCTTTCGGGTACGACGCCGACCAGATGGTGTTTCCGATGCAGTGGGGCGGGGGCTACCAGAGCCGAAAGAACCAGGCCCTCGACTCGAATCCCCACGTCTGTCTGACAGTGTACGAGCAGGACACCGACGACGAGGCTGTCTGGCGAAGCGTGGTCGTCACGGGCGAGATATACGAGATACGGGAGGAAAACAGAGAGCGGGCCTACGCGAGTCTGGCCGCGAACGCGGAGTTTCCCCCCGACTTCGGTGTCTGGGGGATCCCGTTCGAGGACGTCGAGTTCCGTCTGTTCGGGTTGAACACGACCGATTGTACGGGGCGTGAATTCGCGGCGGAATACGGGGGATGGGAGTGACAGAGTCGGTCCGGGCCCACGGAGTACCGCACTACCTGTCGTTTCAGTACTGATAGCAGCGTCGTTCGCGTCTGATTCGCTCGCGATACCGGTCTTTTTGCTGTTCGGGGCGGGGAGAGCGGCGGTCGCAACCGCCACGCTCAGACCCCCTACGCTTCGTCGAACGAGGCGAATCAGCGATTCGTCGGCTCGATCCCACTACACCGGGTCGAACAGCGTCTCCCCGTCTTTCAGGTTCGCTTCGGCGACGTCGCGGTCGAGCGTGACACCCAGTCCGGGTTCGTCGGGGAGTTCGAGGCGGCCGGGTTCGAGCACGTCCTCGTCGACGACGTCGCTCCACCAGTCGACCTCGCGGGCGTGCCACTCCAGCGCGAGGAAGTTCGAGGCCGACGCGCCCACGTGGGCGCTGGCGACCGTCCCGATCGGTGAGGCGACGTTGTGCAGGGCGAGCGGGATGTGATACGCCTTGGCCATGTCGGCGACCTTCTTCGTCTCGAGCATGCCACCCGTCTTTGGCACGTCGGGGTGGATGATGTCGAGGCCGCCGTTCTCGATGAGACGACGGGCCCCTTCGACGCGGTAGGCGTTCTCGCCGGCACAGATGGTGGTGTCGGTCGCCTCCGTGACGTCCATCTGGATGTCGTGGTTCTCGGGCGGGACGACGTCTTCGAGCCACCACACCGGGTAGGGTTCGACGGCGCTGGCGAGGCGGCGGGCGGTGTCCGGGGCGTACGACCAGTGACAGTCGAAGGCGACGTCGGCGCGGTGGCCCACGCGGTCGGTGACGGTTTCGACGATCTCCTCGCGGTAGTCGATCGCGCGGGCGTTCATGTGCTTGTTTTTCGGGTCGATCTCGAACCGGTCGGGCGTGTCGAGGTCGAACTTGATACCGTCCCAGCCCTCGTCGACCACCTCTTCGGCCTTGTCGGCGTAGGCTTCGGGCCGGTAGGGGTCGTCGCTGTCGGCGGACTCGGCGTCACGGAGGTGTTCGCCGGCGTGGACGTCACAGTAGACCCGTACCTCGTCGCGGTGTTTCCCGCCCAGGAGCTGGTAGGCGGGCACGTCGAGTAACTTGCCCGCGAGGTCGTGCAGGGCGATGTCGATGCCGGAGATGGCGGTGACGCCGATGCCGTTCATCGAGCCCAGATACGAGAGCCCGTCGTACAGTTCAGTCAGACGGGCGTCCAGGTCGACGGGATTTTTCCCGACGAGTCGCTCCTTGGCGAAGTCGACGTAGGCCTCGGCCTTGGGGCCGATGACGAACTCGCCGGTGCCGGCGACGCCGGCGTCGGAGTAGACCCGCACGAGCGTCCACGTGAAGTTGCCGCCGATCCGCGTCGTCTGGACGTCCGTGATCGATACGTCGCGTACTTCCCCGGGGTCGACCATAGCGGACCCATCGACCCCCGGACCAAAAGCCTCAGCCTTGGGGAAAGGTGCGCTGGGTACCGCCAGCGGCGTCCACAGTCACGTATCGAAATCGGTGCGGTCGGTCACAGCGTCTCGTAGCGTTCCCAGACCTCGGTGACGCTGTCGCCCGACCTGAGGTCACGGCGGACCTTGTTCTCGGTCTCCAGTTCCTCCTTGCCGCGTTCGATGACCTCCGCGACGATGTCGGGGTCGATGATAGCGACCGACTGGTAGTCGGCGAAGACCACGTCGCCGGGCGAGATGGTGACGTCGTGGACCTCGACGGGGACGTCCCACTCGCGGAACCCGACGCGACCGAACGACTCGATGGCGCTGTGGCCGTCCGACCAGACCGGGAACTCGTGCTCTTCGATCATCGTCGAGTCCCGTGTCGGACCGTCGATCAGTGCGCCCGTCGCGCCGTTCTCCTGGACGACGGTACTCAGAATCTCCCCCCAGAGGCCGACTTCGGTGTCCTTGGGCGCGGCGACGACGACGAAGTCGCCGTCCTCGGTGGCCTCGAGGTACTGGAAGAAGTCGTTCTCCGCGGCGTCCGAGGAGTCACCCTCGGGTTCGTAGCCGATGTCGACGCGCTGGGCCGTGTGGGCTGTCCCGACGGTCGGTTCCTGCGACCAGACGGGGCGGATCCTGGTCCCCGGGATGACGTTGTCGTCGATCCCCATCTCGTCGGTGATGTCGTTGATGAGGGCGCTGTGGAAGTTCTCGAGTTCGTCGCGCTGGTCCGCCGTGAGCGTCATACCGGGGGAAAGTCGAAGACGGATGAAAAAGGTGCGTGTGTCGGCAGGGTGCTCGACACGAGGAGTCTCGACGTACGGAGTCCCGATACGAGGGGTCCCGACACCGGGACGACTCAGAGTTCCGCGAGGACCTCGTCGGCGAACTGGGCGAGTACGTCCCGGACCTCCCGGTCGGGGTCGGTCTTGCGGACGTTGACCATCACGTGGTCGACGCCGGCGTCGCGCAACTCCCGGACGTGCTCGCGGAAGAAGTCCGTTCCGGCGGCGAAGCCCTGGTGGACGCGCACCGGCTCCGCGGCGGGGTCGGGGTCGAGCGCGGCGTGGAGCACCTGCACGTAGGGTTTCTCGCCCGCGAGGTCGCGCCAGTCTTCGACCTGGGCCGCGACGTCTGCGGGGTCGCGCTGGTAGTAGACCCACCCGTCGCCGTGTTCGCCGATCCAGTCCAGCGACTGGCGGGCGTGGCCGGTCACCAGCAACGGGAGCGCCCCCGTGGTGGGCTTGGGGACCAGGTCGAGCGACCCGTCCAGCGTCCCGAAGGGGGAGTCGACCTCGGGATAGGACTCGCTCCAGAGCCGGCGGATGACACGGACGTGCTCGCGGAACAACTCGCCCGTGCCGTCCTCGTCGATACCGAAGGCGGGGAACTCCGGTGGGCGGTCGCCGCTGGCGACCCCGAGGACGAGTCGACCGTCCGAGAGGCGGTCGACGGAGGCGGCGGCCTTGGCGACGTGGACCGGGTGGCGCACCGGGAGGATGATGCTGCCGGTTGCGAGTGCCACGTCGTCGGTGTGGGCGGCGACCTGTCCGAGGAAGACCCACGGGTCGTACACCTGCCCGGCGTCGTCGAAGTTCGGCCAGAACAGCGGGACGTCCCGGAACCACAGCGCGTCGAACCCCAGCTCCTCCGCGTAGGCGCCGAGTTCGACCTGCTCGTCGATGGGCACAAAGGGCCCCTCGGCGGTCGTGATCGGGAAGAACAACCCGACGAAGAAGTCGTCGTCGAACAGGCGGCGATACCCCGCGTTCGCACAGTCCTCGACCGACCCCGGCTCCGTGTACTCGGTCATCACTCCGGCGTTCGACGCGAGCGCCCCTGTACCTGATGATCCCGGCCGACCCGACGAGGAAAACCGAAGCACCGTGATCCAGAAAATACCGCAGGTGGCGATGGGTTTAAATATTGCACACCCCAAATTGTAAGTGAAGAGTAAATTAAATCCAAATAATAACTTTTTTCCGGTAGCGTCGGCTATCGTCTGAAGCCGCCAGTAGGGCACGACATCGGCGAACACGGTCGGTACGCACTGTTCGACGACCAGCCACAGCTACGATATATGACAGGAAATCCGCGACAGACAACGACCGGAGCCGAATCGACGACAGACGCCATCGATCCCGGATCACTGGCCGACGAGTCGGGGGTCGACTACTGTGAGACGACGTTCACACACGAGGGGGCCGACCACTGCGAGGCGGGGGCGGTGGGACGAGCCATCGTCGGTATGACTGACTCCGAAGGAGAGGTGTTGCTCTGCGTTCGCGCGGGCGGGGACCACGCCATCCTGCCCAACGGGATCGTCGACGGCGACGGGGAGTGGAGAGACGCCGCTCGCGAGGCCGTCGAGACGCTCGGGGTCGCCGTCGAGACCGAGGGGATCGAACGCGTCCGTCGGATCGACCACGAACGCGAGGACGGCACCCACCTGGAGACGACTCACCACGTCGTCTTCCGCGGGACACACCCGGACGGGGGGAGCGAACGTGACGAGCCCTCGATCGCCTGTGACGACGAGTGGACCGCACGGTGGGTCGCCGACTCGCCCGTCGACCTCGACCGCGAGGGAGACAGCGTCGCCGAAGACATCCGACTGTTCCTCGACTGAACCCATGACCGAGACGACCCACCCCGGGACCATCGACTGGGAGCAGTACTGGAGCGAAGCGGGCGACAGTGACCACGAGAGTGCCACGCCCAGCGCCCACCACGCGACGGACGTCGTCGGGTGCTTTCTCGACTCGCGCGCGCCGGACCTCGGATCGTTCGCCGACGTCGGCTGTGGCACCGGCCACGTCGCCTTCGACGTCGCCGAGCGGTATCCCGAAGCGACGGTCGTCGGCTACGACGCCGGCGAACCGGTACTCGCGGAGAACCACGAGCGGGCTCGTGCGGAAGGCGTCGAGAACGTCGACTTCGAGCGCGCGGTCCTCCCGGCGTTCGACCCGGACAGGGAGTTCGACGTCGTCTTCTCGTATTTCACGCTCTGTTACGTCGCCGACGTCGAGGGAGCCCTCCAGAACCTCTACGACGCCGTCGCCCCTGGCGGGTACCTCGTGTTCAACTACCAGAACCGCCTCGCACGGGCCCACTGGCAGCGCATGGCCGAGGACCCCGACACCTACCTCGGCGAGGACTCGTCGTTCGACCCCGAGCGCTTCGAAGAGCGGTTTCGCCTCTTGCTCGAGGGCGAGAACCTGCTGTCCTACGACCGGATCCACGACGCGCTCGGTACCTGGCCCCACAGCGTCTGGTCGGTCGTCGAGAAACCCGACGTCCGGTGGGCCTGGCGTCACCACCCGCTGGTGTTCGTGCCGAAGTAGGACGGACCTCAGACCGGGGAATTCCCGTTGTGGCGCGCGCTGTCGCGGGTCTCGTCTCGCGACAGCACCGTGCGAGGGATGAGTAACGCAGGGAGAGAAGCGACCGAGTAACGCAATCGGGCGGGGAGGTGCGTGGCCCTGCGGTGGCGATACGGCCCTGGTGGATCGAAAGGGTGAGGCGCGCTCGCGGGGAGCGGTGCGTGGTTCGAGCGAAGCGAGAATCACGAAGTGAACGGCAAAGCCGTGAACGAAGCGACCGGAGTCGCTGAGTGGGCACTATCCGAACGGAGTGAGGATATCCCGCTCAGCGACTCCACTCACTTCGTTCGACGCGAGCGCGTCTCGCCCTTTCAGTCCCCCAGGCCCGCGACCGCACAGCACCGCGAGCCACACGCCTCCCCACCCGACTGCGCTCCTCGTCGCTTCGCTCCTGCGGTGCTCGTCCCTCGCACGGTGCTGTCGCTCGCATGAACGCGAGCGACAGCGCGCGCCACGGCAGAAGTCGAGTGGGCAGACGAACCTCGCTCACGGCGTCAGCCGACCAACGGACACCCACTCGACCGTGTCGCCGTCGACGAGCGCGAAGACCATCTCCTTGCGGACGCCGTGGGCGAGTCGGACGTCGAGCGCGAGGTCCCGGGGCGCGAACTCGTGGTCGGCGGCGAGGACGCGCACGAGCAGTTCCGAGTGGCCCAGGTCGTCGACCGACTCGACGTGCGCGTACGTCCGGAAGTCCGCGCCGAACTTGAACCCGGTCTTGGGGACGACGCCGCGCTCGCGCAGTTCCGTGTACGCCCGGAGTCGACGGTCGAATCGGTCGCCCTCTGCGTCGCGCCCGCACGCGAGAACTGCCTCGACGCCGCCGGTCACCGCGAGCGCGCCCCGGTCGGCGAGATACGCCGCCTCCAGCAGGGAGAGCTGCAGGACCTCCCCGTCCTGGTCGTCGAGGCGCTGCCCGTAGAACCCCCGCCCGTAGAGTTCCGCGGGCGGGTTCCACACGAAGGCACGCTCGTCCAGCAACTCGGCGGCGACACCCTCGGGGAGGTCTATCGCGCTCGTCCCCTCGATGTCCGGTCGAGCGGTTTCGAGGTAGGTTATCTCGCTCTCTTCGTCGACGACAGCGAGGACGATATCTCCGAGGCTCGCCGCGGGGACGGGTTCGCGCTCGCCGGCGACCGCGACGCAGTAGGCCACCTCGCCGTCCCACGGGCCCGACCCCCTCGGATAGACGACGAAGTCGACCGCGGCGCCGCCGCGCTCTATCGCGACGCCGTCTGCGACCCACGCCCCCCGGGCGGGCGAGAGGTAGAACCCCCGGTCACGCAGGTCCTTGTAAACGAGGAAGGCGGTCTCGGAGACGGCGGCGGACGTGAGAAACGTACGGAACGACTGGCCGTCGACGCTGTTCAGGTCGCCGCGATAGAGGAGGTGGGCGGCCTCGACCGGCGCGAGTTCGAGCGCGCCGCCGTCGACCGGCCGGCCGTAGCCCCGCGAGTCGTAGAAGCGCTCGCGGGCGTTCTGGCCGGCCCGGACGACCCCGTTGGTGAGCGTCGCGTCCATACCACCGCTGGCCGCTCGCGGGGCAAAGCCCCTGCGGTCGGCGGGCGAGAGAGTCGTCGGACAAGCGACGGAACACAAAGGTTTCAGTCTCGACCCGAAACTGTGGCCCATGGAAGCGGTCTGTTTCGACATGGACGGCGTCCTCGTCGACTCCGAGGACTACTGGGTCCCCTACGAACGCGCCGACCTCCTCCCCGAGGTCGGTCTGGCGGAGCTTGACATCGACGAGATCACGGGCATGAACTACCGGGAGATCTACGACTATCTCGTCGAGACCTACGGGATCGAGATGCCCAGAGACGACTTTCTCGGCTGGTACGAGACGACCGCCGAACGCATCTACGGCGAGGACGTCACGCTCCTGCCGGGCGCACACGACCTGCTCGGCGACCTCCGGACGCGCGAGGCGTCGACGGCCATCGTCTCCTCGTCCCCGCACGACTGGATCGACGTCGTCCGCTCGCGCTACGACCTCGGAGTCGACGCCATCGTCAGTGCCGACGCCATCGACGGTCCCGGGAAACCCCACCCGACGGTCTACGAACACGCCGCAGACCAGTTGGGCGTCGACCCCACCGCGACCGTGGCGGTCGAGGACTCCGTCCACGGGATCGAATCCGCGAGTCGCGCTGGCATGTACGTCATCGGCTTCAGACACGGAGAGACAGACGACACCGACCGGAGCCGTGCCGACTACGTCGCCGGCTCGCCGACCGACCTCCGAGAACATCTGCTGCGTACCGTCGAGGGCTGATGGGGCGCCGAGAGCACCGGCCGGAACCACCGGTCAGACGTCTTTGGCGACGCTGTACCACTCGCCGTCCCAGGAGAGGGGGTACTCCACCGTCGCCCTGACCGCGACGAGCCCGTACAGCGGGAGGATGGCGGGTGCGAGGAGCCACCCGAACCCGACGCCGTCGAGTCGACCGATCCGGGAGTCGTGGAGTCGCAGGGCGAGCGCCGCGCTCGCGAGCGTCGCCACCGGGAGCGCGAGCCAGACCAGCGCACCGACCTGGACCAGCACCGCGGCCTTCGAGACGAGTGAGAGCAAGAAGAGGTTGCCCAGCACCGAGGCCCCGCAGATGAGCGGCGAGAGCAACGACCGGTAGTCGCGGCGCTCCGACTGGTCGCTCTCCCCGTCGTCGCCGTCGGTGGCCCCCCTGCCGTGTGCGCGGACGCCCGCGTCCTCGCCCGCCGCCGACCCGGTCGGGAGCAGGTCTTGGAGCACCTGTGCGTAGCCGGTCATCCAGCGCTTGCGCTGGCCCCACCAGTCGACGGCGGTGTGTGCGCCCTCGATGGTCGAGGCGTACGCGAGCTGTTCGCGCACGTCGAGGTCAGCCTCGTAACACCGGAACGCGAAGTCGTAGTCCTCGGTGAGCATTCCGGGGTCGTAACCCGCCACCGTCTCGAAGGCATCGCGTCGCATCACGACCGCCCTGCTCGCCGCCATCGTGAATCCGGTCACCGTGGTGAGCACCCGCTGTGAGAGGTCCCCCAGCAGTACCGACTCGTAGTACGCCACCGTCTCGACGACGCCGTCGGGTTCGGGGAGGGTTCGACCCTGGACGACGTCACAGTCGTCGAGGTCGGCGACCGCCGCCGAGAGGAAGCGGGGGTGGACGCGCTCGTCGGCGTCGAACACCGCGAGATGTGGTGTGTCGGTCGCCTCGGCAGCGTAGTTTATCGCGCCGGCTTTCGACCCGGGATAGCGGGTGTTCACGAGCAGCGTCACGCGGTCGTCGCTCGTGTACTCCCGTGCCCGCCGGATCGAGGCCTCGTCGCCGGGTTCTGCGACGACGTAGACGTGCAGGTCCTCGTAGTCGGCGGCGAGCAGGCTCTCGACGCTCCGGTGGAGCGCCCCGGCGTCGCGGTGGACGGGCACGACCGCCGCGATCTCGGGCCCGGTCGTCGGTAGCGACTCGTCGCGCACCGAGCGGGCCAGTTGCCCGAAGAGGACGAGCGCCGAGGTACAGAACAGCCCCGAGAGGGTCAGACAGGAGACCGCGGCCTGTGGGACGACCACCGGGTCGCTCGCGACGGCCGACGGGACCGCGTCGGGGAGCGGGACGGTGACGGTCACCAGTCCCTTGACGTAGCCGACCGCGAGCACGAGCGAGACGACCATCCCGAACGCCACCGCGTCGGCGACCGCCCGCCCGGAGTCGGGCACGAGCACGCGGGCCGCGGCGACGACCCGGTCCGATGCCCAACTGACCTGCTGGCGGGTCGCGACGCTCGACAGCGGCGGGTGTGAAGAGGGCATGTCAGTTCGATCTGATCTGTGACCTTTCATAAAATCCTTGTGTGACTGGCGACCCCGCTGTGACCTGTCACGGCCGGTTTCGGCCGTCTCGACGCGTCGTTCCGGTGCCATAGGTGCGTGTCCCCGGGTCAGTCCCGGTCGCAGTCGGCGTCGAGACAGCGCCGACCCGTCGGCGTCTCGAAGACCGGGAGCCCACACTCGCAGGTCCCGTCGACGACGCCCGCCGGGAGGCCGAACCCGGTGTCACAGTCGGGATAGCGCTCACAGCCGGCGATGAGGCCGCCACGGCGGAGAATCCGGAGGTCGTCGCCACACTCCGGGCAGTCCCACTCGCGGTCGAATACCTCCGTTACGCGCTCGTCTAGCGACTCGCAGTCGCGGTCGAGACACACCTCGAACGCACGCCCGCGCTCGGCGCGCATCCGCGGGAGGCCACAGTCTTCGCAGGACTCGTCGAGAATCGCGGCGTCCCGGGGGACGCTGTAGCGCTCGCCACAGTCCAGACAGGTGACCGTCCCCGATGCGAGGACGAGCGACCCCGCACAGTCGGGGCAGTCCCCAACCGGAACGCCGGCCGCCGAAACCGGGTGACGGGCACTGCCGTGTTCGTCGTGGACCTCGACGCGGAGGCGCTGGTCGCCGTCGCGGGCGTCGAGGCGGCCGTCGACGAACTGGACGCTCTCGGCGCGCGTGAGCCACGCCACCGGTTGGTAGCCGTCGGCGTCGTGGACCAGTACCGTGTTGTCCGGTTTGACTACCGCCAGTACGTCGCCGCGATGCTGTCGTTCGTCGCGTCCGTCGAACGTCGCCGTACACTCGCCGGCGACGACGCGCACTTCGTCGTGCATGGCCCCCGCTGGTCGCGGACTGGTACTTGAATCTTCGTGACCGGTGATTCGGTTCGTTGATCGAGAGGGCGACATGGAGGGCACTGCCGGTCCAGAGAGACCCGACGAGGTCGACCGCTGTTACTGCATTTCCAACGTATGTCGGCCGGAACACGCGATACATCCCCGCTCGAGTGGCGTCGATGGGTGCCACGCACACAGAGCAGAGGGAAGAGGCAGTTGACTACGGCCACAACCCACGGGCCCCGTGCGCCTCGGCGATACGGGACAGCGCCACGATATAGGCTGCATCGCGCCAGGAACCGTCACGGTGCTCGAACTCCGATCGAACCGCATCCCATGCGGCCTGCATCTCCGTTTCGAGTTCGTCGTTCACCCTATCGAGGGACCAGGCCCGCCGATTGATGTCCTGGAGCCACTCGAAGTAACTCACGGTAACCCCGCCTGCGTTGGCGAGGATATCGGGGATCACTGCAACGTCTCGTCCAGCGAGAATCGAATCAGCCGTCGAGGTCGTCGGACCGTTCGCACCCTCGACCACGATATCCGCGGTGACCGCTTCCACGTTCTCTTCGGTGATCACGTTCCCGAGAGCGGCCGGAATGAGGACGTCGACGTCGAGTACGAGCAGTTCGTCGTTCGAGATGACGGTGTCGGCGTACTCCGTGACAGCTTCCGGCTCCTCGTCGTGTGACGGCACAGCAGCCGTATCGATCCCATCTGGATCGTACATCGCTCCGTTCACGTCGCTGATTGCGACGACGGTTGCGCCCCAGTCGTCGAGGAGTCGGGCCGCGTTCGCCCCGACGCTCCCGTACCCCTGGACTGCCACGGTGATATCTTCGACTGGGCGGTCGTAGTACTCACAGACCAGCTGCGTGATGAGTGCGACGCTCCGTCCAGGGGCCTCTTCACGTCCCTTGCTCCCGCCGACGACGGGCGGCTTGCCTGTGACGACTCCCGGTATCGTCTCGCCCTCCTGCATCGAGTACGCGTCCATCAACCACGCCATCGTCTGGGGATCCGTCCCCATATCCGGTGCGGGAATATCCCGAGTGGGACCGATATTGTCGCGCAGTTCCTGTGCGAACCGCCGGGTGAGTCGCTCCTTTTCCTCTGGACTCAACTCCTTCGGGTTGACAGCGATACCACCTTTGGCACCGCCGAAGGGGAGGTCCATGACGGCGCATTTCCAGGTCATCCACATGCCGAGGCCGACACACTCGTCTCTCGTCACGTCGGGGTGATACCGCAGTCCACCCTTGTATGGCCCTCTGACACTGTCGTGCTGGGCACGATAGCCCGTGAACACTTCGACGGTCCCGTCGTCGCGTTCGATCGGGACTGTCACCTCGTGGACCTTCTTCGGATAGTTGAGTCGTTCGACGATATTCGGGTCGATATCGAGGTGTTCGGCTGCGTGATGGAGCTGTCGTCGAGCGGTTTCGAGTGCCGATTCCGATTCGGTCGAATCTGTCGTCGCGTCGGCTGACTCTTCGAGGGGACGTTCAGGTTTCGATGCCACGGTCATTCCAGCGGCATGCGCCGGTTTCGTATCGGTCCGCTACAGTCGGGACACTGGCCGGGGCTGGTCTCTGCCAGGATGATATTGCCACACTCGAAGCACTCGTAGGGGGTTCTCTCGTCCGGTTCCGGGTTGACGTCTTTCATTGTGAGTTCACGAGTGCTGCCAGGTGGAGTGGCGCACTCTGTATTATGTATAATAAGTGTATAAGGAAGTGATCGAGGGTTGACCAACGAATAACTACTGAGCCACTTGGTTTGTTATTCAACCCTCCACTCAGGAGCGAGCGACGGCGGAGTCGTTCTCTTCGAAGAGCGCTGTGAACAGCTTCCGCTGGACAGTCCTGGCGTGTTGATAGAACGCAGTCGGGGAGATGTCCAGTAGCTCCGCAACCTCTTCGCCGGTCTTCTCGCGCGGCGACTCGAAGAAACCGCTGTAGTACGCTGTCTGGATCACCTCCAGCTGTCGTTCGGTCAATACGTCGAGGAACTTCGAGGAGAGGTCGCGTTCTGCGGTCTGATCGAGCGTCTGCTTGGAGCGGAGTTCGACACCAGCGAAGGCCTTACGAACGAGTTGGCTGATCGTACGGACGTCGATGCTGTCCGGGATATCGATGACGAGTGTCGTCGTCGTCGGGCCGGCAGTCGCTTCACGGAAGACGGCACCATGATCGGCCAGTTCGAGTGCGAGAAACGCCTGTGTAAGCCGGAGTCGCAGAACGCCCCCTTCACCCCCTGCACTGATCTGCTGGACCCTGTCGATACCGACCATCTGCGAGGCAGCGTCTGCGACGTCAGCAACTGTCCCGTCCTCGACGGTCACGAACACGTAGCTGCCTTCCGTGGATTGCTGGACACCACCCTGATACGAGAGTGTACATCCCGCGTCCTGTGCGAGCCGTGAGAGGACGAACGACGGGTCGTCGATCGTGAATTCGAGACGCGTCTTCGAGGGCGTGAGCAGGGCATTCTTCCGTTCGATCGCGCTGAGAGCAGAGGCGATCGTTTCGCCGAGTTCAGCCAGGACGGCTTTCGTCGTCTCGTCGAATGCATCCCGAGTCGGTGCATACACAGTCAATACGCCGTGCTCGAGGTCGTTGTACACGAGTGGGATGCTCAGAACGGAGAGATAATCCCGAGAGATGGCGTCTTTCCGCCACGCTTCGTCGCGGAGCCCGGCAGCGACGTTCCCTACCATCGTCACAGCACGGGTGGCCGCTGCTCGTCCTGCTGGCTCCGCACTTTCGGGTCGAACGGCGAACGTCTGGCTATCTAGATAGCCCCGGTCCACGCCGGCCCAGGCCCGTGGCTCGAGGGTGTCGGTCGGTGGATCGACGGTTCCGATCCAGGC
>Ga0207770_100425_pt1 | contig 22074 bp, 18 predicted proteins | sample A23E2SouthBayCA_FD_187729 | JGI IMG/M metagenome (GOLD analysis project Ga0207770, IMG submission 187729) | Aerobic enrichment media microbial communities from Eden Landing Ponds, California, USA - A23 E2 (SPAdes) | ecosystem: Environmental > Aquatic > Marine > Unclassified | place: Emeryville... | reverse complement strand
ATTGCCGCCGAGAACTGGATGAGCCCGTGCAGCAGTCGCTCGTCGCGTCCGTCGTCGAGGCCGAGCCACTCCCGCTCCCACGCGTCGTGGGCGGCGTGGTAGCGGCCGGCGTTGTGAACCGCGATTCCCGCGCGCAGCGCCGCGTCCATACCCCGGGTTCGCCCGCCGCACGCAAACGCGTTTCGTCAGGCGCTGTCCATCGACGCCGGCCACGGCCGCACGTACGGCAGCCGCTTCGTCAACAGGTACGCGCTCTTCCGAGCAGCGCCCTTCGCGTACTGGCGCGCGCTCCGGTGAACCGGCGTCCGCTTCCCCCGGATGTCCGTCTCGCCCGCGCGCAGCGCCGCCAGCACGGTTTCGGTCGGAATCTCGCTGGCCGGCGTCCCCGGGTCGACGCCCGGGAGCGCGACCTCCGTGTACGCCCGGCCGACGTTCCGAATCGAGTGCGCGTCGCTGGCGCCGAACCGCGGGTAGCCGTGGCGCTGCGCGAACTGCCGCGCGCGGCGGTTCCGGTAGCCCGTGAACACCATCGAGTTGTACACCTCGATGCCGTCGCACGCCCCGAGGTTCCGCCGCCGAACCCCGTGGCGGCTCCGCTGGAACGGGTGCGGGACGACCGCCACCCCGCCCTGATCGCGGATGCCTTCCACGGTCGCCTCGAACGACTGCCCGCGCTCCGGGCGCTCCGTGACCCCGAGCGCCAACACGTGCCCCGCGGCCGTCGACACCTCCACGCCGGGAATCCCGACCAGCCCGTACTCGGGCGCCAGCTCCGCCGCCCGCAGCGACTCCTCGATTTCGTCGTGGTCGGTCACCACCACGCCGTCGAGGCCGATGTCGCTGGCGTGCTCGAGGATGAGCTCCACGGGCTCGTTGGCGTCGTACGACCCCTCCGAGTGGACGTGCGGGTCGATCGCCAGCACCGGCCGGTCCTCGCTCATGCTCCCCCCGTACTCGGTCCACGGCTAAGAACTTCCTGCCCGAATCGCGCGCCGTCAGCGACAAAAGCATCGCTCACGGGTGTTTTGTGAAGAGAGAACGTCCGGACGGCGATTTGAACGCCGGTCCCTGGCTCCGCAAGCCAAGAGGATAGTCCACTACCCTATCCGGACTCACTCTGTCGTAGCCCCGACTTACGTAAAGCGGTTACGATTCGGGGTCCAGCCGTCGGGCCACAGATTCAACCCGGATGGCGCGCCACCTGCACTCGTGCCACCGACAATCGACGGACGGAGACGGCGTAATTCGGCAAGGACAACGCTTATGCGCGGCTCGCGTCTGGAGTGAACTACGATTATGGGCGACGACATCGAGGACGTCTACGGGGACCTCGACACCGACGTGTCCCTCGAGGAGTTCCGGGACGCCGTCGAGTCGAAGGTCGAACAGATGGGCGGACTGGCCGACGAGGAGACGGCCGCCATGCTCATCGCCCACGAGCTCGAGGACGGCGAGGTCAACGGCGTCGCCGACGTGGAGCCGGAGATGGACGAGGTGAAGTTCATCGCGAAGGTGACCAGCATCGGCGACGTGCGGACGTTCGAGCGCGAGGACGACGAGAACCCCGAGGGCCGCGTGGTGAACGTCGACGTCGCCGACGAGACCGGCAGCGTCCGGCTGTCGCTGTGGGACGAGCAGGCCGAGGGCGCAAAAGACCAACTCGAAGTCGGTGACGTGCTCCGCGTGAAGGGCCGGCCGAAGGACGGCTACAACGGCATCGAGGTCAGCGCCGACCAAGTGGAGGTGGACAACGACGAGGACGTCGACGTGCAGGTACAGGACGAGTACCGCGTCGAAGACCTCTCGCTTGGTATCTCGGACGTGAACCTCACGGGCGAAGTGCTCGGCACGGAGGACGTGCGGACGTTCGACCGCGATGACGGCAGCGAGGGGCGGGTGTCGAACGTCGTGCTCGGCGACGAGACGGGGCGCGTGCGCGTGACGCTGTGGGACGAGCAGGCGGAGACGGCGACGGAACTCTCCCAAGGCGAGGTCGTCGAGGTCGTGGACGGCTACGTCCGCGAGCGCGACGGCAGCCTCGAACTCCACGTCGGCGACCGCGGCGCGGTCGAGCCCGTCGACGCGGACGTGGCGTTCGTGCCGGACACCACGACGATCGACGCCCTCGAACTCGACGACGTGGCCGACATCGCGGGCGTGATTCGCTCGGCGGACCCCAAGCGCACGTTCGACCGCGACGACGGCAGCGAGGGCCAAGTCCGGAACGTGCGCGTCCAAGACGACACCGGCGACATCCGCGTGGCGCTGTGGGGCGACAAGGCGGACCTCGACATCGGCCCCGGCGACGAGGTCGCGTTCGTGGATGTGGAGATTCAGGACGGCTGGCAGGACGACATCGAGGCCTCCGCGGGCTGGCAGTCCTCGGTCATCCCGCTCGCGGACGGCGCGACCACGGGCGACGACGCCGACGACGGCCCGACTGGGCTCTCGGCGTTCGAGGACGGCAACGACCCCAGCGCCGACAGCGCGTCCAGCGAGGACGACAAAGACGGCGACGCGGACGCCGACGACGGCGAGGAGGTCGAGTTCACGGGCGTCGTCGTGCAGGCCCAGAACCCGGTCATCCTCGACGACGGCGAGGAGACTGTGAGCGTCGAGACGGACGCCGACGTCACGCTCGGGCAGGAGGTCACCGTCCGGGGACTGCTCCGGGACGGCCGCCTGCGCGCCGAGGAACTCCACTGATTCTGTCGCTCGCCCGCGAGCAACCCGCTCTCGTTCTCACGTTCGTGGAGGTTTCCGTCCCAACGGAAACAGTTAAGCGTGCGACAGCCACGCGTTGACGCATGAGCGTCGAACTCCCGTTCGCGCCGGTCGACACCATCATCCGGCGACACGCGGGTGACTTGCGGGTGAGCGCCGACACGGCAGAGGAACTCGCACGGCGCATCCAGCGCCGCGGCGCATCGCTCGCGGCGGTCGCCGCCGAACGCGCCGCCGACGACGGCCGGAAGACCCTGATGGCGGCTGACTTCGGCGTCACGGAGGTGCCCGACGCGGACGCCCTCACGCTGCCGGTCGCGCCCGTCGACCGCATCGCGCGCCTCGACCTCGACGACCGGTTCCGCGTCTCCAAGGACGCCCGCGTCGCGCTCGCGGACCGCTTGGAGTCGTACGCCGCCGACGCAGCCGACGGCGCCGCCGTGCTCGCCGAACACGCCGGCCGACGCACCGTACAGGTCGAGGACGTCCAGACGTACTTCCAGCTCGTGGAATGAGATTCGGGTTCAGCGAGACGTGTCTCGCACACGACCCGGGGCCGCGCCACCCCGAGAGCCCCGACCGCTTGCGCGCCATCAAGCGCGGGCTCGCCAAGCGCCACAGCGTCTCCTACGAGGACGCCGCGCCCGCCACCGAGGCCGACGCCGCGGCGGTCCACGACCCCGACTACGTCGCCGAGATTCGGGAGTTCTGCGAGAGCGGCGGCGGCGACTGGGACCCCGACACGACTGCCGTCGAGGAGACGTGGTCGGCCGCGCTCGCCAGCGCGGGCCTCGCCAAGGACGCCACGCGCGCGGCTGTCAACGGCGCGGACGGCCGGAACACGCCGTTCGCGCTCGGCCGGCCGCCCGGCCACCACGCCGTCCACGACGACGCGATGGGCTTCTGTTTCCTGAACAACGCGGCGGTCGCCGCCCAGTACGCCCTCGACGACCTCGGCGCGGAGCGCGTCGCCATCTTCGACTGGGACGTCCACCACGGCAACGGCACGCAGGACATCTTCTACGACCGCGGCGACGTCTTCTACGCGTCGATTCACGAGGACGGCCTCTACCCGGGGACCGGCGACGCCGACGAGCACGGTGAGGGCGATGGCGCCGGGACGACGCTGAACGCGCCGTTCCCCGCCGGCTCCGGAGACGCCGACTACTGCGCGGCGTTCGACAAACTGCTCGAACCCGCAATCGTCGACTTCGACCCGGACGTGTTCCTCGTGAGCGCGGGCTTCGACGCCCACCGCCACGACCCGATTTCGCGGATGCACGTCACCACCGAGGGCTACGGCCTGCTCGCGGACCGCGTCCGGTCGCTGGCGGACGCCACGGGCGCCGCGCTGGCGTTCGTGCTGGAGGGCGGGTACAGCCTCGACACGCTCGCGGACGGCATCGGCATGGTCCACGAGACGTTCGACGGCCGCGAGCCCGTCGGCCCCGACGACGACGTCAGCGACGGCGTCCGCGACCTCCTCGACGGCATCAGCGCCGACCACCCCGGACTCTGAGCCGCCTTCAGACGGTCGGCTCGAAGTACGCCGCCAGTTCCGTCCCGAAGCCGTCGGCGAGCGCCGCGACCTCGTCGCCGGCGAGCACGTCGTACTCTCCGTCCTCGATGACAGACTCGACGTGCGCGCCCAGCGCCACCTCACCGAGCTTGCGCTCGACGAACTCGCGTGCGGTCCTGACCTCTCGCTCGCGCTCGACGACGTACCGGTCGCCGTCGAGGAACGGGCCAGCGGCGTCGCCGTCCGCGTACTTCTCGTAGAACCCCTCCGCGTGCCCGCCGACGTGGACGGGCGGCCCCTCGTGGCGCTCGACCGCGGGCAGCTCGCTCACCGACAGCTCCGCGAACAGGACCGCGCGGTCGTCGGCCCACGTCGCCGCGCGCAGCACCTCGAACCCCTCGATTTCGAGGCCGCGCACGAGCCCGTCCCGCGAGCGGTACAACTGTGGGTAGAGTTGGTCCTCCACGAGGTCCGGCGCGTCGAAGACCACCGCCAGCGGCGTCGTCTCGCGCGCATCGACGTGCTCGCGGACCTCCGCTGCGCTCAGCGGGTCGGGCGTCGCCGGCTCGAACACCGACTCGTCGGGTTCGGCGAGGAACTCTCGGGCGTGGTGCTGGACGCGCGCGACGTTCTCCGCGGAGACGACCGCGGCGACGTTGCGCTCGGGGTCGGTCGGGTCCACGACCACCAGCGGGTCGTCGAACGTCGCTTCGGCGTGGTCCTCGGGGTCGAGGACCACCGGTGGCTTCCAATCTCGAACCGCGGCCAGCGTCTCCCGAAAGCCGCCGTACTCCAGCACGAGTAATTCGGTGAGGTAGCCCGAGAACCCCTGCGTGCGGAGGTCGCTGCCGTACGCCCCGATCCCCTTCAGAAACTGCTTGAACAGCCGCACGTCCCCCGCCTCGGCGTCGCTCAGGCGCTCGTCGAGGTACGCGTTGTGGAACGGCGTGCGGTCGACCGCCGACTGGATGTCGGTCGCGTCCTCCAGCCGGTAGCACGGCACGAGGTCCACGTCGTACCCCTCGAACGTCCCCTTCACGTAGGGGTGTTCGGCGTACTCCTCGCGGCCGTCGGGCAGCACCCTGTTGCCGACTTCGAGGCCGTACTCTTGTAACCGCTCGCGCGGCAAGTCCGCGGGGAACCGCACGAACAGGTCGATGTCACGGTCGCCCGCCACCCACGTCCCGCGCGCCGTGCTCCCGACCTGCAGCACGTCCGCCTCGACCGGAAGCTTCGCGATGGCGTCCCGCGCGCGGTCGGCGAGCCGCTCGGCCGCCGCCGCGAGCGCGCGCCGCTCGTCCGCCGTCGGGTCCACGCGCTCGCGAACGGCGTCGACGACCGACTCGAAGTCGCTCATGCCGCCGGATTCGGACGGCCGAACCTAAGCCGTGTCGATGCCCGCGCCTGCTGTCGAAACGAAAGCCATTTCAAAACGCACCGGATAGAAACGGGTGCGAGCCGCCATAGCTCAGTTGGTAGAGCACCTGGTTGTTACCCAGGTTGTCCCAGGTTCGAGCCCTGGTGGCGGCGCTTCTCCCACACTCACTCGCGGAGCGTCGGCTCCGCGACGAGTTCTCGCGTAGTCGTCGCAAGGGCTCGTGCCCGAGAGTCGCAGCCCGCGCAGCGCCAGCGAGCAGGACCGTCTCTCGACGTTCGAGCCCTGGTGGCGGCGTGAATTTTCCGCGAAAATTCACGGCCCGAGAGCCGTAGGCTCTCAACGGCGTACTTCTCTCACCGACTGCTCGCAGAGCGTCGGCTCTGCGACAGCCGTAATCGTAGTCGCTAGAGCGTTCGCGCGGCGCCGCCTGCGGTGGAATCCCGACAGGCTAAAGGTTCGGCCACGGGAAGCCGTGTGCGAGGGGCCTTAGCTTAGTCTGGTTCAAAGCCCCCGGCTCATATCGGCGTCCGTCCCCGGGCGGGTGTCGTGGGACACCGGGTGAGCGGTGGTTCAAATCCGCCAGGCCCCACTTCTCTGTATCGCACATCAGGCAGGTCGGTTTGTGTCCATATCTCGGAACAGAAATATGAGAGCGCGAGACCTCGTAGATATCTCCGATTTATATGTCATTAGGTTAGGACGTAAATTTGGTAAGAGAAATTTAAATGTTCGTCTCCTCCTTTCTACCCAAAAGATAAGTTTGAACCTGATTACAGGTTCAGTAAGATGGTCGAAATCGGTGCGTCTACGCTTCTCGGGATTGCAGTTACTATCTTCTTTTCTATACTCGGAATTGGTGTTTCATTCCTTTATCGCATATCAGTCAACCTCAGAGGTATAGAAGAAAGTATTGACCGTATGAATGAAAACCTTGGAGGGAAATTAGATAGAATTGACGAGAATACGGGCGAGTCAGCGAAACTCCTTCATCGAATTGCTGAACGGACCCGAAATAGCCAAGGTGGCTTTCAGCAGGAGGAGGATAAGGGAAATGAAGACGCGGGGACCGACGGTGGTACAGACTTATCGAGTGGTAGGGAAGGGGAAATTATAGACTCAGACTCTCAGTCTGGAACAGAAAATACCGGTCCCGGTCCCGATACCGAACACATCAGAGACGAACCTTCCGGGAAGTGGAGTGATGGAACTGAATGGGAGTATGGATTTCATGTGTTAGATCGAATTGAAGAAATGGATGAGTTTACCGTCAAGGAGCCTGATACTTTACACGATATGGGGGTGAAGAATATCGCTAATCATGAACGCGAAAACGTAGCAAGTGACGATTCGATGGATCAGCATTGGGTGACTGAAGAGGCTGAAGACATTAGTTTCGCTTTGTCACGCGAAATCGGTGAGAGTGAGTTATATCTCTCTGTTGCCGTCGGTGAGGGAGCCACACAAGTAAATTACCATATAGCACAAGCTGGTTTCCCCGGACTTGTTGGAGCAGACCCAAAACAGAACAAAATCACACAAAAAATCCTTGATGCCGCCGAAGAGCGATATGGTGATAATGCTGTTCTCTCCGTCCACTCTGGACAGGTAGTTGTCTCCATCCCTAAAACTGAATTAGAAAGTATCAAGGATTGGATTGAAGATTCGACTAAAATAATTGAGGATATTATAGAAGCTGACTCTACAAACCAAGGTAGTAACCAACAATCAAGGAAAAAATAACATCCAAAGCTAATTTCTCAAATTATTCAGTCGAATGGCGTTAAATCGGGTGAACGGAGTTAGGTAGGTCTTCGCTCGGTTCAAATCCGCCAAACTCCGAACGTCCCGCTCAGAGGTCGCTTTCACGCATGATGCGGCGGCCGGAGGCTTCGAGGCGGTCGAGGTGGTTCTGCGCGGTGGGGTTGTGGATGAGGCCGTTGCGCTTGACGATGTTGCCGTCCACGAGGACGGTGTCGACGTTCTCGATGCCGGACTGGAAGACGACGGTCTCGACGGGGTTGTGGGAGGCGGCGGTGTTGAGGTCGTCGGCGTCGATGACGGTGATGTCCGCGCGCTTGCCGGGCGTGATGCTCCCGATTCGGTCGTCGAGGCCAAGCGCTCGCGCGCCCTCGATGGTGGCGAATTCGAGCGCGCGGTGGGCGGTGAGGGAGACGTCCTGTAGCTGCTCGCCGGCTTCGACGGTGGGTTGGTTGTCGAGGCCGCGCTGGACCTGCAGCGCCATCCGGTTCTGGGTGAACATGTCGTCGCTGACGTTCGAGACGATGTCGACGCCGACCGAGGGGGTCGCGCCGGCGTCGATGGCGTCGCCGAGCGCGGGCATCCCCATCCCCATCTGGAGTTCGACCTCGGGGGTCGTGGAGACGGAGCCGCCGGAGTCGCCGATGAGCTGGAACTCCTCGTCGGTGAGGCGGTTGCCGTGGACGTAGTTGAGGTCGTCGCCGAGCAGGCCGAGTTCGTCGAGCTTCGAGACGCCGCCCGAACCCAGCGACCCGATGTGCATGGAGGCCGGGATGCCGAGTTCGCGCGCGAGTTCGATGTCCTGCGTGACGACCTCGTCGGTGGAGTAGTCGGGGCCGCGAATCCCCATGCCGAGCGTGAGCAGGCCGTCGTCGCTGGGGAAGCGTTCCTCGTGGAGCCGCCGGATGTCGTCGGGGTGGGGTTCGGAACTGTTGCTCCACCACTTCGCGCTGTCGTCGCCGGGCGGCCCGTGGACGAACAGCGAGCGGATGCCCGCGTCCGCGAGCCCGTCGATTGCGCGGTCGGTGTGGTCGGGCGTGTTGGCGATGTGGAACCAGTCGAGGACGGTCGTGGTGCCGGCGTTGAGCTGCTGGACGGCGCCGAAGAGGTTCCCGAGGTAGGCGTCCTCGGGTCGGTAGTGGCTGCTGATCTCCCCGAGCATCTTCTCGAGATATTCGAGGAACGACCAGTTCCCGGCGACGCCGCGCACGCCGGCCTCCCACGTGTGGAGGTGGGCGTTCACGAACCCGGGAACGACGACGGAATCGCTGGCGTCCACCACGTCCGCCGCGGGCGCGTCGATGCCGCTGCCGATGGCGTCGATTTCGCCGTCCCGGACGAGGATGTCGGCGTCCCGGAGGATGCCGCGGTCGGGGTCGACCGTGACGACGGTCCCGCCCTCGACGAGCACCGTGTCGCCGTCGCTCGCGCTGTTCTCGCTGTCGCTGCCGCGGTCCATCACGGCGCTCCCGACGGACGCGAAGGAGACGCCCGCGAGCGTCGCGCCGCCGAGCTTGAGGTAGTTCCGCCGCGAGACTCCCGTGTCGTCGTCTGCGTCGTTCGCCATACGGTGTGTCGTAGCGGGCGGACGCGCAAAGCGACTCGTTCGGAATGTGCCGAACGCGTCGCCGCGCGCGGTCAGGAACTGGAGGCCAGCGGCGCGCGGTTCGACGGCGGCGTGCCGTCCCGGAGGTACGCCTTCGCCAGCCACGCCTCGGCACGCGTGACGCGGTACTGCAGGGTCGACGTGGGGATGTCCTCCGCGCTCGCAATCTCTTGGAGGGACGCCTGCCGGGGCTGCTCGTAGTAGCCGTACTCGACGGCGAGCTCGACGGCTGCGCGCTGCTCGGCCGGCAGCTCCGCCGGGGTCGGGTCGCGGTCGGGCCACTCGGGGCCGTGTTCGACGCGGTCGAGTTCGAGCGTCAGACCGTCGAGGAGGTTCCGCTCCAGTTCCGCGTACACTTCGCTCATCGCGGCGTCGTCGTCCGCGAGAATCTGCCAGCGGTACGCGTCCCCGCGCTGTTTCGCGTGCAACAGCAGGCCGTCCCCCAGATACTCCGAAGCGAGGTAGGGGATGGAGCGACACCCCTCGCCCTCGGACTGTCGGGAGTAGATGACGCGGCCGTTCGGGTGCGATTCGAGCGTCTCGTACTCGAAGTCCATCTCGCAGCCGCCGATGCCCCGCAGGCTCGAACACCGCGAGAGCCGGTCGAGCGCGCGGTCGTACGCCGAAAGCGCCTCGCGGGGCCCGGAGACGTTGTCCACGCGCCACATCGTGTTCCCGGTCACGTGACACGACTGCGTGTACGACGACAGCCCCGGATTCCGAATGAACACGTCGACGAGGTCGTCGACGCCCTCCTCGTAGGTGACAGTGAACGCGAACTCGCGCATGCTTGGACTCCGGTCGCGGACGGGGATGAGTGCTCGGTTGGAATGTACCAACTCCGCGCGGTCCCGCTGTTCAGTCGTCGGTGACTTCCACGCGCGCGCCGCCGGACGCGCCGTCGGTCACCGCGACTGCCCAGTCGTGGGCGCGCGCCACGTCCGCGACGATAGCGAGCCCGACCCCCGTCCCGTCGGCCGCCGTCGAGAACCCGCGCTCGAAGACGCGCTGGCGCTCCTCTTCGGGGACACCGCCGCCGTCGTCCGCGACGTAGAAGCCGCCGTCGAGGTCGCCGACGGTGACGGTCGCGGCGTCGCCGTGTTCGATCGCGTTCCGGAAGACGTTCTGGAGCAGTTGCCGGAGGCGCGTCGGGTCGGCGTCGACGGACCGCGTCGTCTCGACGACCAGCGTGGCGCCCGCGGTCGGGACGTTCGCCCAGCACTCGCGGCTGCACGAGGCGAGGTCGACGGTCTCCGTCTCGCCCAGCGGGGCGTCCGAGCGCGCGAGCGCGAGAAGGTCGTCGACGAGCTCGTTCATGCGGTCGAGGGCGTCGCGGGCGCGGTCGAGGTGGTCGAGGTCGCCGGTGTCCGCCGCCAGCTCCAGCGACCCCTCGACGACCCCCATGGGATTGCGGAGGTCGTGGCTGACCATCGACGCGAACTCCGCGAGGCGCTCGTTCTGTCGCTGGAGGCGCTCGGTGGCGCGGTCGCGCTGTAGCTCGTAGCTCACCCACCGGCTCATCAGGTCCACGAGCGTGACCTCCCAGTCGGTGAACTGGTCGTCGCGGGCCGTCGTCCCGTAGAAGCAGAACGTCCCGTACACGTCGTCGCCGACGAACACGGGCGCGCCGATGTAACACGACACCCCCCAGTCCGTGTAGCCGGTGCGGTCGGTCGCCTCGGGGGCGTCCCGCGCAACGTCGCCGAGCACGAGCGTCTCCTCCTCGCTGGCGGTGCGCTCGCAGTTCGTCGCCGACACCGGGACGACGTCCCCGGCTCGGATGCTGTCGTCGGCGGCGGCCACGAACTCGAAGACGTAGTCGTCGCCCTCGACGCGCGAGAGCGTCCCGTACTCGGTCCCGAGCTCGTCGCGGCCAAGCGCGAGCAGCGCCTCGACTTTCTCCGCGAACGACCGCTCGCGGTCCGCGATAATCTCGTACATCTCGCGGAGCACGCGCTCGCGCGTCTCCGCTCGGGACCGCTGCCCGGTCACGTCGCGCCCGACGCCCGCGAACGCCGCGCGCGAGTCGTCGTCGACGCGGTTCGCTTCGAACTCGTAGGGGACGCGGCGGCCGTCCGCGGTCACCAAGTCGGCGTCGAGGACCGCCGTCCCGGCGTCCCGCAGCGCCGCGACGGCGTCGTCGACGCCGCCGTCGAAGAGGTCGCCGAGCGTCGCGCCCGCCAGTTCGTCGTTCGTGTAGCCGGTCGCCTCGCGGGCGGCGCGGTTCCACGCGACGACGTTCCCGTCCGCGTCCAGCGCCAAGAACACGTCGTCGAGGGCGTCGAGGAGCGCGGACTCCGTCGCGTCACTCATCGCCGACCACGCCTTCGAAACCCACTCGCACGTTCATCTCTACGTCTCCAGTGGCACCCCACTCACGTGAACACACCGGCCGTCCCGTCGCCGGCTACTGACCGCTCCCGAGCCGAACGTAGTCCTCCTAGCAGTCTTCTATACGCGCACGGTCGAACCGGCGAGCATGACAGAGGCTGTCGGTCGAGAGGGCGGGGACGCGACCGCGGAGTTCGCGGAGTGGATTCCCGACGCGCGCCGCGCGCTCCGCCGGGAGCGACGCATCCTCCGCGCGGAGGCGGACGCGTTCGGGCGGTTCTGTCGGCGCCTCGCGGCCGTCGACGTGGACGCCGAGTCGGTGGCCGCCCAGTCGGGCTCCGTGGCGACGCTCGCGGAGCGCGGGCTCGCCGAGGGCGGGGACAGCCCCGCCGGCGCCGCGATTCGGGACGCGTACGTCGAGACGGTCATGGACACGCCGCACTACGCGGCCGAGTACGGGGACGCGTACTGGGAGAGCGTCGCGTCGGAGTTCGGCGCGGAGCTGGCGATGGCGCTCCGGCAGGCCGCGCGCGTGACGCCGCTGTTGCGCGACCAACTGCTCGCGGCGGCCCGCCGGTCCAAGCGCAGCCGCAAGCGCCTGCTCAGCGACATCAGCGACGAGGCCGACGCTCTCGGGGCCGCCGAGCGCGCGCTCGACGCCGCCCGCGAGGACCTCGTGGCGATTCGGTCGCGGCCGCTGTACGGCTGTTCGCCCCGAGAGCTTCGCCGCCTGCTCGCTGACTTGGACGGCCTCGAAGCCGACTGCCAAGCGCTGGCGGTCCGCCGGCAGAGCGGCGACCTCGAACCGAAGACCGTCCGCGTGCCCGACGGGTCCGCGCGTCCGGTCAACGAGTACCTCTACCAGTCGCTGCCGTCGTCGCACCCGGTGTTGAGCGCGGTCAGCGCGGTCAGCGACGACGTTGTCACCACGGCCGGCCGAATCCGCGGCGTGCTGTCCGCCGGCGACGAAAGCGCCGAAATAAGCGAATAGACGCTTCCTGCGGGTGGTTCGGTGGTGCCGTCGGTCCGCGGCGCGACCTGACAAGACATTTACCGAGGGAGTCGGTATGAGCGACTGCCGGGTAGGGGTACCCGTAGTTCTTTCGCCGCCGCGCCCGCCAGCGACGGCGCCGCCGAGACTTCCCCTGACGGAACGCTTACCCGAGCGCGCGCCGTCCCCTCGTGTATGTCCGGGCTGAATCTCGACCCGGTGCAGCTCGACCGCTACTCGCGGCACATCATCATGGACGATGTCGGCGCCGAGGGGCAAAAGCGCCTGCTCGACGGCGACGTGCTCGTGGTGGGTGCGGGCGGTCTGGGCGCGCCGGTCATCCAGTATCTGGCGGCCGCGGGCGTCGGCCGCCTCCGCATCGTCGACGACGACGACGTCGAGCGCTCGAACCTCCAGCGCCAAATCATCCACGCGGACGCCGACGTCGGCCGCGCGAAGGCCGAGAGCGCCCGCGAGTACGTCGAGGACCTCAACCCCGACGTGGACGTCGACGCGCACGTCGCGCGCCTCGACCAGTCGAACGTCGCGGAGTTCCTCGACGGCGTGGACTTCGTGGTGGACTGTTCGGACAACTTCGGGACGCGCTATCTCGTCAACGACGCCTGCGTGCTCCGCGGGATTCCGTTCAGCCACGCCGCCATCTATCGCTTCGAGGGCCAAGCCATCACGTACGAGCCCGGGAGCGCCTGCTACCGGTGCCTGTTCCCGGAAGCCCCGCCCGAGGGGACGATTCCGGACTGCTCGACCGCGGGCGTGCTCGGCGTCCTCCCGGGGACGATGGGCTGCATTCAGGCGACCGAGTGCGTGAAGGGCCTGCTCGACTACGGCGACCTCCTCACCGGCCGGCTGCTGTTCTACGACGCCGGCGACATGTCCTTCGAGACGGTGCCGGTGGCGAAGAACCCCGACTGTCCGGTCTGCGGCGACGACCCCGCCATCGACTCCGTGGCGGACGTGGAGTACGTCGAGGGCTGCGCCGTCCCGTCGTAACTCACTCGCCTTCTTCGGCTCCGACTGCCCACCCGAACACGTCCCCCGCTTCCTCGACGACCGGCCGGAAGTGACCCGCGTCCTCGTACACCGTGAGTTCCGCGTCTGGAATTGTGCTAGCGACGCGCTCGGCCGCCGCCAGCGGGACGTTCGCGTCGTCGGCGCCGTGGAACACGCGCGTCGGCACCGCGAGGTCCGCGAGGTCGAAGTCCCACGCGCCGTAGAGCACGCCGTAGTCGGTCGCCAGCGGTGTCGTGCCCTGCGACAGTCCCTCCCGGAAGTCCGACAGGAGGACGCGCCCGCTCTCGCCCCGGCGCGGGTCCGCGAGGTCGCCGTCGGCCTCACCCGCCACGTCCGTGAACGAGTCGGCGCCGGCGACGACGCGGGACATCAGCCAGACGAGCGGCCGCCCGAGGTGCGGCGACACCCGGGAGGCGGCCGCCAGCGCGCGCTCGAACCCGAGGTCGCCGCGCTCGCTGCCCGGCGGCCCGACCCCGGAGACGACCGCGCACCGCGACACGCGCTCGGGGTCGTGGGCGGCGCACGCCAGCGCGTACGGCCCGCCTCCGGAGAACCCGACGACGGCGTACTCGTCGACGCCGAGTTTGTCCGTGAGCGATGCCACGTCGCTGGCCCAGTCCGCGAACGTCCGCCCGGGCTGGCGGTCGGACGCGCCGAACCCCGGGCGGTCGGGCGCAATCACTCGCGCGCCAACGTCGCCCGCCGCGTCGGCGCCGAGCAGCCCGGAGACTCTCGACCCCGGCGTGCCGTGGCAGAAGACGACGGGCGTCCCGTCGGGGTTGCCGTACGCCGCGTACGCCAGCGTGCGGCCGTCCGCGACCGCCACCTCGTGAGTCTCGACGGCTCGCCGCTCCGTGCTCTCGCGCCCGGCGCTCGCTCGGGCGTCCTGTTCATCGGTCGGCGCCGCCTCGCGTGGCTCGGGGACCATCCCGTCCGGGAGGTTCTCGCCCGCCGAGAAAAGCGTTCGGCTAGTACTCGTTGAGCTCCACGAGCCGGTCGGCGATGCGGTGCGCGCCGCGCGCGGCCGCCGTCGCCGGGTCGTCCGCGGTCGTCGCGGTCACGTCGCGCTCAAGCTCCTCGCCGAGCCGGCGCTCGAACTCCTCGACGACGCCCGGGATGCAGGCCATCCCGCCCGTCAGCACGACCGGGTTGTCGAGGGCCTGCTGGTAGATCTTCATGTAGTCGTTGGCGAGCTCCGGCATGAACACGTTCGCCACCTCGTCGACCGCGTCGTCGACGTACTCGTCGACGGCGTCCATCACGCTGTCCTCGATGGTGAACTCGTAGGTGCCGCCGCCGGGCTGCTGGATGATGTCGCTGAACGGCTCGTAGTTCTGGAAGTCCGCGTGGGCCTCCTTGTACTCGCGGGCGGTCGTGAGGTCGATGTTCACGCGGCCCTGTGTCTCCTCCTCGACGTAGTTGGCGATGCGGCGGTCCACCTCGGTCCCGGTGATTGCGCCCGTCGAGAACGGCGCGAGCTGCTCGCCGCGGCGGTACGCGCACGCTTCGAGGTTCGTCGACCCCATGTTGACGGCGACGAACGTCTCCTCGATGGCTTCGAGCCCGTCGCCGAGCGCGGGCACCGCGCCGCACAGCGACTCGGGGTACGACCGCACCAGCCGCTCGCCGATGGGGCCGTCCTCGATGATGTCCGAGAGCCGCTCCAGCCCCACGTCGTTGTCGATGGTCGGGATGGCGTACACCACCACCGAGTCCTCCGGGAGGCCGTTCGAGCGCGAGAACTCCTCCAAGAACGTCTTTGCGAGGTCCGTCGTCTCCTCGTCCTCGGGCAGCCCCGACCGGAGCATATACCGCACGCGGTCGGGGTACTCGGTCGCGGCCTCTTCGCCGTAGATGACGTGCTCCTCGCCGGTGAGCGCGTCCGCGTAGGTCGCCAGACACGTCAGCGTCTTGAGGACGTTCGGGTCGGCTGCGTCGCCCGCGGAGACGACCGTTCGGGTGCTCCCGACCTTCACCCCGAGGGCCGCCGGCTGTTCGTCGAACTCGGCGTCGCTGCTCTCTGACTCGGACATGCTCTGTTATTCCGTCGGCGAACCTATAACTCTTGTAGGCGCGCCCTCCCAGCGCCCGGGACCTCCCCCCGTAGCTTTTTGCCGGTCGTGGCGACACCTCACGTATGGGCAAGGACAGCGACCTCGACGACGAGTTCGTGGACGAACTCGTGAGCGTCTGCCGAACGGCCGTCGGCGACCGCCTCCGCAGCATCACGTACTTCGACACCACCAACGAGGACCAGATCTACCTCCGCGACGACCTCGAATCCGGCGCGAACATCATGGGGTTCGCCAACGCCGAGCGCAGCGGCTTCAAGTCCAAGCGCATCTACGAGGACACCGAGCTCGGCGACTACCAGTTCACCATCCGCGCGTTCGAGGACGGCTACCTCACGCGCGTCATCCGCGGCTACCACGGCGCGTTCGTCACGACCGACCGCCTGCCGACCGAGCGCTTCGAGGACCTCGCCAGCGCCGTCGACAGCGTGCTCGCCGAGTACGACACCGCGTGGCTGCGCCCCGACTGACTACAACTGGTCGGCGGTCTCCCGGAACAGGCCGTCCAGAATCTCGGGCGTCGTCGGGTGGTACGCGCGGTCCGGGAGCTCCCGCACGTCCATCTCCGCCTCTAGTACCACCTGCATCGTCTTCGCCATCGCGTCCGCGTCGTAGTGGAGGCCGTGGTAGCCCAGCACCGTGCCGTCGTCGGCGTCCGCGACCAGCCGCGCGGTCCCCCGCGAGGCGACCTTCGCCCTGAACACGCCGTCGTCGCTGGCGTCCCGCTGGGCGGTCACGACCTCGTGGCCCGCCGCGCGCGCCTGCTCGGCGGTCAGGCCCAGCGACGCGAACGGGTAGACGCCCGCGCCCGAGAACACCACCTTGTGCGAGAGCGGGTCGTACGCCTCCAGCGACTTGTCGGCCTCCGCGTGGGCGACGTTCCGGCCCGCGAGGTACCCCTCTTCTTTGGCGGTGTGCAGCAGCATCCGGTCGCCGACGGCGTCCCCGACGACGAACACGCGGTCGTCGTCGGCCGTCTGCATCGTGTCGCCGACCCAGCCCCGCTCCGGGGCGAGGCCGGTCGCCTCCATACCGTCGGGGAACGACGGCTCGCGGCCCGTGAACAGGAACAGCTGGTCGCCCTCCGCGACCGAGCCGTCGTCGAGATGGACGCGCGCGCCGCCGTCGGCGGTCGCCTCCACGCGCTCCTCGCGGACCTTCGTGCGAATCTCGACGCCGAACTCCTCGCGGTACAGCTCCAACAATTCCTCGCCGAACGACGGGTGGTAGCCGTCCAGCGGCCGGTTGTCGTGCTCGACGACGGTGATGTCCATGCCCGCGGCCTCCGTGAGGTACGGGACGAGTTCGAGGCCGACGTACCCGAACCCCATCACCACCCCCGAGTCCGGGAACTCGGTCGCGTCGAGCACGTCCCGGCTCCCCATCCAGTCCACGTCCCCGATGCCCGGGAGGTCGGGGACGTTCAGCGTCGACCCCGTGGCGAGCACCACGTAGTCGGCCTCGATGCGCTCGCCGCCGACCTCCAGCACGCGGTCGTCGACGAACCGCGCGGTGTCGTGGTGGAACGTGACGTGCTCGCGCTCCGCGAGGTCGTGGACCGCGCCCCGCCGGTGCTCGGCGTACCCGAGCACGTTGTCGTCCTTCCGCTCGACGACGGCCTCCACGTCCACCTCGGGGAGGTCGCCGACCAGTCGGTCGTCGTGGCGCGCCTGATAGCGGTGCGCGGCCGCCGACAGCACCTCCTTCGACGGCATGCAGCCGCGGAGGATGCAGAGCCCGCCGCCGGGCTCGCCGTCGTCGACGAGTGTCAGTTCCACGTCCGCCTCGGCCAGCGCCTCGGCGGCCGCGACGCCCGCGCTCCCGTACGCTCCGACGACGACGACGTGTGGTCGCGTCATGCCCTGACCGACGGCCGCCCGCGAGAAAGAGCTTCGGCCCGCCGCGGTTCGCGCCGTTACTCGTACTCGCCGCGGTCGCCGATGCTGATGTCGTCGCTCTTCTTCCGGGACGGCCCCATCGCGCCGAACCGGTTCTCGTCGAGCCACTCGTAGCTGTACCGTTGGTCGATGCCGTGCTGCCACGGGACGAGCACGGCGTCCTCCCAGTTCGCGCGCTCCAGTTCGACGTACGCGTCCGCGCGAATCTCGGCGGCCTCCTCGGAGGGCCTGAAGTTGTTCTCCACGCGGTCCCACGCGTCTTTCGCGCGGCCGGCGGCGTCGCCGTTCTCCGCCGTCCAGTTCATGTAGGCCTCGCCGTCTGGCGTAATCGTGTTCCGCGGGTCCAGCAGCGCGGTGAACTTGTCCGCGCCCGGGTAGCCCGCGATCCAGCCCGACGTGTACAGCTCGAAGTTGCCCTTGCGGCCGCGCTGGAGGTACGTGCTCCAGTCGGCGGTGCGGAGTTCGAGGTTGATGTGGGCCTGCTGGAGCTTGTCGCGCAGCAGCGAGTACATGTCCTCGCCGAACGACGACGCGAGGCTGCTGTACATGTCGAAGTTGAGCTCGTACCGGTCGTTGGGGCCGTAGCCGGCGTCCTCCATGACCTGCCGCGCGTCGTCGAGGCGGGCCTCGTCGTACCCGTAGGGGTACTCCGCGCGGAGCTCCTCGTAGCGGTCGCGGCCGCCCGGGAACAGCGCGGGCGGCGTGAAGAACGCCGCCGGCTCGCCGGGCGTGGCGATGATGTCCTCGTTGATGGTCTGCTGGCTCATCGCGTACGCGACCGCCCGCCGCACCGGCTTCGGCACGGTCGCGCAGTTGAACGCGTTGTAGTACGTCGACAGCGTCGGCACCTCGTAGTAGTCGGCGGTCATGCCGTTCGGGTCGAAGGGGCCGTAGGTGCCGTACTGGCGGCCGCGGTCGTCCGTGCCCTCGAAGTTCCGCAGCTCGGGGTCGTACCGCGAGGACGGGATGTACGGCCGGTCGGCGTTGACGTTCGACGTGGCGTACGTGTACGCCGCGTTCGCCTCCGTGAACACCGAGTAGTCGAGGCCGCCGTTCGCGGGCTCGCCGTCGTGGTAGTCGTCGCGGGCGTCGAGGCTGACCGTGGTGGCTTCGCTCCACTCCGCCAGCTCGTAGGGGCCCGCGCCGACCGGGTTCGACGTGGAGAACTCGTCGTAGCTCAGCTCGCCCTCGTAGCCCTCGACGTCCCCGACGATGCCCTCCGGCGTGAGGAAGTACGGCGTCTGCGCGAGCAGGACGAACGCCGCGTAGAACGGCTCCTGCAGGCGGATGGTGACCTCGTACTCGCCGGTCGCCTCCACGCCCAGCGACCCCGGGACGTACTGCTCGTTGCCCTCCTCGTCGGTCTCGGTCTCGTGTTCGACGCCGAGCGTGCCGAGGATGGACTGGGAATTCAGGGAGTTCGGGGACGCGGCGACGCGCTCGAACGTGTAGACCACGTCGGAAGCGGTGACCTCTTGGCCGTCGTTGTACGTCACGCCCTCCTTCAACTGGAACGTGAGCACGCGGCCGTTCTCCGAGGTCTCGTAGTCGGCCGCCAGCTTCGTCTCGGCGTTCGTCTGGCCGTTCGGGTACGTCACCAGCCCGTCGAAGACGTTCGTGATGTACGTGCCCGAGGCGGTGTCCGTCGCCGCCACGGGGTCGAACGTGGTCGCCGTCCCGACCATCACGCCGCGGTAGCGCTTCTCGGTGCTCTGCGCCGACGAGTCCCCCGAGTTCGTCTCGGTGTCGTCGCTCGTGTTGCTGTCGTTCCCGCCAGTGCAGCCCGCCGTCGCGGCCGCGACCGCGGCTGCGCCGGTGCCTTCGAGGAACCGGCGGCGAGAGAGTGCGTCAGTTTCTGTCACGGTAGTGTGTTCCTACGTATCACGCGGTCCGGGTTTAGGATGCCACCGGCTATATCCGGGTCGCGGTCCCGGCGCGCCAGCAGTCGGGTTCTCCGGAGAGCGCAGACGTAAGTTCCTCGGCGCCCTTCGACGGCGTGATGCGAGAAGTGACGCTCCGGGTGCGACACCGCGGCGAGCCCGAGAGCGACGTCAGCGCCGACTACCCCGACGTGACGGTGCGCAGCGTCTCCTCGCTGTCCGGCAGCGCCGCCGAGCGCAAGCGCATCGTCGAACTCAGCGGGCCGAGCGCGGCCGTCGAGGGGTTCCTCGACGAGTTCGCGGCTGCCGACCCCGTGCTCGGCGTCGAGGTCCTGTCGTCGCTGGACAGCGACCGCGTGTTCGTCGCGGTCACCTACGACAGCTACCAATGGGACAGCATCGCCCAGCGGCTCACCGACCACGGCGTCCACTACCGCGCGGGCACCACCATCCGCGCCGGCTGGGAGCACTGGACGCTGTACCTCGACGGCGACGACGACCTCGCGGCCATCGTGGAGTCGCTGGAGGCCGCGGGCAACGACACCGAACTCGTCCGCGACGTGGCCCTAGAGGACCTCGACGGCGAGGAACACCTCGCATTCTCCCGCATCGTGGAGTCGCTGACCGACCGCCAACTGGAGGTGCTGGCGCTGGCGACCGACCGCGGCTACTACGACGAGGGCTCGGACGTCCGCGTGGAGGACATCGCCGACGACCTCGGGCTCGCGCAGACGACGACGTGGGAGCACCTCTCGCGCGCCGAGGAGAAGGTGATGGCGGAGGTCGGGGAGTACATCGGCGCTCGCGGCCGCTGACGCGGGGCGGACATATTCGGTCCCACCCTTTCCCGTGGCTGCGGCCAGCCTACGCGTATGGACTCACCGGACCTCGACCGGTTCTCGTCGCGGCGCTCGACCGTCTACGGCCAGCGCGGCGTCGTCGCCACGAGCCAGCCGCTGGCCGCGCAGGCGGGCGTCTCCGTGCTCGAAGACGGCGGCAACGCCTTCGACGCGGCCGTCGCCACCGCGGCCGCGCTGAACGTCGTCGAACCCACCTCGACGGGACTCGGCGGGGACGTGTTCGCGTGCTACCGGACCGCCGACGGCGAGGTCGGCGCGATGCGCTCGTGCGGCCCCGCCCCCGCGGACGCCACAATCGAGAACGTCCGCGAGGCCGTCGCCAGCGAGCAGGACATCGCGCCCGCGGACGCCGAGATGCCGATGACGGGCCCGCACACGGTCACCGTCCCCGGCACCGCGCGCGGGTGGGAGGCGACCGCGGAGCGGTTCGGCGAGAAGGACCTCGCGTCGCTCCTCCAACCCGCCATCCGGTACGCCACCGAGGGCTACCCGGTGTCCGAGCGCATCGCGGCCGCGTGGGAGCACGGCGAACAGCTGTTCGACGACGACAACGCCCGCGACGCCTACCTCTTCGACGGCGACGCGCCCAGCGTCGGACAGGAGGTAACGCTCCCGGCTCTCGGCGAGACGCTCCGGCGCATCGCCGACGAGGGCGCGGACGTGGTCTACGAGGGCGACATCGGGCAAGCCATCGCGGAGGAGGTCCAGTCGCAGGGCGGCTTCCTCACCACCGACGACCTCGCCGACTTCGAGCCCGAGTTCGTCGACCCCGTCTCGACGACGTACAACGGCGCGGAGGTGTACGAGCTCCCGCCGAACAATCAGGGACTCGTCGCGCTGGAAGCGCTCAACATCGCCGAGGAACTCGGCGCGGGCGAGCACGCCATCGACTCCCCCGAGCGCGCCCACTACTTCGCGGAGGCGACGAAGCTCGCGTTCCACGACGGCCACCACTACATCACCGACCCCGCGTTCGAGGACCACCCGCCGCTCGCTTCACGGGAGTGGGCCGCCGAGCGCGCGCAGGAAGTCGGGGAGACGTGCAACGACGACGTCTCGTTCGGCGTGCCGGACGCCAACGCCGAGGACGCCGACACCGTTCTCCTCTGCGTCGCCGACGACGAGGGCAACGTCGTCTCGTTCATCAACTCCCGGTTCGCGGGCTTCGGCTCCGGGTTGGTCGCCGGCGACACCGGCATCGCTCTCCAGAACCGCGGCTCCTCGTTCTCGCTGGACCGCGAGCACCCGAACCGCCTCGAACCCGGCAAGCGCCCGTTCCACACCCTGATTCCCGCCGTCGCCAAGCTCGACGAGGACGACTGGGCGGCGTTCGGCGTGATGGGCGGCTACATGCAGCCGCAGGGCCACGTGCAGGTCGTCTCGAATCTCGTGGACTACGACCTCCCCCTGCAGGCCGCCCTCGACCGGCCGCGGTGGCGCTACCGGGAGGACGGTTCGCTCGCCGTCGAACCGCACTTCGACTCGGGGGTCGCCGCGAAGCTCTCCCGGCGCGGCCACAACGTCGAACTGCTCACCAGCGAGCTGTTCGGCGGCGCGCAAATCGCCAGAAACGACGGCGGCACGCTGTCGGCCGCCACCGAACCGCGGAAGGACGGCAACGCGCAGGGCTACTAGCGCCGTATCGCCGCGCCGTCGCCCGACACCACCGCTTCGACTTCCTCCCGGGTGACCAGCGCCGTGTCCCCGGGCATCGTGCGCTTCAGCGCCGCGGTCGCCGCGCCCCACTCCAAGGCGTCGGGCACGTCCCCGTCCTCGATGCGGCGCGCGAGGAACCCGCCGACGAACGCGTCCCCGGTCCCGATTGCGTCGTGGGTCTCCGCCTCGAACGCCGGCTGCTCGTGCACGTCGCCGTCGCGGAGCGCGAGCGCGCCGTCCGCGCCCAGCGTCACGACCACCGTCTCGAAGCCGAACTCGTCGGCCAGCCCGCGCGCGATTTCCGCCGCCTCACCGTCGCGGGCGAGCACCTCCCGGGCGTCGCGCTCGGCGACCACGAGCACGTCCACG
>Ga0207770_100422_pt1 | contig 22342 bp, 19 predicted proteins | sample A23E2SouthBayCA_FD_187729 | JGI IMG/M metagenome (GOLD analysis project Ga0207770, IMG submission 187729) | Aerobic enrichment media microbial communities from Eden Landing Ponds, California, USA - A23 E2 (SPAdes) | ecosystem: Environmental > Aquatic > Marine > Unclassified | place: Emeryville... | reverse complement strand
CCCCAGCCGATTCGCTCGCTCCTTCGTCGCTCACTCATCCCTCGCGCGGCGCTGTCTCGCGATGAAACGCTCGACAGCGCGCGCCACCGCAGTCCGATTCGGTCACGTCTCGCCTCGGCTGCGGACGAGTGACCGTCACGACAGTTTTATTTCTCTTGCACTATCACGTTCACGTATGCCCGGACGGTCCTCCAGTTCGACGGTCGGACAGGCGATCGGTGCTGTCGTCGCCCTCCTCGCGGTCGGCCTGCTCGTTCTGGACAGCACGACTGACATCTCGGTCCCCTACGGCTACGACGGAAGTGCCTTCCTGCTTGGCGCGGCGGTGGCCGTGGTCGCCGTGGTCGCCGTCGTCTGGCGATATCGCGACGCGGTCCTCGGGTGACCCGCCTTCACTCAATGGCACTCATCTGACACGACAAACTATTTGTCGTCGCCGCGAGGACGCTATCCCATGGGAGACGACCGACTGCTGTGGAAAGTCGCTGGAGTGTTCGCGGTGTCCGTCGCCGCCTTCGCGGGATTCCTGGCCGTGACACCGGGGATCGAACTCACGGCGGCGTTCGGCACCGGGCCAGTCGGGGTCGCGCTGGCCGCCGGCGCTGTGATACTGGGCGTCGCGGGATACGTCGCCCTCGAAGTGAGCGCGGACGAGGTGTTCGCCGACTGACCACTTTCACCCCGCGGTCCAAAGGTCCTTGTCGCGGTGGCCCTAACCCGGTCTCAGGACAGGATGGGAGCGCGCGAGTTACTCGCCGAGTCGGACGTGTCCGTCGACCCCGGAGACGTCGAGATCGACGACGCCGACGTCCTCGACCTGCTGGAACCGCCCGTGCGGGAGTGGTGGGTCGAAGAGTTCGGCGAGTTCGTCCCGCAGAACGGCGGGTTCTTCACGCCGCCACAGAAAGAGGCGGTCCCGCTCATCCACGAGGGCGAAAACGCGCTCGTGGCAGCCCCGACGGGCAGCGGCAAAACGCTCGCGTCTTTCACAGGCATCATCAACGAACTCTTCCGGCGCGACCGGGCCGAGGGCCTGGAGAACTCGGTCTACTGCCTGTACGTCTCCCCGCTCAAGTCGCTCGCCAACGACATCCACCGGAACCTGGAGGTCCCGCTGGCGGGTATCACCGAGCGTATCGAGGAGCGCGGCGAGGACGTCGAGATCCGTCACGCGATCCGCCACGGGGACACGAGCGACGCCGACCGCCAGGCGATGCTCGACGAGACGCCCCACATCCTCAACACGACGCCCGAGACGCTGGCGATCCTGCTCAACTCCCCGAAGTTCCGCGAGAAACTTCGTACTGTGGAGTACGTCGTCGTGGACGAGATCCACAGCCTCGCCGAGAACAAACGCGGCACGCACCTCTCTGTCTCGCTGGAGCGTCTGGAGGCACTCACCGAGACCTCTCCGACACGGGTCGGGTGTTCGGCGACCGTCGAACCGCTCGACACGATGGCCGAGTTTCTCGTGGGGTGTGAACCGGCCGACGCCGGTTCCGTGGACGCCGACCGACATGGAGACGCCGAGGACGAGTCGGTCGCGACCGCCAACGGTGGCGCACTCGCCGCCGACGCGACGACGACGCCCACGATGGTCCCGCGTGACTACGAGATCGTCGACGCTCGCTTCGCCCGCGAGTTCGACATGGAACTGGTCTGTCCGACCGACGACCTCGTGAACACGCCCAGCGAGGTGGTCAACGACCGGTTCTACCGGCAACTCGACGACCTCGTGAAGGCCCACACCAACACACTCGTCTTCACGAACACCCGCTCGGGCGCCGAGCGCGTCCTCCACAACCTCCGCGAGCGCTTCGACGGCTACGACGAGACCAACTCCGGCTGTCACCACGGCAGCCTCTCGAAGGAGAAACGACAGGCGATCGAACGCCAGTTGAAAGCGGGCGACATCGACGTCGTCACGACCTCGACGAGCCTCGAACTCGGTATCGACATGCCTCACATCGACCTCGTCGTCCAGGTCGGTTCTCCCAAATCCGTCGCGTCGCTCCTCCAGCGCGTCGGCCGGGCGGGCCACCAGCTCGGCGAGACCGTCACAGGAAGAGTCTTTGCGCTGGACCGGGACGAACTCGTCGAGTGTGCGGTCATGCTCAAGAAGGCCCAGGAGGGGTTCGTCGACCGGGTGTTCGTCCCCGAGAAGGCCCAGGACGTCGCCGCCCAGCACGTCTACGGGATGGCCATCGCCGAGATCCGACCCGAACGCGAGATCAGAGAGGTCCTCCGGCGCGCGTACCCCTACCGCACCTACTCCGCCGAAGAGTGGGAGTCGCTCTGTCGGTATCTCACCGCCGACTACGACGGACTGGAGGACAGGAACGTCTACGCGAAGGTCTGGCGCGACGAGAACGACCCGCCCGACGGCGAGTACCACTACGAGGAGTACCCCGTGGGCGAACCGCTGATGGGCAAACGGGGCCGGCTGGCGCGGGTCATCTACATGACCAACATCGGGACCATCCCCGATTCCTTCACCTGTGACGTCTTCACCCGGTCGGGCGACGAGTGGGTCGGTCAGTTAGACGAGGAGTACCTCGACACGCTCGAATCCGGCGACGTGTTCGTCCTGGGCGGGTCCAACTACGAGTATCGCTACCGCCGCGGGTCGAAGGTGTACGTCGACCCCACGAGCGCCCGTCCCACGGTCCCGTCGTGGTTCAGCGAGCGCTTGCCCCTGTCCTACGACCTGGGCCGGGAGATACTGGCCTTCCAGCGTGAGTTGCTCGACCGACTGGAGCGCGGCGGGGTCAACGCCGTCCGCCACTGGCTCCGGGAGTATCCCCTCGACGAGAACAGCGTCCGCGCCGTGGCGCGGATGTTCGCCGAACAGATCGCCTACACCGGGTCCGAGAGCGTCAGTACGGACGAACGGCTCGTCGTCGAGGAGGAACTGGACCGGGAGGCCTACGAACGCCACTACTACGTGCACTCCAACTACGGTCGCCGGTTCAACGACGGGCTCTCGCGACTCCTGGCCTACCGGGTCGCCCGCGAGACGAACGCCAACGTCCAGGTCGCCGTCGCCGACCACGGCTTCACGCTCTCGATGCCCCTCAACAGAAAGGTCGACGTCGTGGGCGTCCTCGGGGACATCGACCCCGCCGACGTCCGTGCGGACCTGCGGGCGAGTCTCTCTGGAACCGACCTCCTGAAGCGGTACTTCCGGATCAACGCCACGCGCTCGCTGATGATCCTCAAGCGGTACAAGGGCTACGAGAAATCTGCCAGCGAACAGCAGGTCAGCTCCGAGATGTTGCTCGGCTTCGCCGACGACCTGGAGGAGTTCGCGGTCATGGAGGAGACCTACCGGGAGATCCTCGAGGACAGACTCAACGTCGCCGGGATCGAGTCGGTGCTCTCCGACGTCGCCACCGGCGATGTGACGGTCGAATACGTCCGCGTCGACTCGCCGTCGCCGCGAGCGTTCGGGCTCGCGACGCTCATGGCGTCGGACGTCGTCCTCGCCGAAGACGAGAGTGAGGTGCTGCGAGAGTTCCACCAGCGCGTCATCGAAGAGATCGACGACGATTCGTCCGTGGGCGCCGGCGTCGAGACCGGGTGAGAGTCGGGGTCGGCCGTCTGCGCCCTGCCGCCGATCAGCCCCCCATTGCGCTGTCCGTCTGGGTCGGGTCTCCACCTGTCTCGTTCGTCCCGCCCATCCCGTCTGCGGTCTCGGTCATGCCGCCCATCTGGTCTGGTGTTTCTGTCATGCCGTCTACGCGGCTCTCTGTTTCTGTCATGCCGCCCATGTCGTCGTCCGTCTCGGTCATCCCGCCCATCCCATCGTCGGACCCGTCTCCCATACCGGTCTCAGTCTCGGTCATTTCGCTCGTCCCGTCGTCCATCCCACTGCCGCCGTCGGTCGATGTCATCCCGTCGTCCGTCCCACTGCCGCCGTCGGTCGGGGTCATCTCGTCGTCCATCACGTCGGTATCGGTCGCACCGCTGTCACCGCCCTCGCTACAGCCAGCGATGCCGACGGCGGCGGTTGCGGCGGCGATACGAACGAAGTTGCGTCGCGTCTGGTCTGTCATTGCGTCGCCCGGAGCGGGGGCTGCACACCTGATAAGGTATTTTCGAACTCCGTGCGGCCTCCGTGTCGACTCCGGTCGGGAACCGTCCGGATTGGGATCGAACTCCGTACAGAATTCCCCCACCTCGGGGGACTCTCCGACTGTGGCATCGGCCGTGCGCGGGCACCGTTCCGGGTTTCAGACCAGTAGCGCATCGAGTGCGTCGGGAACGACGAGCACGTCACTGCCCGGTTCGACCGCGTCTGCGACCGTCTCGCGAGCGTGCATGAGACAGTCCTCGACGACTTCTGGGTGCTGGCTGTTGGTCACGTAGACGTCGTAGCCTCTGAGAGAGCGCGCGACGACGAACGCCCGCTGGGCGCCCGCCTCGTACCCCTGGCGCATCTCCTCGTAGAGCGCCCCCGCACTCTCGGCCCCCGAGAGCCACTCGTAGAAGCGCTGTTCACCCTTGCCGTCGCCGGCACCCTCCGGCAGTTCCGCGGGGAGGACGACCCGTCCCCCCGTTCGCAGGGGGTTGTTCGCACCCAGTATCACGTACGTCGCCGCCCGCGTCGTCTGGTAGAGGTTCGCGTCCTTCGGAGCCCCGACACCCGCGACGACCGCGTCGTATTCGTCTGTGATCTCGACGGCGAGGTTCTCGCGGGCCGTCTCGGCGAGGTCCCGCACCACGGCGCGGTGGTCGCCCGCGCTCGCCCCCAGGATGCCGCTCGGACCGTGCGTGACGTTGAGCGCGAAGTCGAGGCCGGCGAGGTCACCGGCCTCGTCGAGGAACTCCCTGAAGGGGTTGTCCTCGACCCGACCCAGGCGGACGCCGTCGTCGGCGAGCATCTCCGGGCCGTGCGTGTAGCCGATCTGCGACTCGCTGCCGGCACCTATCACGACCGTCTTCGCGCCCCCGGAAAACCCCGCGTACTGGTGCGGTTCGACCATCCCCGTCGATACGACGCTGTCGGCCGCGACGACCGTCTCGTTTATCTCGATAGGGACGCCGTCGACCTCGCCCACCGAGACGGTCGCTTCGGGGTCGTGGTTCTCCGCGAGGTCGGCGTGCTCTCCCAGGGCGTCGGCGAGTTCCGCGTCGGTCATCGGCCGGTGGAGGCCGAGTCCGACGACGACCGAGACCTGCTCGCGGTCGATCCCCGCTGTCCGGAGTTGCTCGAGGAGGACGTCCAGCAGGACGTCGTCGGGTGTCGCACGCGTCACGTCTGTCACGACGATCGCGACGCTGTCGTCGGGGCCGACCCGTTCGCCCAGCGACGGTCCGTGCGGGTCGCCGACCGCCGCTTCGGCGGCCGTTCGCGGGTCCACCGCCTCCCCGCCCGGTGGCCTGCAGACGGTCACCTCGCAGTCGGGCAGCGACACCTCGACCGTTCCCTCGCCCAGCGGCAGTTCGACTGGCACGCCCCGACCGAGGCCCCCCACTGCCGAGAGTCTACCGGTCGCTCGTGCCCTCTGCTCGGTCGGTCGCTGAAGCCTCGCCGGACAGGACGGGAATCTGTCCGACCAGCACCGGCACCGAGACGATGCCGAACGCGAGAGCGAGGTTCGCGATACCCGCGACGACCAGCCCTGGTTCGACCGTCTCGACGGTCCCCAGCAATCCTCCCAGGAACACCAATCCGGCGACGGTGACCGCGGCCTGCTCGGCGACAGATCTAAACGGATCGAACGACGGGCTCCACGCCGTCCCGAGGACGCCCCCGAGGCTCCCGCCGGCGGCGAGCGCGGCGTCGCCCGTGTCGCCGGCGACGAACAGCGCCGGTATCGCACAGCACGCGGCGAGCGCGAACACGACCGTCGGTCCCCGCCGGAGGGCGACGACGAGCACTCCCAGAAGCGCGAGGCCGACCGCCGCTCCCGCGACCACGTCACCGAGGTAGTGGACACCGAGGACGACCCGCGAGAGACCCACGGCGACGACGAGTCCTGCGACCGGGACGGCGTAGCGGGCGTCGCGATAGCGGTCGAACGCGACGAGGCCGCCGCCGTAGACGACGGTCGCGGCGATCGTGTGACCGCTCGGAAACCCGACGGGACTGTCAGCGAGGACGTATCGCTGTGCCGACTCTGGAGGGCGAGGCAGGCCGATCCCCCACTTCAGTGAGAGCGTCACCGCGAGCGCGACGAACGCCGTCGCCACGACCGTCAGCACTTCTCTCCTGTGGTCTTCGGCGTTCCAGTAGGTCACCGAGAGCCCGACCATCAGGAACTTCGACCCCCCGACGAGCGTGACGAGCCAGACCAGCGGGAGCGCCTCCGCTGGTACCGCTTCCCGGACTGCCTCGCTCGCTGCGACCAGTCTGAACATACCTCCGTCTCGACAGCGGCCCGACTATAGTTCTTTCCGGACCGTGGCGACAGCAGTTGTCGGCGTCCGCTGGTGGATCGTGATGGCGCTCAGATGTGACCGGTGTCGTTCTCGCGAGCGATCTCCACCGCTCCCGTCTCGTCGTCGACTTCGAACTCGGTGATCGCACAGTTCCCCTGTGACTGCTCGACGACCGTCTCGACGATGTCGAGGTCTTTCAGGTGCCCGAGCAGCAGGCGAATGGGGCCACCGTGAGTTACCACGAGGACCGTCTCTTCCGGGTCACTCTCGGCCAGTGTCGTCTCCCAACGCTCGACGACGCGTTCGCGGACGTCGACGAGACACTCGCCGCTCTCCGGTCGTCTGCGTGCCGCCTCTCGACCCGCCTCCTCGAGGTCGTACTCGGGAAACCGCTCGGCCATCTCGTCGACCGGAAAGCCCTGGTGGACACCCACGTCACGTTCGCGCCACGCCGGTTCGAACGTGACCGGCGCGTCGACGTGGTCGCGCAGGACGTCGACCGTCTCTTCCGTCCGATGGAGGTCCGAGGAGAGGATGTGGTCGATATCGTACGCCGCCCCGAGCCTCGCGCCGAGTCGGCCGGCCTGCTCCCGGCCGCGGTCCGTGAGCGGGGCCGGCGCCCAGCCCTGCACTCGTCGCTGTCGGTTCCACGTGGTCTCCCCGTGTCGGACTGCGAGGACCGTCGTCATCTGGCCCACTCGACCATCCGGCCGTACGTCTCGTCGGTCGAGAGCGCGTCGGCGTCGCCCACGAGCACGAGTGCCTTCTTCGCGCGGGTCAGCGCCACGTTGACGCGGCGGTAGTCCTCGAAGATCGGACTGGAGAGGTCGCCCGTCGCGACGAACGAGATGACCACCACCTCCTTGCTGGAGCCCTGGAACCGGTCGACGGTGTCGACCGTGACGTCCTCCGGGACGCGATTGCCGATTTCGGCCACCTGCGCCCTGAAGGGTGCGATGACACCGATGTCCCCGGGGTCGACGCCCGCGGCGAGGTACGCGCGGACGATCTCGTCGACCGCCGCCGCCTCCTCGGGGTTCGTGTTGCCCTCTGCGTGCCCGCCGGGGTCGACGAACGCCACCTGGTCCTGGAGGTGGGCCGGCAGCGCGTCGGGGCCGACACCGTCCAGCTGGCGGAGGTGCTGCCCGGCCACCTCGCCGGTCGCGGGGCGCAACTGGCCGTCGTAGAACTCCCGCGAGGCGAACGCCTGGATGCGCTGGGCCATCCGATACTGGCGGTCGAGCAACACCGACGCGTCTGGATAGGTCTCGATCAGCCGCTCGAAGAGAGAGCGAGAGAGCCGCGCACCCGGCTGGTCAGTGTCGCCGTCACCGCCCCCGGTCTCGTCGTCTGCCGACCGCACCACGGGCGGGAGTTGCTGGTGGTCGCCCACGAGGACGAACCGTTCGGAGAGTGTCGTCGCTGCAAGCGTCCCCGGTTCGGTGAGCTGGCCCGCCTCGTCGACGACGGCGACGTCGAACGCCTGTTCGCGCATGACCCGCGAGCCACACGAGGCCGTCGTCGCCGCGACGACCTGTGCGTCGCGTAACTCCGCCACCCGCTCGTCCGGGTCGCCGGCCTGCTCCAGTCGGTAGGGGAGGATGTCGTCGCGCACGCCGCTCTCGGTCCCCACTCTGAGAAAGTCCTCGAATCCCTGGTCGCGCAACTCACCGAGTGCGTTGTCCACTGCGCGGTTGGTAAACGCCGAGAGCAACACGCGCTCGCCACGGCCGACGAGCGCCTGCACCGTCCTGGCGAGCGTGTAGGTCTTGCCCGTCCCCGGCGGGCCGTGGATAAGCGCACAGTCTTCGGCCCCCACCGCGAGTTCGACCGCCGCGTCCTGCGCGTCGTTGTTCGGGACGAACGTCTCCTCGACCGCCGAGAAGCCCGGTTCGCGTCGCCCGAACAGGACGTCTTTCTCATCGGGCGACTGGGTGAGGACGGCGTCGTGGAGCGCCGTCAGCATCCGGTCGGTGGACAGCTCGGAGGGGTAGACGTCGAGTCTGCGCAGGTCCATGGGTTCGTCGGCGGTCACGACAACGAGGTCCCGTTCCAGGCGCTCGACGCGGGCGAGTTCCGCCGCTCCCCTTATCGGATCGCCGTCGCTCGCCAGCACCAGGTCGCCCTCCCGGATCTTCGAGACTGCGCCGGTCCCGCGGGCGCGCAGTTCCCAGCGCCCACCGTCGAGCTCCCGGCGTTCGACGGGTTCGAGGTTCACCAGCGCGCGGTCGTCGTCGGCCCGTTCCTCGGGAGATTGCTCCCAGAGTTTGGCGTACTCGCGGTGGACGGCACGGCGCTCGCGCTCGACCGACCTGTACACCCGGTCGACGTAGGCCCGCTCTTCCTCGGGGACCGGTGTCCCGACCTGTCCGGCCTTCGACTCCTGGTCGAGTCGTCCCGAGACCGCCATGCAGGTGTCCTGCTCGAAGCAGTACTCGCACTTCGCGTCGGCCTCGTAGCCCGTCGGGACCCCCAGGTCGTGTTCCATCGCCGCCAGTGCGTTCCGCGTACGGAGGACGAACTTCAACAGTCCAGAGCCGATGGAGAACTCCTTGGCCGGGGAGAGGTCGCCGCTCTCCTCGCCCCTGTCGAGGGCGGCGTTTTTGGTGTAGAGGAGAGTACCGGTATCCGGCGGTTCCCCGCGGCGTTCGCCGAGGATGAGCGCGTAGCAGGTGGTCTGTACCTTGTCGTGAAAGCGGGGGTCCCGGCGGGTGTTCTTGCCCGTCTTCAGCTCGACCGGCATCCCCCGCCGGACGGCGTCGGCCCGCCCTTTCAGGCCGTAGGTCTCGCTGACGAGCGTCATCTCCGAGCGCCATTCGTCCGTCTCTGTCAGCGTCCCCTGCTGGAGCCACCCCTCGATGGCCGAGGCGTGCTGGCGAACCTCTTCTTTCACCGCGTCGGCGTCTTTCCCGAGCAGTCCGAGGTCCAGGCCCGCCTCGTGGACCTGCTCGTCGATGGCCGCGTCCAGGTCCCGCCCCCGCAGCAGGTCGCCGAACACCTCGTGGACGATGGTCCCCTTGACGACCGGGTAGGCGTGGGGCGTGCCGCCGAGTTTGTTCAGGTAGTACATCCGCGGACACTGCACCCACGAGCGCACGTCGGTCACGTCCACGAGGAAGTCCGGTTCGACCACGACCATCGAGTCGCCCGTCGTCGAGTACTGCTGTTCGCCCTGGTACTCGCGTTCCTGGGGGTCAGTGACCGCGAGTTCCATCCCCGGTTCGAGGTACTCGGCCGTCTCCGTCCACTTGTCCCACAGCGTCACCGTGGTCGGTCCTCCCCGGCCACGGTCGGGTCTGAGCGTGACCTCCAGTAACTCGCTCTCACCGTACTGCGTCGAGACCGTCCGGGGGTCGTCCACGCCGACCACCACACCGCGTACTGTCACACTCTCGTCTCGCTGGCGACGCGAAAAACCCTGTCGGTCACTCCGACTCCTCGCCGTCCGGGACCTCCGGATCCGCTCGCCCGCCCGTGCTCTCGGTCGCGGGCTCCGAGTCGCTCTGGCCGTTCCCGGTCGCGTGCTCTGGGTCGCTCTGCCCGCTCTCGGTCGCAGCTCTGCCGTTCTCGCTGCCTGTCCGTGACTCCTCGTTCACGCTGCTGGCCGCCGGAGCGGTCTCGGGGTCGGGTTCCGGAGTAGCGGGCGAGACGGCGGGGACGTCGACGGCATCGGTTGCGGCCTGGACCACCTCGGCGGGGTCGACGCCTTCGACTGTGGCTTCGGTCGTCAGCACCAGTCGGTGGGGCATCGTCGCCCCCGTGAGGCGCTTGACGTCGTCTGGCGTGACGTACGCCCGGCCGCTGATGAGTGCGCTCGCACGGGCTGCCTCGAAGGTCCGCTGGACGCCCCGCGGCGAGACGCCCACCTCGACGTGACTGTCCTCACGAGTCCGGCGAGCGATCTCGATGATGTAGCGGCGGACCTTCTCGTCGACCCGCACCGTCTCGGCGAGGTCCTGCAGCGCCGTCACCGTCCCCGGGTCGACGGCGGGGTCGACGCTCGGCGCGAGCGTCCGCCTGTTTGCCCGCCGGTCTAGCAGTCCCATCTCCCCCTCGACGCCCGGATACCCCAGCGACGTCTTCACGCTGAAACGGTCTCGCTGCGCTTCGGGCAACTGGAAGGTCCCCTCCTGCTCGACGGGGTTCTGGGTCGCGACCACGATGAACGGTTCCGGGAGCGGGTGGGTCGTCCCGTCGACGCTGACCTGGCGCTCCTCCATCGCCTCGAGCAACGCGGCCTGGGTCTTCGGTGGCGCGCGGTTGATCTCGTCGGCCAGGACGACGTTCGTGAACACCGGCCCCTCGGCGAACTCGAAGACGCGCTCGTGTTCGTTGTAGACGTTCGACCCCGTCACGTCCGACGGGAGGAGGTCTGGCGTGAACTGCAGGCGACCGAACTCGAGGCCGAGCGCCTCCGCGAGCACTCTCGCGAGGACCGTCTTGCCCGTCCCGGGGACGTCCTCGACGAGGACGTGACCCTTCGCGATGACGGCCGAGAGCGTCTCGAAGAGGACTCGACGCTCGACGACGACCGACTCCTCGATACGCTCGACGACGTCCAGACAGACCGCCGAGGCCGCCTCCGGCGTCAGTTCCGTCGGACCCCCCTCGACAGACTCGTCCATGCGCTGTCGTTGCACCCCGCTGTCAAGAAGCTACTGTCTGTGCCGGAGTCGTGCCGTCCGGTCGCTATCCGCGCAGGGTCACGAGCAACAGCAGGACGCCGACGGCGGCCAGCGCCATCGCCGCGGGGGTCCCGACGGTCGACCCGACGGGGGCGAGCAGCGCATCCGCGGCCAGGGTTCCGGCGACGGCGACGACGCCGACCCCGACGGCGAAGACGCCGTGATAGAGTTCGAGTCGACGCGTGTCGGGGAGGTGGCCGAGTTCGGCCGTCACGCCGAGTCCGAAGGTGCCGACGTCCCAGACGACGAGCGCACCGGCGGTCGCGCCGAACACGAGGACTGCGGGGGGGTCGAGCGTCGCCGACCCCACGGCGACGGCCACTAACCCGGCCGCCGCGAGCGCGAGCGGCGTCGCCCCGTCGGGCAACACGTCGGCGTAGAGGGCGACGACTGCGACCACGAGCGCGAGAAAGACCACCAGCGGGAGCGTGACCGCTGCGAAGACGACGACGACCGAAGCCAGCGGGAGTAACCCCGCCGAGAGGACCAGCACGGCGACGAGCGCGACGTAGCCCGCGCCCGCCAGCGCGGCGACGACCGTCCCCGACGTCGCGGCGTCGTACTCCGCCGTCGACTTCCGGACGGTCGTCACGAGTATCGCCACACCGAGCGCCAGGGCCCCCACGAGTACCAGCGGGACGACGACCACTCTCGACGTGAGCCCGCCCAGGACCAGCCCGACCGGCCCGTCCCCAGCGGGTATCAGCACTCGACTCAGTCCGAGAAGCCCGAAGACCCACGCCAGCGCGAACGCACCGACGGCGACGTAGAGGAGTCGACGCCCGAACCGACGGACCCGGTGTCGGACGACGGCCTCGCGGTCGACCGGCGCGAGTTCCACGACTGGTACGGCCCAGAGCGCGACCCGGACACAGACGGCGACGACCGACACCACGAACGCCAGCCCGGCCAGCGCCCACCCGGGCCGGGTCGCTCCACCCAGTCCCGTCGCCACGGCCCAGGACGCGAGGGCGAGGCCCAGTCCGATACTCCCGAGTGTGAGCCAGACGAGCCCGAACACGTACGAGAGCAGCCCCGACTTGAGGGCCCCCGGAACGGAGTCGTCGTCGCCGACGTCGGCCCAGGCGCCGCCCACGCCCGCCAGCGAGGCCGCCGACCCGAGGACCAGCAGCGTCGGTTCTTCGGCGGTGAATACGACCACGACGAGGGAACTGGCCCCGGGAACGAAGAGGAGATGGCCGGCGACCCGTTCCCGGGTCCGGTCGCGCTCGACGAGCGCCATCCCGGCGACGGTCAGCCCCACGAGCAGCGCGAATCCGCTGAAGAAGGCGGGGTCGCCGAGTTCGAACCCCACGCCGACGACGACCGCCAGGACGACAGCAGAGGCGACGCCGAGACTCGCCGCCCGCGGGCGGCCCTCCTCGCCGACCGCGGAGGGGCGGTCGAGTCGCGACCCCAGCGGCATCAGCTCACACCCCCGACCGCTCTCGCGTCGACGGCGAACGCCTCGGCCAGGACGACCTGCAGTGGCGTCCCGCGGCGCCAGTCGATGGTCCGTGCGCCGGTCGACTGACACCGGGCCAGTCGCGTCGCGCGCTCGACCGCCTCCAGGCGACCGCTCACCGTGTTCGCCGGGACGACGTCGGGCGACAGCAGCGTCCGCGGCCGGTCGAACGCCGCCCACGTCCGCACGGCGTCGACCGTCCCGTCGTCCAGCGCCGGCGACACCAGGACGAGCTGTGACCCCGGCGGAGAGAGTTCGGCGACCTTCCGGAACTGCGTGTCGTCCCTCGCGTCCCCCGGTTCGGTCTCCTCCCCCTCGTCGGGCGTCGCGCTCGCGGCTCGCAACAGGTCGGTCGCACGGGCTCGCTGTTCGCGGCCGCCACCCGGCGGGAGCCAGTGCAGTCCCGCGGGACCGTCGCCATCGCGGCCGACCACGGCGACGCCGACATCGTGCCCGCTACGCACCAGTGCCGTCAGCGCCAGTGTCGCGGCGTAGGCCCCGAGTTCCGTGGCGGTCGGTCTGCCCGGACCGACGGCGACCCGGGTGGCCGGTCGGGCGTCCAGCACGAGCACGGCCGTCGTCGAGACGGAGCGGTCGTAATTGACCGTCGCGAGGTCCCCCCGTTTGGCGTAGTGGCGCCAGTCGATGCGACTCGCGGGGTCAGCCGCCTCGTACTCGCGCGTCGAGTGGAAGGTGACACCGTCGCCGGGGTCGTCGCCCTCCAGTTGCCCGACGCGTGCCGCGCCGCGGTCGTCCAGTGGCGGTGCGTCCGCGTCGAGCCGACAGACCAGCCTGTCGTCGCCCGCGGCCGGGCGGTCGGCCGACGCCACCGCACCGCCGCCGGTCCCGCGAACCCGGACCCGAACCGGGTCGAAATCGTACTCGCCCCGGCGTGCGACCAGCCTGTATTCGGTGCTGACTGTATCGCCCGGGCCGAGGGTCGTCCCGAGCCGGGGCGACCCGTCGAGGACTGCCAGGTCGGCCGGCACGCCGTCGACGACCCGCAGGTCCGACAGCGTCCGCTCGGAGCCGTTCTCGGCGGTCAGCGTCACTGCGACTGGTCTCCCCGGCGGCGCCGGACTGGGCTCGACCGTCCGCGTGACCGTCAACTCGTCCGGGATTCGCGCCGTCGAGACGGCACCGTACGCGAGATAGGCGAGCGGGATCACCGCCGCGAGCAACAGCGTCTCGCTCCCGTTCCAGATGCCCGCGGTCACCAGCACGACCGCCGCAGTCACGCCGCCACTCCAGCGCTGCCTGCGTCCCGTCATCGGCCTGCACCCCGAACGTCGTCCCAGTCCGCAACCGCCTCCGCTGTCGAGTCCGTGGCCCGTTTCCCTGGCGAGTCCGTGTCGTTCGATACCCGCGAGGTTTCGTCCAGCGTCGGTTCCGAGCCCCCGCCGCCGGGACGCTCGTGACGCCGCCGGCCGTCCCCGACCGCCTCGGCCCGCTGCAGGCGACCGTCGGCGGTCCGCTGGAGGTCCTCGAGCGTCGGCGCGACGACCGGCACCGTCCGCGGCGCGTCCTCGCCGACGACCGCAGGGAGTGTCTCGTCCGCAACCTCGTCGACGGCGGCGACGGCCCGTCTCGTCCGTTCTCGTGTCGCGTGTTCGGGGAAGAGCCAGTCGCGCACCCGCTCGCGGAGGTTCCGTCTCGGTGGGTCGACCGCCTCGTCGAGGACGGCGGCGGCCAGGTCGTCGTCCGTCCAGGTCCCGTCTGCGAGCGCCCGCTCGACAGTCTCCGGGTCCCGGCCCCCCGCGACGAGTGCCGACCCGAGCGCCTGCCGGAGATGTGGCCTGACCTGTTCGACGCCCTCCTGTACGTCGCCGGCCGACCGTGCCGCACGCGTCGCCGCCGCGAACGTCTCGGTCGTCTCCGTTCCCGAGACTGCCACGTCCTCGGGCGTCTCTTCCGGTGGTCGGTCGACCAGTCGACCGCCTTCGGTCCAGGCTGGCGGTTCCGCGCCCGGGCCGGGGTCGCCACGCGCGCGGAACACGGCCACTAGAAGGGCGACGACACCCAGGAGGAGACCGACGGTGCCGGCGACGCCCGGCGTCGCCGTCTCCGGGACCGGCGTCGAAGCGAGTGCGGTGACCACGCCGACCAGGACCGCGACGGCCGCCGCCGCGACCACGACCCCGACTGCGACGAACCGTCGGTTCATCCGTCCTCCTCCTCCTCGTCGGCCTGCTCGAGACTGTCGAAGGCGGCTTTCGCCCGCTCGCGTCGCGTCGTCGCGGGTCCGGCCCCGTACTCGACGTCGCGGAACGCCTCGGTCAGTTCCTCGACGGGTTCCTGCGGGAACCCCCGGTCGACGGCCGCCCGTGCCACCTCGCCCGGCGTCCGCGTCCGCCAGGACCCCTGGACGACACGCCGGGCGAACTGCCGCCAGAGTTCCCGTATCGAGCGTCTCCGCTCCTCGCTCTCTTCGGCGTTTGTCGCGCCCGTCCGACGGACGCGTCGGTCGGTCGTCCCGTCGTCCTCGTCGGAGTCGGTCAGCGTCACCACGACGTCGTCCCGGCGCCACAGCGCGACGAGCACGGCGAGCACCGTCAGTCCCGCGACGGAGGCGAACAGCCCCTCGTGGCCCCAGCGGGCGGTCGCGACTGCCAGTTCCGCGAGCGCGAACGCCGCCACCCCGACCCGGCGGAGCGTCAGGTAGACCCAGGCGGTCTCGACGACCTTGCTGACGAGTCCGCCAACCAGCGCGGCGAGGTGCTCGAAGGAGGTCAGTCTCGTCCACGTCCGCCCCAGGAACCGCTCGACCCGGGTCATGAGTCGTGTCAGGCAGTCGGTGACCCACAGCGCCGTCCGGCGGAGAGCCATCACGACACCCACTGCCGTCCCGGCGGCCTGTCCGCCGCCGGCTATCACGCGCCGACGCTGGTGTCCGATACCCACGACGGCCATCCCGAGGATCGAGACACCGAGCCCCGGCAACTCCCCGACGATCAGTGCGACGTCGGCGACGGCGAGTATCGCCCAGCCGACCCCGACGCGCCTGGCCACGACCGACCCCCATCGCAGTCGCGCACCGCTCGTCGCCACCACGCCGACGGCGACCAGGACGAACAGGTTCAGGCCCGTCGGGACGTAGAGCGTCCAGAGCGGGACGGTCACAGACTGTCTGCTCGTACTCGCGACGACCGTCTTCCCCGGGGAGGTCGGGAGGGTGAACCCGAGGTCTCCGTCCGTCCCGGTCGACCCGACCGGGCGGCCGCCGACCCGGACGGAGACGTCACTCGCCGGCCGTTCGTCGACTTCGGCGACGACTGCGGCCGTCTCACCGGGCACGAGGAACCCCTCCCGCGACTCGAGCGCGGCCGTCAGCAACAGGACGTCGACCGTCCCCTCTCCCTCGAACTCTCCGCGACCGACGCCGACCGGGACCTCCTGGCTGCCGTCGGGCACCGTCAGCGTCGCGCCCCCTTTGGGTCCCGTCCGGCCGACTCTCGTCCCGTCGAGCGTGACGTTCGCCCGGCGCATCGGGACGCCCTCGATACTCGCGACGACCGCGACGCTACTCCCCGGATAGGCGTCGCCACGCACAGTAACGGACACGTCGCCCCGCACCGCGTACGTGCCGGTGTTGTTCGCCGACCCGCCGCCCGTCCCGGACTGTGCGACGGACACGGGACCGACTCCCGCGCGATTGCCCCCGGCTTCCGTGTACTCGACTCCGACTTCCGGGTACTCGACCCCGAATCCCGGCCCGCCGACGACCGCACCGGCGGGTCCCAGTGTCCCGCGGTCGCCCTCCCCGTCGAACTGTCTGCGGAAGAACTCGCAGTCGGCGTCCAGACCGACGGCGACGGTCAGCGTCCGGTTGTACGGGACCACACCGGAGGCCCGACCGCGTTCGCCGGTCCGGCCGACCGGGTCGCCGTCGAATCGCACCCGGACGTCCGTGAGGGGGTCGCCGTCCCGGAAGACACCGACTGTGGCCCGCGACCCGGGGACCGGTTCGTCCTCGAGGACGACGCCACAGCCCGCCGTCGGCGGTGCGGTGTCGCCGGGGACCGGTGCCGGATCACCCGCTCCATCCACGACCCGACTATCACCGCTCGCATCGACCGATTCGTCGCCGGTGTTGCCGTCTCCACCACCCCCGGCACTACCCCCGCCGCCGGTACCTTCGTCTCCCGGTACTGGTGTGCCCGGCCGCTCGGGTGTCGAGACGTCCACCGGCGTCGGGGCGAGGGCGGCCGCGACGAGGACGGCGCCCAGACAGCACGCGACCAGGAGTAACTGTCGACGGTCGACACGCTCGGCGGCGGTCGCGTCTCCCTCGTCGTCCCGAGACCCGTCCAACGTGTGCTCCCCCTGCTGGAGTTGTGCGAACTCTGTCGTGACGGCTAATCAATCCTCGCCCGATTCCGGCCAGATGTCGTCCCTCGACGGTCGGGGGCGGACCGGTCGGGCAGGGATTTCGGCCGGGACCGATGGCTTCATTCCCCGGTGAACCCATACGTGGCACATGCGCGTCCGCGACTGGCAGGACATCCTCGAAGACGTCGTCAAGAGCGACGCCCAACCGAGTGGCTGGCGGGCGGTCGGCGGCGACCGCGCCGGCGGTATCGGCGAGGACCTGTACGTCGGCCACCCCTCCGTGGGCGTCTACCAGCTGAAGACCTACGCCCGCAACCCCTTCGAAGTCCAGGGCATCGGCACCGAGGTCGCCCGTCGTATCGACGACGACCTCGACCCGCTCTTCCCCGAGGACGGCAGCGGCATGTTCGGCGTCCAGGAACCGCTGGAGGACGAGGCCGAGGCCGAGGAGGCCGCGAACAGACTCGAGGAGGTCGTCCAGACCCACGCGGACGCACCGACGACGCCCGACGCGCTGTTCGAGGACGTGATGGACGTCCTCGACAGCCCCGCCTACGGCCCGATGGAGTTCGACCAGCACGGTCGTCCCGGGGCGATGGACGACCTCGCGGACACGTTCGAGGAGGCCGAACAGTTGCTCGAGGCGGAGTTCGAGGACGTCGTCGACGAGAGCGTCGACAGGGGGTTCCAGTGAGCGCAGCCTCCCGGATACGGGCCTACTACGACGCCCTCCGGGACGGTGACCCGCTGTACCCCTACTTCGCGCCCAGCGACGACGTCGTCAAGTTCGGCATCTCAGAGCACCTCGACGGCTACGAGGCGGTCGAGACGGCGCTCCGCGAGCAGACGAACTCGACCGCCGACTGGGTAGTCGAGAGCCGCGACCTCAGAGTGACAGAGCGGGACCGCCACGCCTGGTTCGCCGACCTCGTGACGATGGGGTGGACCGACCTGGAGAGGAATATTCGCTTCGAGTTCGACACCCGCTGGAGCGGGACGCTCGAACGCGAGCGGCGCACTCGGGGTGAATCGGACGATTCCCCCGGCGACTGGCGGTTCGTCGCCATGCACGTCAGTACGGCAGGTGACCTGTGATGGTCGGGCCGATCTCACAGGGCGAGCGCGACGTCTTCAACCGACGGTTGCAGATCGGCGTGGCTCTGCTCGTCGCGGTCTCGACGGGGATGGTCGCAGTCGGTGCCGGTGCGACGCTCCCGCAAGCCGCCGTTGCGCTGCTCGCGGGCGTCGTCGTCGGCGGGGTGATCGCCTGGTACATCGTCCCCACGGGACCGGTTCCCGCCGAGCGCCGGCGGTCGGGACCCGAGAATCCCTTCGCGGACGGGGGCGACGACGAGCGCGAGCGCGACGGGCGGGAGTCGGAGCGGAACCGCTCGTCAGCACGTCGGCGACAGCAGTGACGCGGGGGCCGCGACGACAGCAGTGACGCTGGGATCGAGGTGCAGAACGGGCCACGGTCAGTCGTCCATCCGCGAGAGCCAGCGGACGGGGTCGTCGACCTCGGCGTCGGTCGGCAGGTGGTCGGGCGACTCCCAGACGCGGGCGGCGTAGGCGACGTCACGGGCGTCGGCGACCGCCTCGAAGAACTCCTTGCCGCGCTCGTACTGGCGGCGTTTCATGTCCAGTCCCAAGAGCCGACCGACCAGGTTCGCGACGGGACCCCTGTTCCGGCGGCGCGCGTCGACTTTCGCCCGGAGATCGGCGTACTCGTCGTCGAAGGCCCTGTCCATGACCAGTTCGGCGTACCCCTCGACGGCGGTCATGGTCGTGTTCAACTCACCGACCGAGAGGCGGTCGAACTGGCGGTCGTTGATGGCGTCGACAGTCTCTTTCATCGACGTCTCGAGGTGGTCCGAGAGCCACGGCGCGGCGCCGAACTCGGCGGCGTGGGCCACCTCGTGGAAGGCGATCCAGCGGCGAAAGCGGTCGAACTCCACGTCGAGTTCGTCGGCGACGCGTTCGATGTTCGGGTGGACGAAGTAGAGGGCGTGTTCGTCGCTCTCGGCGAGGAGCAACGGGTCGTACTGCCCGAGGACGTTCTTCCCGAGAAAGCTCAGCGCGACGGCCATCGACCCGGTGTTTGCGATCCGGGCGGCGCCGGGGAAGAGTGCGACGTCGTCCTCGACGAGGGACATGACCTCGCGGAAGGTGGCGACGTTGGCGTCGATCCAGTGGTGACGGTTCTGGATCTCGACGGTGTCGGGGAGGTCGAACCCGACGCCACCGACCGAGCGCACGCGGTCGCGAGCGTCGCGCACGTCGGCGGCGTAGGCCTGCTGTTCGGCCTCCGAGAGGGCGATCGACCCCGGGTCCGTCGAGGCCTTGGCCGCCCGGGTCACAGCGTTCCAGTCCACGGGGCCGTCCCCCGAGGCCGACGTGACCGCGCGGACGCTCTCGTATATTCCCATACCGACAGGAGGGACGCGCCGCCCATATGTCTTCTGTCGCACCTGTGCCGACAGGATTCGACGGACGCTGCGGACGCGTGGCCGACGGCCCTACGGAAGGGGTTCGGGTTCCCCACTGAGTACGCGTCGAGCGCCGACGACGAGGAGCACGAGCACGAGTAGCCCGGCACCGACCGCGAGGGGTTTCAGGTTCCGGCCGTCACCCGCGGCGCCCGTCTCTTCGTCGTCGCCGTCACCATCGTCATCGTCGTCGAGAGCAGAGAGGGATCCACCGCCGTCACCGGCGGCGTCGCCCTCGGCCTCCTCGTCGTCTTCCCCCCAGCCCCCGCTGCTGAAGGGTGCGTTGGCGATCAGGTCTTCGGCGTTCAGATTGAGCTCCAGGATCGTTATTTCGACCATACGTCACGTTCGTCCAGCGACGGGAAAGCCGTTTCGGCAGGGTCGACGGGTACGGGACGCGGTATCGAGTGTCCCGCCGCGCTTGCCGGAGGGTGGCGTTTGAATAGCGTGGCCGTCGACCCTCGGGTATGGCCCCGGAGATCACGAAGATCGAGAGCGTCGAGTTCGCCTACGAGATCCCCGACATGGGGACCGACCAGCACGGGTTCAATCTCGTCTACACTCCCGGCGAGTCCGTCGAACGCAAACTGTTCGCCCTGAAGATCCACACGGACGAAGGGATCACCGGCGAGTACGTCGGCGGCAACTCCCCCGGTGCGGCACAGGTCAACATGTTCGCCGACTACCTCGTCGGGAAGAACCCCCTCGAACGCGAGCGCCACTGGTCGGAGATCAAACGCGCGCTCCGCAAGTACGACCGCATGGGGATCGGCCCGGTCGACATCGCGCTGTGGGACTTCGCCGGCAAGTACTACGATGCCCCCATCCACGAGTTGCTGGGCACCTACCAGACCCGGTTCCCCGCCTACGCGTCGACCTACCACGGCGACGAGAACGGCGGACTGGACAGTCCGGAAGCGTTCGCCGCGTTCGCCGAGGAGTGTCGCGACATGGGCTACCCCGCGTTCAAGATCCACGGCTGGGGCGGCAGCGAGGGCTCCCGTGACCTGGAGCGGGAAATCGAGGCCGTCCACGCCGTCGGCGACGCGGTCGGCGACGAGATGGACCTCATGCACGACCCCGCCTGCGAACTGGAGACGTTCGGCGACGCGATCAAACTCGGACGCGCCTTAGACGAGGAGGGCTTTTTCTGGTACGAGGACCCGTATCGCGACGGCGGTATCTCCCAGCACGCCCACCGCAAGTTGCGCCAGCAACTCGACACGCCCATCCTCCAGACCGAACACGTCCGCGGGCTCGAACCCTTCACGGACTTCATCGACAACGAGTCGACCGACTTCGTCCGTGCCGACCCCGAGTACGACGGCGGTATCACCGGCGCGATGAAGCGCGCCCGCGTCGCGGAGGGGCACGGCCTCGACGTGGAGTTCCACGCACCCGGCCCGGCACAGCGACACTGCATCGCCGCGACCCGGAACACGAACTACTACGAACTCGCCCTCGTCCACCCCGACGCGCCCAACACCCAGCCACCGGTCTACGAGGGCGACTACTCCGACATGCTCGACACTGTCGACGACGAGGGGCACGTCGAGGTGCCCGAGGGTCCCGGACTCGGCGTCTCCTACGACTGGGACGAGATCGAGAGTCGCGCGACCGGGAGTGTCCACACCTACGAATGAGCGGACGAGGTGGTGACCCCCGATGAAAGGACGCGACGGCGGCCACGAGAGCGACGGCCCGTACGAACCCACCTGGGAGTCGCTGGACACCCACGACCTCCCCGAGTGGTATCACGACGCCAAACTGGGCATCTTCATCCACTGGGGCGTCTACTCCGTGCCCGCGTGGGCACCGACCGACGCCGACATCGGCGACGCCCACGAGTCGCCCTACGCCGAGTGGTACCCCTACTACATGTACGACGAGGACTCGCCGACCCACGAGTACCACCAGGAGACGTACGGCGAGGACGTCGAGTACAGTGACTTCATCGAGGAGTTCACCGCCGAGCACTGGGACCCCGAACGCTGGGCGGACCTGTTCGACGACGTCGGGGCGGGCTACGTCGTCCTGACGGGCGAACACCACGACGGCTTTCCCCTCTGGGACTCCCACTACGCGCAGTACAACGCCGCCGAGGTCGGCCCGGAACGCGACCTGGTGGGTGACCTCGCCGCGGCCGTTCGCGACCACGGCCTGCGCTTTGGCGCCTCTTACCACGCCAATTACAACTACTACCAGCCCGGTTTCGAGGGGCGCTTCGGTCACCCCGATTACCGGGCGGGACCGCTGGGGAGCGAGGAGAGCGGTCCGGGGCCGGAGTACGTCGACTTCATGAACGCCAAACACCGGGAGCTGGTCCGGGAGTACGACCCCGACCTGCTGTGGTTCGACACGCCCAACGCCGACAGCGAGCACCTGCGCGCGACGGAACTGATGGCCGACTTCTACAACCGCGCCGCCGAGCGCGGACAGGAGGTCGTCGTCAACGACCGCGCGGCGACCGACGCCGTCGGCGGGACCATCGACCCCGGCGACGAAGACGAGACCGAGACCCACGGCGACTTCGTCACGCCGGAGTACGCCACACTCGACGCGCTCACCGAGCGCAAGTGGGAGGCCTGTCGCGGTATCGGCCACTCGTTCGGGTTCAACCGCGCCGAGGACGAGGACGACCACATCGCACCCGGGAAACTCGTCCGGACGTTCGTCGATATCGTGTCGAAGAACGGGAACCTCCTGCTCAACGTCGGTCCCCGGGCCGACGGTACCATCCCCGACCCCCAGCGAGAGCGTCTCGAGGCGCTCGGTGACTGGCTCTCGGTCAACGGCGAGGCGATGTTCGGGACGCGCCCGTGGGTCGTCGCCGAGGACGAAGCCAGCGACGTCCCGGTCAGGTACACGTGGCGTGACGGGACGCTGTACGCGACTGCGCTCGACTGGCCCGAGGGGGAGCTGACGCTGGGGATCCCCGCCCACACCGGAACCGGGTCGGTCCCGGACGACGCCACGTTGCTCCTGAACGGGGG
>Ga0207770_100421_pt1 | contig 22370 bp, 20 predicted proteins | sample A23E2SouthBayCA_FD_187729 | JGI IMG/M metagenome (GOLD analysis project Ga0207770, IMG submission 187729) | Aerobic enrichment media microbial communities from Eden Landing Ponds, California, USA - A23 E2 (SPAdes) | ecosystem: Environmental > Aquatic > Marine > Unclassified | place: Emeryville... | reverse complement strand
GGAGTTCCGTGAAATGCTGCTGAAAGCCACCGTCTACAACCTCCGCAGGAGCGTGAGATTTCCGTGAAATCAACCGCAGTGTACCGAAACTACAGAGCCAAAAAGTGTATGATGAATTCTTTTCGAAGTTTTCTGACCCGAAGGCCCTGAATGAGTCAAAAGAAGACGATATACGTGATGTCATACGACCTCTCGGGTTTGTCAATCAAAGGACCCGTACATTTCGCGAGGTGGGTGAGGTTTTCTGCAAAGATTACAGGGGGGAAGTCCCGAATTCACTGGATCAACTAAAGCGTCCCTGGCGAGTAGGTGATTACTCAGCAAGGGCGTGCCAGCTCTTTGCCCGCGGTGAGCCCCTCGCTCTGGTAGACGCAAATTTTTCGCGTGTCATCGGTCGTATATTTGGATACGATATGCCCCGTCAACCGCACAAGAGTGAAGAGGTCTATGCCTTGCTTGAGTCTCTTGTTCCTTCGGATCCCCCTCTGGCCCGGGCATTCAATCTGGCAATACTCGATCTAGGTGCCCTGATTTGCACCCCCAGTTCCCCCGCGTGTTCAACATGTCCGATTAATGCTGCCTGTTACTATTACGATGAGAACAGATCCGAATGACCTCCTCGAGGTAACGTTTGATCGTGAGGACGACCGACATCGAGCGTTTACTGAGAAAGCCTGCCAGCAGTGTGAGGCCCCTGTCGAATTGACTGAACCACACGCATTCGTGAGGGTGAAAAAAAACAAAATGCGGTCGGCGTGGCACGAAAGAGGCCTGTATTCTGTGGTAGGGATTGTTGGTATCAGTGGGCTTCAAGCGGTTAATTAGGATTCTCAAAGGTTCGGAGAATCGTATCTAAACCGGGAAACGATTCGTGGAGATTTTCTCGATCCGCTCCTTCAATCAACATTCGTCCGGTACCACCGCTCAGTGTTCGATTTATTGATGACTTGTATTCGGTCTTGGAATCTTCTTCAATCCGATTGTCCCATTCAAGTTCCAGAAGTTTGCCCAAACAGTCCTCTATGAATCCATACTCATCTCCCACGATTGCTGTATACAAGACCACGTCTCTTGAACCCACCTTGAATTCTGATACATATGCGCCTTGACCAACCTCCTCGATCTCAAAATCATCGAAAGAGGCTATTTCTTCAATCTTGGCTTCTAAATCTTCTTTTCCTCCGTTCGTCGTATGTTCCGAATCAACGATAAAGAGGAATCTCGTTATTCCTCTACCTTTGTATAATTTGATTGCGTCCAAGGCTTCCCATCCACGTCTCTCAGTAGTTGGATGTTCCGTCGATCTCCCTACACGAGTGAAGTGGCGTTCTGACCTTGTGGGCAACCAAAGAATCCTATCGTCATCGTAATGATCTATCAGGGGCCTGAGGCGGCGATTTTCTGATTTACCGTCCCCAGTGATTACTAATGCTTCAAAATCGTCTGTATCCTCGCTTTGAAGATCTTCGACCAACCTCATAGGTCGAATTCATCACTCATGAACCGGGGATCGTGTCCCGCATTTTCCATCATCAGTTCCAACTCTTCAAGGTCGAGCTCTGTGTGACTCAGAACGTCATCAGCTGATTTCGATAGCTGGATGACCGAGACATCCGTGTCTGGTTGAATATCGATAAGCGCTGAGAGCAAGTCGATACTATGTGTGGCTCCGACAAATTGAGTGTCTCTTTCGGCCAGCCATTCGATTAATCCTCGAGTCAATCCTGGATGCAGGGAAGTAGTAATATCGTCCCAAAGGAATAACTCGGGTTCAACAGCCTCAATCATCAAGTATACTGGAATAGCTCGCAATATCCCATCCCCGAGGTCTTTGATATCCACATAAAATTGTTGGCTATCTGGAGGATTCTTCCTCATCTCCAATGTTTCTAAATAAATCTCTGTATATTCATCGTTGATGTGCTGATTCATCAGCTCAGCCACTTTCACATGGCTACCCTTTTTTTCTATTTCCTCTCGCTTTTTTTGCAGACCTTCATAAATATTGTCGAGAGATTTGAAAGAGGGCGGGTAATACAAGACATCATCCGTGTTTCCTATTCCTGTATGTTCACTTATATTATCCTGAACTGGCCTATCGAAAGTCTGATTCTCTTTTTCTATCTGAATCGTTCCTTCTCCGGAATATCTATAAGAAAGCGACTTATTACTGTGGAGATTTCGTATAAGAGGGGAGCGATGCTGATTTGTTATCGCATCCCGACCGCTGAATACACCATACAAAGCTTCGAGTACACTCGTTTTGCCTGAATTGTTGCGGCCAATCAGTAGAGTAAAATCAGATAGATGAATCGGTTTCTCACTTTTTCTTATTCCTCTGAAACCGTCTATCTTTATCGATTCAATCATGGCATTCTATATACCTCATCTGGGATAATAAATTGACGTATTGGTAGCGGCCATTTCATATCCGGTCTATCCCAAACTTTTATAAAACACATTTCACTTTCACTCCACTCTTTCGGCTCGCCCCTTTTACACACCCCTCCATCAGTCCGACCCGGATATGTCGAAAACGACGATCGGAGCTGGCGACGAATTCCGTCTGAAGTGCCCAAAGGGTCACTCCTCGATCGCGCCGACGAATAATCACTGGTGGTGTCGCGCTTGCGCGAATCACTGGAACGAGGAGGTGGATCCGGAATACGATATCGCGATTGACGGAAAGTCCGGAGAGGAGGTACACCGCGACGACGTCGAGCTCGATTTCACCGCCCCGGGGATTTATTATGCGTAGGTTAATTCTCGAGGTCTTCCGGCTTGAGATTTCCTTCAAGAAAGTCCTCTCCCTTCGATGTGATACTGTAATAGGGGTGAGTGCCCTCCTCTGCCTCGACACTAACCAATCCGTGATCCACGAGCTCACTCAATCTCTCACTCGTGTAACCACGACTGAGACCGGTGTTTCTCGCAATATTGCTCGGAGTCAACTCGAGGGTCTTGGGAGGCCCGAGGAGTTGGAGGACCGACTGATCAGCGGCTTTCATCCAATCGACCCTCCGGTACATACGGGTCTAAGCAGGGGTATGAGGTGTAAATTGTGTTCGGTACCCGATAGATTATTACGTTTTCGTCTTTCACAGATTACGAATTCGTCAGTTAATTATAAGTGGTGGCACAGATACATCTCGGAACAGATCGACACGGCGCTCCTCGGGGCGTTTGACTCTCCGGAAAATGGGTCGACGCCCGAGCTGGCACCTCGGGCGCCGTGTCGGTCAATGGGTGACCGTGATATGGCAAACGAATCCCTGCCTCAAAAGCATTCCCGGAATAAGAGCGGTAGGTACAGTTTTCCGACCGATTGCCCCTCTTGTGGGTCCTTGATTGTCGGCATCGAAACAAGCGGTCCGACGAACCAGCGAGCGATCCCGTGCGGGCATAGCGTGCGACGTATTCAAGCGATGGAACAAGACCAATCCTCACCGAGAGTCGAATCACCCGCCGGACGGGTCGGACCCGATCCGGTCGAACCGAACGAGCGAAACGATCCGAGCGGATCGGAGGGATCCCGGTGAGCTGGCTCACCGCCTCGAGCGACCAGTCCGACCGGAATACTGGTTTCGAGGAGGTGGTCGTCTCCGATGACGGTCGCGGGCGCGAGCTCAGAAAGACCGTCGACGGAGAGGCCTCGGAAATTCGGGGCCCTCGCGATTGCGGATACGGGACCGATTTGAGTGTCCCCGCGTGGGACGAGGTCCGCGAGGAATTCGGAGACCTCGACAAGTACGAGGACGGCCAACACGTCGCGACGATTCACTACGACCTCGACGAGTGGTCGTATCGGATCGAGTGGCACGTTGAGCGATCCCTCGTTCGACGAATGAGGGGGTTTCTCCCGTGAGCGATAACACGAGCGGCGGTACTGACTATTCGATTTCCGCTAGCAAGAACCCTGCATGTTCCGGTTTAACACCACGGGGGAGAGGTGTGGTGGTTTTGGGGTTGGACGGAACATGGTGTTTAGTATCTGGAATGCTTGGTCGTGGCTCTCCCCAAGTAGATCGTCTTTGCGAGTTGTTATCAAACCTCACTTTCTCGAAGATCGTTACATGCCGCTCAGGCGATAGGGAATTTGATCTCGTAGTAGAATCCAACGGAGATGACTCTCGTGAGTGACGACGATGTTACAACCGCGCCCGGCCTTTCCCGAGTAGTCCGAAACAGGGAGCCACGGAGCAAGGGGGTTGACCCCATGCCTGTGCTGTCAGAGGCACTTTACTCCCTGTTTGTTCACTTCTTCCAAACCATAAGAACCCCGGTATTCACTCTCTTTGTTACACTCCCACCGGGAAATTACCGGAGATCAGACTCGTGAGCGAGGATCGAGACGACGTCGACGAGGTCCTTGACGAGCTCCGGGATATCGTCGACGACGAGCCCGACCTTGAATCGACGTCCCCGGAGCGCGCTCGCGACCTCTGGCTCGAGTCCCATGACGGAGCCGACTCGACGATCGGGTCGTACAGGCGACGTCTACGACCGTTTCTCGAGTGGCTCGACGATCATGATATCTCGGATCTCTCCGACCTCTCGACGAGGAATATAAAAGAATTCGAGGCACACCGTCGCTCCCGAGACCTCGACACACAGTCGCTAAACAATCAGTTCGGGACGATCCGCCAGTGGCTCGGATACTGTTACGAGCTAAACGCCGTCTCGAAAGACGTCGCGAAAGCGCTCGACGTCCCCTCGCTGTCGAAAGAGGACCGAGTGAACACGGAGAAACTGATTACAGAGCGCGCGGAGGAGATTCTCAAGAATCTCGATCGCTATCGGTACGCCTCTCGAGAACACGTCCTTTTCCTCCTCCTCTGGCGGACCACGGCTCGGATCGGGACGATCCGAGCGCTCGACCTCCGGGATTTCTACCATACCGACGACGATCGTCGACGGCTCCGAGAGGAACTGGAAAACGAGGGGTTCGCTCCTCACGTCGTCGACGGGATCCTCGAGGACGTCGAGTTTCCGCTCTTGTACCCTCGACACCGTGCAGAGTCGGAGACGCCTCTCAAGAACGACGAGGGAGGAGAGCGAGTAATCAATCTCGCGGAGTGGGTCGGTGAGGTCCTTGAGGATTATATCGCTGTCAATCGGGCGGACGTCCGTGACGAGGACGGCCGTCGACCGCTCCTCTCGTCGAAAAAGGGGGATGGTCGACTGTCGAAAAGCGCCATGCGAAACTGGTGTTACATCCTCACACAACCATGCGAATTCGGCGGACCATGCCCTCACGACAGGGACCCGGAGACCTGTGAGGCTCGAGAACACGGGCATGGATCGAAGTGTCCGAGCTCGAGGAGCCCTCACCGTGTGCGGACGGGATCGATTACGAACCACCGGGATCGAGGCTGGCCCATCTCCGAGTTGGCGGATAAGGCGAATACCAGCGAGGACCTCATAGAAGGAGTTTACGACCAGCCCGAATCCCTGATTCGCGGAGCCGTGCGGCGCGAGTATCTCGACAAGTTAGACGGAGAATGACAATTATGTCCACCGACGAAAACCGACAGGCAATATCGGGATCGTTCGGTGGTAAGGCAGTGACCTCGGCGGTCCCATCAAACCTTTTTTCGGTTCCACACACCCGGAGCCTTAGCTGGGCGAGCGGCAATTTTTCTCTGCGGTCTGACGAGAAAACAAGCCGTTCTTCAAGCAGGGTTTCGTGCAGATCGGCGGTCTCACTTTTTCCGGCGCAGAGATCGGGGTGCGGGGTCGTCTCCGTGGGTTCTACTCGCATGCGGACCGGATTCCGGGGTCGCCCAGCCAGTGGTATTCGGCAGTTAAAGCACGTTACACTGGGTATACTCGGTCTACAGACCTAGTGATTTAAGGAGAAAAAATTCGTATCTGGGACGTATGGGTAGTGGGAAGATGGTGGACTGGGAGTCGGTCAGATCCCAGCTCGAACAGGCCGAATCGGCGGACGAACGGTGCGAACGTCGACACCACGTCCGGGAAGCGCTCCAGCTCCTGGAGGGAGTCCAGCGGTCGTGAGCAAGCTGGCCACGGGGATCGAAGCACTGGACCGCAAACTAGATGGGGGTTTCCGAGGGGGACGCTCGTGGGGCTGGTCGCGCCACCGGACGCACCGAGTGCGCGTATCATCCACGAGTTGATGAACGAGCGGGCGAGTACGTACGTCACGACGTTGCGTACCGTGGCCTCGAAGGTACGGGACGTGAACGGCCTCGGAGTCCTCCACTGTCTCTCACACGAGACACAGCCGGCGTTTCGCGAGGAGACGCTGACGATGGTCGACGCCGTCTGGAACCTGGAGATGGGCACCGACAACGAGGGGAACCTGGCGCTGAAGATGTCGATCCCGAAAAACCGCGGCGGCGAGCTGATCTTCGAGAACACGACGCTCCTGGTCGACAGGAACAGGGTCTACACCGACATCAGCCGAGGTATCTGAACAGAGTTACTCGCTCGACCCCGTACCGTCGAGAGAAGCGGAGCGCTCGACGCTCGTCTCGTCGACCCAGGCGGGTCGCTCGACGTTCGTCTCACCGACGTCGAACAACCGGTGGGTGATCACCACCTCGGTTCGATCGCCCAGATAGGTCGTCTCGTAGGTCACACGGAGCGCCGTCACCAGCCCGTCTCGGCTGACCACGATGCTGGCCGTGGCGTTGCGGGGCGGGGCGACTGCGACGGACACTTCCGACTCGTCGAGGTCGACGGGGCCGTCGGCGACGAGGCGAGTCGTTCCGTTACCGGCGGCGCGAACGTGGAACTCGGAGTCGGCCAGGAGGCGCTCGGCGAGGTCGAGGCCGATGCTGTGGTGCGTCGGTGGCCCGGGAAGTCGTGGGGCAGTGACGGTCCGACCGCCGGCGAGTCGCGCCCGCGTCGCAATCGTGTCTTCGTCACGCCAGAACGTACTGTTTTCCACCGTCGGCTCGAGTGGCGGTGTCCCGGTGGCGACGAGAAACTCCGCGACGTTGCCGTCGGCTCCGACACGACGCGAACGCCGGATCACCATCCGGCCGTCGTCCTCGCGGCTCTCTATCCAGACCACGCGCTCTAGTCGATACGAGGTGTTCGCGCGGATCTCCATGTCTGCGGCGACGAGTCGGTCTGGACGGGGCGGTCGGACTCGTCCGCCGACCCCGGTGGCCAGACGCCCGGTGCGACCTGTGTTCGAACCTCGGGGACGTCGACGGGGGTGACTGTCGCCGTCTGTGATTCTGCCACAGCAAAGACACCCGAACAGCCTGCGGTGACCGCGACGAGGAGAACGATCGCCGACGCCAGGAGGCGACGCATCTGTCCTGTCGTTAGGAACTGGGGAGTATGTATCCACCGGAGAGGTCAGTCCGGGAGGCGAGCCGAGCAGTCCCCACAGTAGTCGAAGCCAGTCTCGTTTTTCGCCCCGCACTCGGGACACCGGACGACGAGTTCGCCGTCCTCGTAGACGGTGTCGGGGTCCGAGTCCGGGGACTCCTCGGGCGGCATCCGATAGCCCAGTTCCTCCAGGCGAGACTGTTCGGGCTGGGGGTTCCGTATCCTGTCTATGGTACCGAGGGGGCCACTGTCGTCGCCGAACTTCCAGGCGACGACGCGGCCGATGACGAGGAGTGCGACGCTCAGGACGATGACAGTTATATCGCCCGCAGCCATGTTCTCGAGGGAGTTCGCCGGCGGCGCGAGGTAGACGTTCACCGCGACGACGAGGAAGATCAGCATCCCTGCCGTGGTGAACAGGAGTCCCACACCCTGCCAGAGCAGGGCCTTCCGGAGCGACTTTCGCATCGTCGAACCAACGGACCCGGTTCCTATCAATGTCCGGTCGGTCACGCCCGGGACCAAGATAGGGTGTAGACTCGCCGGTGAAGCCGGCAACCACTCCCGTGGAAGCGGAGCGTTTTGACACTGGCCGCCCCAGAGAGCGTATGGAGTACACGACACTCGGTACGACCGGGATGGAAGTCAGCGAGATCTGTCTGGGCTGTATGAGTTTCGGCGGCGGCCGCGAGTGGACCCTGGGCGAAGACGAGAGCCACGACCTCATCGACCGCGCGATCGAACTGGGTATCAACTTCTTCGACACCGCGAACGTCTACTCGACGGGCGAGAGCGAGGAGATCCTCGGCTCGGCGCTCGCCGAGTACGACCGCGACGAGCAGGTCGTCGCCACCAAAGTCTTCGGCGAGATGGCCGACCACCCCAACGCGCAGGGCCTCTCGCGGAAGGCCATCGAGCAGGAACTGGCAAACAGCCTCGACAGGCTAGACATGGACACCGTCGACCTCTACCAGATCCACCGGTGGGACGACGACACGCCGGTGGAAGTGACGATGCGGACCCTGGACGACGCCGTTCGTCGCGGGGAGGTCCGCTACCTCGGTGCGTCCTCGATGTGGGCCCACCAGTTCGCGGCGGCGCTCCACACGAGCGACCGTCTGGGACTCGACCGGTTCGCGACGATGCAGAACCACTACAACGTGCTGTATCGCGAGGAGGAACGCGAGATGCTGCCGCTCTGTGACCGCGAAGGTATCGGTGTCATCCCGTGGTCGCCGCTGGCTCGCGGTGGGGCCGCCCGTCCCCACGAGGAACTGGGGTCGACGACTCGCGGAGAGACTGACGAGTACCTGCAGGGGATGCCCTACTTCCAGGGCGGCGGCGAGGAGATAAACGAGCGCGTCGCCGAACTCGCCGCCGACCACAGCGTCACGATGGGACAGGTCTCGCTGGCGTGGCTCCTGGGCAAGGAGTGGGTCGACGCACCCATCGTCGGGACGACGAGCGTCGAACACCTGGAGGAAGCCGTCGAGGCGACCGAGATCGACCTCTCGGAGTCCGACGTCGCCTACCTCGAGGAACCGTACGAGCCCCTGCCGATAGCAGGCCACGAGTAGGCGCGAGGCCGGTCCAGTGGCAGCGCGAGCGGCGAGTCTGCGGCCCGTCTCGCCGGCACTCGCACACTTAAGATGGTGTGGGCGGACGGGCCGATATGGGCGATATCCTCGTTCTCAACGACTCGGCACACGGCATCCCCTCGGAGCGCTGTGCGGCGGCGCTCCGGGAGCGACTCGACGACTACGACGTCCACCTCGCTCGCAGCGACAGCGAGGAGGAGTCACTCGTCGTCGACGCGGAAATCGTCGTGGGTGGCGACATGCGCGAGGCGGTTCTGGAAGTCGCAGACGAACTGGAACTGTTCGCGTGCTCGTCGGCGGGCGTCGGCCATCTCGACCTCGCCGCGTTCCGCGAGCGCGGCGTCGCAGTCACGAACGCCTCGGGCGTCCACGGGCCGAACATCGCCGAACACGTGCTCGGCTGGATGCTGATGATCACCCGTCGCCTCGACGAGGGGCTCGAACGCCAGGCCGACCGCGAGTGGCGCCACTTCCAGGCGTTCGGCGAGCTGAACGACTCGCGTGTCTGTGTCGTCGGCCTCGGGTCGATCGGTCAGACCATCGTCGAGCGCCTCTCGGGGTTCGACCTGGAGACCGTCGGCGTCCGGTACTCCCCGGAGAAGGGCGGCCCCACAGACGAGGTGTACAGCTTCGACGAACTGGAGTCTGCACTGGTCGGCACCGACTACCTCGTGGTCGCCTGTCCGCTCACGGAGACGACAGAGGGGCTGATCGGGGATCGCGAACTCTCCTGGCTCCCGACCGACGCCGTCCTCGTGAACATCGGTCGCGGACCGATCGTCGAGACGGAGGCGCTGGTGGGAGCGCTCCGGGGGAACAAACTCCACGCCGCCGCACTGGACGTGACCGACCCCGAACCACTCCCCGAAGACCACGAACTCTGGAACCTGGGCAACGCCTACATCACCCCGCACAACTCTGGATATACGCCGTACTACTGGGAACGCGTGGCCGACATCCTCGTTCGCAACCTCGAACGAGCCGACGAGTCGGGCGAGTTCGACGACCTCGAGAACCAGGTCGCGTAGAGCGAGACTTCCTCTCGGCGACCGTCGAGCGGACTGTCTACTCCAGTTCGGAGTCGATGACGTCCCGGAGGTCGGTGATCTCGTCGGCAGCGTACGAGAGCGTCTCGTCGTCGACGGCGATGTCGAGCGTGCCCGAGTCGTCGGCGCTCCCCAGGTCGTAGACCGGTGCGACGCCGTCGAAGGCCTCGCGCACTGCCCGGGGGTCGGTCGTCTCGATCACGGCGCGACCGGCCTGCTCGCCGAAGAGCTGGGCGGCGGGCGATCCCTGACTCGGCGCGTCGAGTTCGACCGTCGCGCCGGCGTCGTCGTGGACCATCTCAGCGAGTGCGACGGCGAGGCCGCCGTGACTCACGTCGTGGGTCGCGAGAGTGGTCTCCTCGTCGGCGACGTCGGCGAGCGTCTCGACGAACGCTGCGGGCTGGTCCAGCGACTCCGGGAAACGGTCGGTGCCGCCGAACTGGGCGAGGTACTCCGACCCGCCGAGTCGCGCCTCGGCCTCGCCGGCGAGCGTGCGGCCGCCGACCAGCAGCAGGCCGCCGCCGCCGGCCAGCGACAGGGGCGGCGCGTCGTAGCCCTCCTTGACGCCGACGAGGGCGAGCGTCGGCGTCGGCGGGATGGGACCGGCCTGGGAGTCGTTGTACAGCGAGACGTTCCCCCCGACGACCGGGATATCGAGCGTCGAGCACATCTCGGCGAGGCCGTCGACGATCCCCTTGAAACCGCCGTAGACGTCGGGTTTCTCGGGGTTGCCGCCGTTCATACAGTCGACGGCGGCGTGTGGCGTCGCACCCTTCGCGGCGACGTTGGTAGCGTTCTCCAGCGCGACGGCCCTGGCGCCCTCGTAGGGTGCGGCGGTCGTCCAGTTCGGGTCGGCACCCGACGAGTAGGCGAGGCCGACGCTGGCTTCGCGGACGGCCAGGATAGCGGCGTCGTCACCCGGGGGCGTCGCCGTCCGGAGCTGTACCTCGTGGTCGTACTGCCGGTAGACCCACCGTTTCGATGCGGTGTTCGGACTGCCGACCACCGTCTCGAAAGCCCCCTCGAGGGAGACGTCCCCGGGCAGGTCGCGTGGCTGTTCCTCGGGTTCTTCGGTCGCGAGGTCGTGGTACGGTGCGCCGTCGCCGAGGAACTCGGCGTCCGCGTCGACCACGGTTTCGGTCTCGCCATCCCCGTCCGTGAACGTACAGACGTAGTTGCCCTCCGTCACTTCGCCGATGACCGACGAGCCGAGGTCGTAGCGGTCGGCGAGTTCGTGGACTCGCTCGACGTTCTCCGGACGGACCTCGTAACACATCCGCTCCTGGCTCTCCGCGAGGAGGATCTCGAGGGCGTTCATGTTCGGTTCCCGCTGGTGGACGCGGTCGAGTTCGATGTGTGCGCCCAGGCCGCCTTTGGCTATCATCTCGCTGGAGGCCCCGCCCAGCCCCGCCGCACCGAGGTCACGCGCGGCCTCGACGAGGTCCTCGTCCAGCAGGGCTTCGTTGGCCTCGATGAGGAGTTTCTCCGTGTACGGGTCGCCGACCTGCACAGCGGGGCGGTCCTCGGTCTCGGCGTCCTCGGCGAGGTCCTCGCTGGCGAAGGAGGCCCCGCCGAGGCCGTCTCTCCCCGTCGCGTTCCCGACGAGCACCAGTTTGTTGCCGACCTCCTGGACGGCGGCCGTCACGAGTCGGTCGGGGTCGTCGATGAGGCCGATACAGGAGACGTTCACGAGCGGGTTCCCCTCGTAGTCGTCGTGGAAGGCGACAGAGCCCGTCACGGTGGGGACGCCGATGCAGTTGCCGTAGTGAGAGATACCCTCGACGACCCCCTCGAAGAGATAGCGGGAGTGTTCGCGGTCGAAGTCGCCGAAATACAGGGAGTCGGCGAGCGCGATGGGGTAGGCGCCCATCGAGAGCGTGTCGCGGACGATCCCCCCGACACCGGTGGCCGCGCCGTCGAACGGGTCGACGTAGGAGGGGTGGTTGTGGCTCTCGATGCCGAGCGTGACGTAGGTCTCCGTGTCGGGGTCGCTGGGGTCGGACGCGTCGCCGCTCGCGTCGTCGCTGTAATTGGGGAGCGCGACGACGGCGGCGTCGTCGCCGGGGCCGACGACGACCTGGTCGCCCTCGCTGTCGAACGCGGAAAGCAGCGGCCACGAGGAGCGGTACGCGCAGTGTTCGCTCCAGAGATTTTCGAAGAGCGCGGCCTCCGCGGGCGTCGGATCCCGGCCGAGCTCCTCGACCACGAGCTCGCGGTCGGCGTCGGAGAGACTCATTACCGACCCTGGCCCCGCGCCGGCTATATCGCTTTCCGTTCGGCACAGTGCCCCGTGGTTCCCGAAGTCACTGACCGTCGTCGGTCGACCGCACCGAGAGCACCGGGACCGAGGCCGTCCGCAGGAGGTCCTCGGTGACGCTCCCGAGGAGTCGGCGGTCGATGCCCGTCCGCCCGTGTGTGCCGACGACGATCAGGTCGACCTCGTTGTCTGCTGCGTAGTCGGTGAGCGTCCCGACGACGTCGCCTTCCTCGATGGCCGTCTCGACGTCGTCCAGTCCCGCCTCGGTGGCTCGTTCGCGGGCGCCCGCGAGCGTCTCCTCGTCGCGGCGCTCGCGTTCTTCGGCGGCGGCCGCCGACCGGACGTCGATCCCCAGCAACGAATCCTCCAGTACCGACAGGACGTCGAGTGCGGCGTCGGCGTGACCGGCGATGCCGATTCCCTGCTCCAGGGCGGCGTCGGAGCCGGCGCTCCCGTCGGTCCCGACGAGGACTCGCTTCGGCGGGTAGGTTCGGTCGCTGTTCGGCGGGACCGCGAGCACCGGCACCGGCGACGAGCGGACGACGCGCTCGGTGACGCTCCCGAGCAAGAGCCGTTCGACGTCGCGTTCTCCCCGGGTGCCCATCATCACGAGGTCGATCCCGCGGTCGCTGACGTAGTCGAGGATAGTTCGCGAGGGCCCCCCCTGGACGACGTCGGTGGTGACGTCGACGCCCCCACCGCGGACGCGCTCGGCGGCCTCCCGGACGATCCGGTCGCCTTCACTCTCCAGCGCGTCGACGACCTGACCCTGGATGCGCGAGAGACTGGGCTGGTTCGTATCGGCGACGTAGAGGACGTGCAACTCGGCGTCGTGGGCGTCGGCGACGGCGGCCGCGAGGTCAAGCGCGCGCTCGGCCGCGTCGCTCCCGTCCGTCGGCACGAGGATACGGTGGTACATAGGCTCCCCTTCTGCCGGGGCGGACAAAAAAGCGACTACGACTGTCTGGTCGACAGCTGTTACCCCTCTCACTCAACGACGCAGGACTGGAGGTCGCCACGCTCGCGGACATCGACGAAGCGGTAGCGGCGTCCGTCGGAGAGTTGCCCGGCGAAGTCCGCATCTGGCGCGTCGGCGCCGTATACCTCGTTGGCCTCTCGCAGGTCGTGGTCGTGGAGGCAGGTCCTGACCTCGTCCGGGGGTGCCCGGTCGGGCGGCACCTCGACGACGAACAGTCTGTCGGTGAAACTCTTGGCAGTCCAGGCGTCGGTGACGTCGTCGCGCTCCGCGAGTCGCGCCGCGAGCGTCCGGAGCGCGTCGGAGCGGTCGGGCATACGCGACCATATCCGCCCCGTGGGGGGACGTCCGGTCCCGGACACGTTCGTCACCAGTCCCGCGACTCGCTCGTCGAACACCGGCACGTGCGGTCGGACGCTTCAAGTGGGGCGGCCGGGATAGCGAACTAACGACCGACCGCGACTGGTTCGAGACCGACCACACCGCTTCCGATGTCACCGACGCTCCGTCCCCCCGACCGGCCGGACGCCGCGACGCTCGCCGAGTGGGCGGACCGCTACGGTCACGTCGCGGCGGTGGTTCTCCTCGCCGCGTTCGTGTTCTGGACGCGCGTTCGTGGCTGGCACCGGTTCGTCAGCGACGGCGAGGTCCTCTTCCGGGGGAACGACGCCTGGTATCACTACCGACAGGTCACGTACGCTGTCGAGCACTTCCCGGGGACGATGCCGTTCGACCCCTGGACCGCCTACCCGCGAGGGATCGCCGTCGGCCAGTTCGGGACGCCGTTCGATCAGACCGTCGCACTCGCGGCGCTGGTCGTCGGACTCGGCGATCCCGGGGAGCAGACCGTCGCGCTCACGCTGCTGTTCGCGCCCGCCGTGCTGGGGACACTCGTCGTCGTGCCGACCTACCTGCTCGGCCGTCACTACGCGGGCCGGACGGGCGGTGTCGTCGCGGTGACGGTGCTGGCGCTGTCTCCCGGTGGGTTCCTCCAGCGCAGTCTCGTGGGCTTCGCCGACCACCACGTCGCCGAGACGCTCCTCCAGGCGACGGCGATGCTGGCCGTCCTGAGTGCCGTCCGGGCCGCCCAGTGTCACGACGAGGAGCTCCGGGTGTTCCGCGCCCGGGCCGTCAGTGGCCTCCGTAACCAGCCGTTCGTGGATCCCCGTGGCGTCGACGGTGCGACCGTCGAAGCTGTACGGCGTCCGCTCGCGACAGCAGTACTCGCCGGTGTCGCTCTCGCCGCGTACGTCCTCGTCTGGCCACCGGGCGCGGTGCTCGGCCTCGTCCTCGCGACGTTCTTCGCCGTCCACCTGAGCGTCGTCGTGGTCCGTGGCCGTGACCCCGAACCCGTCGCGTTCGTGGGCGTCGTCACCGTCCTGTCGGCAGCGGTCGTCACGTGTGCGGGCGTCTCGACGGCCGACTTCGACCCCATCGCCGTCTCGTTGCTCCAGCCGGCGCTGTTCGGTCTCCTCGCGGTCGGACTGGTCGGACTGGTGGCACTCGCCCGCGCGTTCGAATCGGCGTCGCTCCCGCGACGCGCCTACCCGGTGGCGGTCGCCGGGTGTGGCGTGGGCCTCACAGCGGTCGTCCGACTCCTCGCACCGGCGCGGTTCGACTTCTTCGCGTCGTATCTCCTCCGTGTGTTCGGCTACACGCTGAGTCCGTCGAGCGGGTCCGTCAGCGAGACACGGCGCGTCGCGTTCGACTCGGTCCTCCCCTTTCTGGAACTGTCGTACGGGCTGGCGTTCGGGCTTGCGCTGGTCGGTATCGTCGCCGCGACGGTCGGCTACCTCCGGAGCGAGACCACCGACGGATCGACACCCGCGCTGGTCGTCTGGCTCGCGTTCCTGACGATAGCGACGCTGACCCAGATCCGCTTCGACTACTACCTCGTCGTCCCGGTGGCGGTGGCGAGTGGCGTCGCTGTCGCGTGGGCCGTCGACCGGGCGGGACTGACTCGGCCGTCCGACCTGACCGACCTCCGGATGGGTCGACTCGTCGCGGTCGCAGTCGTCGGCCTCCTCGTCGTCGGGCCGTTCGTCTCCTCGGTGGGCGCGGCCGGTGTGACGATGGAGGCGACCGAAACCTCGGCCGACTGGGGGCCGGACGAAGTCACGGAGTGGCAGGACAGTCTCGCGTGGCTGCGAGGCAACACGCCCGAGCAAGGCCGCTACGGCGACCCGGACGGTGAGGCGTTCCCCCGCTACCCGACGGTGAGCCCGACCGACGACTACGACTATCCACCCGGAACCTACGGCGTCCTGTCGTGGTGGGACGCAGGTCACTTCGTCGCGACGCTCGGGCGGCGGGTCCCGGTCGCGAACCCCTTTCAGGAGGGGCGCGTGACGGCCGCTGACTTCTTCCTGGCGCGCGAGGAGTCGCGCGCGAACGAGCGGGTCACCTGGAGCGACGAGCGAGTGCAGTACGTCCTCGTCGACTGGGCGCTCGCAGTGCCGGGGGTCGGCAAGTACGCCTCGCCGATAGCCAACACGAACAGGACACGGCGACTGGGGGACCTCGTCAGGCCGGTCTACCGGTCGAGCGGCCGCTCGCGCCAGTTCGCCGGGTACGCCAAGCGACAGGCCCACTACGAGAGTCTCAGGGTCCGGCTGTTCCGGTATCACGGGAGCGCGAAGTCACCGCAGCCGGTCGTCACCGACTGGGAGACCCGGCCGCTGGAGACTGCCGACGGCCGACGCACCGAGAGTGCGGTCGTCCGCGCCGACTCGGCGTTCGTCAGGCGCTTCGACACGCTCGCGACGGCCCGCGAGTTCGTTCGCGACGACGGCAGCGCACAGGTCGGTGGCGTCGACGGCCTCCCCGCCGAACGGGTGCCCGCGCTCGAACACTACAGGCTCGTCCACGTCAGCGACGCCAGATACGCCGCCTCGACGATCGTCGGCCGTCGAACGGGTCCCTCGGTCAAGACCTTCGAACGGGTTCCCGGCGCGACCGTCCGGGGGCAAGCACTGCCGAACGCGACCGTGACAGCCTCGGTCCGGCTGGTCCCCGAGTCCGGCGCGGCGTTCACCTACACACAGCGCGTGCGAGCCGGTGCCGACGGCACCTTCTCGCTGACGCTCCCGTACTCGACGACGGGCTACGACGACTACGGGCCCGCCGAAGGGTACACGAACGTCAGCGTGCGGGCCAGCGGCCCCTACACGGTCACCGCACGGCGGAACGGCACCGTGGTCGGGTCAACGCCAGTCCACGTCCCCGAAGGGGCGGTGGTCGGGGCCGAACCCGCCCCCGACAGCATCAGACTCGGCTCCTCGTGAGAGCGTGTCCGGCGCTCGCCCCCGCCGGTCTCGGGTCACTCCCGGTAGCCGAGACGACGGAGTCGCCGCCGGGCACGCTCGTCGAAGCGGACGTCCTCGATCTCGGTATCGGTGGCCCGCACCTCCCTTCGGTGACGGTCGAGGTCCCGGCGGAGTCGGCGTGCCCGGTCGGGGTACTCGTCGACGACGTTGTCCCGCTCGTCGGGATCGGCCCCGAGGTCGTAGAGTTCGTCGGGACGGTCGCCGACTCGCTCGACGAACTTCCAGTCGCGCGACCGGTAGAGGTACCGAGGGTCCTCGGGGTTCCAGCCACCTCTGACGGCCGTCCGGTTCCAGTCTCCCTCCACGACGTTCCGGAGACTCCCCCCGCAGTACCCTGACGGGACGTCGAGGCCGGCGACGTCGAGTAGCGTCGGCGGGACGTCACAGAGGCCGACGAGGTCGTCGTACTCCCATTCGTCGTCCCAGCCCTCGACCAGCAGCGGGACGTGGAGTTTGACGTCGTAGGGTGTCGCGTCGCTGAAGTACCCCCGTTCGAGCAGGTGTTCGCCGTGGTCGGCGGTGACGACGGTGAGCGAATCGCCCGGGCGGTCTCTCGCGGTTTCGACCAGTCGCCGGATCTGTGTGTCGGTGAACCGAACCTCCGCGTCGTAGAGGTCCCGGAGCGTCTCCCGTTCGGCGTCGGTCACGTCCCCGGGAGCCTCGAGGAGTTTCCGCCGGAGTCTGACCGCGGCGCGTTTCTCGACCGCCCGCTCGCGAAACAGTCGCTGGTACTCCGGCGGCGGGAGGTAAGGGTGGTGGACGTCCATGTAGTGGACCCAGAGGAAGACCGGCGTCTCCCGAGCGGGCGACTCGAGCCAGGCCGTCGCCCGGTCGGTCAACTCGTCGCCGGGGACGTGAAAGGACCCGACGTTGACGCCCCCCGCCGACTCGGCGAGGTCGTAGGCCCGTTCCAGCAGCGGGTAGGCCGGCGTCCCGTCGAGGTGTCTCCGTGCGTAGGTGCGACAGCGTGCCGCCAGTGAGGGGTCCGCCGTCGAGTCGAAGAACGTGTCGAACCCGCGGTCGTAGCCGCGGTCGGCCGAGAGATAGAGGTTCGAGTGAAAGCCCGCCGTCAGGTAGCCGGCCGCCCGGAACACCTCCGAGACGAGCGTCTGTGTCGGTGCCACTGTTTCGGGCCCGCCGTGCATGAGCGGCGTCACCGACGAGAGGATCGACGGGAAGGCGTACTCCGTCGCCCCGACGTGTGCGAACGCGTTCGAGAACGTACTCCCGCGGTCGGCCAGCGAGTCGAGATAGGGTGTCGTCTCCCGGTCGTAGCCGTGATAGCCCACACGGTCCGCCCGTAGCGAATCGACCGTGACGAGCAGGACCGTCTCCATGGAAGCGATCACTACCTCCCGAACTTAACGTTTCCTGGCGACGTCCGCTCCCGAAAACAGACGAACACCGCGTTCACGTCGGCCTCTCGCGGTATCGGCGAGATACCAGCGTATGCTGTACGAATAGTTTTATTACTGACTGTCTACAGTCAGAGCCAATGACAGTGCTGGACGGAGACGTCGGCTCGCCGGTGCAGGCACCCGGATTCGGGTGTATCGGTGAGACGGCGTCGACCCGGGACCGGCGGTCGGCGGCGGGATGGGTACCGCCGCGCCGGCGAGTCCCGGCGATGGGACGGAACGGGCAGTGGGTGCGCGACAGGGAACTGAACGGCGGGGCCGGGACTGGGGAGGTCGGGCCCGTGGGCGGGAATCGCTCTCCGACCGGCGGATGAGCACGCACACAGACAGGAACGAGCGTCTCAGGAGCGTCGCGACGGCGATAGTGCTCGCGGCGCTGTTGCTGACGGGGCCCGCAGCGACTCACGGTCTCGCCGCGATCCCAGCGCTCGACGTGGCCTGTCTGGGCGCGGCACTGACCGGTCAGGGCTCGGTCGTGACCGGCGGTTCCGCAACGGCGGAGGCGGAAGCCGTCGCCCCCGCTGCTCGGTCGACGGGCGAGGAGCGCTCGACCGATCGAAACCTGACCCTCGCACAGCTCCAGCAACAGGGTGGCGTCGGTGAAACGGCGGCTGGACCGCCGGAGACAACTGCAGAGAGAGGTATCACGGCGGACTGGACGGGAGCGGCGGCGGCCGCCGAGACGGTCAGTCTGAATCAGACCGTCTACACTCAGGAGCGGGGAGACCTCGTCAGGATCGGCGTCAGTCTCACCGGGACGGACACGGCGACGCTCACTATCGGCGACGAGGCGGAGAACAACTTCGAGCAGAACGTGACCGTCACGGACGGGAACGGCGACGGCGTCGTGACGCTCGTGGTCAACACCTACACGGTCGGGAACAGCGAGCGGGCCGGTCAGGGCAGCGCTGTCGTCTACTGGACGGCGGCCAGCGGGGACTCGGTGGCGACAGTCGAGGCCCATAGCGGACCCTTCGACCCTTCGGAGCCGGCGGACGACACGCTCGCGTCTGGCGACTACGAAGTCGAGGCAGTCGCGGGAACGGCGCCCGCGGCGGAGACTGCCGACGGAGCCGACGCCGTGGGGACTCTCGCACTCCACGCGCGCTCGCTCGATGCCGTGACGACGTACACCGCGGCGGACGCGAAGTTCGGCGAACTGACGACGAGGTCGGCGATCGAGGATGCGCTCGCGAGTGGGAACGTGATCGAGACCTCGAACGTCGCCAGGAGTGATATCGCCGTCGCGAAGGTCGAAGCCAGCGGGATCCGGGGCGTGCTCGCGAACCGGACCACGAGCGGGAGTCCGGACCTGACGGCCGCTTTCTACGCGGAGAACGCGAGCGCGACCGGGGCGTTCGGCGTGTCGTTCGTCCGGACGAACCGGGAGCGATACCGCCTGACGCCGGACTCGACCAACTCTCGGCTGGTCGCCGGTGGGTCGGACACCTACTGGTTGCTCGTCGAGACCGACGGAGTCGCGGCGTTCGGTATCGGTGACGAACTGGAGACGCGCTTCGAGACGCGGGGCGAGAACGGCCTCGTCGACACGGAGACGACAGCCGTCGACTCGTGGGCACTGACCGGACTCTCGGCCAGCGTCGATACGAACGCCGACACCGACAACGACGGCGTCGTCGACGAAGTCGAAGTGCAGAAGGCGAGTGGCCAGGAGATCACCGGTTCGACGACGCTCGCGCCGGGGACGACACTCTCGGTCAAGGTCACAGGGACCGATTCCGGGTCGCCGTTCGTCAAGCCCCTGGAGGCCGTCGTCGAGTCGTCGAGAGAGTGGTCGGCGACCGGGGACTTCAGCGACAACGCACAGGGAGCGAACTTCGCGATCGAGGTCCGGCGAGGCAGTACGAAACTGCTCGACGAGAGCGTCGACGGACGGGTCACGGCGGCACCGACGGCCTCGGTGACGTTCGACGATCAGGAGACGTACGGGAGCGCAGTCACCGTGTCGTCGGTCACGATGAGCGACGGTGGATTCGTCGCGATCCACGTCCAGAACGACGCGGGACGTGTTATCGGATACAGCAGTTACGTCGCGGCGGGGTCGGACAATGACCTCCAGGTGTCACTGAACGACCCGATCGAGGACGATACGAGGCTCCTCGCCATGCCCCACCAGGACACCGACGGCGACCAGACCTTCGAGTTCGAGTTCGGGTCGTCGGTCGACGCGCCGTACACCGACAACGGCGAAGCAGTAACGGACTCGGGGATCGTAACCGTCGTGAGTCGGAGAACGACGACGGACGGTGACCCAGAACCGACGACGACGACGACAATCTGTGACCCCACGCCGACCCTGACCCTGACTCCGACACCGACTTCGACGCCAACAGCGACCCCGACACCGACACCGACCCCGACTCCCACGCCAACCCCGACAGCGACCCCAACACCGACCCCGACGTCGACGCCAATCCCGACTCTGACCCCGACGCCGACGCCAATCCCAACACCGACCCCGACGTCGACGCCAATCCCGACTCTGACCCCGACTCCGACGCCAACCCCAACACCGACCCCGACGTCGACGCCAACCCCCACGCCGACAGCAACACCGACGCCGACGCCAACCCCAACACCGGCCCCGACGTCGACGCCAACCCCGACACCCACGTCAACGCCGACAGCAACACCGACTCCGACGCCAACCCCGACACCCACGCCGACAGCAACACCGAGGCCAACCCCGACTCCGACCCCGACGCCAACCCCGACACCCACGTCAACGCCGACAGCAACGCCAACTCAAACGCCGACGCCAGATCCGACACCGACGGCCGAACCTGACCCGACGCCAACGCCCACGTCGACACCGACGGCCACGCCCACACCGATGCCCACGTCGACGCCAGCCCCGACGCCGACAGCCACGCCAACGTCAACCCCGATAGAGACGCAGACGGCCTCGGACACCGAGACGCCGACGGACACGTCGAGTCCGATGTCGACCGGCACGGCGCCGCTCCCGGAGACGACGGTGGCGGCCGAGACGCCGGCACCGACCGCCGAACAACCGCCGGTCACCCGGTCGGAAGCGGCCGAGGAACCGCGCACGACGGCCGAGGGGCCGGGGATGGGGGTACTGACGACACTCGCCGCGCTCGTCACGTTCGTCGTACTGGCCCGCCGTCGTCGATGAACGCCGTCCGACGCTCCCTCTTCGAACCCGTCTCGACGCGTCTCTCCCGGGTCGAGTCACAGGTCCGGGCTGACCTCCGAACAGACCCCTATCTCGGATACGTCCTCCTCCTGTCGGTCGTCCTCGCCGGCTTCTGGTTCTGGCACCGGGTGCCGAACTTCGCGACCCGGGACGAGCGCTGGCGGGTCGTCGACCCATTCGAGACACTTGGATACCTCGTCGCCGACCCCGGTATCGACTCGCTCCGAGAAGGAGTCGCCTACTGGCGCACCTACGGCGCGACGATGTACCTCTACGGCGTCGTCGCGCTCCCGGTCGTCGCATATCTCTTCGTGACGGGCCAGTTCGACGTCGCGACCGCGACCACCGACGCCTGGGGCCGGGGACTGTGGAACCACTGGCTCGACCTCCCGGGATGGTTCTGGACGGCCACGCTGCTGTCGGCGCGACTCACGAACGTCGCCTTCGCCGTCGGCTGTGTCTACGTCGTCTACCGGATCGGGACCGTGACGAACGGCCGACCCGCCGGCCGCCTCGCTGCCCTCCTGTTGAGTCTGACGTGGGGCTTTCTCGTGCTCGCACACGAGGCCGGCGAGGACGTCCCGGCGCTGTTTTTCCTCCTGCTCGCGGTCTACGCAGCTCTCAGGTACGTCGACTCCGGGAGCGAAGGCTGGTTCTACGGCGGGTGTCTCGCCGGCGGCGTGGCGATGGCGTTCAAACTCACCGCCGGTGTCGCCGTCCCGTTGTTCGGCCTCGCCTACCTGCTGCGGGCGCGACGGCCCGGGACTACGCCCCGGGCGGCGCTCGTCCGTCCGCGACTCCTGCTGGTCGGCGGGGTCTGTGGCGCCGCCGCGGTGTTCGTCGGTTATCCGGGCGTTCTACTAGGTGGAGTGGACGTCCTCGGCGCACGCGTCGCCAGGGGTGCGAGTGCCAAGAGTTCGCTCCACGGCTACGTCGCCGCACCGAGCTGGTGGTGGCTGCTCCGCGGGGCTGCCCACGCCGCCGGTCTCCCCCTGCTGCTCGCGCTCCTCGCGACCGTTCCCGCAGCACTGCTCCGCGTTCGCGACCGGACGACCGCCGGTGACTGGGTCGCGCTCGTCCTCGCGGCGCTCGTGGTCTATCGCCTGGTCTACTCGCTGTGGGCGTACGTCCGGCCACACCACCTCCTCCCGGTCCTCGCACTGCTCGTGGTCGCGCTCGCGACACTGCTGTCCGACTGGCTCGAACGCCGTCCCCGCGTCGCGCGACCCGCTGTCGCAGTGCTCCTCGTCGCGACGGCAG